>Ga0335072_10015188_pt1 | contig 10934 bp, 10 predicted proteins | sample Lox_Sample_21_FD_206725 | JGI IMG/M metagenome (GOLD analysis project Ga0335072, IMG submission 206725) | Soil microbial communities from Loxahatchee National Wildlife Refuge, Florida, United States - Lox_Sample_2.1 | ecosystem: Environmental > Terrestrial > Soil > Wetlands | place: USA... | reverse complement strand
TAGACAGAAGACTCTACCTCGTCACGTTTCCGTTGGCATGGTACCAAAGAAGATCCACGAAGTCACCAACTTCGCAGACTATGTTGTAAGCATTGCAGAGAGCGTGCACACAATGGATGGGCATGCGATCACTCACTTCGTAGATTTCGGGAGCGGGCAGAACTATCTTGGTCGAGCGCTGGCCAGCCCACCCTACAACAAACACATTATTGCTGTCGAGAGCAAAGAGCTTAACATCAATGGAGCAAAGAGCATGGATGTTCTTGCGAGGCTAGCAAAACGGGAGACGGTGCAGCGAAACAAGAAGCTGTATCTTCAGAAGCTTGATAGCACGATTCCACCGGAGAAGCTGAAGGACAAGGCTCTGCGGAGAGCGGCAAGGCCAAAGCAAATTCAACGAGAAGACGTTGCTGATTTGAGACCCAGCAGGGATCTTGCGACGATATACACACCCGGTAAAGGGAAAGGCTCTATCCAATATGTTGAGCATGTCGTTCACGACGGAGACCTTTCTGATGTTGTCCAGCAGATCTCAGCTATTGGTATAACGGAAAGGAATCAGCCTCCAACGCCCGAATTAAATGGCACAATACTGAATAAAGAGGAACGGGCTATAGCCAAAAACGATGACACTAACGTAACCCCATCTCTGATGGCAGTTTCTGTCCACTCGTGCGGGAATTTGTCACATCATGGTATACGCTCTCTGATGCTTAATCAATCAGTCAAAGCTATAGCCATCGTCGGCTGCTGCTATAATCTTCTTACTGAAAGACTCGGTCAACCTACATACAAGCTACCTATGTTAAGGCCGAATCTCCGACCTATCAATGCACGTGTGGCGCGAGAGTCGGCTGCATGTGATCCTCATGGATTTCCAATGAGTGAGCGAGTAGCAAATTACGATGGAGAGGGCGTGAGGCTTAACATAACTGCTCGAATGATGGCTGTTCAGGCACCACAGAATTGGACGGAGAAGGAGAGTGATGCATTCTTCACGCGACACTTCTTCCGGGCGCTATTACAAAAGGTCTTCCTTGACCGAGGAGTTGTCTCAAAGCCACATTTCACTCCCCCTTCGAGAAATGAGGAGTTCAATGCTACAAAAGGTACTGATCCGGTAATCGTGGGGTCGTTGAGAAAAGGCTGCTACGACTCTTTCGCGGCATATGTTCGGGGAGCAATGGAAAAACTTACAGCAGACCCCGTTCGCGGCATCGAAATCGGCAGAAAGATGGCTTCTATTACCGATAAAGAAATCGAAGAGTATGTCCTGAGGTACTTACCAAGGAAGAGAGAATTGAGTATTATGTGGAGCTTGATGGCGTTTAGCGCCGGGGTTGTGGAAAGTCTGATCGTGGTTGATCGGTGGCAGTATCTGCGAGAGCATCCGGATATTGTCAAGGACTGTTGGGTTGAAGCTGTTTTCGACTATCGCCAGAGCCCCCGTAATCTAGTTGTAGTCGGTGTCAAGAAGTGACCTTCGGACAAGACGCGGCTGAGAGGTCAGCTGCGGGGAAAAGACTTGTGACATTGCTTGTAGGTAGAGCCGCATTATCACGAGAGGCTCATTCAGCCAAGGCTCTTTTATACTCGAAGCAATTAATCGCACAGGCTGCATCATGTATTAAGCGACTTAGAGTAGGATTTATTGGCAGCGACTGCATTCTACCGACCCTGTAATTCATGCAGAGACGGCACGACATAGGGTGGATAGGCAGACATATCAGTCTGGGCCCTTGTATGACCGACTACTTGATTTTATGGACCAATGGAGTCTCCACAAGGACATGAACTGCCCCTGCAATCAAACGCATCTTCCGATTTTGCTCCACACAGTCGGTACTAGCAAAAGTTGTGTTTGCCAGCCTATAGGGCTATGCAACACCTTGATTTTCCCAGTCGCTTGCATAAGGCGCGGAAAGCCGCAAGTCGCCTCGAAATGTTCTGCGAAGGCTTTGCTGCTGCCTGATTGGAAAGGGTGTTAATTGGCCGAATTGAAAACTCGGCGAAAATGCGGAACTGTACCTGAATCATGAATCGTGACTCAAAACTCTTCGGCGTAAATCTCACAATTCCCCGGTAATTTGATGCAATGAGCTTCCAAGTAAGATCTTCAGTAAGGGTTGATCTCGGTGAGAGGCAACAGCCTAAGCCTGTCTGACCTAAGTCTGGAAGGAACTCGGACCCGTAATCCGTAATGCTTTCGTTCGACAGAGCCTGCTCTTTCTTCTACACTCCTCAGCCTTTCCTCTTCAGCCCAGCTGAATATTTCAACGAGGATAGAAATATTAAGTGCTGATCTCGGTCTGACGGTTTCATGGTGTCTACTCAGCAGTTTTACGAGGAGCTTCCTGACGTGGCAAATAGCTGCCTAGTCAGTGGCGGATCAACGATTCAAGGATAGATTTTATTTCAACATCCAGTTTTCTACTTATCATCTAGATTCTGATCTTTTCAAGAAAATTCCAGAATGTCGGGCTCACACCAAAGTGTCGCCATTTCTTTTCAGACCCTTTTGGACAGCGTACTGCCGTCGAGGAGCAACGTCACAGATTCCTCAAATGCTACAAGCAGCGTCAATATCCCTAGTCAGTTGTTTGAGTCCATCATACCCGGGTACGGTCCAATTCACAAATTTATTTTATATACGTTTGGCCTCGACATTACAATCCTGGTCACTTTATTTGCCACCATCTGGGCGATTTCTAAACTTGGTCATTATGTCTTTATGACCATTTACAGTCTTGTAGCTGAGAACTACTTGTCATCCATCCATATCAGTAATTACGATGACATCTACGAACACTTAATGAAGTGGCTGGCCAACCAGCCTCGTATCAAGGGATCTCGATCCTTGATGGCCGAGACACAACACAAAAGTGCATGGGAAGTAGATGAAGAAGAGATTGAGGAGAGAGCTGAGGATGGCGCTGAACTAGATTACCTAAACTTCTCGAATCAGGAAGCCAAGGCACCACCCAGATTCATACCTGCATTTGGAACCCACAAGTTCTGGCACAAAGGAACATACTTCCTCCTTCATCGAGTTAAGCAAACATATATGGAGTCTTCAAACGCTGCAGCTTTCGTCGAAAAGGAGGATCTTACGATATCATGTTTTGGAAGATCTCCGCAACCTATAAAAGACCTCCTTCAAGATGCCAAAGATTTCTATCTTCAAGATCACAACGCCAAGACTGTTATTCGACGACCTTCACCGAAAGATATGCGGCGGTGGGGTGGAAGGAATGTTTGGACACAAATTGCACACCGCCCTTGTCGACCTATGGAAACTGTTGTGCTAGATGCTGAGCGGAAAGCCGATGTCTTGAGAGATATCAACGAGTACCTGCATCCAGCTACCCCACGATGGTATGCAAACCGTGGCATTCCATACCGAAGAGGCTACCTCTTTCATGGTCCTCCAGGGACTGGCAAAACCGTCAGCCATTCCAGATTTTCCACTCATACAACTTAGCTAATAAAATGTACAGTCACTGTCTTTTGCCCTTGCGGGTGTCTTTGGTCTTGACATCTACGTAATCAGTCTCCTTGAACCAACCCTAACTGAAGAAGACCTCAGCCAACTATTCACCTCCCTCCCTCGCCGCTGCGTGGTCCTCCTCGAAGACATCGACACCGCCGGTCTAATCCGCTGCGACACCGACAAGGAGACCTCCACATCTAAATCCGCCTCCGGCACCTCCTCCTCCTCCGATAGCTTCAAAGTCGCCGACCTCGCCAAAGCCATCAAGAAAGCAAACGACACTTCAGAAGAAGAAAAGAAAAAAGGCATCTCCCTCTCAGGCCTCCTAAACGCCATCGATGGTGTCGCCTCCCACGAAGGCCGTGTTCTCGTCATGACAACCAACAAGCCCGAGAAGCTTGACGACGCACTCATCCGTCCCGGCCGCGTCGATCTCCAAGTCGCCTTCGGGAATGCCACACAGCCGCAGGTCAAAGAGCTCTTCGAGCGCATGTATACGTCTGACAAGCCAGCTAAACCCCGCATCTCAGCCTCTGCCTCGGGCCTTACGCAAAAACCGCCCAAGCCAAGCAAGGCTAGCAAGACACTTAGCATTCTTACTCCGCCTGCGACGCCAGTTCCCGAGGATGCCTTTGCCGTAACAGTCCCTGCTGCGTGTGGGCTTCCTGAGCGCTCCCTCGATGAGATCGCGGCCGAGTTTGCGGGGAAAATCCCAGATGACAAGTTTAGTCCTGCGGAGGTGCAGGGGTTCTTGCTGAAGAGGAAGAAGAATCCGCAGAAGGCGCTGGCGGAGATTGAGAGGTGGGTAGAGAGTATGTTGGAGTTGAAGGCCAGTAAGACGAAGGTTTTGGAGGTGCAGTAGTCTTAAGTTGCAAGACAGGGATAGGGAGACGTAGAAAGAGGAATGGGGAGGGAAAGAGGGAGAAGCTGGAGATGGAGATGGAAAATTACATAGGTTCGAAACGGAAATTAGGAGGGGGGGGGAAGATAGATGCGCTAGAGATTAAAATTGAGATAATATAAGCGCATTTTCAACGAGGAAGAAGAATGGATACAAATACGGTTACAAGAAAGCATATTTCTTTTCTCTTCATGAGGAGGTGACACCTCTTTATTCCAAAGAAAAGATCTGCTACTTTTTACATAATTTAGATTCTTAATTATAAACAATATGAAAATTGGTTATAAATCTAGAAATTGTCCAATCCCTGAGTCATTATGTTAAATTGTCACTTTTGAGTCCCCGGCTATAAGACGAGGCGAATGATTTGAAAATCTTATGCTAGATGGTAGGGAAGAGGGTATGGGCTCTTCCGAACCGGAGAACTGGATGAGAAATAGGATGAATAGAAGCCGCTCCGCATGAGCAAGCAAGGATGGAATTTATTGTTTGTAGATATTCCTTCTGCTCTGCTGTACGGTTGCGGATAATGACTATGTTGGTGGTGCTTTATCCTGGTTTAGACGTGATAAGGCTTAATATTATGGGATATGCTAAGGGGGGAGAAAATTATTGAATTCTATGGTTCTCTATTAACCATGTGATGTTCCTTTCTCTCAAATGGAGAGAGAATAACTATGACAGGAGTGAATGATCACGCTACTCTGTAGCGAACTCTGTAGCAGGTCCTTCCTCCCCCGCAGCTACTTCTCTTCTGTACAGTACATACAAAATCATTCAATGGATGGATAGATCAATCCCGTCGCCAACTTGTAACAAAAATGCCCACCAAGGAAGAAGAGAGTTGGTATTAGAGCGAGGGAGGTGTTAGGTTGATGGAGGAGGGTGGATATGAGAGGGTAGAGTTTAGGGGGTTTTAGAAATAACTTAGACCGTGGTAAATTACCTTTAGGATAAATATTTCCGACATCACTCGCAGTTACGAAGGTTAAGATTTGAATGGGCAGCTTTCATATCAATATGCATAGCAGGTACTGTACATGATGTGTTCCACCTTTCCCTCATGTGCCCAACTTGTTTTATAATCTTCCTCAGATCCTCTCTCTCGCCTGCCGAAAGCATCATATATTACAGTAAATAGTTGCAGTTCTTGGGTAAGAACAGGTGTGCTAGCATTCACTTGAAAATGCACTTGTAAGACATCAAATCTCCTTTGTCGAACACTTAGAGAGTTACAAATACAGTACTACTATGCTAAGACCTCACACCTACAGTCTTACTGTCTATTATAACAATTAGCATTCCCAGTCTGTGAAATATCTTATAGATTATCATCAAGCTTTAATTATCAACAATTAAAAGATTACTGCTGCTCAAATTCGTTCTAATAAGCGCTTGCAATATAGCAACAATATTAACTACCTACAAGCTTACCGTACAATCCAATCTGTATTAACAGAGATGTATAGCATCAAGGCAGAGTCTTTTGCGAAGTTTCCAGCCTTAGTAGAGCGGTTCCAAGCAGCTAATCCTAATAACTACTGCACCATTAAGAAACATATAGAAACCAAGAACTTTCAAGCAGCTTTTTTTGCTCCTGCTAGTCTCTAACAAGCTCATCTTAATATGCAAAGCTTTATTTGTATTAATAGCACACATACTAGCTCTAAGCTTTAAATGATATTGTTAATTGCTAGTAGCATTAACGCAAACAGAGAAACCTTACCTTTAGCTTGGGCTTTAGTTCCAATTGAGAACAATGCATAGTAGAAGTGGTTTTTAAAGCATTTAAAGCAAGCATTCTATTGCGTCTTAAAGGAAGGCTTCATTATCATGTCGGATTAGGAGAAGGAGTTGCTAGGAGTCTTAGATGAGGTCCTCCTAGATGCATTTCAAGTGTATTATTGTGCTACAGCTAGCGCTTGAAATGTGTATATAATATATTGATAAGTAAGGATGATGGATGAAAGCTAATCTACAGTGCGCGAAGCAGTATATATATAAGGAAACGGGTCATGTGACGGGCCCGAACAGTCGTAGCCTGTTGGTAGGTCCTAACGGACCGCGAGGGGCCCGGGACGGTCCGGTAAAACAGAATGCCGGTCCGTAAGGGACGATGGCGGTCCGTAACATATTGCTAGCATATTGCAGATAACGTACAAACAAAGTATAGAATCAAGTACCAGCCTCTTTTTGGACTTGTACCCAAGCAAAGACTGAAACTGACTTTCAAACAGCTCTTAGGGCAATCCAAGTAGTTTTAGTTGATGCTGCATTATATATTAAAGCAATTCCTTATAAATTCTAAGCACGGTATGCCTTCCTAAATGCTCAAGCTGGAGTAGCTACAAACAATATTATTAAGTCAACTAATAGTACTTGGGATAAGATCTGCCGTTTACCTCCTATCCAGACGATGGATGCAATTTATACTCTTTTAATGAAGACTATACACAACCAATATCATCGAAATCAACGTACAGCAACGATTGCAGATGTTCCTTTAGCGAAATTCAACGATAAGCTATAATCATTAAGAAGATACTAAGTTTTCAAGTTAGGGAATAGAATTTATTAAGTTTAAATCCCTAATTCTAGATGCAAATTTGTTGTTAATCTTAAAGAATAGCACTGCGACTGTTAGAACTTTTAGCAATATAAATTACTATGTGCTCATGCAATTACAGCTTGTCGCTATAAGGCAGAAGACTTATATGAGCTTGTAGATTAGTGTTCTTCTGTTAAAGCATATCAAAAAACATATAGCCACTTCCTTATACCTATTAATATTGAGAATCTAGCTTTAAAAGAGGATATTCTCCCACTTGTATACTAAAAGCAACGTGGTAGGCCTACAACAAAGCGAATTCGATAAGGTGCATGGAAACGGAAGAAGATCTACTGTTCCAATTGTCATAGAACAGATCATAATGTCTAGAAGTGTAAACAGGCACCTGCATTGAATGGGCGGCAGCAAAGGGCCCAGGACCGAGAGTCTTCGTTATCATCCTCATCTTCATCTGCATCTTCAACTTCGACTACATATTCTAGGACAGATTTGTCAGATCTGAATAGCAACGAGCTAGGCGATCTACAGTTTCGCACGGAGATGGAGTACTACGATGAAGTTGTTGTAAGAGCAGAGGGTGTTATAGAACAGGAGCGGGAGCGCCAGCGACTTGAAGAGAGTGCAGATAACAATGAAATTCAAAGCGACAGCGAGCTTTCCATGCTAGCGAGTAGTTTATTCAACGGCATAGAGGGTATTGAGTCAAGTCAAGGCATTAATGTTGAAATGGGTGGTACTAGTGGCTGTCAGCGCGACAGCGAGCATGGCGGGCATGGCGACGGTGAGCATGGCGACAGTGAGCATGGCGACGGTGGGCATAGCGACAGTAGCATCCAAAGCACTGTCTTTAGTCCCAGGCGCATTAGATCTGGCAAAATACTCAATTGCATGAGTCCTTAGTAGGTTTATAGGGTATATATGGAAGGGGGGTAAGGTAGATATTACTTTTAAAATCGGGGGGTAACTTAGATATTTGCCGATATATATCAGAATATCAGCGGTCTTGGGACCTAACCATCGCTGATACTTGTATGTCGAAGTCTCCCCACCACTCCCACCTCCAGCGCAGCCAATCTCCACCCATTTATGTATTGTGGTGGGGTGGTTGGGGTACCCCTGACCAAAATTCCTATGGATAAGGGCTGTAGTTGTTCCATGCCGGCACATGATATATTATTCAGTGAGCTTCGCTCACTTACATAGTTCATTATTCAGGAGACAGACAGCGAGTATTACAGGGGGAGAGATAGAGAGAGAGAGTATGTGTGTGTGTGTATGTGTGTGTGCGTGTGTGTGAGTGTTCATGTGTTCATACATTATATTCAAATACAGCCATTACCTCCCTATGGTTTTTGTGTGATTTTCGACTCTACTGCGAGCTTTGCCTTCATTCGTACCGCTATTCAGCTCTGAGCCTACACGCTGGTCTACCCTATCACCCTAACTATCGTGCAGTTCGACGGCACACCATCCTAGCCCTCCACAGATACATTCACTACACACATCCTAGCGTACCGGAACTCAGCGATAGACCCGAAATCCTTGCGAAGCCCTGAAATACAAATACCCGACAACGACGCACGTGCTCACTTGCTCCGAGTTTACTATGGCACTCCAATATCTACCTAATCGTAATTTAGGTTAGCGGTGACTTCTCTCTGTAGCTCCTTTAAATCACCATTTTTACATACAATCCACATGGCTCTCCATCCTTAGCCTTGTCAAGTGGACCAAAGAGCCCAAACCTGCAACATTAGCACTAATGTCAACAGTGCTATTTCTGTACAATCCATCAAACACAGCGACATCCCCGCCCACGCTTTTGGAAATCCAAGTCCGAATCTCAACTTTAATTAACGAGTCAACTCCATAGGCCTGTAGGATCAAATTCCTCTTTTGGAACTGACATCATGCTCGTGAGTTAGTATTTTTGTGGCGCGAGACTTACGAGGGAATATCACTATTCTTATGGGCATGAATTTCCATGCGGATATAGTGAGATGAAGGAAATTGTGCGCTTAATGAGAGATTTGGCTGATGCTGTCTCTTAATTGCTACTCTACTAGTTGCAGAGGAAGTATATATCAATCCAGCATATGTGACATAATTTTCAACCTATTCCTGTTACATTTAATAGTCTTCTCAGTCAGAATGGGATCCTACCCTGTGTTTATAATACGTTGTGCCATCGCTCCCATGAGGATGCTGCCTCAGCCGGCTTTCTTAATCCCTTTCCAACCCATACCCCAGCAGGCAAAAAAGCTCGCAATCGCAATTGCAGTAGCCAAATACTTTGAAAATACGTTAGTGCATGCAGAGATTAATGAATCTTACATTTCAGTCTGAAAGATAAAATACTCACAAAGACATGCGATAGCGCTTGATTGTATGCAAGTATTACACCAGGCAATTCTGTCTCTATCACGGTAGTCCTCACGCTCGCTACACCTGCAGCAATGAGTGTCTGTGCATCGACTTGCGGTGCTAATGTCGGCAATGAAGCTGCAAGGCTATTGATGAGGATTGTCTCCGCAACCGAATTGAAGACGGCACCACCGAAGTACTGGCAAAATATGACGAGCGATGTGCCTATAGCATCTTCCTGCGCAGGAAGGGAACTCTGGATAGCTAGAAAGGGCTGCATGGGAAACTTGTCAACAACTTGAAAGATCTTCCTCTTTGCAGCCGAGAACGCGTAAAATAGGTAGGTTATATCACACTTACCATCTGGAAGCCACACCCTCGGCCACTACCAACAAGAATCTGTGCCCCAATCCACACTCCCTGACTTGTACTCGGCTCAAAGGTGGTCAAAAACCCGGACCCAATCGATGACAGCACACCACTAGCAATGGAGAAAGGCAAATATTTTCCAAGGTGCCCAACTAAAATGCATTAGCGTGATTGCAGTAATCTTGTAGGGAATGCCAATATCACCTAAAACGCCCGCCATCACGCCAAATATGATATGAGAAAGTATCATGGGCAAGAGATCTGCGCCACTCAGCGTCGGCGTAGCAGCCTTGACAACCTGGAACCAGATAGGCAGATAGTATGTCGTGACAATCATGTTTGCCATAACGAAGAGCATAGTGAGACAACTCGAATACACCCTCCTCTGCCTCAGCAGACTCAACGGAATCAAGGCCCTGTTGCCTCGATAATGCTCCCATGCAAGGAAGACACACAGATCAGCAAAAGCGCCAATAAAGAGGCCAATGATAGTGTGGGACTTCCACGCATATGCTTGGCCACCCCACTCGAGTGCGAGAAGAAACATGATGACTGTGGATGCAAAGAGCACAGCGCCGAGGAAATCTAGCTGTGCGAGCGTCTGTGCGAGAGTGTATTTTTTGCCTCTATTTCCACTCTTAGCTCGCTCTGGTATATGGATTGATAGCAGTATAGCTGTCACGACCACTCCGGCGGGCAGATTGATATAAAAGCCTATAACAAAAATCTCTTAGACTCATCTGACAGTGACGACAGAAGTGGACGGACATACACCAATGCCAAGTCGTGTACTGCGTGAGCACTCCACCAATTAGGGGGCCCATTGCCGTACCCAACTGCGCAACTAGGGGAGAAATCCAGTCAGGCTTATATCAATAGGTAAGGTTTTTAGGGAAGTGTTTATGAGACATGGTTCTGACTTACGACCTAATATAATTCCAAAGAGGACTTATGACCAAAACACCATCCCCACGTTAGCTAGAAGCAGTAAGTAAGGATGCTAGAGGAAGGGCTGCTTACCTGGCCTCTGGCTCAATGGAGCAGAAGCTGTGGTGATTTCAAGACCTCCATTTATTAGGCCTGCAGCGCCTAAGCCGGCCACTGCCCTCCCGCTGATAAACATTGTGGAGGTAATAGCAGTGCCGCATATTAAAGACCCCAGTTCGAAGACCGCGAGGAAAGTGATGAAGGTGTACTTAAGCATGGGCAAGTTAGAAGGACATTCTTTGAAACTAGGCGAG
>Ga0335072_10015186_pt1 | contig 10934 bp, 11 predicted proteins | sample Lox_Sample_21_FD_206725 | JGI IMG/M metagenome (GOLD analysis project Ga0335072, IMG submission 206725) | Soil microbial communities from Loxahatchee National Wildlife Refuge, Florida, United States - Lox_Sample_2.1 | ecosystem: Environmental > Terrestrial > Soil > Wetlands | place: USA... | reverse complement strand
CTGACGATGCCGCGGAGTCGACCGGACACGGTTCGCCGCTTCCGGCGCTTGTGCACGGCGGGCCGGGCCGGGCTGGTGGCGGGGAGGAGATGGGCGGCATCCGCGGCGTGCAGCACTACCTGCAGCGAACGGCCGTCCAGGCCAGCCCGCGAGTGCTGTCGGCGGTGACCGGTACCTGGGTGCCGGGCTCGGCGAGGCGCGAGGGCATCCACCCGTTCCGCAAGTCGCTGGCGGATCTGCGGCCGGGAGACACCGTGGTGGCAGGGCCGCGGCAGGTGACGCTCGAGGACATCGAGCATTTCGCCGAGTTCACCGGAGACACGTTCTACGCGCACATGGACGACGAGGCCGCGCGGGCCAACCCGTTCTTCGACGGCCGGGTCGCGCACGGGTACCTGGTGCTCTCCTTCGCCGCCGGCCTTTTCGTGCAGCCAGATCCAGGTCCGGTGCTGGCCAATTACGGCGTGGAGAACCTGCGCTTCCTCACTCCGGTCTACCCCGGTGACGAGCTGACGGTGACCCTGACCTGCAAGCAGATCATCCCGCGCGAGGACGCCGGGCACGGCGAGGTGCGCTGGGACGCCGACGTGACCAACCAGAACGGGGCATCGGTGGCGAAGTATGACGTCCTGACAATGGTGGCCAAGCAGTGGCCAGCGGCCTGAGGATGGCGGCCTGAGCCGGGCGGCCAGAGTCCGGGCTGGCGATGGCCGGCAGCCCCGCTACCAGTCGCGCGGGCCGGATCCGGTGCCAGACCCCGCCGAGCTGCCGCTACCCCGTCGTGGCCACCGCAGGCTGCGCTGGCCGCGTCGTGAGCTCCGCCAGACCAGCAGGCCGACGACGATGAGCCCGAGCACGATCACGATGAACGGGCCGTAGGTAGGGATCCGCCACAGGTAGCGGAACAGCCGGAAGAGCTCGTGCCAGATGATCAGGCGAATGATCAAGTGCGCCAGGCCGCCGCCGCCCAGCGCCACGACGGCACCGGACCGTAGCGCGATGGCGTGGCCGCGGCTGTTCTGCACGAACCCAGCCTGCCACTTCACGCTGAGTGCTCAGGTTGTGACCTGGGTCACGGCTCGGCGCCGAAGCTCGGCTGCGCTATAATTACTGACCGAATGATCGGTTAATAAGGAGCAGCCGATGACCCAGGTAGCAGCAGCTCCGGAAGAGCTGGAGCGGTACTTCGAGGAAACGGTCGGCAAGGACCGCAGGATCGAGCCTCGCGACTGGATGCCGGACGCCTACCGCAAGACGATGATCCGGCAGATAGCGCAGCACGCGCACTCGGAGATCATCGGCATGCAGCCGGAGGGAAACTGGGTCACCCGGGCGCCATCGCTGCGGCGCAAGGCGATCTTGCTCGCCAAGGTGCAGGACGAGGCGGGTCACGGGCTGTACTTGTACTCGGCGGCAGAGACTCTGGGGGCGGATCGCGCCGACCTGACCGACCGGCTGATTACCGGACGGCAGAAGTACTCCTCGATCTTCAACTACCCGACGCTGACGTTCGCCGACGTCGGAGTTATCGGCTGGCTCGTCGACGGCGCCGCGATCTGCAATCAGGTGCCGCTGTGCCGCTCCTCTTACGGGCCGTACGCCCGCGCGATGATCCGCATCTGCAAGGAGGAGTCGTTCCATCAGCGTCAGGGCTACGAACTGCTGATGACGATGATGCGGGGTACCGATGCGCAGCGCGAGATGGTCCAGGACGCGACGAACCGGTGGTGGTGGCCGTCGCTGATGATGTTCGGGCCGCCAGACGCGGAGTCTCCCAATACCGAGCAGTCGATGCGCTGGCGAGTCAAGCGGCACACCAATGACGACCTGCGGCAGCGGTTCGTCGATATGACAGTGCCGCAGGCCGAGGCACTTGGTGTCACACTGCCCGATCCGGAGTTGTGCTGGAACGCCGATCGTGAGCACTACGACTTCGGCGAGATCGACTGGGATGAATTCAAGCGAGTCATCGCCGGGAACGGCCCGTGTAACGCCCAGCGGATCGCGCACCGGCGCGCGGCACACGACGGCGGCGCCTGGGTTCGGGAGGCAGCTGCCGCCCACGCACGGAAGCAGGCGGCGAGACACGCCGGGAAGGAGACCGTGGCATGAGCGCGGAGGTCCGGTCGAACTGGCCGCTGTTCGAGGTGTTCCTGCGCAGCAAGCGCGGCCTGAATCACGTGCACGTCGGATCTCTGCACGCGGCCGACGCGACGATGGCGCTCCACCACGCGCGCGACCTGTACACGCGGCGGAACGAGGGCGTGAGCATCTGGGTGGTCAAAGCCGCGGACATTACGGCATCGAGCCCGGACGAGAAGGATCCGTTCTTCGCGCCGAGCGGCGACAAGGTGTACCGGCATCCCACGTTCTATGAGATCCCCGACTCCGTTCCGCACATCTGAGCAGGGATGGACACCATGGGCTTCGACACTGCCTACGAGGCGATCACCGAGGAGAGCGACACCCACCGGTGGGCTTTCGGCACCGGCTTCACCGACCCGCTCGCGGGCGTCGACACCAGCGTGCCGGAGGGCGTCGACGGCGCTGATCTCGCTGCCTACTGCCTGATGCTCGGCGACGATGCACTGATTATGTCGCACCGGCTCCAGGAGTGGCTGTCTCGTGCGCCCGAGCTCGAGGAAGACACGGCGCTGGCGAATATCGCACTTGACCTCCTCGGCCAGGCACGCCTGCTGCTGACGAGGGCAGGCGCGGCAGACGGCTCAGGCCGGACCGAGGACGACCTCGCGTTCGGCCGCGCCGAGCGTGAGTTCAGAAACGTGCGGCTTGCCGAGATCACCGATGCCGACTTCGCCGCACTAGTGGCGCGGCTGCTGGTGTTCAGCACCTGGCGCCTCGCGCTGCTGGTGGCGCTGCGGGACAGTGCGGATCCGGTCCTGGCAGCGATCGCGGCCCAGGGCGTCAAGGAGGTGACCTACCACCGCGACTACGCCGCCCAGTGGGTCATCAGGCTCGGCGACGGCACCGACTTCTCGCGCGAGCGCATGGTTGCCGCGCTTGCGGCGGTCGCGCCGTTCGTGGCGGAGCTGTTCGCCGTCTCGCCGGTGGAGCGACGACTGGCTGGTGCCGGTGTCGCCGTCAATCCGGCTGGAGTGCGGGCGGAGTTCGACGACGTGATCACCGTGGTACTCGCCGAAGCGGGCCTGGACGGTGCGGGGTCCGATACTGAATCCCCGGCAGCCGGATCGGGCACCGGTAGTGCCGGTCGGGTCTGGCCGAGCGTGCCGGGACTGGCCGGGGTTTCCGGGCAGATGGGCCGGGAGGGTGTGCACACCGAGGCGATGGGCTACGTTATCGCCGAGCTGCAGAGCGTGGCGCGTTCGCTGCCGGGGGCGACATGGTGAGCAACGCGACTGTCGTCGGCCCGACGGTGACCGGCACCCAAGCGACGGACGGACTTGCTGCCGCTTATGTCCATCGGGAGCTGGCATGGTGAGCAACGCGACCGTTCTCGGCCCGGCCGTGACCGGCACCCTCGACCGCGCGCGGCAGGTTGCCGGGTCAGTCCCGGACCCTGAGTTGCCCATGCTGACGCTGGCTGACCTCGGCGTCCTGCGAGACGTCAGCGTTGACGGGTGCCGCGTCACCGTCTGGCTGACTCCCACCTACTCGGGCTGTCCGGCTCTGCACGAGATGCGCCGGGACGTGTCGGACCGGCTAACCGCAGCCGGGTTCACTGACATCGAGGTGCGTACGGTCCTCAGTCCGCCCTGGTCTAGCGATCAGATCAGCGCCGCTGGCCGCAGGAAGCTGGCGGAGGCTGGCATCGCACCACCTCGTTTCCGTCCTGATCGCAGCGAGGGCCCGATTCCGCTGACTCTCGTCACCCGCCCGCCGGTTATCGAATGTCCGGAATGCGGCTCGACCGATACCGAGCGAACGGCGGCGTTCAGCGGGACCGCCTGCAAGGACCTGTACCGGTGCCGCTCGTGCCACGAGCCGTTCGAGCACATCAAGGAGATCTGAGGTGACCGCACTCGCCGAGGAACGCGCGGCCCGGCGCCAGTTCCGTGAGCTGACGGTCGCGCGCGTGGACCGGCTCTGCGACGACGCGGTCGCCGTGACGTTCGCGGTGCCGCCGGAGCTTGCCGACGAGTTCGCATTCCGTCCGGGTCAGTCGCTCACGCTGCGTCGCGCCGTCGACGGCCGCGACGAGCGCCGGTCCTATTCCATCTGCGCGGCCGCCGGGATGCCGCCGCGGATCGGCGTGCGCGAAGTGCCGGGTGGTGCACTGTCCAGCTGGCTGGTGCGCGAGGTTCGGCCCGGTGACCGGATCGAGGTGCAGCCGCCGTCGGGATCGTTCACACCGGATCTGAGCGCTCCCGGCCGGCACGTACTGATCGCGGCTGGGTCCGGGATCACGCCGGTGCTCTCGATCGCTGCGTCAGCGCTCGCCGATGAGCAGTCAGACGCGATGGTGCTGTACGGGAACCGGCGGGCGGACTCGGTGATGTTCGCTGACGAGATCGCCGATCTCAAGGACTCGTACCCGGTCCGGCTTCAGCTGGTACACGTGCTGTCGCGCGAGCCGCAAGAGGTCGAGCTGTTCAGCGGGCGGCTGGATGCTGACCGTCTTCGCCGTCTGCTGCCCGCCCTCTGTGACGTAGCCCGAGTCGACCACTGGTGGCTGTGCGGTCCGTTCGGCATGGTGACCGATGCGATGGCAGTCCTGGCGGAGTTGGGTGTTCCCGCGCAGCAGGTGCACCGCGAGCTGTTCTACGTCGAGGACCTGCCGCCCGAGCAGGAACACCATGAGGAGAAGCCGCTCACTGGCGGCGCCGAGGCGACGATTGTGCTCGACGGGAGGAGTACGACAGCGACGATCCCATGGGACACGCCGGTTCTCGATGCTGCGCAGCGGGTGCGGCCCGATCTGCCGTTCGCCTGCAAGGGCGGAGTCTGCGGTACCTGCCGGGCACGCCTGGTGGCGGGTGAGGTCCGGATGCGCCGGAACTTCGCGCTGGAGCCAGCCGAGGTGGCCGCTGGTTTCGTGCTGACCTGCCAGTCGCTGCCGGTCTCCGAGGATCTGACGGTCGACTACGACGCCTGATCCCCGGCAGACCTGGGCGTGCCAGTCGAGCGAGAACGCGGTCGCAGGACATTCGGGGTGCTGTCCTGCGGCCGCGCGGCACGCGGCTGCAGACCGCTGGAGCGCGACGCCACGAGCGCGCGTCCGCATGTCGACATTGTCGGCTGGCTTCGCTGTCACCCGCCCTGGTTGCGGTTCTCTCGCTGCCGGGTCTGGCCGACCTAGCCGAGTCGGCCGGCGACGGGCTGCGCTGCAGGCGCGACCGGACCGGCCGCCAGCTCAAGGTGGCGCTTGGACGGAGCCAGTACCGCCGCCACCACTCCGGCGCCCGCGACCGCCGCGGCGACTGCCTCGGCTGACCGGAAGCCCGCGATGAAGGACGCCGGGCTGGCGTAGCTGCCGTGAGCTGCAAATACCGCGGCCAGGATTGCTACGCCGAAGACCCCGCCCAGCGCGTTGAGCGCGTTGTTCGTGCCGGCGGCGACGCCCACGTCGGCTCCGGGCACCGACGCCGTGACCGCGTTCGCCACGGTCGGGAAGCACATCGAGATCCCGACTCCGGCCACAATGAGCGGCGCGGCCAGCGAGCCATAGCTCACCCCCGGATGCGTCGCCGCCGCCAGCCAGCCCAGGCCAGATGCCTGCAAGATCAGCCCGCCCAGCATGAATGGCTGGTTGCCGATCCGGTCCGCGAGCGCGCCGGCGACCGGTGCCACCAGCATCGGCATTGCCATCCAGACCAGGATCCGCAATCCGGCGGCCAGTGGCGAGTAGCCAAGGCCAATCTGGAACAGCTGGGTGATGAAAAACAGCGATCCGATGAGCGACACGAACTGGAAGAACACGACACCGTTGGCGGTGGAAAATGCGCGCCGCCGGAAGTAGGCCAGCGGCAGCATCGGGTACCGGGCGCGCCGTTCCCAGGCCACGAACCCGGCCATCAGGGCCACTCCGGCGGCGAGTGCGCCGGTCACCTGGACGCTTCCCCAGCCGTATTCGGGTGCCCTGACCGGGGCCCAGGTCAGGGCGAACAAGCTAGCGCCGGCGAGCACCAGCCCGACGATGTCCAGGTTCGGCCTCGGTCCGCGGCTCTCATGCAGCCGCAGCGCCGAGAGCCCCGCAACGGCTATCCCGATCGGGACATTCACCCAGAAGATCCACTGCCACGAGATGCCCTGCACGATCGCGCCGCCGACGACCGGGCCGGCCGCCACGCCAAGGCCGGTCACGCCGCCCCAGATCCCGATGGCGGTGCCCCGCTGCTCCACTGGGAACGCGTCGCTGACCAGTGTCAGAGTCAACGGCACCAGGAGGGCGCCGCCGGTGCCCTGTACCACGCGGGCGGCGATCAGCAAGCCTGCGCTCGGCGCGAGCGCCGCCAGTGCCGAGCCGAGGACGAAGATCAGCAGCCCCGTTACGTACATGCGCCGTCTGCCGAACCTGTCGCCCAGCGCCGCGCCGGTGAGCATCAGGCAGCCGAAGACCAGGCTGTAGGCATTGATCGTCCACTCGAGGTCGGGCAGGGTGGCTCCGATCTGCGTCCGCAAGGTCGGCAGCGCAGTCGAGACGACCACCACGTCGAGTGCGGACATGAAAGCGCCGAGGGAGGCAAGCGCCAGCGTCCATCCCCGCCGCGTTCCGGCAGTCCCCAGGGCTGTCACTGGAGCTCCTTCAGGCCAGCGGCGGACAGCAGGTAGGCGCCATTGCCGGAGGCGGAGCCGGAGCCGGCGATGAGATCGAGGACAGCCTTGCCTGTCTGGTCCGGGGTCAGGGCCGGGCCGCGGCTCGCGACGAATCCGGCCACGTCGAGACCTGCCCTGGCGGCGTATGCCGCGACTGCGGCCGCTCCCAGGTCGGTCGCGGGCGTCAGTTGCGGGAGGACCGACAGGAACCGGATACCGAGCCCGTTCCGTTCTGACTCTTCAGCGGCATAGGACGCGATGTACCGGATGGTGGCCTTTGCTCCCGCGTACCCGCCGCTCAGAGGGGATCCGGCGATGGCCGCCCCGCTGGAGAACGCAATGACGACGCTGCCCGGCGGCAGCGGCCGCAGCAGTGCCTCGCGGGTCCAGTGAAATACCTGCTGTACGTCTACCTCCCAGTTGCGGCTGAAGGACTGCCAGCTCTGCTGATGCAGCGGCCGCGACAGCGGGCTGGCGCCGGCCGCGAGCACGAGCAGCCGCGGTGCGTACTGGTCGAGGATCTGCCCTGCGGTCACCGGGTCGGCCGCGTCTGCCTCGACGGCAGTGAACTGCCCGCCGAGTTCGGCCCGTACCGATGCGAGCCGCTCGTGGCCGCGCGCGACGCCGATAACGGTCGCGCCGGCTTGCGCCAGCGCGATGGTCACGCCGCGGCCGAGGCCACTGCTGGCGCCGGTTACTACTGCTGTCGTTCCGGAAAGCTCGTCAGTTGACATGCTGATCTCCTCAGGCTGTGGGTCGGAGCGGATGCGCCAGAGCGCACTCACCGGGTACTGATCCGGAGCGCGGGCGAAACTCACCGCAGCGGCCGGGCGGACGGGCAGCCATGGAAAAGTTCGCGGCCGGCCGATGATTTTCGCGGCCGCGCGGGGTCAATAGGTAACAAGGGTGTGGGGGCCGGCTCAGGTACTACCAGTGGAGCTGGCCAGCCGGTCAGTCTCCGGAGGGGTGGCGCATGCAAGGCACCGCAGACTTCGCGACGCTCGCTGACCCGTATCGGCGGGAGCTGCTTACCTACTGCTACCGGATGCTCGGCTCCGTCGACGACGCCGAGGACCAGGTGCAGGAAACGCTGCTGCGGGCGTGGCGGTCCTACGGCGAGTTCGAGGGCAGGTCGTCACTGCGAACGTGGCTGTACCGGATAGCCACGAACACCTGCCTGCGTGCGCTGGAGACCCGCAGTAAGCGGCCGCTGCCATCGGGTCTCGGCGCCCCCGCCGAGGATCCGGACGGGCCTTTGGCCGCACTGTCTACTGAGGTCTCCTGGCTGCAGCCAATCCCAGATGCGCTCTCCGGCGGTGGCTCGGCTGATCCCGCCATGGTTGTCACTGCCCGTGCTAGCACGCGGCTCGCGCTGATTGCCGCGCTCCAGTATCTGCCGCCGCGCCAGCGGGCGGTGCTGATCCTTCGCGATGTCCTCGGCTGGCGTGCGGCCGAGACAGCCGACCTGATCGGTGTGTCGACCGCCGCCGCGAATAGCGTGCTGCAGCGCGCCCGCGCCCAGCTTGCGCAGGTCGCCCCGACCGAGCACGACCTGCACGAGCCAGCCGATCCGGCCGACCGGAAGCTGCTGGACCGGTACGCGGCCGCCTTCGAATCGGCCGACATCCCTGCTCTCACCGCGCTGCTGCGGGCGGACGCGACGATGGAAATGCCGCCGCGGCCGTACTGGTTCGCGGGGAGGGAGCAGGTCGCGCGGTTCCTGCGGTCGCGCGTGCTGACCGAGCCGGGCAGGTTCGTGCTGCTACCGACCTCGGCCAACGGCCAGCCCGCGTTCGCTGCCTATATGCGTACGGGCGAAGGCCCGTTCCAGGCGCACGGCATTCAGCTGCTGGCGACCAGTCGGCAGCAGGTGACCAGGATCCTGTCGTTCAACGATGGCCGTCTGATCGCGAGGTTCGGCCTGCCGGATGAGCTGCCCCCGGACGCGAGCGCGGCCGCTCCGGCAGCGCGGCAGCGGCCATGAATCCTGCGAGTGCGGGCGGGTCACTACAGGTAATGCCGGGTGACACTGCCGCGTTCCGGCAGGCACTCCGGTACGCACTGGCCGCTGCGAGGCAGGTGACGCCTGAGCTTATGCCGCGGCCGACGCCGTGCCGGGCCTGGGACCTGCGGATGCTGCTGTTGCATGCGACCGACTCGCTTGCCGCACTAGCCGAGGGACTCGACGGCAGGCATGTCGGCCTTTACCCGCAGCACGACTCCGCCAGCTTCGCTGCCGACCCGTGTCAGGCGTTCCGGCAACGGGCGCGGGACCTGCTCGGCTCGTGCGACCGGGCGGACGCGGACCGGAGCGTCGTCACGGTCGGTGGCTGCCCGATGGCAGCAAGCTTGCTGACCATGGCCGGCGCGCTGGAAATCGCCGTGCACGGCTGGGATATCGCCAGGTCGTGCGGCCACCGCGAGCCGATTCCGGCTCCGCTCGCGGCCGGCTTGCTTCGGGTCGCGCCACTCCTGATCGCTGCCGGGGACCGGCAGTTGCTGTTCGCCGCGCCCGTCGCCGTGCCCGCGACAGCTAGTCCAAGCGACCGGCTGGCGGCGTTTACCGGCCGTTCCGCCTGCTGAGCGGTTCCGGTGCCAACCCGCCAGCCGTCCAGATCGCCGGCAGGTGTGCGCTTTCGTCATGGATGGCAATCACAGGATCTAGTCGCGATGTCCGCCACCCGGACCACTCGGCGTGGCCGACACTTGGCGGATTCAGGGGGACCGTCGTCAAGCTGACCGTCGGCTACGACACCACTCATGCGGTGGCTGCCATGCCTGTCCCAGTCGGCACGACGCGAGTGCGTCGGTGTCGCGCCGGACCATGACAGGACAGGTGAGGCAGGAGTCGGTCGGCGGCCGGATTCGGCCGTCAGACCGGGTACAGGTCGGGCCTGGTGACGTAGGTGCGTCCAGCCGGTGTCGTCCAGCGGAAGACGCCGGCCTCAGGCTGCTCCAGGCTCCAGCCGGGTCGCTGTTTCAGTTTGTGGTGGGTCCTGCAGCAGCCACCGAGATTGCAGCTACAGGTGAGCCCGCCTTTGTGCCACGGCTCGGTGTGGTCGAGGTCAGTGCGCCAGGCCGGCTGACCGCAGGTGACGTACCGACAGGTCCCGTCCCGGGCGGCGATGAGCTCGCGCATCCGCGACGGCGGCCGATACAGCTCCGATGCGCCACTGTGGGCGCAGCCGCCGGCAGCCGCGTTGGCTTCGGTGTCGGCCCTGGCGGAGCCGGCAGCTCGCGCAGCTGCGTGCAGGACTGCCGTGCCGATCTGCGGAAGCGGTGCCAAGCCGTGCAGCCTGGCAGCCAGCGCCGTGCCGAGCCAGCCGGCCCGGATAACTATGGTCACTCGGCCGACGACCCCTGTCGTCCTGTCGCTGCTGTCGAATGCCGCAGCGCCAGACGGCTTGCCGAAGTCCGCAGGCACACTGCGGCGTTCTGGCGTGCAGGAGTCAGGGGACGGTGTGTCTCGCGTCGGCCGTTCCCAGCTGACGCGGGCTCGGGTGACAGCGAGTGCCCGGCCGTCGTCGTCGGTCACGATCACGCGCCATTCGGTTTGCGGGCTGCGTGCGGCAAGCATGAGTAGCTGCCGGCCTTGCAGGCTGGTGATCGGACCGATGCGGCTGACGGCCGCGGGCTCACTGCTGAATCCGGCCAGCGCCGACCACGGCATGAGGACATCCAGCAGCCCGGCCGGGCCGCGTAGGCTCCACGGCCGGGGGGACCTGGCTCCAGCCCCGGTGGCCGGCAGCTGGTACGGCAGGACTGGCCAATCCGGCGAGACAGCCCAGTCGTCCGCGTCCACTTGATCGTCGGAGAACCGGCCGGACCACGCAGGTACGTCTACTGTTTCGGCAGGATCCTCCGGCGGAGCGTCCTCGTCGCCTGGGCACGGGATATCTGTCCACGGCCCTGGCGGGCAGTGGTCATCGAAGTCGCAAATGTCGGCCAGCGGGTTGCCGGGACCGTGCTGCGCCGCAGCGGTGTCCGGTGTAGCGCCTGCCGGCGGTCTGGCAGTCGGCTCCGGTCCCTCAGCCCGCGTGGTGGCCCGGCCACCAGAACCGGGGCGGCCAACCCGCGCATCGCGACCAGCCGGCCGACCGTCTGGCGAACTCGAGTAGCCGGGCTGACTGCCGGGCGCAGGTGAGCTTCCCGGCCGCGCGGCGGGCAACGCGTCTGGTGTCGCTCGGTCGCCGGGTGGC
>Ga0335072_10015185_pt1 | contig 10935 bp, 9 predicted proteins | sample Lox_Sample_21_FD_206725 | JGI IMG/M metagenome (GOLD analysis project Ga0335072, IMG submission 206725) | Soil microbial communities from Loxahatchee National Wildlife Refuge, Florida, United States - Lox_Sample_2.1 | ecosystem: Environmental > Terrestrial > Soil > Wetlands | place: USA: Florida... | reverse complement strand
CCGCGCAGGAGGAGATGGACCGCGTGCTGCCGGCGATGGAGGCGCTGCGGCGAGAGCGTCCGGATTGCGTGATCTCAGTGGACACGTGGCGCGCGGAGACGGCGCGCGCAGCCGTGGGAGCGGGCGCGGAGATCGTCAACGATGTGAGCGGTTTCATGTGGGATGCGGAAATGGCTGCCGCCTGTGCGGAGCTGGGCTGCGGCGTGGTGCTGATGCACACGCGCGGGCGGCCGGCGGAATGGAAGGCGCTCCCGCGGCTTGCGCCGGAGGAGATAGTGCCGCTGGTCAAGGACGGCTTGGCGCAGTCGCTGGCGCGGGCGATCGGCGTGGGGGTCGAATGCGAGCACATCGTGCTCGATCCGGGCTTCGGCTTTGGCAAGGCCGGCGAGGCAAATTACACGCTGCTGGCGCATCTGGACGAATTGCTGGCGCTGGGTCAGCCGTTGCTGGCGGGCGTTTCGCGGAAATCGTTTCTGGGACAAACCATCGCAGGCAGCGGGGCCGGGGCTCCGGTGGACGCGCGCGGCAACGCCACGCTGGCGGCAACGACGGCGGCGATTCTGGCGGGAGCGCACATGGTGCGCGTGCATGAGGTGCGGCCAGCGGTCGAAGCAGCGCGGATCGCCGATGCGATTCTGGCGAATGTTCCGGGACAGTGACCGATCAGGCGAGCGCGCGAAAAGAGACGTCTGCGTTGCCGTCGTCTTCAGCGGATTCGGCGGCCCACTCGGAGAATTTCTCCGGGGCCTCCTGCGCCTCGGGGCCTTCCGGCTGATCCTCTTCTTCGGCCTCAGCGGGATGGATCTCCTCAACAAACTTACGCCGGCGCTTTGCGGAGTTCTGCCACGCCGGATTTGCGTCCCGTCCCACGCCGCCCATCTGCGAGATGCGATCCACTTCCATGGCTGCAGCCTCCGCCTGATGGTGAATTCGGCGGGGAAACAGGGGGACTTTAGGCGAGGCCGCGCAAGCGGAGGACCACTCGCGCCACGCGTCTGAATCCAGGTCATGCTGCGGCGCTTTCGTACGGGTATTCTGAAGCGAGCATGGGGCGCATCCACGTTCTTTCCGACCAGGTTGCCAACCAGATCGCCGCCGGCGAGGTGGTGGATCGGCCCGCGTCGGTGGTGAAGGAGTTGCTGGAGAACGCGCTGGATGCCGGCGCCACGCGGGTTCGCATCGAGGTCGAGGCGGGGGGACGGAAGCTGATCCGCGTGGCCGACGACGGCTCCGGCATGTCCCGCGACGATGCGATGCTGGCCTTCGAGCGCCACGCCACTTCGAAGATCCGCTCCAGCGACGATCTGCTCTCCATTGCGACGCTGGGGTTTCGCGGCGAAGCGCTGCCTTCCATCGCGTCGATCTCGCGCCTGGAGCTGGTGACGCGCCCGGCGGACGACGCTGCCGGTACGCGGCTGGAGATTGCGGGCGGGAAAATTCTGGCCGTCGAGGATGCGGGCGGGCCGCAGGGCACCACCATCACGGTGCGCGATCTCTTCTACAACACGCCGGCGCGGCGGAAATTCCTGCGCGCCGAGACGACGGAACTGTCGCATGTGACGGCGCTGGCCACGCACTACGCGCTGGCGCACCCGGAAATGCATTTCGAGCTGCACTCCGCCACGCACGCTCTGCTGACGGCGCCGCCGGTGCGGGAGCCGGCGGAGCGCATTTATCAGATCTTCGGCCGCGAGACGCTGGACCAGCTGCTGCCGGTGGCTGCGGAGCGGCGCTTCGAGCATGCGGGGCTGCCCGAGCCGCCGCCGTGGCGGCGCGATGCCAACTACCGGCCGCCCGATCCGGGCTTCCTGCGCCTGACCGGATTTACGTCGCGGCCGGCGCTCCAGAAGCTGAATCGCAACTCGATCTACATCTTCGTGAACCAGCGGCTCATTCGCGACCGGCTGATCCTCCACGCGATCACCGAGGCGTATCGCAACATCATCCCGCCGACGTCGTTCCCGGTGCTGCTGCTTTTTCTGGAAATGCCGGCGCACGAGGTGGATGTGAATGTGCACCCGGCCAAGACCGAGGTGCGCTTCCGTCAGCAGGCGCTGGTGCACGACTTCGTGCGCGAGAGCCTGCGCACCACCCTGATGAAGGCGCGGCCGGCGGCAAGCTTTGTAGAGGCGCTGACGGCAAGCCCGCGCGCCTCGTCGTCGCTGGTGGTGGAAGCGGAACCGGAAGAGAGCGCGCTGCCGCAATCCGAGGCTCCCCCGGCGCCGGAGGACGCGGAAGGCTTTGCGCTGAGCGCCCCGCAACCGCAACCGGAGGAAGTGCGGCTGCCGTTTGCGGCGCCGGCGACCGTTGATGTTTCTGCGGCTGGGTCCGGTGCGGATACGGCAGGGATGGCTGCGCGGGTGTCGGCGAACAACGGCCACGCCTGCGGGCAGCAGACGCTGCCGGAGAGAGCCGAAACCGCCCCGTCGCTCGCCTCGCTGGCGTCGCTGAAGCCGCTGGGGCAGCTGCGCGAGTCGTTCATTCTGGCCGTGAACGACGAAGGCCTGTGGATCGTCGACCAGCATGTCGCCCACGAGCGGGTGCTCTTCGAGAAGATCCTGCGCGAGCGGCAGACGGAGCGGGTGGAGCGGCAGCGCCTGTTGATGCCGATGCTCATCGACCTGCTGCCGCAGCAGATGGCGATCTTTTCGACTCTGGCCGAGGAGCTGGAGCGCAACGGGTGCGAAGCGGAACCGTTCGGGCCGCACACCATCGCCATCAAGGCGGCGCCGGCGGGGCTGGCCGGAGGCGAGCTGGAGCGCATGATCTTCGAGGTGCTGGAGCAGCCCGCCTCCGCGTCGCAGTCGGAGAACCTGGAGACGGCGCGCACGCGCATCGCAGCGTCCATCGCGTGTCACGCGGCCATCAAGGTCAATATGCCGCTCGATCCGGCGCGGATGGAGTGGCTGCTGGCGGAGCTGGCGGGCACCGAACACCCGATGAGCTGCCCGCACGGCCGCCCCATTGCTTTACGATATTCATGGAAGGACATTCAGCGGGCATTTCAGCGGATTTAGGGCATTTTTTCTGAGAATGCGTTGCGGCCGTCCGGCCCTCAGGTTATCAATTTGGATCAAAAACAGTTACAAATCGCACGGGCGGCAGTGTGGCGGCAGACCGCCAACCCGGTGCTGACGCTGGACGACGCGGCGGCGTGGATCGAGGAGACCGGGCTGTGCCTGTTTCTTCCGCGCCATGCGCAGCTGCCCGCGCCGGCGCCTTCGCTGGTGGAGGCGTGCGCCGGAGAAGCGCGTGCAGTTTTCGCGGCGCCGGCGATTGACGCGGCGATGGAGCTGGCCGCGCGCCTGGTGGCCGATGGCCGCGCCGTCCCGCTGAATCTGATGGGGAATTTCTCGGAGCAGCCGGATTATCTCTCCAGTCCGGAGACCTTCCGCTGGATCGCTGCGGTGCGCGGCGACCGCAACTGGAAGGCAGCTCCCGGAGGACGAACGGCTCCGCTGGTGGCGCGCACGTGGGAAGCGCTGAGCACCGGCGAAAAGACGGTGGCCGAGATTCAGGAGCTGCTGGGGCGCGAACTGACCGAGGGAGCGATTCTGCGCGCGCTCGTCGAATTGTGGACCACGCTGCGCGCCTTTCCGCGCTATGAGCCCGGACAGCCGACGCGCTGGGCGCTGGCGAAGGACCGTTTTCCGAGCCAACTGGGCGCGGCCGCCGGGACCGCACAGGCCACGGGGCTCTCGGCGCTGGTTTCGCTCTACCTAGGCTCGGCGGTGGCGGCGACGGCCGAGGAGACAGAGATCTTTCTCTCGCCGCTGACGGCGCGCTCGCGTGTGCGCGAGGTGCTGCACGGGATGATGGCGGCGCGCCAGCTGGGCACCATGGCGCTGGGCGTGAACACGCTGCTGTTTGTGGAAGGCTCGCTGCCGGAAATGGCGCCCGAGCCTGAGATGGAGCAGGCAGGTGCGGTGGAAGAGCCGAGGCGGGCTCCACGAGCCGTCGAGCGGCCGCATGACAATCGCCGCGAAACGCGTGGAGCGGGTCCGGCACGGGACAGGCGTGGAAAGCCGCACGGCGGAGAAAGACGCGAGCGCCCTGGCTTCGGACGCGGGAAGAAGCCGCCGTTTCGCCCGGGACAAAAACGGGAATTTGGACCGGCTCGGGGCAAGCCGTGGGAGAAGAGACGCCCCGGCGAGTTCGCGGCCGGCGAAGGCCGGGGGCAACCCGAACGCGGATCTCAGCGCGAAGGCGGTTGGAAGGAGCAAAAGCCCCGGCAGGAGAGCGGCGCAGGCGAGAATCGGCCGTTCGCGCGAGAGGGTCGTCCGCCCGCAGACAGGGGCAAGCGCTTCGAGGGTCGCCCATCGGGAGACAGGGGCAAGCGCCTTGAGAATCGCCCGCCGCGGGAGAAGCGTGAAGGCTTTCAGGGACGGCCGCAGTCGCGGAAGCCGTGGGAGAAACGCGGGCCACGCGAGGCGAGGAAGTTCGGCGAGCGTCCATCGGGCAAAAAACCATTCGGCGCGAAGGAATCGGTTCCGAAGCCGTTCGGCGAGAAGTCATCGGGCAAAAAACCATTCGGCGAGAAGAAATTCGGCCCGAAAAAGTTTGGCAAGCCCGGGTTCGGTCCGAAGAAATTCGGTTCGGAGAAATTTGGTCCGAAGAAATTCGGTTCGGAGAAATTTGGCCCGAAGAAATTCGGTCCGAAAAAGTTTGGCAAGCCTGGGTTCGGCGCGAAGAAGTTCGGTCCCAGGCGCGAGTTTGGCGGTCGCGCAGAGGCCGGAAGCGAAAATCGAGGTCCGAAGGAAGAACGGCCGCCGTTTCGAGGCAGAGCTCAAAGCTCGGGCAAGCCGTTTCGTCAGGGTCCGCCAAAATCGCAGAGCCGGCCTGACCGGAAAGCCGGCCGTTTCGGCAAACCGCAGGGCAAGAGCTTTCGCAAGCCGGGAGCGCCCGCTGGACGAAAGCCGCGAAAAGCCGGCGAGGGTAAGGAAGAAGCGTGACGCGCGGACCCATCATCGCGATCGATGGCCCGGCAGGAGCGGGCAAGAGCACGGTGGCGCGGCACCTGGCGCACCATTTTGGGCTGCTGAACCTTGAAACCGGCGCGATGTATCGCGCCTTCGCGCTCAAGGCGATCCTCAACGACCAGGACTTCGACGATGCGGTGGCGCTCGAACGGCTCGCCGCGGAGACGTCGGTGACCCTCCGGCCCGAACGCGGCGGCAACCGGGTGCTCCTGGACGGCGCGGACGTAACGGAGCGCATTCGCGACTCCGACGTGACCCAGGGAGCGTCGCGGGTAAGCGTGCACCCCGCAATTCGCGAATGGCTGGTGGGCCTGCAGCGCGAGCTGGGGCGCGAAGGCGGTGTGGTGATGGAGGGGCGCGACATCGGCACCGTCGTCTTTCCGGATGCCGATCTGAAAGTTTTTCTCGACGCATCCCCGGAGGCACGCAGCCAGCGCCGCTACGAACAAAATGCGGGTGTGCTGGCGCAGCCGGACCACCGGGCGATATCGAAGGAGCTGCGGGAGCGCGACGAGCGCGATCGCAACCGGGCCAATTCGCCGCTGCGTCCGGCGCTGGATGCGGTGGTGATCGATTCGACCACAATGCCGCTGGAGGCGGTGCTGGCGCGGATCGAGGAGCTGGTGCGCTTGCGCTGCAGAGATCTGGGCGCCGCAGAGCACGCGTAGCGAGCGGAGCGATCCGGAGCCGCTGAGGGTGCGGCCGTCAACCTTTTCTGCGATTGCTTCCCTTTCCCGTAAAGGAACCCGTCGCATGCTGGGCGGGCACCGACTCAGGATGTTGCTGCGACTGATGGCCGTCGACATTGAGCCCCAGCACGCGACGCTGCAGCGAACGGCTGGTGCCGGTCACCCGGGCGTCTTCCGGCTCGACGGGATGAACGCTGGGCGAAGGCTGCTGCGCGGAGGCCTTGTCCTGGTGCGCGCTGGAATCGGGGGCGGGGCGATGGTGGGATCCAGGCTGGGGACGGGCTTTGGCGGCATTGTGGGGCATTCGGGGCACCTCGTTCGGCGAAATCCAGCGGCGCGCAATCGCACCCTGCTGCCGATTGGATGCGCGAAGCGGGCAGAAGCGGCACAGGGAGGAGCCGGCCTGGCGGCAGTTGGCGCATCGCACGCGGGGGGTCAGGCGGGGCGTCCCGACCGCCGGTACGAGGTCCGGACGATATAGTTCTTGCCGGGTCCGGTGACGGCGTGCTCCACCGCCAGCAGATCGCTGGCGTCGAGGGAGAACTTCGACACATAGCGGTCGTCGTTGCAGAGGCGCTCGGCCTCGGCGTGGAAGCTGCCGTCCGGGGCTTCGCGGAACTGAAGGCGCTCGAACAACTCTCCGCTTTCGGCAAAGAGGACATCGAAGCCGTTTTCTGAGGCCGGCAGGCGGCGATAGAGATAGCTCTGGCTGCCGGACATGGTGGTTCCGTCGGCGAGGCGAACGCGGGCGGTTTCTTCGTAACGCGCCCAGCCTTCGCTGGTGGGAACGATCCGGGCGCGGCCGCTCATGGTGGCTTTGCCGGGAACCTCGCGAACGAACTTCCACTCGCCGAGCAGACGATCGAAAACGCCGGTCCTTACTGGAGTTGTCATCGCGTGACTTATTTTAGTCCGCGGAGCTGGAGGCGAGGTTCGCGAGGGCGGCGCGCAGGCGCTGCCAGGTAGTCGCGAAGTCTTCAGGGAGCAGGCGGGTTTCGGCGACGGTGGTGAGGAAATTGGTATCACCGGTCCAGCGCGGCAGGGCGTGCAGGTGGAGATGACCGGCGACGCCGGCGCCGGCGGACTTGCCCAGGTTCAGGCCAAAGTTGAAGCCATCGGGCCGATAGGTCGAGGCCAGGGCGCGCTCCATCTTCTGCGCCAGGTCCACCATTTCGTGGGTGGTTTCCGCCGGGAGCGCCGCGAGCGAGCTCTGATGCTGGTAGGGCACCACCATCGCGTGACCGGAGGTGTAGGGGTAGCGGTTCACGCAGATGTAATTGTGGGCGCCGCGCAGGACAATGCCGGCAGCGCGTTCGGCAGCATCGCGTTCCATGCCGTGCTCGGCGGCATAGTCGGCGGCATGGATCATGTTGCAGAAGACGCAGCCGAGGTCTCCCGGCCAGCCATCCAGCTCGTCGGGGATGCCCGGACGCGTTTTCCTGTCTCCTTCGGTGACGTAGGTGTAGCGCCAGGGAGTCCAGAGGTAGTCCACGGGGCCATTGTATCCACTCGCGGTTGACGCTCCGTTGAAGGACGCGATTTCCAGCCTCACCGCCGCTGTGTGATCTGCCCCTGCATGGCCTGCACCTTGCTGTGGCGCGTTGAGTAGGAGAAGTAGATCACGAGGCCGATGATGAGCCAGCTGAAGAAACCGATCTTGGCCGGCGTGTCCGCTGAGACCATCAGCGCCAGAGCGATGACCATTCCGGCGATGGGCACAAACGGGACCCACGGCGTGCGAAAGGGACGCGCCGCCTCGGGATGCCTGCGGCGCATGACCATCACGCCGAGGCAGACGATGGTGAACGCGAGCAGGGTTCCGAGGCTGACCAGCTCGCCGAGGAAGTTGATCGTGAGGAAGGCGGCGAGAAAGGCGACCAGAACGCCGACGGCGATGGTGACCAGCCACGGAGTGCGGAAGCGCGGATGGATGTGGCCGACCCACTTCGGCAGCAGGCCGTCGCAGGACATAGTGTAGAGGACGCGGGTCTGGCCGAGGATCATGACCAGCATGACCGAGGCGAGGCCGGCGATGGCTCCGAGATCGATGAGGAAGACGCCCCAGGCTGCGCCAACGGCCACGGCTCCGTCGGCTACCGGCGCGGGAGTATTGAGCTGCGTGTACGGAACGATTCCCGTCAGCAGGCCACTGACGATGATGTAAAGGATAGTGCAGATGATCAGTGATCCGAGGATGCCGAAGGGGAGATCCTTCTGGGGATTACGGGCTTCCTGGGCGGCGGTGGAGACGGCGTCGAAGCCGATGTAGGCGAAGAAGACCACGGTGGCGCCGCGCATGACGCCGGACCAGCCATACTCGCCGAAGTGGCCGAGGTTTTTGGGAATGAAGGGATGCCAGTTGGCCATCATGTGGTGCCAATGGCCGAAGGCAAAGACGGTGGCGAGGCCAACAAAGATGAGCACCACCGAAACCTTGATCATGACGGCAGCGCTGTTGAAGTTGGCCGATTCGCGGACGCCGACGACCAGTACCGCGGTGACGACGATGATGGCGCACAGCGCGATAATGTCGACTTTTGCCGCCAGGGGATGGCCGAAGATCACCGCGGAGACGGACGGGGTGGCATTGAAGGGCAGATGCACACCGAAGAAGGCCAGGAGGCTGGAGACATAGCCGCTCCAGCCCTTGGCGACGGTGGCCGCGCCAAAGGCGTATTCGAGGCAGAGGGCCCAGCCGATAATCCACGCCACCAGCTCGCCGAGGGTGGTGTAGCCGTACGTATAGGCGCTGCCAGCGATGGGGATCATGGCGGCAAACTCGGCGTAGCAGAGGCCGGCAAAGACGCAGCCGACGCCCGCGATCACGTAAGACAGCACGATGGCGGGCCCGGCGAACTGTGCGGCGGCGGTTCCGGTAAGCACGAAAATGCCCGCGCCGATGATGGCGCCGATGCCCAGGGTGACCAGATTGATGGGCCCCAGCGAGCGCTTGAGGGTGTGCTCGCCTTCGGCGCTTGCCTCCTCGTGGCAGGTGGAAAGAGGTTTAATCGCAAGAAGCTTAGCCATTCTCGGCGGTTCCTCCAGAAAATTCGCCGGACGTGGGGACGTTGCCGGCGGCTGATACAGCGGCCGCGCTGCGAGACCAGACGGCAAACACGGGGATGCCGAGCAGAACGATCACCAGACCGGGCCACGTGTACTGCGGTTTGTAGCGCAGGAGTACGATACAGATCCACGCGGCCATCAGGATATAGAGAGCGGGCAGCACCGGATATCCGATGGCCCGGTAGGGCCGCTCCGCCTGGGGCCGTTTTACGCGCAGGACGAAGAGGCACAGGATGGTTAGGATGTAGAAGATCAGCTCGGTGCAGATGATGTAGTCGAGCAGCTGCGAGTAGGAGCCGGAGAGGCAGAGGAAGCAGGTCCAGACCGCCTGCACGATGAGCGCAGCCACCGGCGTATGCCAGCGCGGATGCAGCTTGCCGGCGGCGCGGAAAAAGAGGCCGTCGCGGCTCATTGCATAGTAGACGCGCGCCCCGGCGAGCGTCAGGCCGTTGGCGCAGCCGAAGGTGGAGACGAGGATGGCGCCCGCCATGAGGAAAGCGCCGGTCCTCGAGAAGACGATCTGCAGCGCCGCGGTGGCGACGCGATCGTCGGAGGCAAACTGGAGGCCGCGGGCCGTGATGGTCGCTCCATGCGGATCGCCGTGCAGCGGCAGGGCCAGCAGATAGACGAAATTGGCGAGGATATAGAGCGCCAGCACCAGGATGGTTCCCAGGGCGAGCGAGAGCGGCAGATTGCGGCGCGGATTGCGCACTTCGCCGGCCGTGTAGGTGACGTTGTTCCAGGAGTCGGCGGAGAAGAGCGACCCGGTCTGCACCACGGCGAGAACGGTGAGCAGGCCGACCATAGCGATGGGGCCGCCGACGCCGACCTGCACCGGATGCAGGGTGTGCCAACCCGATCCATGCCAGAAGCTGGCGCCGAAGTTGGCGTGGATGGCGGCGGCGTTGCGGCAAAAGAGGAATCCGATGAAGACCAGGCCCAGCAGAGCCGCGGTTTTCGCGGTGGTGAAGATGTTCTGCACAATCGCGCCCAGTCGCACGCCGAAGACATTGATGATGGCGAGCAGCACGATGATGACGAGCCCGGCCAGATTGGCCGTGCTCAGGCCGATATCCATATTGCCCAGCACCATGGGCCCCACGTGCCAGGCGGGAACGTGGGCGATGTGCCAGATCCAGTGAGTGGAGGAGACGGAGGGGAAGAACACGCCGAGGAATTTGCCGAAGGCGACAGCGACGGCGGCGATGGTGCCGGTCTGAATGACGAGAAAGAGCGTCCAGCCGAAGAGAAATCCCCAGATGGGGCCGAGCGCCTCGCGCAGATAGACGTATTGGCCGCCGGCTTTGGGCATCATGGCGGCCAGCTCACCGTAGCTGAGGGCGCCGATGAGGGTCATGACGGCGGTGACCAGCCACGCGCCGATCAGCAGCGCCGGGGAGCCTACGTCGCGGCCGATCTCGGCGGGGACGATGAAGATGCCCGAGCCAATCATGGAGCCGACCACGATGGCGGTGGCGCTGAACAGGCCCAGGCTGGCGACCAGTCCGGTCTTTCCGGTGCTCGGTTGAGCGGTCGATGGCGCGGAAATATCTGCCGGGGAACTCACGTGTCTTTCAGTTCTACTTGAAAATTGCGAGAAAGTCTCTCGCAGATTGGCGCGGGCCGCATTCGGTGGCAAAAATTGCTGAGATTACGGCGACCGCGTCGGCGCCGGCGTCGTAGACCGCGGGCGCATTCTCGCGCGTAATGCCACCAATGGCCACCAGCGGTTTTCGAGTGAGAGCCCGCGCGCGCACGATGCCCTCGAGGCCGATCACCGGGCTGGTGTCAAGCTTGGTGGTGGTGGAGAAGATCGGGCCCGCCGCAATGTAATCCACGGGCTCGCGGTCGGCGGCGATGACCTGTTCGACAGTATGCGTGGACAAGCCGATGATGGCGGAGGAACCCAGCAGAGCCCGCGCTTCCGCCGGCGATGCATCGTCCTGGCCGAGGTGGACGCCGTCCCATCCGGCGGCCGCGACCAGCCGCAGCCTGTCATTCAGGATCAGCTTCAGCGACGGCGCCGCTTCACGCATGGCCAGCGCATCCTGCGCGACCAAAACGCCGTCATCGGTTTTGTTGCGGTATTGCAGGATCTCGACACCCGCGCCGGCCATCTCGCGCACCAGCGCGCGCAGGCGCTCCCAGCGGGCATCGAGATCGGTCGAGCAGCCGCGCAGGGCCAGTGCGGCGTCGAGAAT
>Ga0335072_10015184_pt1 | contig 10936 bp, 8 predicted proteins | sample Lox_Sample_21_FD_206725 | JGI IMG/M metagenome (GOLD analysis project Ga0335072, IMG submission 206725) | Soil microbial communities from Loxahatchee National Wildlife Refuge, Florida, United States - Lox_Sample_2.1 | ecosystem: Environmental > Terrestrial > Soil > Wetlands | place: USA: Florida... | reverse complement strand
AAGAAGCAGAACAAGCTAAAAAGCAGTCAGAAATTCGTCGCGGACTACTTCGACAGGAGGGCACAGGCTCAATACGCCGCTGAGAATCCGGGCAGTAAGCTAGCGGCTCCGGGACAAGAACCAAAGTTCACAAGCAGATATGCGGATCCGAATCATCCGGCTAATAGTGGGAGTTTGGTAGCGTTGTTGACGGGTGGTGCGATTAATCCTCAGAGGAGGAGGGATGACAGGAGGGCTGCGAAGTGGGATAGGAGGGCTGTTAGGAGGGGCCAGGAGGTTACGCCAACGACAGGGAAGAAGGGGGGAATCGTAAAGAGGATTTTGAAAAAGGTGAGTCTACAAACTGAGAATCAGAGTGAGGCATTGTGCTAATTGTGCTTGTAGGATGTCTTGTATTTAATGATTGTGAATTTGCCTTCTGAGGCTGAGTTACAGGCTGGAAGGGAATCAGTTGCGAATGAGGCACGGCGGTAAATGGTCACGGGTTCGGTATATCCAGGGATTTCAGATGGAATACAAGTGAAGAACTTCCATTCTTTTATGTTTCATGACTTAATACATGATGTTACTATCTGCTTGCTTTGAATATCATCCACTGAGTGTACGGCCTATGCTCCACGTCGAAAGCTCGAGCTAGGCCTCTAAAATAATGATGGACTTCGTTCCTACTTTACTTTTTGTCCTTGATCTCTCTTCATTATGCTGTTCTTTAAATTTTAGGTTGAGGTAGCTTTCGTCCCTCAGAATATGCAGCAAATATGCTTATCTCTCTTGGTCGAGTTCTGGAACAATATGCATTGGGCAATCTGTGTCACCTCAAACTTTTTGAGTTGCCACCATGAAGGATTCGTTGGTAATGGTCCTCGGCAGAGCTTGCTATGCTAGAGTCTTCCGCATCACCCCAGACGTGCGGCAGCGCGGCGGACTTAGGATTTTCGTTCAGAGACACAACTTCGAGATCGCAGGATATTTCATGGCCCCTAATTCTTCCCGGAAGTACTAGAACTCGTATCTCCTGCCTTCTGGTGTTGAGGGGTAAATATATCTGTCGCCTACAGTCGACTTGTAAGGAATTTTGATTGCCAGACACCTTTCACGGACAATGGTGAGATATAAATCCGAAGGTTTGGTCGCAAAGTGGAGATAGAAAACGGCTGACCTTAAATATTAGCCAAATGCTGCTCTATTTCCCAACTATTTTCCGTACCTATATTCTACTTGTTTCTCACTTCCAGATCCGGAGTAATGAATGGAAGCTGGAGCATAGGACATATAAGAGGCAAGGCAACTAAATACCGTATAATCTCGAATAGTAACTCTGGGCTTCTAAATGCAAAACTACACACAGTTAGCAATTTAGACCTGTGCCAATAGGAAAACCTGGGCTTCAATTCCAGATTATACGGTAGTCGACTCTTGGAGAACCGGAAGGAAAACTAGCCCTGGCCAAAACAGAGCGTGCCAGTGACTTTTATGTTATAGCTCTTCTAGCGTACAAGTTTACAAACGGCTAGCCCATCGCGTTTTATCTGGACCTTTTTGTGGCTTAAATCAGCTGAGCTTCTCAGATTTCTTAAACCTCCACATAAGAGCGTTGACTACTAAATATGCCTAAGGCATAACTATCGCAAAAATCACCTGATCCGGGCCATAGTTGTCCCACACAGATCAGAGACCAAGGCTGAAGGAGTTACAGACGAGCAGGATAGATTTTACAGATACAGATAGACTTTAAGGATATGCAATATACTTGTTTCTTGTGTGTGTTTTGGGCAATGCGTCAAGCGTCTCCGCTAGGCCTCATCCGCATCTAAAATTAAGCGAGGTATAAATCACTTTGACTCCTTCCCCGATTACGCAGTAGGCGACGTATCTTCAATCCACTGGCACAAATGACCCCGTGATATGTGGCGGTGGACTGAATGTGGCGTTGAGCGTAGGGCAGCGCGCGTTACTTCTTCTGGCTCAGACATACACACTACCAATCTCAAATGCGTTTCTATAAGTACGAACCGTTGGAAAAAAATGAGATTCGACTCATTGAGCTCAAAGGATACTCAATTTGGAGTGATCCCATAGAACTCATCCAAATCCGCCATGTGTCCCTCAATAATGCTTCACAGGCTTCCTACGAGGCGCTGTCGTACGCATGGGGAGACCTTGCCGGTAGGCACTCGTTGTACTGTGGAGACGACAGCTATCTCATGATTACGGAAAGCCTGTTCTCAGCACTCAACAACCTTCGTAAGCGAGATCGTTCACGGCTGCTCTGGGTCGATGCCATCTGCATAAATCAAGATGACTTGCGCGAGAGGGGCTTGCAGGTTGCCCTAATGAGGCAGATCTACCAGACTTCAGAGTGCACGTTGGTATACTTGGGCGATGAAGCGGACAACAGCCTCCTGGCTCTAACGTTCCTCGATTACTTTTTGAAGAGGCTCAATCAGAAAAGGGAGGATTGGGACAGGCAGGGCAAGCCGAAGAAAGGCTTGAATGCCCTTTCGAAGAGAGCACACAAGGGCATTGCAGAATTGAAAAGGTCTGGAATAGATACAACTGATGAGGAGGAGGACATGGCAATTAACGATAACAGTTTGGTGGCTGGAATTTGCGCCAGGGATATTGGGTCAAGCGCAGAAGGGTTGTTCTTCCCTTTCCCACAAGAGCTGACACAAAAGGCCCTGGTCGCCCTGTTATGTCGGCCGTGGTTCCAGCGGGCTTGGGTCATTCAAGAATTTGTCGTCGCCAAATATGTGGATATGTACTGCGGGCGACGGTTGGTTGAATGGACTGCGTTTATGCCCGCATTTACTTTCTCATTTGATGCTGCCAAGCTGACTTGGGATTCTGCTGTCCTCCCTTCGCAGAGACTTGACTTTTACAGAGGACTGAAGCAAATGCTGGAGATGTATTCCTTGTATGGCGAATCGCGCAATAAGGAACCACACCGTAAGCGTCTTTCATGGCTGCTTTCGACTTGTCGTACGGCGAACGCCACACTCGCTGTTGATAAACTTTATTCCCTTTATGGACTCTCCTCAGATTTCTCTGACCACTCAGCCAACTATTGCGCACCAAAGGCCTTGGTTTACACGCGGCAAGCGATGTGGCATATCCTCAAATCGGAGGGCAAAGAGCTATTGTACGAAGCTTCTAGATCTGATCGGACGTCAAGCAACATGCCTTCTTGGGTTCCTGACTGGTCTGAAGTCCCGATACGCCACAATCTTGGGAAGCAGTGGAGCGAGACTAGTAGATTCCTCTTCAAAGCTGGTGGCAAACAGAATATGGAAGGTATTGGTCGTAGAGAAGGTATCCTGATGGAAAGTGGTCGTGTGCTATCAATCATGGGGTTTGTTTTACAGACAATTCTTATTCTTGGCCATCCCGAAGACCGAGGTATCGAAGGTGCTCCAAATCTTAGTCACTTGCAGAACGTGCTGAGTGATGTCGAGACTTGCAAAAGTAGAATGTCAAGATATCCGACCGGCGAGAAAATCGATATAGTCATGGACTGTGTCCTTGAAGCTGATCAGCCACGGGATCGGGAGAATGTAACATCGTTGTGGGACAACAATACTGCCCGAGATATTCTTACAGGAATTGAACTTAATTGCCTAGTACGTCAAGGTGGCGAGGGTGCCATTATGGAAAGATTCAAGAATCCAATGGCCTTCAGGAATGCCGCCCGAGCTATTGCCGGGCGACGATTGGCGGTCACAGACAAGTCTTATGTTGGTTTGGTCCCCACTGCAACCCAGCGTGGCGATAAAGTCTGCGTATTATACGGCTTTGTCGTCCCTTTCATACTACGCCGAAAGGCTGAGTACTACATCCTAGTTGGTGATTGCTATATGCATGGACTCATGCAAGGCGAGGTTTTTGATTTGAAACCTCCACCGGTATTGCAGGACATTAAGATTCATTAGCTATCTTAATCTTAGTATGCTATTTAGCCTAGTCTATGCTCACATTCATAATTGTTATGTAGTTCATGAACCCAAAAGTAGGACGTGGAAATACATTTAAGAAACACATCAGTATCAATCGTGACTTTGTTTGTGTCTATTTTAAGGATACTGGCCCTCGGAAGTTGTATTTAATTGTATATAACTGTAAACTCCATCGCTATGCATGACTATCAAGACAGAATATCGCTTTCAATTCTTCGTTAATTTTGCTAGCGCGGCCGCAATACCATCACGCAACTCATTGTCCTCCCTTTCCTGCTCTCTTCACTTTTCACGAGCGAGTCTCTCTTCTTCCTCAACGGCTGCTGCAATCATCGCCTCGTCATCATCACCCGGTTCCCACCCCTAACCTTCTGGTGCCTTCTCGAGTGATTTAGGTGTTTCTCCCCTTGAACGTCCAACAAACAGTCCCTCCACAGAGCTCATCTCCCGTGATGGGACACGACTAAGTGGCACGGTACTGTCCAACTTGCTGGAGCCTCCATATCCACTTTGCCACTCTATTCACCGATCGAGACTTCTTTGAAGGGCAGATATTATGTGTAAACTTCATAAGTAAACACTCACTGGCCGCCGACTAAGGAGAAGACCGTAAGTCTCTTGCTGTCGTATATAGAGCATGGCGGTTTACATGTCGTGATCGTTCGGAGGCTAATTGAACGCAGGTTCTATACGAGAAAGCCTTGAGATCGATTATGTTGCGAGATCGACTGCCGCAGGCGAATATATTGCTGTTAGCAACGCAACAGAGATGGTGTTGTGGGCTATGATGATTACAGCTAAGTTGGAAGGATCAGATCCAAATAAAGCTATCCCACTCCTCTTCTGCGACAACAAGGCGGCTGTACAATTATCTCGCGGAATATCGTTAACCTCCAAGATCAAGCACATCGACTCTGCGTATCACCATGTTCTTGACGAGACCAAGAATGGGAGGATCAAGATATACTAGATACGAGGAAGCAATGAACTCGCAGATGGATTTACAAAACCCCTGCCGAAGGTACTGTTCGAAGAGAAGAGATACCAAAATGGAGTTAGGAGTCTCGCAAAGTAGACAGTGAAATAGCGACAAGAACGTCGTATTCAGTTGTTGGCTCTCCAACGCCTGGATTAATGGAACGGATTGAGAATTGGCAACGGTACGGTACGGCAGAGTTTTGACCCACCTGTAATCTTAATATATATTCCCTCCCCAGTCACTCTCTCCCTTCCTCATCAATACGCACATATTCAGTCCAATACATTAATATGGAGCGTATAAACGTCAAAAGATGAAATAATGAGAAATCACAACTCAATTCTACCTTCCGATTCTCAAAATACCCCACAGTCTTGGCTAGAAATAACCATTTAAAGCTTCTGCCGGCCCCGCACCCTTGAAATTGCATTCGAAACCCTCGCATTGATTGATTGATTGATTATACTACGGTTCCAGCTGTCTGAAGGGGCAGCTATGCGGGAGAACACAGGTAGCATAAATCATCGCTTTGGAGCAGGCAGAGCATAGCCCTACGGATGTGGGTATGACGCGCTAGTTACATACAGTTAGAGCATCCTCCCCATCGCGTCGACTAGTTCTTCTCCTTTGGAGGAGGTGGAAGTGGAGCATTTGCGGGGAAGACCGATGAGGAACAAGTTTCCTACTAGACCTTGGGATCTAATATTCAATAGCTCACTATCTTACAATACTCTAGTACTACATAGATGGAGAAGGTCGATAAGGAATCATAGAACATCTACCTCTTCATTGGCCTGGAAGAATTCAAGATGCTAGTACCAATCTATTCACGCCCAAAAAAGAGACCTACGTTTAATACTAAAGCGTTGTTGTATATTGCTTACCTCACTCAACGAAACCGCTTACGCCCCATCCCACTCAACGTGTCGCTATCACGTCAATCTACAAGTAGCCAAATCAGACCTAAAAGTCAGGTAGCAGTCAGTGTTCAAGAAAGTGCAGAATACAAAATCAGAACCGATGGCAATCCGCAGACTTCATCCACTCGGATCTACCCGCTCTAATTCCTCCCGAATCCAATTGCCCCCACCGCTCTCCCACGCAACAGTATTCTACTCATCTTTCTCATAGCACCATTCAAACTCAAACGCTCAATGAACAGCCACCACCCCCGCCCAAAAAAAAACCCCCCGGAACAAATTATCCAGTGAAAACCCTCCCAGCCTCAATTTCCTCAAACGCCTTCAAAGTATGATTCACAGCTTTGTCAAGCCATCCTTCTTCCCTCAATTTCTTATACTGCTTCGGCGTTGCAACCTGCTCGTTATCAAAATTAACCCTGTAGGCACCCCCACCCACTATCCCATCTGACGACTCCGCCACTCCGATGCTCCCTACACTTTTCGACGACGCTGCTTTGCCGTCCGCTGATCGAGGCGGAAACCTCGGCGACGCATTAAACAGCGTCCTCTCACCACTTTCCTTCCCATTTAGGGTAGGCAGTAACAGTTTAATAAGCGGCGCTCCATACTTAAAGATCCCGCGAAACCAAAATGGAAAAGTCGGGTCCTGGTACCCCTCTGAGAGGACCAGACCCGGATAGTAATGGATGAGAGCTAATTTACCAGGATTTTGGGCGACGAGGTATTCCATGAAGAAGGTGGCGAGATAGGCGACGTGAGAGCCGGAATTAATGAAGCCGTAGTTTTTGGGAGAGCGGAGAGATAGATCGGTAGCAATGAAGGTGGTGTCTCGCCCTGGGCCGAATACGGAGACGACGTGTGCGGGAAGGGAAGAGGAAAGTAGGAGAGGGAGGACGTGAGTAGTGAAGCGCATGCGGGAGTAGTAGAGGAGGGACATGAAAGTGTCCAAGCCTTCGCTTGTTTCTACGGGGTTTGACTTAGCATAGAGCTTGGAAGGAGAAGCAGATAGATAGTGCAGGGAAATTTTTGGATCTACCTTTTCGTGGATCCCAGGGCTTGAAAATCGCTTGAGTCATAACCAAGATATCTATTCTCGATGTTCCGCCTGTTATGTTAGCTTCCTTCTCTTCGGTCCGGATAAGCTCGGCGCAGACGAGATCAACGTCCTTCATAAGTGCAAGGTCATTTGCTCGTATGAAGCGGAACTGTCCCGTTGGGCACATCTTCTGGCAATCGGACATAATTTCTTCTGCTGCTTTGGCGTTTCGACCGACGATGTAGGCTCGTAGCCCCTTTCCTCCTTCGCCATGGGTTGCAGCTAAAGATTTAATGGTGTGCGCCCCAATGCCCGATGTGCCACCGACGAAGACAGCTACCAGTGGTTGGCTTGCGACGAGGGTGGCATTACTGGATTGAACGAGGTTAAGTTTGACCATGGCTGGTGAAGAAAGCAACTGGATGACTATAGATCACGTGGTATGCGAGGTTGTGAAATAAATGTTGTTGTTGATGATGATAAGTGGGAAGGGAGTGTAACCGTGCAAGAAAGAATGTGTAAAGACAGGATGAGAAGGAACTTACAAATTTCAGCTGGAATGCAGGTATGATATCTTACCTCCAATCAAGTACGGATGCATCGGAAATAAGGGTTCTATAACGTTTATTCGCGATTGTAAGGTTGCTGAGGTTGTGAAGTACGATGTGAGGTTAGTGCAAGGATGAAATACGAAGGGAGGTTAGCGTGTGGCTGGAATTCTTAAAGCTCGTTGGAGAATATTGAGCCGCTAGAAATGCTAAAATTTTTGTATTCCAGGTTGTCACCGCCATCCGTACAGCAGCTTATATGCGGAATACTATAACTATCAAACAGCAAAAATGAAAGCGAACCCAACAAAATCACACATAACGTCGTTGCTGCCTTGGCCCAGTAGACTGGTCGACGTGAGATAAACTGCTATGCGGGGCTTTACAATTATAATCTTGATTAGCCGCACAAAGCCCTTTCCTCTGTTGTAACCTCAGTTGGTTAAATCAGGCCCTCTCCTTCAAATATCCTAACTACAAGGGTGTTTTCTTAACGAGATCTTGAACGGCGGCAACATTGAGGCAGCGAGTCTCGAATCGGCCGGCACGAATCTGTTTTCAATCCTCATTGTCCATGGTTTGTCTCTTCAGCTTTATTTCCGAACCTAATCATAGCTGGATTTCCAGAAACTCATCTCTATTAAAGTTCTCAGGCTCGACTCCACCGACACTAAATACTAAATTGAGCAACATGACTTCTATGCGAGCTACGACTTCTAGAGGATTGTACGAGATATACAGGAAGACCCCCATTGAAGCCTTGAAAGAGGGCAAATTCTCTTCGGCTCAAGTATCCCAGCTAGTAATGCATCCGCGATTCAGAACCTAGAGCGAATGCCCTCTGTTGCATTATAGCACGGGTAGTCTACGATGACACAATGATGTAAGTATATTTTCGACTAGTAATCATATGGAAGAAATGAGGGTGCTATCATTATGGGGTGGTAGCAGTATTGCTGCATTGATTCCCAGTCAGGACAGCTCCATATCAATTTGACCTGCACTTTCAAGTGGAAGATATATATCCGTTTTATAGGCCCCAAAGCCGTCGACGGGAAACTTATCACAAGGAATGAGATTGATCCTCAACTAATCCATTTTTGGCTGCATGCTTGTCAATCTCACTACGACAACAGATGCTGTTCTCCGCCTCTAAATGATACGGACTGAGACATGCCTGCATTCCAAGTCATCAATGTACATTAACTCCTCATCGTTGACGCTTCGCCGAGCTGCAAGTAACTTGCACTCAGTTACGTTTGGGGCAACGTTCAAACATGTCATCTTCGAAAAGACAACAGGCAAGAGCTGACAAAATGCAGCGGTCCCTGTATCTATTAGGAGAAGGCTCTACAAACCATTAGAGACGCTATACTATTAACGCAAAAGCTAGGGAAGCAATATCTACAGGTCGATCTCTTATGCCCAGTTCAGGATAACCCCGACGACTTGATGAGCGGCATACAAAGGATGGAAATCGTATACGAGCAGTTAGTTCTAACTGTCGTGGCAGCTTACGGATCTAATGCCTCGTTCGATCTCTTTGGCGTTAGAGCACGGTCCTGCAAAGTCAACTAGACTACTGTTAGTATTAGTTGTAACGCAAAATTGGGTATTAGCAACCAAATATCGTCCTTACCACGGAACCCACCACAATATCCACAAGCCATACACGCCTTTCTAGGTTATATAAGCAGCATCAGTCAAACGACTATCACACAGAGGAGCCTGCAGTAGCTGTAGCAGGCTTGTCTCGTGATTGGACCAGCGAAGCGGGGGTTGGCGGCGTAGTCAAGCTGGTCGGGGAGACCTGAGAGCTGGGCAGGAGCGCAAGCGACATCAAAGGGGTGGGATTATGTCGGGTAGTTTCGGAGGAACCACTTGGGTGGCTTTTCGCTAGCACTTTGGTTTTACCCAGCACGGAATTTGGTTATAGTTTGCATTGATTGCTTGATAAGAGAAGGACTGTGTTGCGAACTCAGTCAATCGGTGGCACAGGGACACCAGCGAGTGGGAGAAGCCGGTGCAATTGGTAATTCTAATATACAAGAAGATCAAGCTAAGGAAGAAAAGGGAGCCAGGGGCCGGAGGCCCTTTAAATAAGGAGGTGTTAGGCTAGGTGAGATTGTGGTCACGTGGACCACGTGATGAGTTGTGGCAGGGCCGTAACAGGCAGTTGCGAACTAGTCGCTAACTGGTTGCTAGCTTTCTATTGTATATAGATCATTTAGTTATTATGAGCTGTTCTACAGCTTGTAACTTAACTACTTAAATTTTAACATCTATCCCTGCGTGCCGAGACGCACCATGTAACGAGACAAAACGTAGGTACTTCGAGTTCAAGCGACTAAAAATCTGTAAACGTATAAAAATTTCTATTTATTTTTATTTCAGTTGTATTATATACCTCTCCCGAACATTCCTGACCTATCAATTCCGAAAATTATAACCGCGTCGTCGCCGCCCCTTTGAATTTACGGAAGGCCCTCCTTTGACACTATAATCGACCCCTCGAGTCGCAACACCACCATTAAGCTTTTTCCACCTTTTAAACTCGTAAAACGATTAGATATAGATATCCAGGTTTTATTATAATGCTAAAACGATATTCTCAGTCTTGTGGCGGCTAGAGCGCGCTATGTCATACGCCGTCGCCACACGGGCTGATACCTCCTCCAATCAAGCGATCAAGGATCCTGGTCAGCGGCGGTGTGGTTATAGTAATCTCGGTAAAACTGTAGTAAAATCTGTGGCTGCGAAACGTGTGGCTGCAACGTTTGTGGCTGAGCGTGGCGGATCTGCCGGAAAATCCCGCTTCCCGACATCCTCCGAGCAGAATGGTCGAGCGTTCTAGACTCCTCCTTCAACAGAACAATTCTAGGCGGCGCCGACTAATCAGCCTGTCTTCCAATCACAGCCGCTCTCCTTTTCTTTGTCCGCATTCAGCGATCTGGTGGCAGAAACCTGTGGAGTGGGAATACTCAGCACGAGTACGAAGTAATTGTATTCAGCTGCAGGCGCCACTAATGGACTGGCCAAAGAAAGCGCCTATAGTGAACCAAACTATCGAACGCCCACAAGCCACTAGGCAACCATCTAAGAGTCGAACTACATAAAAGTGCAGCTATGGTCCGCTTAGACTAAGCTTGGACGTCGTCCGTTGAATCCCTATCAATCGCATACAACGGCAGCCTGACACGATGGACAATTTCGGCAACTACATGTTTACGGCAAATGCAACGGGCTTTGTCTGCCCGAACTGGGTGTTGTTCGCGCATTTGAAGTGGCAATGCCTACCTCCACACGCCTGCGCGAGCGATCCGACTACAGGGAAGCAGTATTGCTGCGCTGCTGGCTGCTGGACCACCTACTCCACGTGCGCCACTGATGGCAGCACATTTGAATGCGCTAGCAGCGGCTACTCTTGGTGTTGCCTAAAGAACAAGTTCGTTATTCAGTCCTAAGAAATGGGAACTGGAATCAATAATTGACCTTTG
>Ga0335072_10015183_pt1 | contig 10936 bp, 9 predicted proteins | sample Lox_Sample_21_FD_206725 | JGI IMG/M metagenome (GOLD analysis project Ga0335072, IMG submission 206725) | Soil microbial communities from Loxahatchee National Wildlife Refuge, Florida, United States - Lox_Sample_2.1 | ecosystem: Environmental > Terrestrial > Soil > Wetlands | place: USA: Florida... | reverse complement strand
AGCCGCTGAGGTGCCTTCCATGGCCGCTCCCCGCCGCGGCAATACCGGATACAGTTGCTACTTCATCACTGCCTCTGTATTTCAGAAGCGAAATACACTTCAGTCTGACCGAATGGCAGGTCTCCTTCTCGATGTACTTCTTCACTATCGCATGCAAGGAAAATATCTGCTACACGAGTTTGTTGTAATGCCAGATCATTTCCATCTCCTGATCACTCCACGTGAATCGCTGGAAAGAGCGATGCAGTTAATCAAGGGCGGTTTCTCTTTTCGGGCGAAAAGAGAACTGGGATTCATGCATGAGATTTGGCAGCACAGCTTCTATGATCGGCGAGTGCGAGATGCAGAAGAATATTCCGCCTTTCGGGAATATATTCGACGGAACGCTCTAAAGCGTGGGCTGGCAGTAAAGGCGCAGGATTATAGGTACAGCTCTGCTTGGCCCGGGCTAGTGCTCGACGAGGCACCTCAGCGGCTAAAGCCGACGGATTCTTTGAACGCTTAAACAGCAGCGGTAAACCGCTGCACCACCCCAAGGCACTATCCTCAAACTTCCCGGAGCGCCGTTTCTCGCGAGAGACTCGATGAATTCAAAAAATAAAAAAGTTCGTCCCTGCTGTCGATTTTCCGTCTCCCCAACGACTATAGGACAAAAGAACGATGAGCTACGGCTCCTGAATGAACAGGAAACGAGTCATCGGGAACAAACCACAAAAACCCAGGAGAAAAAGTCATGCCACAGTATCTGGTTGCCAACTACCTCCCCGACGACTTCGACCCGTCCACCTTAACCGAAGCGATGATCGAAGAGATCCACGCGCTCAACCGCGAAATGATTGCTGCCGGCGTGAGGAAGTTCGCCTGCGGCATTTCCCCGGCCGCCAACGCCAAGACGGTGCGGAAGCAGTCCGACGGCCCGGTGCTCGTCACCGACGGGCCGTACCTGGAGACCAAGGAGCACATAGGCGGTTTTTGGATACTGGAATGCGCTGATATGGACGAGGCGCTGGCATGGGCGAAGAAGGGCGCCATCGCCTGTGATGTGGCCGGCGAGGTGCGCGAACTTCTATTCTTCCCGGCTCCGGAACAAGGACCCGGAGGAAGCAAGTAAACAGCCCCGGGCCGCCGTGACTTGGGAATATTCGAACGAAAAGGAGCTGAAAAATGAGGAAGATCATAGCAACTGCATTTGTTTCGCTCGATGGCGTCATGCAGGGTCCCGGCGGCCCTCAAGAGGACACAAGCGGCGGATTCGATCTTGGCGGATGGACCGCCAACTACCGCAGTGAAAAGTCTGGGGCTGCGGTACTGGAGATGGTGGGCACCCTCGACAAGCCATACGACCTGCTGCTGGGCCGCAAAACCTATGACAACTTCGCCGGCTTTTGGCCCAACGTTCCGGCCGACAATCCCATTGGGCCTGTGTTCACAAAAGCCAACAAATATGTGCTGACGAGCGGTTCAGCCAAACTTGAATGGGCCAACAGCCACAAGCTGCGCAACATTGATGAGTTGAAGAAGGTGAAAGCGGAGGAAGGTTCGGATATGGTCCTCTGGGGAAGCTCAACACTCTATCCGCAACTGCTTGACGCCAATCTTATTGACCGCCTTCTGTTGATGACCTTTCCGATCGTTCTCGGAAAGGGCAAAAGAATCTTTGGCAACACCAGCCATCAGGTCGCCCTGAAACTAATGAAATGCGAGGCTACGCCGACAGGCGTCATCATGGCGACTTATGAACAAACACCGGAAGGCTAAAAAAAAATGCCTCTGCTGTCGATTTTCCCTGTGCGCGACGACTATAGGACGATCCAGCTCGCAAGGCTGTGCTGCTGATTCCCACCAAAAGGAGAAGAACAGTGAAATACCTCTGTTTCGGCTACTACGACAAAGGCAAATTCGATGGCATGACTGAGAGCGAGCGAAACGCCATGTTCGACACATGCTTTGAATATGACGACCATCTTCGCGCCAGCGGGCACTGGGCCGGTGGAGAAGCGCTTCAGGGGCCGGAGACCGCCCTGACCCTGTATTGGAAGAACGGCAAGGTGGCAACGACCGACGGCCCCTATGCCGAAACCAAAGAACAACTCGGCGGTATTCTCGTCCTTGAGGCGAGGGACATGAATCATGCTGTACAGCTCATCGGCCAGCATCCGGCTCTGACGTATGGCAACATTTTCGAGATTCGGCCGGCAGGGGACATGAGCGAAATCATGAAGGCAAGCGAGCAGCGGCGGCGAAAGAACGCGGCACGTTGAGCGCCAGCCGCCAGAAGAATGACCAGGACCCGTGGGGCGCTGGCCTGCTGGCAGCCATGCTTTTCATTTGGCTTGGGCAAGCCGACGATTGGCGCAACTACAGGCCAGAACAACTTCAATACCTGAGGAGAGAGGCACACATGCCAAAGGTTCGAGTGGCAGGATTTAGTGTTTCATTGGACGGCTTCGGTGCCGGGATCGAGCAGAGCCTGAGCGATCCACTTGGCAAGCGGGGAATGGAGATTGGTCAGTGGTTCTTTCGGACAAGGTCATTCCGCGCGATGCACGGGCAGGACTGGCTCGTTCAACCTATAGTCGCCGGGCACGGGGAAAAAGGAGGAGTTGTCGATACCGACGATGAGTTCGCACGGAAAATACTGGAGAACTCTGGCGCCTTCATCCTTGGTCGCAACATGTTCGGTCCCGTTCGCGGCCCCTGGCCGGACGACTCATGGAAGGGCTGGTGGGGCGACAATCCTCCATTCCATGCGCCAACCTTCGTTCTGACGCACTACGAGCGTGAGCCGGTGGTGATGGAGGGAGGGACGACTTTCTACTTTGTCACCAATGGAATCGAAGAGGCGCTGAGACTTGCGAAACAAGCAGCGGGCGACAAGGATGTCAAGATCGGAGGCGGTGTTTCCACTGTGCGGCAGTATCTGCGAGCTGGGTTCATACATTCCCTGCAAATCGCTCTTGCACCGGTCGTACTCGGTCAGGGAGAAGCATTGTTCACCGATCTCGACCTGCCTGCGCTCGGATTTTCTGTGACAGAGCACGCGGCCACGGAATACGCGACCCATTTCGTGCTGGAGAGAGTTTGAGGATAGAGTTGCCAGCAATGCGTCTTTGCGCTCCAGGACACCGCGCGACGAGCGCGTCCCGAGGATGAGTACCGCAAAGTCGACTTGTCGGCAGCAATCCTCGCAAGTTCGACAATTGTTTGGGATGTCCCCCGTCCCAACACTTGACATGAGGTACTCGGTCGCTTCCCGATACTTAAATTCGAGAGTCATTCGCTCGATGAAATAGCTACTCATAACGCAGTGCCTCAATAGGATCCAGCCCGGGCTGCCTTGCGTGCAGGGTAGTAGCCGAAGAAAATTCCGACAGCGGCAGAAAAGAGGAATCCACGTACGATAGCGGAAGCCAGGAGTGACAAATCGTGCCGCAGCTAAAGGGATGAGTGCTCCAGCAAAGCCACAACGCCTTGGGATCGCAATGCGAGTTGTACTGATATGTCGGCCAGCAGGGCGGAATCTACGAAGATTCCGGCTTATCCGGTTCCAGTCCGTTCCGATCGTTGACAGCGTTGCGGAAAGGCTGTTGCAGCCCAAATACCGCTCCGTTGTTTGCACAGAGACGTGTCCCAGCAGGAACTGAATCTGCTCCCATTCACCGCCGGCCTGATGGCAAAGGCGAGCACAAATTCGACGAAGATCGTGCGGAGCGAGAGACTGGATTTCACAGTCCTTTGCCTTCTGCTTCACGACCAGAAGAATGGACCAACACTCCGGCTGGCTCATCAGTTCCGACCGGTTGATGGAAATGCCGGCCGCTTCGCGTTGCGAGGTGTGGCATAAGCGCTGCCGCCGGGGACCGTCAGTACCACTTCGGTTCCGGATCCGCTCTTGCTCCGGATCTCCAGTCTCCCTCCTACCAGCTTTGCGCGCTCCTCCATACCACGTAGTCCCCAGTGTCCGAGAGAGTGAGCCTTCATGGCTATCGCCTGATCGATGCCCTTGCCGTCATCGCATACCCGCACCCGCAGTTGTTGCTCTTCGTATTCAATTTCTACTTCGATCTGTTTGGCTTCCGCATGCCGGACAGCATTGCGCAAAGCCTCGACCACGATCCGAAAGATTTCGTCGCGGACTATCGGATTGAGCGGAATCGCCACTCCCTCTACCTGGACACGGCAATCGGGGTGGGTTTCCGGCGTCAGCTGGGTGAGCTGTTCCTGGGCAAAATTGCGGATCGCCTGGGGCAGATCGGTCGTCCCTGGTCCGGTCGAGCGCAATTCGTACACCGCCTCTCTGCCCTCCGCAATTGCAGCCGATCCCTGCTCGATCGCACTATCGACCCGTTCTTTGGCTTCGCTGGGATGAGCCGGCAACAGATTGGAAGCCGCCTGAAACCGCAGCAGCAGACCCTGAAAGCTCTGCAGTAGAGTATCGTGCAGATCGCGCGCTATTCGTGTCCGTTCGTCGACCCTTGCATCAAGCGCGACATTGAATTGCTGCTCAACCTGCCTGAGACGAAGTCTGTGGAGCATCCACAACAGAAAAACTAAGAGCAGCGCGCACACTGTACGAAACCAGACTGTCTGGTAGTAGGCCGGTGCGATGGAAAAATCCAGGAGTGTCCCGGCGTCGTTCCACACGCCGTCGTTGTTGCACGCGATGACGTGAAAGCGATAATTGCCTGGTGGGAGGTTCGTATAGAACGCAGCCCGCCGATTGCCGGCGTCGCGCCAATCGCGATCCAGTCCGTCCAGCTTGTACCGAAAAAGTACCTTTGAGGGTGCAATCAGGCTCAGTGCCGTATAGTCGATCTCCAGATCACGAACCAGCGGAGGCAACCGTACAGGCGCGCTCCGCTCCAAGTCGGTAGTGAAAGTCCTTTGATCGGAAACAATCTGCTCGATCTGCACAGGCGGCGGAACGCTGTTGAGGTAAAGGCGCTCCGGATCGATGCCCTGCAGGAAGCCGGTGGCAAACCATAACCGTCCGTCCGGAGCTATCGACGCAGCGTTGAACGGAATCTGGCCGGTGAGAGCACCATCCGAAGCGTCGAACGACTGATAGCGCACGATAGCATCGGGGTGTGCCCACCATCTCTGCATTTCTGAATCGGAAATAGATAGATATCCGCAAGGCGCTTCCAGCCACAGATTCTTTCTCTTGTCCCGAATGAAGGCGAAGGCTCCATCGCAGGGTAGGCCATTCTTCATTGTTAGTCGCTGGATCCTGCCGTGATGGACGCCGAATAGGCCGGCGAAGGCTGCCGCTGCCAGAACCGACCCATCCTGCTCCGCCTCGACCTGAAGAGGAAGTGCCCCACTGGTTTTCAATGAAAACGTCTGTACGACACCATTGCGAAAAAGCGCCAGGTTGCCGTCCATGGTAAATAGCCAGATTCCTCCTCGTGGATCGGCAGCAATGCTGTGTGCACCCGGGACCTGTGGACTCAGGAACTCTTTCTGGACGCGGAAGTCCCGGATGCGCACCAGTTTCCTTGGGTTCGAAGCGCATTCCGCCCAAACATTGCCCACGGAGTCTTCGGTCAACCCCACGACCATTCCCAGCGGACGATGATTGGGCTCGGGCAAACGCCGAAACCGATGATCCTCATAGAGGTAGAGCTCATCGTCCACGCCGACCCATAGTCGCCCTTTTCGGTCCTCGAGCATCGATGTGACCTGATGCCCGGGGAGGCCGTGACCGACTCGAACGGAGGAAACGACCCCGTTTCGAATGGAATCGAGTGCACCATTTTCACCCGCCCAGACGTTCCCATCGCGAGCTGCCAGGACAGAGAAAACATAATCCGAATAGAGCCCCGCTGAATGGGTGAACGTCGTGACATTGCGGTTGGAGAAACTATCGAGACCGTTAGCAGTAGCAACCCACAGCGTTCCCTCACGATCTTCATAGAATCCATAGAGCGTATCGCTCGACAAGCCGTCGGCCATTCCAAAATGATCGACATTTTCTCCATGAATTCGATAGAGACCCTGGCCACCGGTCGCGATCCACAGGTTCTGGTCTCGATCCATCAACAGCTGACTGACGTTGACTTTCCTGCCGTCGAAATTACGAGTAACAACAGGCTCAAACTCGCCCCTGGTGAATTTCTCCAGGCCCAGCCCCGGCCCGCTGGCGCCTATTCCCACCCACAGTGAACCGTCGGAGTCTGGTACGAGTGCCAAAATTCCAGCTTGTCCCGCGTTTGACCTCAGTGCTTTCACTTCGTATGTTTCAGATTGTCCGGATTTCCAATGAACCAGCGCCGTGTCGGTTCCGATCCAAAATCCTCCTTCCTTATCAGGGAGTAGTGAGTATGCAGCATGAAAATCAATTCCTGCGGCTTTGCCGAAGCAGTGTGCTGCCTCATCAGTGACTTTACAAAGAGGTTCCCCGACCCCGTCGTATCGGATGATCGCTGCCCAGAGTGTTCCACTGGCATCTTCGCGCATTTGCATGACTGGCCCTCCCAAATCAAAGTGAGAGAGAACACGCTCTCCTTTAACATGGGTGACTCCTTGGCGCCCGCTGATCCAGAAGCCCCCCGACCGCGCGTCGGCGCTGAAGACTTGGGGGTGGCCCACCACCGCGGGAGCCGACCAGGGAACAAAGCGAACACCGTCAAATCGCAAGGCTTCCATCCCGCGCGATCCTACCCAGAGGTATCCATCCTCTGCTTGCGATATCCACGTGGGGCTGTTTGGCAGGAATCCATCCTGCACGCGCCACATTCGGTGCTGATACTGCGTGATGCGCTTACCGGGATCGAGAGCGTGACCTTGCACCGGCTCGAACAGAATGAAGATCACCGCGAGGGCCCACGCAAGGCAGGCCGTGGACCGGATCGGATTCGCCAAGCGCGAAGCATTGACAAGGGGCAGGCGTAGCATAGATCGAATGATTGCGTACCGGGCGCTTTCGTTCGGACGATTTTACTCAATCGTGGCGGGTCCCGCCGATTGGCGCGATCGTCGGCCGCAGGGTAAGTGGGGAAGAAGACATTGATCAAAACTTCCGAGCGAAGCTCTGATAGCGCCGGATAAGGCTCCGGGCATGACCCTGATTTCCAATCTATTCTGCTCGGAGAGCCACCACCGGCTCGATGTCGGCGGCTCGCTGCGCCGACAGAACGGCTGCAATCGCAGGTTGAGGAATATTAATCAGGAAGCGTCGTCGGTTTCCATGCGCACATCAGAGGACGCAGAACCCAGACAATTTCGATACTCCGTTGGATTGACGCCATAGACTCGCCGAAAGGTGCGGGCGAAGTGCTGCTGCGTCTTGAAACCGCACGCTGAAGCTATATCGAAGACCCTGAAATTGGACCTGCGGATCAGTTCGCCAGCTTTCTGAACCCGCTGGTGCAAGATGAATTGATGAGGGCTCAGAGAAGTCGAACTTCGAAACATCCGCGAGAAGTGCGAGATGCTCAATCCTGCAGCGTCGGCCAGCTCCTGAAGCGTTAGATCACGTTCCAGATTGGCCTCGATCAGCTTTATTACCCGGCGTAATCGAAAAGGAGCGAGGCCTCCGCGACCTTCCTTATGCTTGCTCGAAGACGCAGGGCGGTCCTGCCGTAATGCCAGGGTTAAAGCGAGTTCGATGGATTCAAGAAAGGTTCGACCGCTCGGATAGCCGGCAAGTCTCTCCGCATTCAGAGCAATTGTGAGCGCCTGGATACGTGGATCCTCCGAGTGTTCCGTGCAAAGGTCTCGTCCGGTACCTGCATCGCCGTCCAGGAATGCCGCAGCCGCTGGCAGTATGGACTGTGATGTTGGTCCCGAGTACGCTCCGTTCCGCTCCGAACTCGTCAGGCTCATCGCTTCCTCCGGTGATGAGACAATTCTGAATGAACGCCTTTCGGAGGAGAACCCCAAATGGAGTTTTGTTTGCCACCCGTTTTGGGGTTCAGCCGTCACTCTTCAGTGGCATCGGCCAGGCCCCTCTCAACATGAAATGTCAGCCCCTGGGATCTCCGATCTCGATGCGTTTCCATCCACAGAGGCGCGCATCCACGGACCAGGCGCCCGGCCCGAGCAGAGCCAGCGCTATGCCATCAGTCGCGAGCAGAATCGGGCTCCAGATGTCGACAGCATGAGAGAAGGCAGCCAGGAACTCAAGAAGAGCCGTGGTCACGCCTGCAATCGGCGTCCATAGACCCGCGGCGAGTAAGATTGCAGCGCAAAATGCCAGCAGTGGGAGGATCGTGCTGAGGACAACTCCGCCATGAGGTTCGCTGAGCCCCTGAGCGGTCAGAACGGCGGCGGCCACCAGCCGCATCAGCAATAACCCGATGCCGGGCCAACCGCGAGCAAACGATGAGAACAGTCTTCGCACGATTGCTCCAGAGCTCTGAACCTGGGCACTGACCACATCAGGTTAGATGTTCTCTTCGCAACCGAAAACACCCCAACGAGTCCTGCACTTCACTCTTTCGAGTAACTACAGTTCAATGATGCCTCGCTTCAGCCCGATCATGGCTGCGTGTGTTCGGTCATTGGCTCCAAGTTTGGAAAGAATGTTTTTCACCCGGCTCTTCACCGTGTCTTCCGAAATCGACAATTGATATGCGATCTGCTTGTTGGCGTTCCCTGCCGCGATAAGGCGTAGCACAGCAACCTCTGCGGGTGTCAGTGCCTCATCCGTCGCATGATGAGCAATCTCGTGGGTCGCCTCGGGGGAAAGAGCCTTCTTGCCAGCGTGCACTGCGCGAATTGTCTCCAGCAATTCCTTGTGCAGAAGATTCTTTAGCAAATATGCCTGGGCCCCAGCCTTCAGAGCGCGCAGCACCTGCACATCTCCGCCGAACGTCGTCAATACAACAATCCTCGCTTTGGGAAACTCATTGCGGATGGCAATTGTCGCGTCGAGACCGCTCATCTCCGGCATCTGCAGATCCATCAGAGTCACATCCGGGAGGAGCGACCGAAACTGCTGGATTGCCTCGCGTCCATTCGCCGCTTCGCCGACCAGGACCATGTCCGGCTGACCCTCGAGCAGTCCCGCGATCCCTCCGCGAAACACGGGATGATCGTCGACGGCGAGTATTCGGATGATATTTACGTCGAAAGTCATCGATTAGAGCTCCTTTGTCACAGCATCGGTGTCGCGCAACCCGAATCTTGCTCCAGATTTCCAGCCCGGGTCTCCACCTCGATTATGACGCGCTTCCGCGTGACGGGAGGCACTTCCGCGGCGCCTCGGCCCGCAATCCGATACATATCGTCGCCCACCGACGGAACTTGTGGGGCAATCAACCAGCGGAATTCTCTCGTCTACTTCCGTTTCTCTCCGGCTGAGCTATAGGTTTCGACAGGAAAACGGCCTGCACTGATCTCGAATAGCTTCTTTGGGGCGTCTATGAGCTGCCTGAACTCTGCTGTCCCAGTTGGGCCGAAGCCAACCGCCTCCGCATCTCCGGCAAGTGCCGGGAACACCGCATCGCAGAATTCATCCAGGGGTGCGCCGTGGCTGGCTCCGGGACCTGCCAGTCCCGTTTGAATGGCGGGAGGTATTAATTCGACGGCTCTAAGATTCGTTCCCTGGAGCGCGTGCCGGAGCGTGACCGTATAGAAGTGCAGAGCGGCTTTGCAGGCGCTGTAGACAGGTGCGAACACCTGAGGGATGAAAGCTCCGCCTGATGTCACGTTGACGATGACGCCTGGCCTCGCAGCTTTCAGCATCCCCGGCACCAACAGAGAATTCAAATGGATGGGGCCAGCCAGGAGAGTATCAATCTCCTTTTGGTTTTCTGACCAGGGTGCGGAATCGGATGCCAACGACACCCGCCTCTGTATTCCTGCGTTGTTGATCAACACATTCAGAGCGGGAAATCCCGAATCGATATGTCTGGCCAGTGATACTCGATCCTCTTCTTTGCTGATGTCGCTCACCCAACCGTGCGCCCCCGGCAACGCACGCAGCGCCATCTCTATTTTTGTCGAGTCACGACCAGTAATGATGACGATGCTCCCTGAAGCGGCGAAGCGCTTCGCGAGACCGAGACCGATTCCCTGCGTTCCACCTGTAATAAGCACTGTCGCATCGTTCAAATTCATGGCGCTTGGCGATTCCATCACGGTTCGTGTCCTTAGACCACATGCTCTGAATCTTCGGTTCCACCTCATTCGTTGCAGCTCTCGCCGTCGTCTTGGATCATAGGCCAGGACGAAGCAGAATTTTCCCGCGCGCTCGTCCGGTAGCGCTATGCGCAAGAGCCTCGCGCGCATCATCAAGAGGGAACGATCGATCTACGACCACGCGCAAGGCGCCCGCCTCGCACAGGCCGACAATCAGGCCGAGGCGGGCAGCGTCGGATTCGTGACCAACGCGCAAAGCCGTAACACCGTGTGCCTTGGCTTGTCCCTGATCCGGAGGAGTCGCGATTGTGGCAAGTGTTCCGCCAGGTTTCAGAATGCGAAACGACTTTGACTGCGTCTCTCCGCCCACAGTGTCGAATACGACATCAACGTCATGCAGAACAGCCGAGAAATCGGTCGATCTGTAGTCCACAACCTGGTCGGCGCCGAGGTTACGAACGAGTTCCGCATTGGCGTGCGACGTCGTGGCAACGACTCTGGCTCCCACATACCTGGCGAGTTGCACGGCAAAGCTTCCTACTCCACCTGCCCCTGCGTGTATGAGGACTGTCTGACCCGGATCGAGACGGGCTCCTTCGAAAAGAGCCTGCCACGCTGTCCCCGCGGCTGTCGGTATTCCGGCGCTCTCTGCCAAATCGATCGTGGAGGGCGCAGCAGCGAGATGCCGTGCCGGAACAACGGCGAACTCGGCGAATGCCCCGCCACGACTGTATTGCGGTCCTTTGCCGGGCCCGGGTTCGAGCCGTCCGATGACCTTGTCGCCTTTCTTCCACCGCGCCGCCAGTCGTCCCGACTCGACAACGGTTCCCGACAGGTCCGTTCCCACCGC
>Ga0335072_10015182_pt1 | contig 10937 bp, 11 predicted proteins | sample Lox_Sample_21_FD_206725 | JGI IMG/M metagenome (GOLD analysis project Ga0335072, IMG submission 206725) | Soil microbial communities from Loxahatchee National Wildlife Refuge, Florida, United States - Lox_Sample_2.1 | ecosystem: Environmental > Terrestrial > Soil > Wetlands | place: USA... | reverse complement strand
TTGGGTGGCACGAAGGCGCTGCCGGGTAGGTGCAGGCCCATCACCTCCATCAGCATCTGATTGCTGTTGGCCGTGCCGTAGAAGGTGCAGGTGCCGGCGGAGTGATAGCTTCCGGCCTCCGACTCGAGCAGCTCATCGCGCCCCGCTTTGCCTTCGGTGAAGAGCTGGCGCACGCGCGCCTTTTCCTTGTTCGGCAGTCCGGAAGGCATCGGCCCCGCGGGCACGAACACCGCCGGCAGCTGGCCGAAGGAGAGCGCACCGATGAGCAGGCCCGGCACGATCTTGTCGCAGACGCCGAGGCATAGCGCCGCATCGAACATGCCGTGCGACAGGGCGACGCCTGTCGACATCGCGATGACGTCGCGGCTGAAGAGGGAGAGCTCCATGCCGGGCTGGCCCTGAGTCAGCCCGTCGCACATGGCGGGCACGCCGCCTGCGACTTGCGCGGTCGCACCGGCCGCCCGCGCCGCCGCGCGGATCAGCCCGGGGAAACGCTCGTAGGGCTGATGCGCGGACAACATGTCGTTGTAGGCGGTGACGATGGCGAGATTCGGCCAGCGCAGCTCCTTCAACGCCTGCTTGTCGGGGTCCGCGGATGCCGCAAACCCGTGCGCCAGATTGGTGCAGGACAGACGCTTGCGCGCCGGCTCGCCGCCGACCTGTGCAGCCGTGCGCTCCAGGTATGCGCCACGCGAGCCGCGGCTACGCTCGGCTATGCGCTCGGTGACCGCGCGAACTCGAGGATGGAGCGGAGGGGATTTCGTCTCGGACATGTCGGGCTTCATTACTCGTTTTCGGGGGCCTTGTAGCCCTCGGGTCGGCTCGAGCCGCTGCCGAAGAAGAACTTCTCCATCTCCGCCTCGAGAAACTTGCGGGCCTTGGGCTCCATGGGCGTCAGCCGGTACTCGTTGATCAGCATGGTTTGATGCTGCAGCCAGCGTGCCCACGCCTCGCGCGAGACGCTCTCGTAGATGCGCCGGCCGAGCTCACCCGGATAGGGCGCCCGGTCGAACCCGGGCGCCTCGCGCTTGAGCATCACACACTGAACCATTCGGGCCACGACCGTTCTCCAGTCAATCTAAAAGAGCTTCTCGAGCAGCAGCCGGATCGGGGCAGGCAGGCCGAGCTTCGCCGGCTCGCGCGCGCGGTACCACTGAATCTGCCGCGGATCGGGCGCGAGCGCGTTGCCGGAACAATGGGCCAGGAGGGGTGTGATGACAAGATCAAAATGTGTGAACGCGTGCTCGACAGGCGCCAGCGGCACCGGCCGGGCGGCGGCGCCCTGCAGCGCGTGCTGCGCATAATCCGCGGCTTCGGTCGCGCTCCCGAATTCCGGCAGGCACCAGAGGCCGCCCCATACGCCGCGTTCCGGGCGGCGCTCGAGGAGTACATCTCCGTCCTCGCGTACCGCGGCCAGCATGAATACCTGTCGCAACGCGCGTTTCCGCGCGGGCTTCGGGGAGGGCAGCTCGTGCTGGCGTCCGTCGCGGCGTGCGACGCACGTCACCGATACCGGGCAGGTCGCGCAGGAAGGCTTGCGACGCACGCAGACAGTTGCCCCCAGATCCATTACTGCCTGCGTGTAGGTATCAACATGCTCCGTGGGCGTGCACTCGTCGGACAGATCCCACATTTTCTGCAGGATGTCGCGATCAGACGTGCTCCCCTCCACCCCAAAGTGGCGTGACAACACTCGGCGCACGTTACCGTCGAGAATGGGGAACCGCGCGCCGCTGCTCAGCGCGAGAATGGCCCCTGCCGTGGAGCGCCCGATGCCGGGCAGGCTGGCGACCGCATCGAAGCCGTCGGGGAAGCGGCCACCGTATCGATCCGCGACGTACACGGCGGCACGATGGAGATTGCGTGCCCGGGCGTAGTAGCCCAATCCCGACCAGAGATGGAGCACCTCATCGAGCGGCGCCGCGGCGAGCGAGGCGATATCGGGAAAGCGCTGCATGAATCTCTCGTAGTACGGAATGACCGTCGCGACCTGAGTCTGCTGCAGCATGATCTCCGACACCCACACGCGATAGGCCGTGCGGCGGCGCTGCCAGGGGAGGTCGTGCCGCCCATGGCGTGCGTGCCAGTCGACGAGAGATGCTGCGAAGTCGCGCCCGGGCGCGCGTTTGGCGGCGTTGGTCACGGCACCTGCAATCTATTCGCCGTCGCGGTTCGGGCGCGTGCGCTGCCTCGACGTCGAGTCGATTGGAGCGCCGGGATGTGCCGCGATCGCCGCCTGCACTGCCTTGCGCCAGTAGGCATCGGCGGTAGCGCTCCAAGTCGGGTCATCGAGGTTGGGCCACGTGCCCGGCGTAAAGCTCGGCGCGGCCTGCAGCTGCGCGCTGTCCAGTACCAGTTGGCCGCGCTTGATGCTGGCCATGGCGGCATCCCATGGCATCGCCGTGAGCTTGCCGTCGGGAGGGGGTGCAGCCTCGCCATCGTTGGGCAGCGCACCGGGGTTCGCCTGCGGCTCCGTGCCGTACGCGATGACGAGGTGCGTGGCCCGGCCTTGACGATCGAAGATGATGTCCTTCACGTCACCCAGAGAGCTCCCGTCCGTGGCTACCACCGCCATGCCGATCAAGGTTGAGGCGCGACGTTCAGTCGGCGTGCCAGTGGGTGCGTCCGGATTCGCCTCCGCTGGGGATTCCGAGACGGGTGTTGTAGACGCCGCATCGGGTGAGGGCGCCTGGTCGGCGGGCTGACCCGAGCCGTTCGCCTGCGCCGAGTCAGCCGGGCTCGTCATCGCGGCGGAGGCGGCGCCTTGCGTCGGCTGCGGCGGCGAGGCGGGCGCCTCAGCCGCGGGCGCGAGCGGACCCTCCGACTGGCCGCAGGAGGTTGCCACGAAGCCCAGTGCTGCGCAGATGAGCGGCAGAAAAATCCTGATCATGGGCGCACTTTAGATTTTGCGGGCTGCAAGCCGCATTTCCATCCTCAACGTTCGGGCTCACCATTTGACGACCGGCGGCAGGCTCATGAGGTAGGCCTCCGGGTCCGCATCGGTCTGAAATCCGAATTTCGTACCGCGATCATAGACGAGGTTGAACTCGACGTACCGCCCGCGCTTCACGAGCAGCCGCTCACGAGCCATCTCGTCGAAAGCGGTGTCCTTGCGGCGCGTGACGATCTTCGGATACACGTCCAGGAAGGCTTCCCCGACCCGCCGCACGAAAGCGAAGTCCGCTTCCGCGTCGCCGCTGGCGAGATCGTCGAAGAATATACCTCCAACGCCGCGCGGCTCGCGACGATGCGGCAGATAAAAGTACCGATCGCACCATTCCTTGAACTCGCGATAGGCGTCCGGCCGGTACGCGTCGCACGCCTCTCGCAATGCGGTGTGGAACTCCGCTGTGTCTTCGTCGAAGGGGAAGGTCGGCGTCAGGTCCGAGCCTCCGCCGAACCAGGCGGAGCTTGTACGCAGGTATCGCAGGTTAATGTGCACAGCCGGGACATAAGGGTTCCACATGTGCGCGACCAACGAGATGCCGCAGGCCACGAACCGCCCGTCCGATTGCGCAGCGCCAGCGACCTGGCCACGGGCCTGATCGCTCAGCACGCCCCATACGTGGCTGACGTTCACCCCGACCTTCTCGAAGACCGCGCCGCGCATCAGGCGGGACTCGCCGCCACCTTGCAGCCGGTGCCCCTCCGGCCGCTGCCAGCTGCGGGCTTCGAAGCGGCGCTCGGGCTCGAAGGCCTCGAAGGTCGTGCAGATGCGGGCCTGTAGATCCCGGAACCAGGCCATCGCAGTGTGCTCGAGCCCGCTGTCAGAGTGCTCCGCGGTCATGTGGGGCCGCGCCGCGCGGCAGTGTGTCGCGAGGAGCGCTCGTGCACATAGTCGACGAGCCGCGCCACCGCGTCCGGATCGGTTTCCGGCCAGATGCCGTGTCCCAGATTGAAGATGTGCCCGGGACCGCCGGCGGCCTCATCGAGCACCCGTCCGGCATGCTCTTGCAAGTCCTGCGGCGAGGCGAAGAGCGCCGCCGGGTCGAGGTTGCCCTGCACGGCCTTCCCCGGCCCCAACTTTCGCCGCACCTCACCCAGCGGCGAGCGCCAGTCGACGCCGATCACATCGACACCGAGGTCCGCGACACACTCCACGAGCGCCGAGCCCTGATTGACGTAATAGATGAGCGGCACGCCGGTATCGTGGAGCGCCGTCACCGTCCGCCGCACCGCGCGCAGCGCAAACCGCTCGAACTCCCGTGGCGCCAGCAAGCCGGCCCATGATTCGAACAGCATCAGCGCCTGCGCTCCCGCAGCAGCCTGGGCGCGCAGGTACGCGGCCATGGCGTCCGCAAGCCGATCGAGGAGGCGCTCCGCGGAAGCCGGACTCGAGTACAGGAACGAGCGCGCGGCTGCAAACTCCTTCGAGGGCCGACCGCAGACGAGATAGCAGAGCAGCGTGAACGGGCCGCCGGCGAAGCCGATGAGCGGCACGTCCGGACGCAACCCGGCGCGCACCAGCCGAATCGATTCGAGCACGAACGGCACGTCGCGTTCGGGAACGAGCGGCGCGAGCGCGTCGATGCCACAGTCCGTTCGAATCGGCTCGCGCACCACCGGACCGGGCTCGAACGAGAGATCCACGCCCATTCCCTGCAGCGGGGTCATGATGTCGCTGAAAAGGATGGCGGCGTCGAGCGGGAAGCGGCGCACAGGCTGCAGGGTGACCTCTGCGGCAAGCGCGGGATCCCGCAGCAGGGCCGTGAATTCGGCCTGTGAGCGCACGCGCCGATACTCCGGGAGGTAGCGGCCGGCCTGGCGCATGATCCAGATGGGTGTGTACGGCACCGGCTGGCGGCGACAGGCGGCCAGGAAGGGTGGGAGTGCCGCCATGCTCATCGGCCGGCGAGCCAGCGCGCCACCTCGGGCGCGTAATAGCTGATGATCAGATCCGCACCTGCGCGCCGGATACCGGTGAGAGTCTCGAGTACCGCGGCGCGCTCATTGATCCAGCCGCGCTCGGCGGCGGCCTTGATGAGGCTGTACTCACCGCTCACCTGGTAAGCCACGACGGGCACCGTCACCGCGTCGCGAACCTGACGGATGACATCCAGGTAGGGTCCGGCGGGCTTGACCATGACCAGATCCGCCCCTTCCTCGATGTCGAGCAGGACCTCACGCAGCGCCTCGCGCGAGTTGGCCGGGTCCATCTGATACGAGCGGCGGTCGCCGAACGCGGGAGCCGATTCGGCTGCCTCGCGAAACGGTCCATAGAATGACGAGGCATATTTGGCCGCATATGAAACAATCGGCGTCATCGTGTGCCCTTCGCGATCGAGCAGGTGTCGCATGGCCTGCACGCGCCCGTCCATCATGTCGCTGGGCGCCACCGCATCGGCACCTGCCCGCGCATAGTTGAGCGCCACCTGCGCGAGCGTCTCCACCGAAGCATCATTGTCGATCGCGCCGCCCGGCAGGACGTGGCCGCAATGCCCATGATCGGTGGCGCCACAGAGGCAGACGTCCGCCCAGACCAGGAGATCGGGACAGGCGTCCTTCACGGCGGAGATGGCCTGCGCGGCCAGCCCCTTCGGGTCGAGTGCCGCGCTGGCGCGAGCATCCTTCTCCGACGGCGCCGCAAAGAGCAGTACCGCGGGCACGCCTGTCGCGGCCACGGCCCTCGCCTCCTTCACCAGCTCATCCACCGACAGTTGGGATACCCCAGGCATGCTCGACACCGGATGCCGCACCCCCCGACCGGGGACGGCGAACAGCGGAAAGATGAAAGCGTCCGGCGAGAGCCGAGCCTCTCGCACCATTCGCCGCCACGCGTCCGACTGGCGCGTGCGGCGGGGTCTCATTGCTGGATGACTCATGGCTACCTCATGGGGCCTGCGCGAACGGCCTGCAGGCTGCTGCGTGCCAGGCCTTGCAGGGTGGCCGACTCGGCGAGTTTGGGGGTGTAACCGCGCTCCGTCAGGGCGCGTGCGGTGGTTGGGCCGATCGCGACGGCCGGTGCGCGGCCGAGCAGGCGGCGGAAGTCTTCCTCTCCGAGCGCGCTCTCGAGCTCCACCACGGCGGACGGGCTGGCGAAGGTAACCGCGCCCACGGCGTCGCGCGCGATCCAGGAGCGGCAGTCCTCGACGTCGAGGGCCGTGCCTGAAGCCGTCCGATAGGCCTCGACGGTCGTTACCTCGGCGCCGAGCTGAGTGAGGCCGGCAGCGAGCGTTGGCAACGCGCGTGAGCTGGCAGGATAAAGAACCCGCGAACGCCGTGCAGAGCCGTAGGCGGCAAACGCCGCGACCAGGCCCGCGGCGCTCGGCTCGCCGGGAGCCAGGTCGACGGGCCAACCGTACTGCTTCAGCACCGCCGCGGTCGAGCGACCGACAGCGGCTGTCCGCATGCCCGATGGCGGCGCTGGCAGGCGGGCAGTCACGGCTGCGACCGCGTGGCGGCTGGTGAAGACGATCCAATCGAACGACCCGGCGCGGCCCAGCGCCTCATCCAGAGCCGCGCCGTCGGCCGGCAACACACGAATGGCAGCCCACACCAGCACCGGCAGTCCCAGGCTCTTGAGCTCGGTAGACAGCGGTCCGTCGCGCTCCTCGGCGCGGGTTACGACGACAGGCTTCAACACCGGCTGCCCATCCATACGCTACGGCTCCTCCGCACGGCCCTGCGCCGCGCGCTCCGCCGCGATGAGACCGCCCGCGCCATTGGCGATCAGCTCCGTTGCCAGGCGCACGCCCAGCGCCGCCGCCGCGGGGCCGGTAGCCTCCGCATTCCCGCTGGCGCTCAAAAGCTGCGAGCCGTCGAGCGCGCAGACGGCGGCATGCAGGTGAATGCTCGGGCCTGCCTCGGTGGCGAGCGCGCCGAGCGGCACCTGACAGCCCCCTTCGATCCGTTCCAACAGCGCGCGCTCCGCCGTCGTGGCGAGGCGTGTCGGCAGGTCATCGAGCGGCTGCAGCCAGGTACCAGACAGCGGATCGTCCGCGCGCGTACAGACACCGATGGCGCCCTGCGACACCGCGGGCGGAAACTCCTCAGGAGAAAGATGCTGCGTGATCCGGTGCTCGAGCCCGAGGCGCTTGAGCCCGGCAGCCGCAAGGACGATGGCGTCGTACTCGCCCCGCTCCAGGCGCTCGAGCCGCGTGGGCACGTTGCCGCGCAGCTCGAGCAACCGGAGGTCTCGCCGCGCGCGGGTCAGGAATGCGCGCCGGCGCAGGCTGCTCGTGCCGATGCGGGCGCCCGGCGGCAGCTGTGAGAGTGGAGCACCGCTGCGGCTGACAATGGCGTCGCGGGGATCCTCGCGCTTCAGGACTGCCGCGAGCGCGAGTCCCGGCTCCATGGCGGTGGGCAGGTCCTTCAGGCTGTGCACCGCGACATCGATCCTGTCCTCGAGCAGGGCGCGATCGATCTCTTTCGTGAAGAACGCACGGCCGCGCACTGCCCACAGCGGTACATCGACACGCACGTCGCCGGTGGTCGTGATGGGAACCAACTCCACCGGCGGCGCGGCCGGCAGCGCGCGTATCAGGCTCGCGACATGACGGGCCTGCCACAAGGCGAGCGCGGAAGCGCGCGTTCCGATCCGAAGCGGCCGCGGCGTCGGCGATTTCCGCGTGCCGCTCAAGATTCGCCCTCGGTCATGAACCGGTAGCCGACACCCCAGACGGTGAGGAAGTGACGCGGGTTGGCCGGGTCGCGCTCGAAACGCTTGCGCAGGCGCAGGATGAAGTTGTCCACGGTTCGCGTGGAAGGAAAGACGTCGTAGCCCCACACCCGCTCGAGGAGGTCCTCGCGGGAAACGATCTCGCCGGGCCGCTCCGCCAGGACCTTCAGGATCATCGCCTCCTTCTCCGTCAGCTCCTGCGCCATGCCGTTCCAGGAGCGGGCGCGAAAGGCGCGGAAGTCGACCTCGTTGCCGCCGAAGCGCAGCACCGCGCCGTCGGCGGCCGAGGCGCTCCGGTACCAGTCCCAGCGGCGCAGGATCGCCCGCACCCGCAGCAGGAGCTCGCGCAGATGGAACGGCTTCGCCAGGTAATCGTCGCCGCCTGCCTCGAGGCCGCGCACACGGTCGGCCGGATCGCCGCGCGCGGTGAGGAAGAGCACCGGCGTGTTGTCTCCGCGCTCGCGCAAGGTCCGGCAGACCGTGAAGCCGTCGAGCTCCGGCTGCGGCAACATGACGTCCAACAGCACGAGGCCGCAGGATTTTCCCCGCAGCCACTCGAGAGCCCGCTGCCCGTCGCCGACGAAGTCGACCTCGTAGCCTTCCGCGCGCAGGTTCTCGACGACCCCCGCGGCAAGGTGCGGGTCGTCTTCCACCACGAGTATGTGGCGCGTGTGTTCCGCGGGTACGCTGCGAGGCTCCGTCCCGGCGCCTCGCCCTTCGGGCCGGCTGTCGCCGTCCAAGATCGTTCCGGACGATTTTGTCATGAGTGTTCCCGCGGCGCGGGCCCTGGGGCAAGCGGCTCGACGTCGGTCGCGCCGGGCAAGGAGGCCTGGCGCGACTCACCCGCCGGCCACGTCAGCACGAAGGTTGCGCCCTGTCCGGCGCCGTCGCTCTGCGCGCCGACCCGCCCGCCCGAGAGCTGCATCAGCCGCCTGACGATGTAGAGGCCGAGGCCCGTGCCGAAACGGCTGCCGCCGCCGCCGGAGTGCAGGCGCGTGAACCTCTGGAAGAGCCGCGCGGCGTCGCCCGGCCGGAACCCGACGCCGCTGTCACGCACCGCGAGCTCGACCTCGCCACCGGCTGTGCGCCGGCCCGTGAAGGCGATGCTGCCGCCGCCGACCGGCGCGACGGCAGCGAGCGCGTTCTCGAGCAGGTTGCGTAGGATGACATCGAGCGCCAGCGGGTCGGCCATCACTTGCAACCCGCGCTCGATGTCGGCGCTGACGGCGATGCGGTCCTTCGCGGCCCGCTCCTCGAATCCCGCGATGACTCGCGCGACGGCGCCACCGAGGTCCACGGGCTCGCTCCGCAGGTCGATCCGGCCGCGGTCGAGCCGCATGCTCTCGAGGATCTGCGTCACCATGCTCTCCATGCGCGCCAGGTCGGCGAGCATGCGGTCGATCAGGGCGCGCAGGTGCTCCGGCGACAGCGGCCGCATCGCCATGGTCTCGAGCGACAGCTGCAGGCTCGCGAGCGGCGTCTTGAACTGATGCGACACCAGCGCCAGGAAGCTCTCCTGCTCCTGGATGACGCGCGCTTCCGCCCGCAACGCACGCGCGATGACCGCGATGCAGGCGGCCAGGGCGATGATGAAGAACGATCCCTCCCAGGCGTACTGGGCGATGTGTCGCTGCTCCTCGGCAATGAGCTGCCTGTCGACGTCCGGCGAGAGCGCCGCGTGTTGGTTTGTGACGATCACGCTCGGCAACAGCGCATGCACGCGCGCCGCGCCCGCGCCCGCCACGAGCAGCGCCTGCGCCGCAACCACCTGCTGCGCATAGAGCTGGTGCATTTCCCTGACCTTGTCGACCGCAAAGCGATGCTGATCGAGCAGCCACCAGCCGACCTCCACGGCCGACACCAGCACCAGGGCGAGCGCGGTGAGTTGGAATAGCCGGGGTGCTTTCATTGATCACCGGTCAGCGCAGGGTGCGCAGCGCGCCGCGCAGCCCCTGCGCGAGGCGCTCGAGGTCCGCGGCCGTGTGGGCGAGGGAGAGAAAGCAGGCTTCGTACGCCGACGGCGGCAGGTAGATGCCCTCGGCCAGCATGGCGTGAAAGAGCGCCGCGAAGCGGCCGACCGCCTGCTGCGAGAGCGTCGCCGCCGTGCGTGGCGCGCCGCCTTCGTGCAGCGACAGCCAGAAAAGCGAGCCGACGCGTACCAGGTGCACGGGGAATGGCGCTTCGCGCAGCACCGGCTGCAACAGCCGCTCGAGCTGCACGCCCAGAGCCTCCAGCTTTTCCCAGCCGTTCTCGGCCGCCAACACATCCAGTGTGGCAATGCCGCTCGCCATGGCCACGGGGTTGCCGGAGAGGGTGCCCGCCTGGTAGGTGTCGCCGTCGGGGGCGAGCCGCGCCATGATCCGCCGCGGGCCCGCGAACGCGCCCACGGGCATGCCGCCGCCGATCACTTTGCCGAAGGTGGCCAGATCCGGGACGATCCCGAGCCGCGCCGCCGCGCCGCCGCGGGCGAGCCGAAAGCCGGAGATCACCTCGTCGAAGATGAGGAGTGCGCCGCGCTCCCGGGTCAGCGCGCGCAGCCGCTCGAGGAATTCCGCGCGCTGCGGCAGCAGGCCGTGGTTGGCGGGCACTGGCTCGATGATCACGGCGGCGATCTGCTGCCCATCGCGCGCAAAGAGCGCGTCCACGGCTGCTTCGTCATCGAGTGGCAACACCCTCGTGCAGGCGGTGAAGGCTTCGGGGACGCCAGCGGAAGATGGTCGGCCGAACGTTGCGAGGCCGGAGCCCGCCGCGACCAACAGGTGGTCCGCATGCCCGTGATAGCAGCCCGCGAACTTGACGATGAGATCGCGCCCCGTGAACGCTCGCGCCAGACGGATGGCACTCATCACTGCCTCCGTGCCCGACGACACCAGCCGCACCTGCTCGATACCGGGGTATGAGGCTACCACGCGCTCCGCCAACTCAACTTCCGCCGGGCATGGCGCACCGAATGTCGTTCCCTGACGGGAGGCCTGCGCTATGGCATCGACCACGACCGGATGCGCGTGACCCAATATCAGCGGCCCCCATGAGCCGACGAGGTCGAGATAAACCTTGCCGTCGCTGTCCGTCAGATGCGCCCCGCGGCCGCTCACGAAGAAAAGCGGCGTGCCGCCGACCGCGCGAAATGCCCGCACGGGCGAGTTCACGCCGCCGGGAATGACGCGGGTGGCGCGCTCGTAGAGCCGCTCCGAGCGCGGATGCGACTGTCTGGTGGTGCCCACTGGGGAATCGCGCATCAGGGTTCCTATGGTAGTGGCTCTTCAGGGGCCGGCGCTTCCGTTGCGTCGGAGGGCAGGGTGTCGACGCGCACGCCGCG
>Ga0335072_10015180_pt1 | contig 10937 bp, 10 predicted proteins | sample Lox_Sample_21_FD_206725 | JGI IMG/M metagenome (GOLD analysis project Ga0335072, IMG submission 206725) | Soil microbial communities from Loxahatchee National Wildlife Refuge, Florida, United States - Lox_Sample_2.1 | ecosystem: Environmental > Terrestrial > Soil > Wetlands | place: USA... | reverse complement strand
AAATTCTCTGCCCAGAATGAACAGTTGGGACAAGCACCTTTCCACCCGGGACCGAACATCAAATGGTAGACGAAGAGTTGGGATTTGCCGTCGAAGAGTTCAGGGAGAGTTTTATCGCCGTCGGTGGTGTGAAAGATGTAATTCTTTTCGATTTTGACCCATGGCAATGCTCGAATTTCGGTAGTGAGAGCGTCGCGTGCCTTCGTGAGTTCTTTTTCCTTTTTGAGTAATTCGGCGCGCTGTTCGTTCCATTCTTCGCGAGAGACAACTTGATGCTTTACAGCAGCCATTTATTCTATTGTTAGATAATACAAGGTGAGACCCACCTTTAGATTTTGTAACAGAAGCGAGGTCAATTTGTGTTGAGAGTGCGGTGTCGGCTTTGGGAGATCCACGGTCTCCTGGAGCGTTCACTGCAGCCAACTTCGAAATTGTCGCGAGCATGCAACACGAAAACCCGACAGTCCGCGGTACTGGAATCACGCAATTTTGGAATCACACAACGCTGGTTTGCACATGGTTAGCATGGTTCCGAATCCATGATTGGTGAAGTTAAAACCGAGGCTGCATGAAGGACTGAACGTTGGGCGGGGGTATGACTCATTACATTTGGACGCGTGAAATTCCTCATTTGATCTGCGAGAATAAGTTTAGGTTCAGCCCCGCCTGACGAGCCGCTCATACCCCACGTACGGTGTCGTTTCTGATAACAAATGGTGGATGTCCACAGCCGTTTCCTCCGTCTTGTTCCGAATCGCTCCCCATAAAAGTCGTTTCCATGTGCAATCAGCCTATTTAGTATAACCACCGGTCCTCTCCGTTTCCTCTCGTCCGCAACTTCTACTTCGCTTTATCTCGGTTGCTGCCTACACGATGTCACGTGAAAAATTTCTTGAGATTGCCGACCGTTATACCGACTGGTATAGGAAAGGAGAAGCTCGCGAAGCACTCTCAGAGATTGTCGCCCCCGATGTTAAAGTCCACATCCCGCGAATGGGCCTGACTGCTGATTATGCGGGGCTTTTGGGCCAACATGCGAACGTCCATTCCGCTACAAAGAACCTTGATATTACCGTTATCCAAGTCTCTGTTGATGAGACAAATTCTACCGTCTCCCAAGTTTGGGAGTTCAAAGGACATCACACACATGGGTATATAACCGCCCTCCTTTATGTTTATGCATCTACCATTGTCTGCCATTTGAAGACTGGCACAATCAGTTAGTCTGAACGGTATATTAATATCTTAGGGACTGGGCTGGTTTCCCTGCAACCGGCCAGCCTTACCATGCGTTCGGTATTGGAGTAATTAAGGTTCTTCTCCAATGGTCCACGACTAATTCCGTGTAGGTCGATCTTACCCGCGGTTTGATTGTTGAAGAGTGGCTGGTTCTCCAGGATTTGGTTTTTCTCCACCAGATCGGAGCACTTCCCGCACCTTCGGCTTGAATTGAATTACGTTGACGGAAATGAGCAGTTTTACCCGTCAGTCAAACATGTATGTCTTATTATTTGATCTATTGAAGAATACGAAATGTTATGCTTCTCTCATTAGGTTTTTGTCAGTTAAAGATGCCGTGTTGATCATATATCCCGCCCAGTATCATATCCATTAGGACCGGTAAAAAGTCAGGCACTTATGCGGATCGGTTTTCGTGCCTGGAGCCCAATCTATTGCGACGAAATTGGGAACACAGAAGCTTCGTGTGGGAGCGAATCCAATCCAAAATAATATTTCAGTTCATGCATGGGACCCAATTTTTGACGCTGTGCTATGCAATTTTTCTGCCGATCCAATTGCTCACCTTGTGATTTTGACTCCGTTTGATGATCTGCCATTAAAGATTTTCTTATTAAGTTTGTTTGGAAAAGCATAATCCGCTGTAGAATTCGCTGCGCTTTTCTTTTTGAACCTGTTCAGCATGCATCAGATAAAGTTGCACCCCCACAGAATAAGCGGAAGTTGCGTCCCTGCTTCCGCGTGTTGCCCAATCAGATGACCTGCTTACTGCGACCCATGCCATACACCGTAGGAATAGTGAGAACGTTATCCTGTCTCGCACTGGAGACCGACTTGACTTGGTTTCGCAACGCACAAACCTGCGTTTAACATCCTCTGAAGGTACAACTTGTCCATCATGACTGAAGGGAGAAAAGGATACCGCATTACCGTGTCGACCATTTATCTCATACTGTTTTGCAACTTCACGACGTGGCCAACGTTAACATTCGCTTTAAATCAGACCATCAACAGCTACGACGGCGATGTTTCGGTAGTTCGAGATGTCTATACCCCTTGGCCTGTCGTGCTCTGCGAGATGGTTTGGGCACTCGGAATGGGAATCTATAACAGGCACGCTCTGTCCGAAGCCGACCTTGAGATCTCCGTCTGGTCCCACCTTTTCTGGGGGATTATTGTCATACAAGCCGTGGGGGCCATTGTATTCACAATAGCGAGCATCGTCAGAGAGTCGAAAAATTCGGGTGTAGAATTCGCCGCCGCCCCAAGTATCGGCGTGATCATAATAGTTGCAAATCTTGCGGCATCATCTTACCAACGGACGCTCTCCGACAAGAAGGCCCACTATTATTGCGGAATGTTAGGCCTCGTCCTTACCTTCCTTCTAACACTATCCTTTCACTTCGGGTGGGTGGCAAGCAGTATTGTGTCAAACGGCACGACATGGCCACCATCATCGGTTGTCGTGACACAATACAATCCATGTGATTTCATAGATGGTTACGGCATCACAATTCCTTGTAATCCAACTGTGGCACTGGCATGGGTCACAACACCAGGGGATTGGGCGTCGATCGCTGAATGGGTATTTGGAGTTATCGTCGGGTGGGCTGTGGTTATGGTGGTTATCCGCAAGCTTGGATGTTGCACAGGGTCGTCCTGGCTCGGCGATGACCTACACTTCATCCGTAAAGTGCGAAATCTGGGAATAGCGGCTGCAACTGTCGGTGGGGGGTTGGCCATCACAATTGCTGTACTGCGGTGCTTATCCGTCTCGCTGAGCCCCGATTCTGTGCAGGGTATAGCGTGCGACGCATTTAATTGCACTGGAGGAACATTGATTATACCAGGGAGCGTTTCAGGTTTCCTAGGTTTGTGGGCGAGCGATGGGCTCAGTGTGGTATCGTCGATCTTTGCATGGTGAATGAAATCAATTCCCGTGACGTAGTTCTGTTTATCTGCCTTTGGTATTAGTATTCAGAATATTCATAATAATCCCAATAATCAGCAACATTATGGCCGTGGTCTTTCTGTGAACTCGACATCGTGGAAATGCCAGTGACTGGGCAGGCGGACTCTATATATTTCAATACAAAAAGATAGCCTGAAATTTGGTAAATTCGTCACGAACGTCAAAAATGACGGTAAATAGCCAGGGTTAGTTATAGAGTTGAGACCGAATTTCCAATCTCAGTTACGAGTTACGGGGAAAATAAATGGTTGGGGAATCAGACTGTCACGACCTGACCAAGCCCCACTTACATATCACGACCAATGATGAGACTGTTCGAAGCCCTCGCGACACTTTCTGCGAGACTCGACATTCCTGAGGGTGCAATGATTAACAATTAACTAGAGTCTCGACTTCGTATCCTGCAGCTGTGAGATTACCGAGGTCCTGGCCCATCAGAACGACGCCTACTTGCCGAGTCTAATCGTCCATCCATACCAAAGGAATCGGGTAACACTTTTGCGGAGACCATGGCTTTTAGACCCAAGACGACAAGAGCGGGCTGCGATTCTAGAGGAGATCGCTTTCAGCTCAGATTCTCTACCCCAACTACCAGCGTTGCCGTCTTCGTCGTCGAAACAAGAAAAGAAACCTCTGTTTCACGAAGAAGTTCGGTACCATCAACTTCGGGAACTTCAGTCTACCGCTGAGGAAGTTTTAAGTAGGGCTCCGCAACTGGAAGAAGAGTCCCGCGTCAAGCTCGAGGAAGTGGTTACGCGAATTTATTCTGGCATATCTGTCCTTGAACCCATGTTTCAGGCACTCTTCAATCGGAATTAAATATCAATAAATGTATAATTACATTGAAACTCATCTGGGACCAGATCGATTCCTTTCCCAGGCTTGAATCGGAACCTCAATCTGGCTTGAAGTCATTGAGTGGAGGTGCACAACGAGCCTTGAAGACTGGCCCTTGGAAACGTCAACTTAGAGCACATATTGACTCATTGTCAGCGGATGAGAAGTTGATCAATGCAAACTTTGTTAAAGAAAATGCGGTATTACGCCTTGTATACTTCAAGCGGTTTTGCTAAATATTTGTCAGTCAACAAAAGCCAGAAGCCGTGATGCAATCGTCAACGTCCAAGATGCAAGATTTCGAGCCATTCGAAACGCCGGTTTTAGGACGGCCCATGTTGACAGGACAGGCCATAGTGGCAGAGAAGGCACAATATCTTGGCCCACACTCTTCCAAAGCTTCTAAAGGATTGAAGCCAGATCGGTATATTGAATATTCGGGCAATTTGGGTTGGGGAACCTGATGTCCCAACTAAGTCACCAGCAGCATTTGAGTACCGCAATACTGAATTGCTCCGTGCCGCTTGGATCGGCGCTTCGGAAAAAGTGAAAAATCTATTGAATTCCGCCGCAGACCCAACGACTCGGGATGAGAACGAAAAAACTCCTCTGCATCTCGCTGCCGAAGCGGGGCGACCCGATGTTGTTTCGCTGCTGCTCAATGTCAATCCCGATTTGGCAGAACTTCGAGACCTTGAAGGAAGAACTCCTTTGCATTTAGGTGCGATCACACCTGTCGGATATGAGGCTGCTAAAATAATTCGAACGATATTAAGCAAACGACCAGAGGTTGCGCAGATCCGCGACAAAGACCATCGAACCGCCTTGCATGAGGCAAGTTTGTGGGGAACAGTCTCAGCCATGGAGGCTTTAATCCAGGGAGGTGTCCCGATTTCTGCTCAAGACTTGTCAGGCGCCACAGCTTTGCACCTCGCTTCTTGCTGTCCTGAACGAGATGTTGCGTACCGTATATCGATGTTGTTGGATGCGGGCGAAGATGTGGATGTCAAAAATGAGGGAGGCAAAACTCCTCTGCATGTCGCAGTCGAAGTTAAAAACTATGATGCTGTATCAAAGTTATTTAATTCCGGTGTCGATATTGAAATCCGGGATGCCACTGGATTTATCTGTCACAGAGTCTAGAGAAAGCGGATCGGCGGGTAATGAAGATCATAAGTCGCAGGCCGGTTCAGTCGGTCGGTTCCGATAGTCACGGTGGGTCAATTTATGTTCCTGAAGAAGAACCTGCTCCACCACCTGCTTCCATCGCCCCTGAACGTGTTGTGACATCAGAACAACCTTCTATCAATCAAAGCATGACCAGCGCCGCGCCACTAAACTCGGAGTTTTCCATCCGCGACTGAAAGCAAAAACGGAGAATTAGGAGTCTCAAATGAACAAGGCTATCTGAAAGCAAATCTATTATTCAAAGAATCCAATGATGCCTCTTGCGCTCTTCATGGCCTTTCATGCCGCAGGGAATTTTACGACGTCCTAGAACGGCTCAAGAACTCGGGGTTCGCTATCGGGTTGGATATGCTGCCAGATCCGGATGATATTCCATTGCATGACCCTGTGGACTTTGTCCGTTTTTCAGGTTTGAATCCTTCCGCTATCTCCTGACTGCGCTAGGCCATCGTGAAATGCTGTGGATTCAATACGAAGCCTCAACGCCTGTTGAACGCCCGTTCATCTGGAGGGCTGTGCAAGATATGGCCAAGTTGACATGGCCGTATCCTGTTGCCGCATTTGATGAGGGGAAATTTGGAATAGGAATGATAATTTGTGATGAGAATGTGCCTGTCGAGGCCGGTCCAGTTTCTGTTGACTATGTGTTAAGTGGACTTCCAGCGTGGGATGTTGGCTCCAAATTCGACACAGCTCTCCATGGTCTCGATAGCGAACAATGGCCAACCAATATTTCTCCGAATGATGGGGATGTCGACGCTCCTCCTAACATTAGCGAAAATGATTTTACGAATCCTGAACCGTCTCAGGGATCTGACGGGAATGGAGGAAAGGGTAGAGGTGACAACGACGCAAAGAACAAAGCGACTCGGGAAGATGGCAATGACGAAGATGGGCATGACGATGAGAACCACCCATCCTCTGGTGTAGCCGAAAGCCCGAAATTTCCGAAGAGAAGGAAGTTTGGCACTTTCCTTGGCAGTGTTAGACTCTCTGCTGAAAACCGGCTTAAGCAAGAACTTGAGATTCGCTTTGATCTTCAAATCATGCCCGTGGTTGATGATCTCTCCTCGACGGTTCGTTGTCGTATCGCACTCCATCGACTCATAATCAGTGCTTCGAGGATGTAGGACGAGTCAATAGCAGGATTTGGCGACAGATCGTCAGGCCCTTACTTTGTTCTAGACGAAATCTGCGTAATTGTCGGTCCATCCAACAGTGAATGTCTTGGACCGAGCAACGTCAGTCCACTTCCGTACCCTTTTTTTCATACTCAGACCGTGTCAACCGACATCAGCGGGGAACTGAGCTTTGAAGCGTCACTATCTCCAAAAGCTGTACTTAAAGGCTCAAAGGGAAGCTCAAACACAACTGAATTGAATCTTATATCGACTGCAATTACACCAATTTCAATCGGACGAGGAGCTTCACAAACGTCCTCTTCCCGAATCTCACATATGTACGTCGGCGGAGAATTTACAGTTATCTCCACAGCGAGTGATTTCCAATGTCCTTTCACGCAATTTCTCATCGACGGCCTCATGCAGCCTTCCGAGCAATTCTTATGTGGCTCGTACAATAACGTTACGTTATCCCATGCCGGATATCCAAACTCTACTCACACATCCGAGTCCAAGGGTAGTCCCCTCGGAACAACACATTTGGGTAGGTCAAACGAGGAATACTAAATGTGAATCTCTAGGAACATAAGCTGTATTGATTTGGATTATGGTAATTTAATTGGGAACGTTTCACCATCGTCTATAAGACTACACATCTCATGTACACCATTAACACGCTCACACTTGCATATACTCCATCAGTCAGAGGGCGACGTTTCGTTGGAAGACGGAAAGAAAATAGTCAAAAACAAATGGTTCCAGAGTACATATTTAATAGGTTTGCTCATCGTTAACTAGGCTTGGATAAGAGTATAAATATATATGATTAATCATAATCGGACCCTCCGCTTCACTCATCCCTTCCTTAGACTAGTGGTCGACAGTCGCCACGAGTTAGGCCGCATTTCCAGGGCCGGGAGTGGGTGGTGGGTCAGATCGGAACCCATGTGTAAGCGACGTGTGCGAAGTGGTAGGCAACGGCCCAAAGAGGATGTTCGCGTTCTCCTCCGTCTGGGCCGGCCACGCTGTGTCAGTTGGCACGTAAGTAGTGGCCGTGAGTGAGTTTGTTGCTTTGTAGGTAATGGTCCCGGCCGACCCAGGCGCGATAGTCGTGTATGCTTTGTTACCCCATCCACCGATGTTTAAGGTAAAAGCGACGATGGGGGCAAACTGCTGTTCTGTGAGACCGAGGGTAATCTGCGTAGGACTCGGATTGATCGTGGTTCCTCCAGGGACGTTTCCTGACTGGTTATCTTTAACCGTAAAGATGCAGCCCGTGACAACGTCACCATCACCGTAGGTCAGTTCGAAAATAAATTGATAGCCTTGTGGGATAGTCTCTGCCGTCGCCAAAGTGAGGAAATCATTGTATGGGGTTGTGTAAATCGATGTGTCTGTCTTGTTGGGTCCGAGGGGTACCTGTGCCCAGATCTCGGCCCAGGCAACGACTTCTACCGCGCCCGAGAGGTCTGAGATTAGGAATTGCTGTAAGGTGGCGGCGCCGGTGGTTTCTGCTGCGGGGCCGTAGCAGTTCAGCTGAAAACTGAAGCCGCCGGTTAGGCTACTGACAAATTCTTCGTCAAAGTCGATGGTGACTTGAACACCGCGAAGATTATTTCCCCCGTCTTGCAAATAATAATTGACATTACCGTTGGACAATGGCACTGGTTGCGTAACCAACGGACCACCGCTATACAGAGCCGCATCAATGCCGTTGACACCAAAGTCACCCCACCCCCACACATCTTTAATGTTGCGAGGATAACCTGCGTCACAAAATCCCGCTCCCTCGAGGCCGCGGCTAACCCGAATGTATTGAGGACCATCAAAAAAATAACAAACAGATCCGCTGTACAGCGCTCCCTTGATACCATTCTGTCCAAATGTGCCTGGAAATTTCCAATTCGTAAGGGGTTGAGGATATCCTTCATCGGTAGTTCCGAGGTCGCTGTCGCTGGTTCGGGTGACACGGATGTAACTCTGGCCTTTGAAGAAGTAGGTGACTCCTCCGCTCCACAAAGCTGCGTCGATGCCCTCTTGACCGAATCCGTCCTTCCATTCCCAATCGGTGATCGGACGAGGAGAGGTATAGTCTTGTGTGCCGGGACCCTCGGTTCCGTTTCGAGTTACGCTAATGTAGTAGCTGCCTTTGAAGAAAAAGCATTTGCTTCCGCTGTAAAGCGCTGCATCGATGCCATTCTCACCGAATCCTTTAGGCCAATTCCATGCTTTGATGTTGTCTGCAGTTGGATAACCTGGGTCCAGCGGTGGCGAGCCTGGGCCGGTGTCTGCTCGATGGACACGAATGTATTCGTTTCCGGAGAAAAAATAGTTGACATAGTCGGACATGATACAAGGGGGAATGTTGATTTGTGAGGGCTTTTCAGAAATTAGAGGCCGGATGAACTTGGTTTTATAGCGACAGTGAGGGCCGGGATTCTTGTATCGTCTCCCCGGACACCAAGAAGAAGGCGCTCCTTATGTCTAGAATTGGGCCTGCACCGGAGCGGAAATGCCCCATGATCAAAACTATGCCGCTGGCCATGGAAGCCTCAAATCCACTAGAACCTTAGCGCAAAAGCGCAACAGCGCAAACACATGACCACCTCACGGCAGCGTTGCTAAAATTAATGGGATCGCTGTGTGGTTGCACAATCTGGCGATTGGTTGTTGTCGAAGCCCTTTCGACTGTCAAGTTTCCTGAGTGAAAGGTACGTAACTAATTCTTTCAACGATAAACTTCCCTCGCGTTTGCAACGCCCGCCTGTTTCTACAATTATTTTTTCTCATATTCTTCCCTTTTGAAAAGACTAGCCTCAACACGTGGGCGCTTCGCTCCACTGCAAATTTGTGGCAAATTTGCAGCCTTATACACTCAGTATAATTTCTGGCACAGGCTGCAGATCATCTCTGGGAAATAATATCAAAGCCTAAATTGTGGCAACCAATACTTATATAATACATATTTAACACATTCCACGCCATTTTTAACGTACAGACTGGACTCAGGCCTAGAAATTTCAAAGTCAAATTCAGCGTGAACCATTTAAGAAATCCTACTTTCAAAAGTTGGTAAGATGCAATTCTAGTCCATAGTTCAAGCGTATAAGTTTCGAACAAATTAGTGTCGCTTTCCTGTTCGAACTTCAGCTTTGGACTTTGGCCTTTGAGAGATGATGATGTTCAGTCCCTTTTTTATAAATTTCTCGAGAAAAGTCACCTTCAGACAATTCCAAATAATTCCCAATTCACACTGTAGAAATTCCAACCAAAGCCCCAACAAAATTAGGATCATCTCGGAAAAATCTCGTCTTTTGAGTTCATAGGGCGAGAGTGGCCTGCATCGAGGAGTGTACTCGGTCCCAATTCTGCCAGACGCACCGGCGATCCGGATGACATCGCACACAATAATTCTACCGCGGGAGAATAGTGCTGGGTTAGATTGAAATTGGGCCGGTAGACCAAACTTTATTTTCCCAGTGCCCCGGTGAAGCGGGACTGAACCTGTAAAAACCGGGTATCTCGTTTAATACAATAATTTGCATTGGGTGCCACCCGTCGGAATCCATTTCTTGTACGGTGTACGGTGTACTTCCCAGTACATCTCGCCCGTGGTGGAGAGGGTCGCGAAACCTTGAAAACGTGGTTATGGCTAATCATAAGACTATATTTTTGGTTAAGGCCCAATTCTACCACCGGCCGCGGTAAATTCCTGTGAGACTGAATTTTGGTGGGGGTGCACACCCAATTAATTCGTGAGAGTAACAGCCGAGCGGGCCCTGATTGTGCTGCTCAAGTCTCTTGACAATATGGAGTTTGGTCATGAGACGGTGATTTGGGCGCTCCGCAATTCTGGTGGGATGTGCCGCTTCGGTTAGAACTTAGGACGACCTTCACCGCAAAACTTCGAAGGCCGGTCTTTTCATAAAGATAAAGAAATGTGTAAGTAACATGACATGTGGACGAAGTCCTGTGAAAAGTGGGATTGAATAGAGGGCTCAGAATAAAAAATGCAGGATGTCGCTTACATCGATCCCGTTAGGAGGGATTGTATTACGGTACGACAAAACACGTTCTATATAATTATAGTTTGACCCGAGAACCTCTTGGAGCCGATTTCACATGTTAATGCCACCCGATGAACACACCGAAATAGAAGTTTTCCATGTGTTTTTAATCAGCGTTCCGTCGATCAAATTCACATGTGAACCCGAATGGCGCTTAAACTGTAATGGATGATCGCTTAGCCGAATCCCCAAACTTCGAAGCCGAGCGAACATGAACATGGTTCACACTCTTAACCAATGCCTTGTATATAAAAGTCGTCCCTTAAATATTTTACCCCACATTGCCTGATCCGAGGTAAGCCGAGTTCCGGAGCTTCGCTAAAATTAAGCCAAGTGAGCATGAAGCTCATGGTCCGAGCGCTTTCACAAATCCCTTATAGATAAAAAGTCAGCGAGTAAGCCCGCCGTTGCCCAAAAAGCGTGTTGGACTGTGCTGAGTGTCTGTTACATGGCCAACACTGATCAACTTACCACCGGCGAGCGTCGCGGTGATATTGTGCCTCTCCTGTCTCC
>Ga0335072_10015179_pt1 | contig 10937 bp, 14 predicted proteins | sample Lox_Sample_21_FD_206725 | JGI IMG/M metagenome (GOLD analysis project Ga0335072, IMG submission 206725) | Soil microbial communities from Loxahatchee National Wildlife Refuge, Florida, United States - Lox_Sample_2.1 | ecosystem: Environmental > Terrestrial > Soil > Wetlands | place: USA... | reverse complement strand
AAGTGAGGCTGGCCTGCTTGACAGGCCAAGAACCCCGCGCAACAATCGAAAGCAGTGAGGAGGCTCCATGCTGGCCTATCTTTTCCTGGTACTTGGCGTTTCGGTGCGCTTCATTCCGCATCCCTGGATGTTTACTCCGGTGACCGGATCGCTGCTGTTTTTTGGCGCCCGCGGGTCACGCCGCCAGCTATGGATCCCTTTTGCGGTGTACGCCGCTTCTGACTTTATCCTTACGCGGTATTTTTATTCGTATCCCTTCACGCTCGATCATCTGGCAAGCTTTGCCTGGTATGCCGGGGTCCTGTGGCTGGGCACAAAGCTGCGCAATCATCAGAAGCCGCTTCCGATCGTTGGAGCGGCGCTGGCCAGCTCAGTCTCGTTTTTTTTGCTGACAAATCTCACCGCATGGGCCTGGCTCGATATGTATCCCAAGACGCTGAGCGGGGTGTGGATGTCTTATGCCGCGGGCCTGCCGTTCTTCCGTCATGCGCTCGAAGGCGACTTGCTCTTTACCGCCGCGATGTTCGCCACGCCGGTATTGCTTAAATCACTCAGCGAGATGTTCGGCAAGGCCGATCACCCAGCCGCCGCATAAGACGGGGCTAACTCTGCGCGGCCCGGCTGCGCTTCTTCCTCCGCAACGCCAGCCACAAGATGACCGCGATCCCCAGCGCAGCCAGAAGCCAGTAATAGTGGTGGACAACCAGTTCGCTCGAAAGGCGCACAACATCCGGCCCGAACTTGACTGTGAGCAGCGCAAGAATGAGAAAGCGCAGGGTCCGCCCGCAAAACACAGCAAGCAGAAAGCGCACGAAGCTCATTTCCGTTACCGCGGCAGCCAGAACGAACATCTTGAAGGGCGTAGGCGGGGGCAGCATGGCGGGGAACATCAGCGCCCAGAATGGATGACGGTTAAAAGCGGAGTGAATTTTTTCGAAACGCTGGGCGGATACGCGCTTGCGCAGGAATTCCTCGCCGCCGGCATAACCGATGCCATAGATCACGATGCTGCCCAGGGCGGAGCCGGTCGCGGCCATGAACACATATAAGAGAAAGCGTGCCGGATTCTGGTAGACATATCCGGCAACCACGGCATCCATGGGCAAGCCAATGAAGCCACCATCGAGCGCGGCCACAACCAGGACGCCCCAGGCCCCGAGCGGCTTCAGTAACGCCCAAAGAAAAGTAGTGTAGTGGGCGAGAATTTTCTTGATGGTTTTCAATGACTGAGTCAGCAGTGTACGCGAAAAGCGGCTAAGGCACTTTACCCGTGGTGCGTATTTCCTTCAAGCAATTGCAATGCGTGCGGCAAGATTTCAATCACGGACTGAAGCGATTCGATTGCGCCGGCCGGACTCCCCGGCAAATTGAGAAGCAGCGACGTTCCCCGTGCTCCGCAAAGTGCGCGGCTGAGGGCAGCGAGGGGCGTCTTTTTTGCTCCCTCCGTTCGCATGCGCTCAGAGATGCCTTCGAGCAGGCGGTCACAAACCGCGCGGGTGGCTTCGGGAGTAACGTCGCGTGGCGCAATGCCGGTGCCGCCAGTGGTGACGACCAACCGAGCTTTGCCCATCCACGAAAGCAGCACGTTTTCAATCGCCGGTTGATCATCTGAGACGATAGCGTTCCCGGCAATCACAAAACGATATTTTCGCAGCAACTCAGCAACGGCGGGCCCTGATGTATCTGTCCGCTCTCCACGGGCGCAGGAATCGCTGACTGTGATGACGGCGGCGGTGAGCTCAGGAGTCGAGGAGGACATCGTCTTCTTCCTCGGCCGCAGCGGGCTTGCCGCCATCGCGCTGGGATTCATCGAGCAGGCGCAGGCCCTCCATCAATAAGCCTTGCGTGTTGAGCGTGGTGGATTGCTTGGTCGTCTTGCCTTCAAAATTGATCTGGAAATTGCCGTCGGTCCAGCGCAGGACCTTGAAGACCGCCTGGTCGCCACTCAACGAGCCGTAGGCTGCGTGAGTGACCTGGCCATCCTTGAAATACAGCTCGCATTTTTCGTCTTTGCTGGTCAGGTTCAAGGCGCAACTCTTGCGGCCCATTTCGAGCGACTGCACCAGATCGATCACGTTCATCTGCAGCAAACTGCCGCGCAAGACGCCATCTGAAGGAGCTGTTTTCGCCATCTTTTCGAGCGAGATCTTGTCGATGAGCCGCTTGATTCGCTGCGTGGCATCGCGCAGGAAGAATGGCTTCTCTACAAAATCGTCGATTGCGAGGTCGTGCGAGGCAAGGTTCTCGGCAATATCATTTTTTGCCGCCAGCAGAACCACGGCGGCCGCAGCCGTGCGAGGACGGCTGCGAAGTTTCTCTACGAGCTGTCGCCCGTCCATCCCGGGCATGCGATAGTCGCAAACCAGCAGATCGGGAGGATCCTCCACAGCTTTGAGCAATGCGTCAGCGGCGTCATTAGCCGTGGTGACGGTGGCCAGGGGCGCGACCGCCCCCTTCAACATTCCCAGAATCATGGGATTGTCATCCACCAGCAGCACTTTGACATTGTTCGACATGCTTATTTTTTCTTGCGGGCGCGGATAAAGTCTCCGCTTTTCCCGCCCGACTTGCGCTCCAGGGCGACCTCGCGAATCTCGATTCCCTTATCGAGCGCCTTACACATATCGTACACGGTCAGCGCGGCCACGCTGACCGCGGTGAGCGCCTCCATCTCGACACCGGTCTGCGCTGTGGTGGTAACTTCTGAGCTGATGGCGATGCCATTTTTGTATTGCCGCAGCGTCACATCCACGTGGGCGAGCGAGATCGGGTGACACATGGGAATCAGCTCTGCGGTGCGCTTGGCGGCCATAATTCCCGCCAGCCGCGCTACTTCGAGAGGATCACCCTTTGGATTCCTGGGCAGCGCTTTGAGCACGGCAGGCTTCATCGCCACGAAGCCGCTGGCGGAAGCGCTGCGGCGGGATTCCACCTTGGCGGAAACGTCCACCATGGTGGCCCGGCCGGAGCGGTCATAGTGAGACAGCTTGCCCATGAGGAAAGAATTATCTTACTAGAAGCGGGTCGGGCTGCCGCGATGTCACAGATAGCTCAGCCACCAGTCTTTTCTGCGCCTCTTCAAATCGGAGAACCAGCGGCACAGCGGATAAACCATAATTAGCACCGCAACCCAGACCGCATACACAGTCGCAAGGCCGTACCCGTAATTTGGGGGATAAAGCTCGGCAGCCCCCCCGACCGAAGGCATGGGATGCAATAGAAACGCCGCCCGCCCATAGTGAACCAGCGCCAATGGAACAGTGAGCAGGTGAATCAGGTAGAAGTGAACCACAAAGTAGAAAAATGGAACGCGGCCAAAGACAATCAGCGGGTTGCCGAGCGAAAATTTCAGCCGGTCAAACCAGGCCAGCAGCAGGAAAGCCGGCCCCATCGTCATCAGCAAGAAATCGAGGGACGGTGGGTATTTTGTGCAGCGCAGGAATGCGAGCGCGGTCATGCCGGAAAACTCATGCGACCACGGAAAGGGATCTCCGTAGCCATTGATGCCACGGATGATCATGAACGCAGCAATGCACCCTAAGCCCAGTCCGGTAAGCCACCGGCGGCGCTGCCCGGCTGGAAGGACGATGATCCGGCCGAAACAGAAGCCCAATGCCATGACGGCAAACCACGGTACCAGCGTATATGCGACCGCAGCCTGAAAGTGACCGATCTTAATCAAGCCAGGCTCGTGAAGAATGTTCCATAGCCAGGCGTAAGTGCCGAATTGGTCCGCTGAAATTGAATCCGCCAGATTGTGCAAAGCGATGACCGTAATGCTGAGAGGAGCGAGCCAGCGGACCGGTAAACGCACCAGCAGCGCCAGGCAAAGCATCGATAATCCGAGCGACCACAGCACGTTGAGAATGAGGACGCCTTCGGTGAAGCTAAAAGTCAATCCGAAGCGCATGATCGTGATGTCGACGAACATAAGCCAGACCCCGCGCTTCCAGAGGAAACCGGAGAGCTGGGCCGGTGTACGGCCATGACTCATCCAGAAGAATGCTCCCAGGCCGGCGGTAAAGGAAAAAACCGGAGCGCAGATGTGAGTGACCCATCGCGTCATGAATAAGGCGACGGTGGTGCGGCTGAGATCCTCAGGCGAGAAAAGTTGCGCGCTGCTGTTGAAGAAATCACGAGTGTGATCGAGGGCCATGATGATCATCACCAGGCCGCGCAAAGCATCGATTGAAGGCAGCCGCAGTGCCGTGCCGGTAATTCTCGAGGTGGGGTCTTTGATCAGCGGGGGAGCTTGATGGGGAGGTTCAGCGATCAGTGGCATGTCTGGCCTCGCGCTGCTTAATTATGACGAGAATTCCAGGTCCGGGATAGCGGAAAAATCTCAATTCAGTTCGGTCAGCGCAAGAGCACCGGGACCCATTCGCCCGCCGCAATGCGCCCGCCGTTGATCACAACGTAGCAGTTGGCGCGAGCCGTGGCGGCGATATCTCCCGAGCCCTGCCACGGAACGATTTCGACTTCGGCCGACTCGAATTCTCCTGAGAAGACGGCTGGGAAGAATCGTTTCAGGCCTGATTTGGCAGACGCTTCTGTTTTTAACCGAGCATGCAGGAAAACCAGCTTTTTCGGACTCATTCCAGCCAGGGCTTCGATCATCGGCCGAGCAAAAAGTTCAAACGTGACCATGGTGGAGACCGGATTTCCGGGAAGGCCAAAGAAATAGCGATTACCTTTACCCCAGGGCACCCGGCCGAAGACGACGGGTTTGCCCGGTTGAATGCGCGCTCCGGTAAAGAAAAATTCGGCTTCCAGTTCCGAAAGGACTTGTTCAACGAGGTCATATTTGCCCATGGAGACGCCTCCAGTAAGCACCAGGAGGTCGTTCTCAAGCCCGTCTGTGATCAACTCACGCAGGCGTTGTGGTTCGTCGGGCGCAATGGGAAGCATCACCGGTTCGCCGCCGGCGTTTTGAATCTGGACGGCGAGCGAATAGCTGTTGGAGTTACGAATCTGGTTCGAAGCTGGAAGCACGTCGATATCGACAACTTCATCCCCGGTAGAGACGATGGCTACGCGCGGCCGGGAATAAACCAGCAAACGCGATTTTCCGGCGGAGGCTGCCGCGGAAATTGCGGAATAGTCGAGCCGCACTCCGGGAGCCAACAGACGATCGCCACGTTTCGCTTCGGCGGCAATGGGAACAATATTTTCTCCAGCCTCGACAGGTCGGGTGACCTCAACCACATTACTCGCGCGAGAGGTGTATTCCACCATCACAATTGCATCTGCACCGGGAGGTGCGGGAGCGCCGGTCATGATGGAGACAGCTTCGCCAGGATTCACCGTGAAAGACGCTTCATTGCCTCCAGCTTTGATCTCGCCGATCACACGAAGTTTGGCGGGAAGCTGTGCCAAATCCGCTGAGCGGACGGCGTAGCCATCGCGGGTGGCGCGGCGAAAAGGCGGGAAATTGCGATCTGCCACCACAGCTTCGGCCAGGACCTGGCCGGCGCTATCGAGCAGTTCAACCAACTCTTTGCCGTGGGGGCGCAATTGCGCCGCGTGCTGCTCAACGGCGCGGCGAGCGTCCTCAAAGCTCAGGACCAGTTCTGGCGCAGGCATCGAGAAGATGATACGGGGGCGCGGAGGAAAATTCGAATCGGAGGGTCAGCCGCGAGTCAGCTTTTCGCGAAGTTCCTGAGGACAACGGGCGTGCAGGGCCGCGACCTCGAGCTCAACGACGTCGGCCCGCACCAGCTTTTCAATTTCGCGGTCGAATTGCAGTTCCGTTTCGAGCGCATCGAGCGTGCCCGGAAGCACCTTGAGGACCTCGACTACCGGAACACGGCTCCGCCCATCTTTGCGGGAGAGCAGTTTCTGCGAAACGATCTGGCGAATGCATCTGGCCAGGCGGCTGCGCGTGGCGGTCTGTTCGCTCGCGGGGAATAAGCCGATGAGGCGGTCGAGCGTCTTGGCGGCGTCCATGGTGTTCATACTGGAAAATACGAGATGGCCGGTTTCGGCTGCCTCAATGGCCATCTCGACAGTTTCACGGTCGCGCAGTTCGCTAAGGAAAATTACGTTGGAAGCCTGCCGTAGCGCGGCCCGCAGGGCCATGGGAGCATTGGGAATATCGCTGTGCAACTCGCGCTGGTGAACCGTGGCCGACTTGTGATTATGTAGAAATTCAATTGGATCTTCGATGGTAATGATGTGACAGACATGCTGGCGATTGATGAGATCGAGCAGCGCCGCAAGTGTGGAAGATTTGCCTGATCCGCGCGAGCCGGTGACCAGGACCAAGCCTTCCCGCAAGGCGGCGATCTCCGCCAGTTGAGGCGGCAGGCCAAGCATAGCCAAGTCGGGAACTTTGGTGGGAATGACGCGCATGACCACTGCGCAGCTTCCCCGCTGAATAAAAGTGTTGACCCGAAAACGAGCCAGCCCCGGCAATCCGTAGGAAACATCGCAAGAGCCTTGCTCGCGCAGAACGTTAATCGCCTGCTTGTTGTTGCCGATCAGATCGGCGGCAATGCGGCGCGTATCGTCGGCGGTCAGCGGCCGGAAACCGGGGCCCTGAACGGAGATGAGCCGGCCGTTCACCTCCACCTGCGGCTGCCTTCCAGGGGAGAAAATGAGATCGCTGACCTGCTCATGAACCCGAAGCATGGCCCCGAGCAGCGCGGGCGTGGCGTCACTGCCGAATCCTGAGCTGGATTCGAAAAAAGATACGGCGGATGCGGTCCCCGGAGAGGCCATGAAGTTTGATTCGCATTGCAGAAAACGACCCTCCGCAATGCGCCAGATTCAATCTAGCCAACAAGTGAGCAGCGTGGATACGCCAGACGCTCGAGGCAGGTTTCTTTAGTAACAATAGAAAGAGGGCAGCCGGGAAGCTGCCCTCGTTTGATATCTACGATTGGAGGCTACTTTTTAGGCTTTTTCTGAGTGCCGTAGCTGGTCTCAACCTTGGCTCCCATGGCGGTCAGCATGGCCTTGGCTTCCTCGGCGTGTGGGCCGGTGGGGGCGAGATCCAAGTACTTTTGGAAGGCCTCGGCAGTTCCCGGTGGCGCAACCATCTTATCGCCCTGTAATGTCGCAGCGCCGATGAGGTTCGTTCCTTTCCAGTAGTAAGCGTCCGCCCGGTTTGGATCAGCCGCGATCGCCTTATCGAAGGCGTCAACCGCTGCTTTCCGCATGTCAGCGTTGTTGGCGGTGTTGGCGTTGGTTAAAGTGCCACCAAGATTGAAGTAATACATGCCCGCCGCCGCCGGATCCAACTGCGCCGCCTGAGTGTAGGCCTTCACCGCGTCATCGGTCTTGCCGTCAGAAGCCGCGGCCTTCCCTAGGTTGTTGTAATAAGAAGCAAGAATTTTGTTGGCCTCCGGCGTCTTTTTGGCAGGGTCGGCTTCGAGCGCCTTTTGCTTTAGGTCAAGGGCTTTCTGGTAGTCGCTAATGGCGTCTTCGTAGTCTTTGGTCTTGACGGTCCTGTCGGTCTGCTTTCCCGCCGAACTGATGGTGTAATCTCCCAACTTCGCCCACAAGATGTCACGGCTGGCGTCCATTTGTGTGGCCTCTGTGAGCGTTTTCACCGCCGTGTCATAATCGCCGGCATCGCTGGCCTGCTTGGCCGCCGCGAGCTTGTCATTCAGCACTTTGATGGTGTTGTTTTCCTTGGCGACCTTTTCGTTTTGCTCCTGAGCGGCCTTCAATTGCTCCGGCGTCATTCCGGTGCTCTGCGCGGCGACTTTCTTCAGATCGAAGTCCTGAACCACTTCATCGGCACCGACTTGAAGGCCGTTGATATGGAACAGTTCCTTGTCGTCTTTCGTCAGCGTGGCATTGTATTTCCCATAGGCAATGCCGAGGGAGAAATACTCTCCCTTGCCATTGGTTTTCAGATCGTACTTGCGGCCGTTATCGACATCCACCAGATGGACGACCGCACCGGCAATGGGCTTGCCCTCAACGTCGGTACAAACCCCGCGCACAGTGGTTTGTGCGAATGCCATCTGCGAGCACGCCGCTGCCGCAATCAGTACCGCCGCTATCATGAAAAGTCGTTTCATAGTTTCCTCCCGCAAAAACCGCAGCTTTCGACTTTCTATCGACGATTCGGAACGCACGATCGGCAATAAAAAGGCGAAAGCAACATTCAAGCGCCTGCGTATGGAATCGGGTCGGTGGCGCCGGCCTCGCGAAAGGCCCGCCGCCGGAGCACACAGCTATCGCAGACTCCGCAGGCTTGATCTTCCCTAGTGTAGCAAGACCAAGTTAAATCGAAGGGCGCGCCCAGTTCAAGGCCAAGCCGGACAATCTCAGCCTTGCGCATGGCGATGAGCGGCGTCACGATCTGGATGGTGCCGTCTTTCGTGCCGGTTTTGACGACCTGATTGAATGCCTCATAGTATGCAGGCCGGCAATCGGGGTAGCCGGAGCTATCGGGTTCGACTGCGCCGATGTAGACTTTATCCGCGCCGAGCACTTCAGCCCAGCTCACCGCCGCCGAAAGAAAATGCGCGTTGCGAAAGGGAACATAAGTGACCGGGACATCGCGGCCGATGCTGTGAGCCTCTGGGACGGGGATGTTCTTATCGGTAAGCGCCGATCCGCCAATGGCACGCAACGAATCGTCGCGTATTGCCAGCCGGTCGTGAATGCCAAGGCGGTCGCAGATCGCGGTAAAGGAGCGGCGTTCGCGGTCCTCGGTGCGTTGGCCATAGCTGACGTGGAGGGCCGCGGCATGATGGTCGCGGGCGGCGAGAGCTGCACAGACGCAGGAATCCATGCCTCCGCTAAGAAGAACGATCGCGCGAGATTTGGTAGAAGAAGTCAGAAGTAAGAAGTGAGAAGTAAGAATACAGGAGTTGATTGGGGTCTGCTCACTTTTGCCTTTTGCCTTCTGCCTTCTCAAACTCCCTTGGTCGCTGGGTCCCAGATAAACTTGTGTAGCTGCAGGCCGAGGCGGGCGGGGACATTGTCAGCGATCATCCATTCGGCGAGTTCGCGCGGATCGAGCAGGCAATGCGAAGCATCGCGCACTCCGCGGGCGTCTTTCGCAAAGGCAGGAGAAAACAGGATGGCGTTGACACGATGCTGCAACTGATGCTCCGCGACAAAGTCTCTGGCGAATTCATAATCGGCGCGGTCGGCGAGAACGAATTTGACTTCATCCGAGGAAGTAAGCGCTTCAAGATTCTCGACGCGAAAAGTATCCGGCTCGCCCGAATGTGGGCACTTCACGTCGACAATCTTCACTACGCCTTTAGGAACCAAGTGCAATGGCCGCTCGCCGCTGGTCTCGAGCAAAACGGTGTAGCCGCTGTCGAGCAAACGCTGCATGAGCGGCACGACTTCTTTTTCCTGCAGCATCGGCTCCCCGCCGGTGATTTCGACCAGACCGCCGACGCTCAGATTTTCGACCTCCGCAATCACATCGTCGATGCTCATGCGGCGCCCGCCGGTAAATGTGTACTCGCTGTCACACCACGAACAGCGGAGATTGCACCCGGTGAGGCGGACGAAGATGCACGGCAACCCCGCATAGGTCGACTCGCCCTGGATCGATTTGTAGATTTCGGTGATCTGCATGGCAGCGTCGGCGTCTCGCCGGCTGGCGGCTACTCCAAATAGGTCGCCGTGGTGGTGTCGGTTTCGAAGACCGTCACATTCTTGATGTGCACCCTGCCGTTGGTGACGCGCTGGAGCCGGGAATTTGATTCGTCATAGAAATACTTCGCCAGATTTTCCGCTGAGGGGTTCACGGTGGTAAAGGGCTCGATGTCATTGATCATCTGGTGATCCAGCCGCTCGATGACGTGCTTCATGACCTCGCGCAGGTCTTTGAAATCGAGCAGCAAACCGGCCTTGTCGAGCTCTTTTCCCGCCAGCGTGACGCGGATCTTATAGTTGTGCCCGTGCGGGTTTTCACACTTTCCCTTGTAGTTCCGGAGATAGTGCCCCGCGGCAAATGTGTCTTCGACGGTGACTTCGAACATGGGAATTGGACAACCATCCATTGTATCGCGTTGAAGTCAAAGCTTCTCGTTGTGCCGACAGGCGCTCCTCGAATCCTCGTTGCAAATCATTGACAGCCCAGTTTCCTTACTATATAGTAAGGAATATGGTTTATCGTAAGGATCGATAATGGCCAATGCGACGATGACATCAAAAGGGCAGCTCACGGTGCCCAAATCAGTTCGCAGTGCATTAGGGCTCGACTCGGGCGACCGGGTTGAGTTTGTTGAGACCGAAAGGGGGGAATTTCTTATTGTGCCGGCAACTCGTTCGGTTCGGGAATTGGAAGGACTCTTTTATCGCAAAGGAAGAAAGCCGGTCTCGATTGAAGAAATGAATGCGGCGATTTCGCGGCAAGCCGCTAAATCACGATGATTGGTCTGGACACCAATGTCATCGTCCGCTATCTGACGCTTGACGATTCCGCGCAGGCGCCTGCCGCGGTCGAACTGATCCGGTCGTTTTCCCTGGAATCGCAAGGTTTTGTATCGCTCGTAGTGTTAACGGAACTGGTGTGGGTCCTTCAGGATTCATATGATTTCAACAAAGAACAAATCGCGCGAGTGGTGGAAACCTTGCTGCGAAGCAGAGAGTTGCTTCATGAACGAGCGGACCTTGTAGCTCAGGCGTTGCGCAAGTTCACTGCCGGGAGCGCCGATTTTTCCGATTGCCTGATAGAACGATCCGGGCATGCGGCGGAATGTGAGTACACGGTCACTTTTGATCGAAAAGCTGTCACTGGCGCAGGAATGATTTTGCTGAAGTGATCAAGCCCCGAAAAACTTCTCCACCTGCCTGATATCAGTGGTCTTCTTGTAATTCGGCAGGCTTTCGATAAACACTCGGCCGTATTGCTTCTTCAGAATGCGGTTATCGAGCAGCGCCAGCAGGCCACGGTCGTGCAATGAGCGAATCAGGCGTCCGAAGCCCTGTTTCAGTGTGATGACCGCCGCCGGCAC
>Ga0335072_10015178_pt1 | contig 10937 bp, 8 predicted proteins | sample Lox_Sample_21_FD_206725 | JGI IMG/M metagenome (GOLD analysis project Ga0335072, IMG submission 206725) | Soil microbial communities from Loxahatchee National Wildlife Refuge, Florida, United States - Lox_Sample_2.1 | ecosystem: Environmental > Terrestrial > Soil > Wetlands | place: USA: Florida... | reverse complement strand
AGTTGAGGTCTGGGATTCTGCGCCACCTGGAACAGACCAAAGAGCACGCAAAGCGCATCGAGCAGATCTTCCACGCGCTCGGCGAAAGCGTCGACCGCAAGAAGTGCAAGGGAATTCGCGGCATCATCGCCGAGGGAAGCGCCTTGCTGAAAGAAGAGCGGGAAGGATCTGTGCGCGACTCCGCGATCATCGCATCGGCCCAGCGCGCCGAACACTATGAGATTGCGGCTTACGGGACGGTTCGCGAATTCGCGCAAGTCCTCGGCGAAAACGAGGCCGCCTCCCTGCTGTCCCAAACGCTGGATGAAGAAAAGGAAACGGACCGGAAGCTCACGGAGTTGGCGAATGGCATCAACGAGGCGGCGCGAGACGTTCGCCCTGCCGAGGAAGCGGGCAAACATCACGTGAAGTCAGCGGGCGGATGATGCTGGCCGGGCCCGGACTCGGAAGCGCTTTTCCACTGTTTCGGTGCCAGATAGTGTCGAGGGGGCAAAAATCGGGGTTTCAATGTATTGCATGGGGGCCAGTCCTGCCCTAACGTGGCGCGATTACGTCGGGACCGATCGGGCTGTCAGGGGCAAAAGGAGAAGTCGTGAACGCTAGGCAAGAGGACCGGGTTTTCGGCCTCTATCGTGATTTCGGGACTCTGAGGTCGGGGGTCGACAGCCTGAAAGCGCTGCAGTTCGAGAACGACGACATCTCCGTCCTCTTCCCGGAAGCGGCAGTATCCAAAACACTTCCATCGGATGAGGCCTCCGAGGACAGTGTCGACCCAGCCGAGCCCGTCGCCTTCATCGGCGGCCTGTTGGGCTGGCTCACCTACGTGAGGCCTGAACGCGCCGGAATTATCGCGGCCGCGCTCGCGTGGCTCGGGATTCCAGCACGCGAGGCTGCACTGTACGAAAAGCATCTCAGGAACGGGGGACTGATGGTTTGCATACGCTCGTCGTCGGCCAAGCGCGTCCGGAACGCAGAGGACGCGTTGGCAGCTACGGGCGCGGAGAGGGTGGTTCGGGGCTGCACGTCGCAGACGGCGCAAGTTGGCCGCTGCGAGACGCCGTTCGGAGATCAGTTCTCCGAACTGGCGTTCATGTGCTGATTCACTTGCACTCGGCCCTTTCATACTCCTCATAAAACTTATCTGAGAAAGCGCAGCCGGCCACCCTGCGGTGGCCGGCTGCTTCGCGTTTAGGCTTTCGGTGACATTCTGTGGGGCACCACGACTCGCACCGTGATCTTACTCCGTCGCTCGCGTCCGTGTCAGGCACGTCGCGCTAGGCCGCCCACAAGGGCAATCAGAAACAGCACGAGGAAAATGAAGAAGAGGATCTTCGCAATACCAGCTGCGGCGACCGCGATGCCGGCAAAACCAAAAACTGCGGCAACGATCGCGATAATGAAGAAAGCTATAGCCCAACGTAGCATAGATTTTCCTCCTCAAAGGAAGCGCCCCGAAGGGCGCGCAGTTCATGGCGACCATCTTGAGCGCATGGCCGGAAAGCTCCAATACACAAAGCTTCGTATTTCGCACGCTGTCCTGATGTAAAAAGCGCAAATTCAGACAGTTGGAGCGAAAGCGGCCGGGGCCGCTCTTACAGGAAGACCCCCTTCTGCTTACAGCATGCTGTGGATGGACGCTCGGGAGATTCCTCTGGTGTAATCCGGCAGAGCACGCGTTCGCTTTGAAAGGGAGAATCAGCCATCACTTCTGGGCGGAATTGACTGGTTAGAGGTTCTTTCGGTTGCGTCAGTTTGGGCGTCTCTGTCGCTTGGCCGGAGCCAGGTTTTTCGTGCGTTCTACGAGGAGTCATAGGATGAAGCATCTTTGGACCGCACCCTGTCTGGTTCTGGCCGGCCTCCTGCTAACCCCCTGCGCGTTCGCTCAATACCATGTCGGGGACCACGTCGAGCTCGGAGTGTATGGCCAGTATTTCCGCTGGCATCAAGAAGGCGACCTCGGACTCGCCGGTGTTGGCGGCCGTATTTCGGTAAACCTGACTTCTAATCTTCAGTTGGAAGGAGAAACGGGCTATGACTTCTCGCAAGCGTTCGTCGAAGGCTTCAGCGCCCCGGGGTCCGGCGGTACGGTCAGTTTCAGCTCGCGTACGAATCTTCGCAGGGTTGACGGCTTGTTCGGGCCGAAGCTCGAGACGAATAGCGGGCCGGTGCGCTTGTTCGTGACCGCGAAGGGCGGCGCCATGGCGTTTTTGTTCGATCCGCGCCCGGCAACGTTCAACACCTACACCAGCACTCTGCAGGATCTCCGCGCCAGCGATCTGGTCGCGACGCTCTATCCGGGCGGGGGTGTGGAGGCTTTTTTCGGCCCCATCGGACTCCGGCTCGACGTCGGTGATGAAATCTATTTCTCCGATGGCGCGCGCAACAATTTGCGTATTACCTTCGGGCCTTCGATCCGTTTCTGATGTGGCGAAGCGAAGCCCAGAGGCCAGCCGTAATTTGTGGACAAACAGTTGCGCGGTTGCGGCAGGGACCAAAGGAGAAGACGCTGCAAATGCAGGCTCCGAATGCGATGAACGATGGCGGGAAATCAGGACTGCGAAGAAATGCGAACGCTGACAGCGATGTTGTTTCCGTCTTGCCGGCGGTACGTGACGTCGGCTTTGGAGCCGGCCTCAATCCTGCCTTCGACGACCGTATCCTGGTCGATGGCGAAAGTGACCGTGTCGTGCGCGCCGTTCTGCGACGCCGTCGTTTCGAGCGTGATTGTGTTTCCGACAATGGAGGTGATGCGCCCGCTTACGGACTGAACTTGTGCCGTTTGCCTTGGCGCCGACGTTTGCGCGACGCGGGCGGAGTTAGCAGACGCTCCCGCTGCGGGGGACAAGAGACAGCAAGCCCCAAGGAAACTCAGGATTCTTATGCCAGCGAACATAACGACCTCCGTTAACAATTACCATTCGTATGATGCGCGGCAAGTTTGCATCGAATCATTTGAAAGGTGCAGGGGCATAAAGGGTTTTCCTGAGAGGGCGGGCAAATTTTTCCATGCGACGGCCCTTTCTACAGAGTTCGTACAGTGTGCAACCCCGGGTTTTCTCAGGTCAACGTGTCGGAGACCTCTCGCAAGTGGCACAATGTTAGAGGTTAAAGAACGACCGCCGCTGAATTGCCTGGCATGGCAATGCAGATGCACAACCCGATTTGGTGGATACAGATTGTGTAGGAAAGAATTGCAACCACTGGTCCGGCAACCGCGTCTTTAGTCAGAGGAAGCTGCAAGCGGTCTGAAACGAGGCCGCATCGGCACCCGCTGTCGCAGCTTCCGCGTCAACCGCTAGCGTTCTAAAATTTGCAGGAGGTGTGATAATGAGTTCGGCAGCTACGCCTATCAAGACCGCACACGCACAAGATGCACGGTTAGGAGGAGCCATGAGACCCCTGCGCATTTTGGTGGCAGATGACCACGACCTTATGCGCCGTGGACTGAAGGCTCTGCTGGAATCGCGTCCTGGCTGGAGCGTCTGCGCGGAAGCGCACACGGGGCGCGAGGCGGTGGCCAAAGCGGAGGAACTCAGACCTGACATCGTCATCCTCGACATCACCATGCCCGAACTGAACGGCGTGGAAGCTGCACGGCGCATCATTAAGGCTTCTCCGAACACGGAGATTCTGGTGCTTTCCGTTCACTACTCCGACCAGTTGATTCGGGATATTCTCGACGCGGGCGTGCGCGGCTATATCGTGAAGTCAGACTCCGACCGCGATCTAGTCATCGCCGTGGAAGCGTTGTCAAACCACAAGCCCTTCTTCACGCCGCGCGCCACCGAATTGATCCTGAGCAACTTCAACAACAAGGGACCTGTGGGCGAGATGCCCGACATCATCGGAGAGCGCCTGACTTCGCGAGAACGCGAGATCGTGCAACTTCTCTCGGAAGGCAAGACCAGCAAGGAAGTGGCCTCGCTTCTCGGCATCAGCGTGAAGACGGCCGAAACGCACCGCGCCAACATCATGCGCAAGCTTGAAATTCACTCCGTCAGCGAACTCGTTCGCTACGCCGTTCGCAATCAAATCATCGAACCCTAGTTCGGGCCCCCTCGAAAATTCCCGGTGACCGCGCGCTGCTTTTTCCGAAGCGGCGCGCGATGTGGGGATTCGCCGCGCTTCGGCCTTCGACCGGAGCGAAGTGGCGCAGCGCCGTTTTCAGTCAAACGCCAAGCGAAGCCGTGCGAAGGAATGAAATCTGCGCGCGATGCGATCGTGCGACAAGGCTTACAAGAAATCCTCACCCGTTCTAAGAGATTGACCCGATTTCGAGAAGCAAGGCCGTAAGCAATACTCGCCAGTGCTGGGAGGGGAAGCGGGGAGTCGGGTGCCTTGAAAAAGCAAGGCGCGAGGGCTGGGCCGATTTTCCCCTCTTCTCCCAGACCAAATCTTGCGAATCGTTGTTCCTGGCTGAGTTCCCTCAAAATAATCCCGCTGCGTTCTGATTCTTTTCGAACCTGTTTATGAGCCCGCGCTGGTCCCCTTTGCCAACCCCCTGACCTAAAGACTAACGGAACGCAAGTTGCAGTTCGCACACCTGCCAACCAGGGAGTTCTCCGTATTCTCCGCGTTCGCGCGTTGTGGCTTACTGAGTACATCAGCCCCTGGGCGGTGTTCCGATGCGGAAGGAGATTGGTCGAATGGCTCTTGGCGATTTTATCGGGTCTCTTCAGTTCTATCCCTGGAGAGAACGCATGCTGATGCCGGAAGAGGAATCGGTCGAGCGACTACAGGGTGAGGGCTGCAGGGTGGAACTGTTGGAGCCTCTGGACAGTACAGCAAAGGAAACCGCGAGACCGCGCGCGGGAGCGCGCAGCGCTTCACAACGCTCCGGGCGCAGGCGGAGACCGCATCGCAACGGGTCTGAGTCATGACACCCTCGCAGGCACTCACAGCGCGATCGCCGAGTCATTGGTCTTTCTTTTCCGTGCTCGATGTCCTTTTGATCTTCAATTCGGCGCTTTCTCTCCTGTATTATTGGTTTACCGCGTAACTGCTTCATCCGCGCGAAGCGCATGCCAACACTCGGCGCCCACCCTATCGGCGAACAGGAATGCCAGTTTCTCGTGTGGGCTCCTTTTGCGCGTAAGGTCGAGGTTCAAATTGAATCTCCCGAGCGCCGCCTCGAACCGATGGAGCGCGATTCGGAAGGCTATTTCCAATGCCGTGCTCGCGGCATTTCGCCGGGCGCCACCTATCTCTACCACTTGGACTCAGCAAAGAGTCGCCCCGATCCCGCTTCACTCTCCCAACCGCATGGCGTTCACCGCGCTTCACAAGTCATCAGCGCACGATTCGATTGGGAGGACTCTGGCTGGAAGGGCCTGCCGCTCGATCGTCTTGTTCTCTACGAACTGCACACCGGCACGTTTACACCTGAGGGAACGTTCGAAACGATCGTCCCCCGCCTCGGAGAGCTGAAGCAGCTCGGCGTGAACATGATCGAACTCATGCCCGTAGCCCAGTTTCCTGGATCGCGGAATTGGGGCTATGACGGTGTGTTTCCCTTCGCCGCCCAAAACTCCTACGGCGGGCCGGAGGGCCTTAGGGCGCTCGTGAACGCCTGCCATCGCGAGGGGCTGGGGGTCACGCTCGACGTCGTCTACAATCATCTAGGTCCCGAAGGCAATTACCTGCGCGATTTTGGCCCGTATTTCACGGATCGCTACAAAACTCCGTGGGGCGAAGCGATCAATTTCGATGGGCCTTTCAGCGATCACGTCCGCCGTTTCTTCATCGAGAGCGCTCTCACATGGATCTCAGATTTCCATGTGGACGCCCTGCGGCTCGACGCGATCCACGCTATCGTCGACACGTCTGCGGTTCCCTTCCTTGAAGAGCTGGCGCAACGCGTTCAAACGCTGGCCAAGAAACTCGGACGCGCCGTTCACGTGATCGCCGAATCGGATCTGAATGATTCACGCATCGTCCACCCGCGTGAACTCGGAGGCTTCGGCTGCGACGCGCAATGGAACGATGATTTTCACCACGCTCTGCACGCGCTGCTCACCGGCGAACGCTCTGGTTACTACGAAGATTTCGGTTCCCCCCCGCAGCTCGCTCGCGCCTACACCTCAGGCTACGTTTACTCGGGCCGGCATTCCGCCTACCGGCAGCGCCGCTTCGGAAATTCTTCGCGCGACGTTCCGGCGCGGCGCTTCGTTGTTTTCTCGCAGAACCACGATCAGGTGGGCAACCGCGCCAAGGGAGACCGCCTCTCCACTATCGTCAGCTTCGAAAAACTCAAGCTGGCCGCCGCCGCCGTTCTGCTATCTCCCTTCGTTCCCCTGCTCTTCATGGGGGAAGAGTACGGGGAGACAGCGCCATTCCAATATTTCGTCAGCCACACGGATCAGCCTTTGATTGACGCGGTTCGCAAAGGCCGCGCGGATGAGTTCGCGCGCTTCGGCTGGCAGGGGGAAATCCCCGACCCGCAATCCGTCGAAACATTCGAACGCTCGCAGCTCAATTGGAACCTTCGCGACGGCGGCGAGCACCAGATCCTGCGAGAGTTTTACGGCGCCCTGCTCGGCCTACGGCGTTCGCTCCCGTCACTTTCGAATTTGACCAAGGAGCACACGAAGGCTTCCGTTTGCGCGGGCTCTTCGCTACTGCTCGAACGCTGGTGCGAGGTCGATCGCATCTTCGCTGCGTTCAACTTTGCCGAGCAGACGGCCCGCGTTTGCCCTCCGTCGGGCGAAGGCCCGTGGCGCAAAGTGATCGATTCCGCCGCGCCGCGATGGGCAGGTCCCGGCAACGAGTCTCCTGAATCTTTTACCGCGGACAAGACTATCAACATCCCTGCTCTTTCTTTTTCTCTGTTTCGACATTCCATGGAGGAAAACCCGATTTGACTGCGCCTCCTGACCGTTATCTTTGCGTCCACGCGCACTTCTACCAGCCTCCGCGCGAGAATCCCTGGCTCGAAGCGGTGGAGGTGCAGGATTCCGCCTATCCTTATCACGACTGGAACGAGCGCATCACGGCGGAATGCTACGCGCCGAACGCGGCGTCCCGCATGTTGGACGGCGACGGGCGCATTCGGAACATCGTCAACAATTATCTGAAAATCAGCTTCAACTTCGGGCCGACGCTGCTTTCCTGGATGGAGGAAAAATCTCCCGCGCTCTACTCCTCGATACGATCCACCGATCGCGAGACCGTTTCGCTGCACTCGGGCCACGGCTCCGCCATCGCGCAGGCGTACAACCACATGATCATGCCGCTTGCAAACGCGCGCGACCGCAAAACGCAGGTCATCTGGGGCATTCGCGACTTCGAACATCGCTTCGAACGCGCTCCCGAAGGCATGTGGCTGCCCGAAGGCGCGGTGGATCTGCAAACGCTCGACGTGCTGGCCTCGCAGGGAATCAAGTTCACCATTCTGTCGCCGTTCTCAGCGAAGCGCGTGCGCCGCATTGGCGGAACGAAATGGAAAGACGTCAGCGGCGGCCAGATCGACCCGTCCCGCGCCTCCAAGATCTCGCTACCCTCAGGGCGGACCATCAGCGTCTTTTTCTACGACGGCCCGGCGTCGCGCGCGGTCGCTTTCGAGGACATTCTGGCCAGCGGCGAAGCGTTTGCCCATCGCCTGCTCGGGACTTACTCCGACGCACGCACGTGGCCGCAGCTCGCCCATATCGCCACGGACGGCGAAACCTACGGCCATCACAAGGCCCACGGCGACATGGCGCTGGCGTACGCCCTGCACTACATCGAGTCGAACAAACTCGCCCACCTTACCAATTACGGCGAATTCCTCGAGCGCTTTCCTGCCACGCACGAGGTCGAAATTTTCGAAAACAGCTCGTGGTCCTGTTCGCACGGCGTCGAACGCTGGCGCGCCGATTGTGGCTGCAACTCCGGCGGCCATGCCGGATGGAACCAAAGCTGGCGCGCGCCGCTCAGGCAGGCGCTCGACTGGCTCCGCGACACCGCTTCCCCGCTGTTCGAACAGCGCGGCGCGCAGCTCCTGATCGATCCGTGGGCTGCGCGCGACGCGTACGTCTCCGTCATCCTCGACCGGTCGCGCGAGAATGTTTCTGCCTTTCTGCGCAGCCATTTGAAAGTCGAAAGCTCTCGCGAGAATGAAATCGCCGCGCTTCGCCTCCTGGAGCTCCAGCGCCACCTGATGCTCATGTACACGAGTTGCGGCTGGTTCTTCGACGAGCTGTCCGGCATCGAGACCGTTCAGGTGATTCAATACGCGGGCCGCGCCGTGCAGCTCGTCGACGATCTGGATCTCACGCGCAACCTGGAAAACGAGCTCATCGAGCGCCTGGCGGCGGCCAAGAGCAATATTCCCGAGCATGGGGATGGAAAGAAAATCTACGAAAAATTCGTAAAGCCCTCGATGCTGGACCTGAAGCGCGTGGGAGCGCACTACGCAGTCAGCTCGCTATTCGAGGATTTTGGGCCCGAAACGCGCATCTACTGTTACGACGTTTCCCGCAAGGATGCCCGCTCGCTTCTCTCCGGCAAGACCAAACTCATCGCGGGGCGCGCCGAAATTGGTTCGGCGATTACCTGGGAATCGGCGGACCTGTCCTTCAGCGTCGTGCATCTCGGCGATCACCTGATCTCTGGAGGCGTGCGCGCGTTCGGCGGGGTCGAGGCCTACGAGCGAATCCTGAATGAAATTACCGGAGCCTTTGGGAGCGGGGACTTCACGGAACTGATGCGCGTGGTGGATCGCGCCTACCACGTCGAAGGCAACACGCTCCGCCTGCTGTTCCGCGACGAGCAGCGCAACATCCTCCGGCAAATTCTGGCCGCGCCCCTGGCCGAAGCCGAACTCGCCTACCGGCAGCTCTTCGAGAATCGCGTGCCTTTGATGCATTTCCTTTCCGCGCTCAATTTTCCTCCCGTGCGCGCCCTTCAGGTGGCCGCCGAATTCACGCTGAACGCCGATTTTCGCGCTGCGATTGAGTCGGGCGATCGCAACATTCCGGCCACGCGCGCGATCCTCGACGAAATCCAGAAGATCGGCGTCCCGCTCGATTCCACCACCGCCGAATTCGCCTTGCGGCGTAAACTCGAGGAAATGGCCGCGGAGTTTCGCGCCAATCCTTCGCGCATGGACCTGCTGCAAAATTTGGTCAACGCCGTCGAACTGGCTCTCTCGCTCCCCTTCCCGCTCCAGTTCTGGAAGATTCAGAACGAATACTTCGAGGTGTTGAAGGATTTCTATCCCGCAGCGCGGAAATCACCGAAGGCAGCGGAAAAATGGCTCGCTTTGTTCCTGAAATTGGGAAACGCGCTTTCCTTCCACGTGGAACGAATGTAGATTCGACGGCGTTCGCATGCGAATTCCCTCATCAACATATAGGATTCAATTTCATCTCAACTTCAGGTTCTCCGACGCGGAGCAAATCGTCCCATACCTGCACGAAATGGGCATCACTCACCTGTACGCGTCGCCGCGCGGCCGCGCGCGCAAGGGAAGCATGCACGGGTACGACGTAGCCGACCCTCTGCACATCAATTCCGAGCTTGGCACGGAAGAGGAATTCACAAGGCTCGTGGAGCGCCTCCACAAGTACGGCATGGGCTTGCTGCTCGACATCGTTCCCAACCACATGGCCGCTAGTCCGGAAAATCCGTGGTGGCTCGACGTTCTCGAAAATGGACTGGAATCGCCCTACGCGCTCTATTTCGACATCGACTGGGATTTTCCAGGCACAAAGTACCCCGATTTTCAGAAAAATCAGGTTGTTCTGCCCGTCCTTACCGATCAGTACGACCGCGTGCTCTTCAGCCAGAACATCGTCCTGCGCTTCGACGAGCGCGGCTTCTTCATTCAAGCGCAGGGAAACCGCGTTCCCGTCAGCCCGCGCACCTACCACGAGATTCTTTCGCCGTGTCTGCAAATCCTGGGGGAATCAGGTGAGGCCAGCCAGGAGGCGTTGCGCGCGTTTCACTCCGCGCTCGACGCTGCAACCGCGCTTGCCATACCTTCGAACGAAAGCCTGGGCGTCGAAAAGCCTCGGACAAGGGCGCGCGCCGAGCTCAAGGCGAAGCTTTGGGAGTTGTACCTCGGGCACGGCGAGGTTCGCGCTGCTCTAGATCGGGCCCTCCGGTTCTTCAACGGCACGGCAGGCGATCCGGAATCGTTCAAGGCTCTTGACGCGCTGCTCGTCCAACAGAATTTCCGCCTCGCGCATTGGCGGACAGCCGCCGGTGAAATTAACTATCGTCGGTTCTTTGGACTCAACGACCTGGTCGCCGTCCGCGTTGAGGACCCGCAGGTCTTCAATGCCACTCACGCCCTGATTTTCCGCCTGGTTGCTGAAAACAAAGTCGACGGCTTGCGCGTCGATCACATCGACGGCCTCCTCGATCCGTTGGAGTATCTCGACCGCCTGCAGTCGGCACGCAAACTCCAGCCGGACGACGACAGCGACGCGCTCAACATCTACACCATCGTCGAAAAGATCGTTTCCGGCGACGAAGAACTGCCCCGGAACTGGCGAACCGCGGGCACCACGGGCTACGACTTCCTGAACGTGCTGAACACGCTTTTCATCGATCCGCACGGCTGGCACCAGTTGGAAGAGATTTATCGCGATTTCAGCGGCATTCATTCCTCGTTTGCCGATACCTGGTACGTCCGCAAGCGCCAGGTGATGGAAGACCTCTTCGGCTCCGATATTCGCGTGCTTTCCTTCCGCCTCGGCCGCCTGGCGGCTTTGGATCCGCGCGGGCGCGACTTGCCCATGCGCGAACTGATCCGCGCGCTGAAAGAAATCACGGCTCGACTGCCCGTCTACAGAACCTACATCCGCGATCTCCAGCTTCCCGCGAGAGACCGCGCTTACCTCACCCAGGCGATTCGGCTCGCGCACCGTCCCGCCGTTACCGACGAAGTGCCGGAAGCGGTTTTCGACTTCTTCCGCCGCGTGTTTCTTCTCGATCCCCCGGTGCAGCCCGTC
>Ga0335072_10015177_pt1 | contig 10938 bp, 12 predicted proteins | sample Lox_Sample_21_FD_206725 | JGI IMG/M metagenome (GOLD analysis project Ga0335072, IMG submission 206725) | Soil microbial communities from Loxahatchee National Wildlife Refuge, Florida, United States - Lox_Sample_2.1 | ecosystem: Environmental > Terrestrial > Soil > Wetlands | place: USA... | reverse complement strand
CTCGGGAAACGCAGCCGCCACGGCGGGCGCGCCACCGGCATGATCGTTGTCGGCATGGCTGACCATCAACATGTCCAGCCGATCCACGCCCAGCGCGTGCAGCGAAGGTACGACAACGGCTGCACCCAGGTCGTATTCCGACGGGTAGCGCGCACCTGCGTCATAAACCAGGCTGTGATCACGCGTACGCACGATGATCGCAAGCCCCTGCCCTACATCCAACACCCATGCCTGGAATGCGCCTGCGGGAGGGACATCACGTGCCGGCCACAGCAACGGCAGAAACAACAGCGCGCCCAGCATGCGCAACGGCACGCCGCGCGGCATGAACAGCCACAACGCTCCCAGCGTGGCAAGCAGCAGCGCCCAAGGTTTCACTGCCGGCAAATACCAGTGCGCCCCGGGCCAGGTTGCCGTCTGCTCGAGCAGCCACCATTGCGCATGCGTCAACCATTCGGCCACACGCAGCAACGGCGTCGCCAGCGGTGGGCAGATGATCAGCAGCAACATGCCCAACAAGGCGCAGGGCACGATCACGAAGCTGACGAACGGCACTGCGACAAGATTGGACAAGGCACCCACCAACGACGCCTCGCCGAAGAACCACATCGTCAATGGCAGCAGCGATACCGTCATCACGAGCTGGCCCAGCGTCAGTTCACGCAGAAAGCCACGCAGGCCACGCCCTTTCGCGTCCATGCAGAGGATCAGGAACGCCACGCCGACGAACGAGAGCCAGAAGCCCGCTTCCAGCACGGCAGTGGGATTCACCAGCAGGATCACCATCAGCGCCATCGCCAATGCATACCCCGAGCCGGTCGCGCGCCGGCTGCAGCGCGCCAGGGCAAAGGCACCGATCATCAGCATGGTGCGGATGGTGGGCATGCCTAAACCCGCCAATGCACCGTATGCACTGGCCGATGCCAAGGCCGACAGGGCCGCTGCCTGCACGCGTGGGCAGCGCAGCGCGAGCCAGGGCCATAGCCAATAAACCGCATGGCACAACCAAACGCCGAAAACCGCGGCCACGCCCACGTGAAAGCCGGAAATCGCGAGCAGGTGTGAAATACCGTTGGCGCGCGCCACATCCCAGTCGTGCTGTTCCAGACCGCGCGTGTCGCCAACCGTGAACGCGCGCAACAAAGCCGCGTCGTGCGGATGATGCACGCGCGCCTGGATGCTGTCCGCGAGTGAACCGCGTACGCGGTCCAGACACCATGCCGCCGTGTTCAAGCGCTGGTTGCCTGGATCGTCGCGCACGTAACCTACCGCCGCGATGCCGCGCGCCAGTGCGCTGCGTTCGCTATCGGCTCCGCCCGGGTTGATCGTTCCCCGCGGCCGGCGCAGACGCAGCAGCAGTTGCCAGCGAGAACAGGGTTCCGGTTCTGCCGAGGGCTTGCCATACCAGCTGATGCGTACGCGCCCTCGCCACGGCAGCGCTTGCCCATCGCGCGCAGCCTGCTCGATCTGGAACTGCACGCTGGTGGCACCGGCCTTGGTCTGGGCCAGGCCCACCACCTGGCCGATGACCTGGAAATCCTGCCCTTCCCAGTCTTTGGGCAAGCGCGCATGCATGGCCGAGCTGCCATACCATGCTGCCCACGCGAAGCCGAACAGCAGCACGGCCAACCAGCGGCAACGTGGCAAGCGCCAGGCAAGCATCAGCGCGCAGGCCGCCAGGATTGCCATCAGCCAGCGTGGCGGCAATGCGGGAAACCATTGCACGATCGACATGCCCACCAGCAAGGCCAACGCCGCAGCGACGGCGCTCGGCCATGTTTGTGCCTGGGGCGATTCGCCTTGCTTCGTCATGCCACGAAGCTAGCGCAGATGGAGAGGGCGGCTTTGTCAGCAGCTGGCGCGGTGTCTTGAGGGGAATACGCGCGTTATGCGATCAAGCCCTCATGCAGATGGCGATGCTGGGGGTCGGCGCCACCTCACCGCCAACGTGCTTGCTTTATGCCTTCTCGCGCAACTCGCCGTTGTGCAATTCCAAGGTGCGATCCATCCGCGCGGCAAGACGGCTATCGTGCGTCACCAGAATAAAGCTGGTGCCGATCTCGCGGTTCAATTCCAGCATCAGCGCATACACCTGCGCGGCGTTGTCTTCGTCCAGATTGCCGGTCGGTTCGTCGCCGAGCACGCAGGAAGGGCGCGTCACCAACGCACGCGCCACGGCACAGCGCTGGCGCTCGCCGCCGGAAAGCTCCGCCGGCTTGTGTTCCAGGCGCTTGCCCAGGCCCACACGTTCCAGCAGGGCTTTGGCCTGCTTCTGCGCATCCGATATGCCGATGCCGCGGATCAACAGCGGCATGCACACGTTTTCCAGCGCGGTGAATTCGGGCAACAGATGATGGAACTGGTAGATGAAGCCCATCGAACGATTGCGCACGCGGCCGCGCTCGGCATCGGACAACTTGGAAAGCACTCGGCCCTCCACTTCCACTGCGCCATTGGTAAGCGTGTCCAGGCCGCCGATGATGTGCAGCAGCGTACTTTTGCCGGAACCCGAAGCGCCGACGATCGCCAGCGTTTCACCCCGCTTGAGCGAGAAGTTGACGTCGGTCAGCACCGGCGTGCGCAGGTCGCCCTCCTCGTAGGTCTTGGCTACGTGGCTGGCGCGCAGGACGATATCGTTGCTCATCGGATTACTCATAGCGCAATGCCTGGGCCGGTTGCGTACGCGAGGCGCGCCATGCGGGATAGAGCGTGGCAAGCAGGGAGAACAGGAAGGTCACCAGCGACACCCAGATGACGTCATGCCAGTCGAGCCTGCTGGGTACCTCGCTGATGTAATACACGTCAGGAGACAGGAAGGTATATCCGGTCAAGTGCTCGATCCATTTCACGATGCCGGGCAGGCGCCACGAAAGCAGCGAACCCAGCCCCACGCCAAAACCGATGCCGACGAAACCCACCAGCACGCCCTGCACCATGAACATGCCCATGATGCTGCGCGGCGTCGAACCCAGGGTGCGCAGGATGGCGATATCGGCCTGCTTGTCGGTCACCAGCATCATCAGCATGGAAATCAAATTGATCACGGCCACCAGGATGATCAGCGAGAGGATGATGAACATCACCTTCTTTTCCATCGAGATGGCGGTGAAGAAGTTGGCGTGGCTGTCCATCCAGGTGGTGACCATGTAGACCTGGCCCAGCGTATCGGCCAGTTCGCGCGCCACGGGACCGGCGTTGTACAAATTGTCGAGCTTGAGGCGAATGCCGGTGGGGGCGTCGATGCTTTTCAACTGTTCCGCATTATGGATGCTGATCAAGCCAAGTCCGGAGTCGAACTCCTCCATGCCCATCTCGAAAATACCGCTTACGGTGAAACCGCGGATGCGCGGCACCGCGCCCAATGGCGTTGCACGCAGCTCAGGCACCACCACGGTGACTTTGTCGCCGACGTTGACGCCGAGCTGCAGCGCGAGATCTTTTCCAAGAATGATGTTCCAGCCATCCGGCGTAAGCGAATCGAACGAGCCAGCGATCATGTGCTTGTTGATGTCCGACACGTTCGGCTCTTGCGCTGTGTCGATGCCGCGAATGATCGCGCCGCTGGAGCGCTGTCCTTGCAGGAAGGACTGAATCTCCACATAAGGCGCCGCGCCGCGCACATGCGGATTGGCTTTCACCTGCTGCATGGCGTACTGCCAGTTCCGCACCGGTTCGCCCGGAAGGCCCGATACGGTGGCATCCGAAATGGCGCCCAGGATGCGCGAACGCAGCTGAAAGTCGAAGCCGTTCATGACCGACATCACCGTGATCAGCGCCATTACGCTGATGGTGATGCAAACGATGGATACGGTGGAGATGAAGGAGATGAACTGATTGCGCCGCTTGGCACGGACGTAGCGCAGGCCGATGAAAAGCTCGAGCGGTCGGAACATGGAGGCTTCGCTTGTGGGGAATGGGCGGGAGGCCGTAGGAATCCGTGAGACCGCGCCGCGCGCGCAGAGTGCCCGAAGCGCGACAAGGCGGCAACTGTCAGGCCGGTTCCTCGGCGGCTTCGCGCATGACGGCCAAGCGCATGCGCAGGCGTCGCCGGGTATCCGCATCGAGGTTGTCGGGCATCAGCCAGAGCGTGAGCTTGCCGTAGCGGCCGCTGGCCAACCGAAGCAGCACCAGCTGGCGGATGATTCGAAAAGACAGCAGGTTGGCCACCTCGTCCCCACCGTCCAGCCCTCGCAACGTCCAGCCACTTTGGCTGGCCCACCCCACCGCGTAGATCGGCAATGACAAACGGCCCACGGCATACCTGCAAGCCGCTGCCGAGGCCGTGCACAGCACCATGCAGGCAAACAAGGGCAAACCGGATAGGACTATGGCCAGCATCGCCAGGCCGGTGATGCCCGCGAACAGGCGCGGCACCCAGCGCGAAGGCCGGTATTCAAAGCCGATGGCGGGCGCGGATGTCATCGATGATCGCCTGCCAGTCAGCACGTAGCGGCCTGGCATAGCCCATCACCCAGTCCCACAGGTCCGGGTCCTGCACGTCGAGCAATTCGTCGAAGGCTTGTTGCAGGGCGGCGTCAGCCGCAGGGAACGAGGTTTCCAGCCAGCCGCCGAAAAGCGCATCCAGTTCACGGGTGCCGCGGCGGGTGCGCCAGCGCAGGCGTTTGAGGCGGCCCTCATCCATCTATTGAACCTTTCACTTTGCCCACCGCAGCACCCTGCCGGTCGAGGCCGTCATTCCCGCGAAAGCGGGAATGACGGCGATGTGACTGACCATCACGCGAGACCGATCAGGCCGAGCGCCGCTCCACCAGCAGCTTCTTGATCTCCGCAATCGCCTTCGCCGGGTTCAACCCCTTCGGGCAAGTGCGTGCGCAGTTCATGATGGTGTGGCAGCGGTAGAGCTTGAACGGATCTTCCAGGTCGTCCAGGCGCGTGCCGGTGTCTTCGTCGCGCGAGTCGACGATCCAGCGATAGGCCTGCAGCAGGACGGCAGGACCAAGATAGCGATCGCCGTTCCACCAGTAGCTCGGACAACTGGTCGAACAACAGGCACACAAGATGCATTCGTACAGACCATCGAGCTTCTTGCGGTCTTCCGGCGATTGCAGGCGCTCGCGATCCGGTGCCGCGCTCTGTGTGCGCAACCACGGACGGATCGAAGCGAACTGCGCGTAGAAGTGCGTGAGGTCTGGCACCAGATCCTTCACCACTGGCATATGCGGCAGTGGATAGATCTTCACATCGCCCGAGGCACATTCTTCGATGGACCGGGTACAAGCCAGCGTATTGGTGCCGTCGATGTTCATCGCGCACGAACCGCAGATGCCTTCGCGGCACGAACGGCGCAGCGTGAGGGTGGGATCGATCTCGTTCTTGATCTTCAGCAGTGCGTCCAGAACCATCGGGCCGCAAGCGGCCAGATCGACTTCATAGGTATCGATGCGCGGGTTCTGGCCATCGTCCGGTGACCAGCGATAAATGCGGAACGTACGCGGTTTCTTCGCGTCTTTCGCCGGATAGTGCTTGCCCGGCTGGATCTTGGAATTCTTCGGTAGCGTGAACTCGGCCACGATTGCCTCTCCAGATTAATAGACGCGCTTTTTGGGCGGCACGACTTCGACATCGCCGGTGAGCGTGTACATATGCACCGGACGGAAATCAAAGCTGGTCTTGCCTGCTTCGTCGACCTTCACCAGGCTGTGCTTCATCCAGGTGTGGTCGTCGCGCTCGGGGAAATCTTCGCGGGCATGCGCACCGCGGCTTTCCTGGCGCTGCTCGGCCGAGTGCATGGTGGCCACGGCCTGGCCGAGCAGGTTGGACAGCTCCAGCGTTTCGATCAGGTCGGAGTTCCACACCATCGAGCGATCGCTGACGCGTACGTCCTTGAAGGAGTCATACACCTCGGAGATCTTCTTCGAGCCGGCCTGCAGCGTTTCGCCGGTACGGAACACGGCGGCGTCTTGCTGCATGGTGCGCTGCATGTCCAGGCGGATCTTCGCCGTAGGCGTACCGCCGCTGGCATTGCGCAGGCCGTCGAAACGCGCCAGCGCCTTGTCCAGCGCGCTGGCCGGCAGGTCCTTGTGCGCGGCGCCCGGCTTGATGATTTCGGCGCAGCGATGCGCCACCGCGCGGCCGAACACCACCAGGTCGAGCAGCGAGTTGGAACCGAGGCGATTGGCGCCATGCACCGACACGCAGGCCGCCTCGCCGATGGCGAACAGGCCCGGCACCACGGCATCGACGTCGTCGCCCTTCTTCTGCACGACTTCGCCGTGATAATTGGTCGGGATGCCGCCCATGTTGTAGTGCACGGTCGGCAGCACCGGGATCGGTTCCTTGGTGACGTCGACACCGGCAAAGATGCGGGCGGATTCGGCGATGCCCGGCAGGCGCTCGTGAATCACTTCCGGCCCCAGGTGCATCAGGTTCAGATGCACATGATCCTTGTGTTCGCCCACGCCGCGGCCTTCGCGGATTTCCACCGTCATGGCGCGGCTGACCACGTCGCGCGAGGCAAGGTCCTTCGCACTCGGTGCGTAGCGCTCCATGAAGCGCTCGCCCTTCGAGTTGGTGAGATAGCCACCCTCGCCGCGCACACCTTCGGTGATCAGGCAGCCGGCGCCGTAGATGCCAGTGGGATGGAACTGCACGAATTCCATATCCTGCAGCGCGAGGCCGGCGCGCAGCACCATGCCGCCGCCGTCGCCGGTGCAGGTGTGCGCCGACGTGGCGCTGAAGTAGGCACGGCCGTAGCCACCGGTAGCCAGCACCACGGCCTGGCCACGGAAGACATGCAGCGTGCCCTCGTTCATGTCGAGCGCCAGTACGCCGCGGCATACACCTTCTTCGTCGAAGATCAGGTCGATGGCGAAGTATTCAATGAAGAAGGTGGCGTCATGCGCCAGCGCCTGTTGGTACAGCGTGTGCAGGATCGCGTGGCCGGTACGGTCCGCTGCGGCGCAGGTGCGCTGGGCGGTGCCCTTGCCGTAGTGCGTGGTCATGCCCCCGAACGGGCGCTGGTAGATGCGGCCGTCGTCGGTACGCGAGAACGGCACGCCGTAATGTTCCAGTTCCAGGATCGAGGGAATGGCCTCACGGCACATGTATTCGATCGCATCCTGGTCGCCCAGCCAATCCGACCCCTTGATGGTGTCGTAGAAGTGGAAGCGCCAGTCGTCCTCGCCCATGTTGCCGAGCGCAGCGGCGATACCGCCCTGTGCAGCGACGGTATGCGAACGAGTTGGAAACACCTTGGTAATGCACGCGGCCTTCAGGCCCTTCTCGGCCAGGCCGAACGTGGCGCGCAGGCCGGCACCACCGGCGCCTACCACGATCACGTCATATTTGTGCTGCTGAATTTTGTAGGCTTCCATCGAGCTCAGGCTCCCAGTGCGACGCGCAGCACGGCCAGCGTGCCAGCCAGCACGCTCAACACGGCGATAAACTTGATGGCCACCAGCAGGAAGATCTCCTTCCAGCGGGTATGCACATAGTCTTCAACCACCACCTGCAAGCCGAGCACGGCGTGCCAGAACATAGTGAAAAGAAAGGCGATCAGCAGCACCGCATTCCACGGCTTGGCCACCGTGGCGCGCATCGTGGCGTAGTCGCTATGCAAATGACCCAGCACCAGCACCACGAACCACAGCCCTAGCACCACCAGGCCGGTGGCGGTCGTGCGCTGGGTCCACCAGTGCCCGACGCCAGACTGAGCCGAACCCAGGCCCCGCGCCCGCTTCAGCGGATGGCGTAAATCTTTCGCGTTCGCACTCATGCGGCACCTCCGGCAGACAGCGCGTAGCCGACAACAATAAGCGTAAGCAGCAAGCTGACGATCACCGCGCCCCAGCTGGAGCGCACGAACTGCACGATGGCGTAGCCGGCGCCCGCGTCCTGCACCAGGTGACGGATGCCGTTGCACAGGTGATAGAAGAACGACCAGGTCCAGCCGATCAGCAGGACCATGCCGATGGGGCTGCCCATGCAGACCTTGAACTGGTTGAAGGCGTCTTCGCCGGCAGCCAGGGCAATCAGCCACCACACGAGGATCAAAGCGCCCACGGACAGGGCAATGCCGGTGGCGCGATGCAGGATGGAGGTAACCATCTGCACTTGCCACTTATATATCTGTAGATGCGGTGAAACCGGTCGTTGCGTCTCTGCCATGGCGGCTATCCTGGGGTGGAATCGCTGATGCCCGTACTACCACCGCCCCCTTGCCTGTGCTTCGCACCGGCATCAATGTCGTGCGCGGATGGCGCAACGGCATCAGAAGTCGATGCAGCGCCCATTCTTTTCCCAATCGCCGTAGCGCGTGGGATCCGGCGCAGGCCGCTCGTTTTGGTCCTTGCCCGGCATGGGCGGAACGGGCGTTGCTGCCCGCTCTTGCTTGGCGGGTTCGTTCGGCGTTGCGGGTTTGGAGGACGTGTCGGGCATGTTCGTATCGTCAAAAGCGTAATACTTGCCGCATAGCGGCACAACCAGTTGACGCCGGGCGCCGGGCGTTGCAGGCAAGCAAGATAGGCAAGACAGGTGCTTGCGAACCACTTGCATCAAGTCCCTGCCACCCCCACTCCAACGCGCATGCCGACATATCATTCCGCCCACGCCATTGTCATCGAAGGCCCGGACGCCATCGCGTTCGCACACAGCCAGTTCACCAGCCAGGTCACCGCGCTGGCAAACCGGCGCTGGCAATTCAGCAGCTGGCTCGATGCACAAGGGCGCGTGCGCAATCTGTTTCATCTTGCACGCATCGGCGAAGACCGTTTGCTGGTGATTTTACGCGGGGGCAATGCAATCGATTTTGTCGAAGCATTGCGCCGCTTCGTGTTTCGTTCGCGCATCAAGCTTTCTATCCTGGAAGGATTGCTTTCAGGCACCACGGCCACACCCTTGCACGAAGTCGACATGCGCGACGATGTCATTTGTCTTGGATGCGGAACGCATACCATGCTGTTCGGCACCAACCTGCAAGTTGACGACGCATGGCAATTGCAACAATTGCGCGAAGGCTGGGCATGGCTTCCAAACAGCGCATTGAACGAATGGCTTCCGCCTTCTTTATCGCTGCATCGTCTTGGTGCCGTCGCACTCGACAAAGGTTGTTACCCCGGACAGGAAATCGTTGCGCGCTTGCACTATCGCGGCGGAAACAAACGGCATCTGCATCATGTTGCGCTGTCGAAGCACGCAGAAGACGGTTTATCGATTGAACGCGAGCATCGCGAGTTCATGCGTTTACTTGACGTCATCGCACACGAAGACCAAGTGGAAGCTTTGGCTGTCATGACTGACGAAACGGCTGAACAATTCGGACAACATGATGGACATATCGTGAGTGATGAAGGCGTTGCCGTGCGACTGCTAAATACTTGGCCAGCTTGACGTTTACATCATGCTTGCTATGCCAGCATGGTGAGCGTAGTGTGAATCTCGCTGCGCTGGCACTTGCAAAGACGACCGCGGCCCACTAGATTCCGCCAAACTTTTTCCGGCACCCACCAGCCCACAGGGTACCGACATACGCGACGAACCGGAGGGGTCCGGATCGGCGCGACCCGGCAAGAAGAATGCCGGAGTACAACTCGCCGTATGCGCGAACACGCTGCATCAGGTGCCTTATGCACGCAGCGTAAATAGCCGAAAGCTTTCCCGGTCGACATCGGACATGTCGATCGATTCCACCGCGTTACAGCGGTTAACAAGCGTTTGCGCCTCGAGTTTCGACGCAAGCGATAGATCCAGATGGAACGGCCTGCCCGCCCGTCCATCGCAACGGCGTTTTGGCACGCATGTGTGCCAGCACGTACAGCAAGCTGGAGGCAGATATGAAACTTTCCATGTTGTTGTGGCTAATGTCCGTACTGCCCCAACCGCTCGCAGACCAGACTTGTCTGGCAACCACCGTCTACCTGGAAGCACGTAGCCAGTCGACGGTCGGTCAAATGGCCGTGGCGGAAGTCGCCATGCGCCGGCGCGAACGCGGTCAGTGGGGTGGTACGGTGTGCGAAGTGGTCAAGGCGCCGCATCAATTCGCGCTATCGACCACGTCGCCCAACCAGGAAATCGATAATGTCGTAGCGTTCCAGAAAGCCTGGGACATCGCCGGCAAGTCGATCCAGAACTGGGGCCTTCCCGTCGACGAACGCCGCCTGTTCGTACCGCACGCGGACCACTTCGCCACGGTCTCGGTGGCGCCGAACTGGTCACGCAACCAGCGCGCCATTACGATCGGCGACCACAAGTTCTACTCGATCAACTGACACGTACGCAAAAGCATAAAAAAGGCCCTCGAAAGAGGGCCTTTTTTTCTTTTGGACGTCCAGACGTCCATTTGAAAAAAATCAGCGCGGGTAAACCTGATTGTTGCTGATCACCACATAATCGCCGGGCCGAACACCCGGATTGGCAACCTGGGTCACCGTGGCGTACTGGCCGTTATCCATGCGCACCACGATCTGCCAAGCCGGCGTCGTACCGGCAGGCTGGCTATTCGCCTGGCCGACTTTGTTACCCACCACGCCGCCGACGACCGCACCGCCCACGATGGCCGCCGTATTGCCGCGCCCATGACCGATGGTACTGCCCAGCAGGCCGCCAGCCACCGCACCGATCACCGTACCCAGGCCACTGTTGTTGCTACCCTGCTGCTGGATGTAGATCTGCTGCACCTGCTGCACCACACCGCAGTTCTGGCAACCACGATAACCGTAGCTCGTCTGATAGGTGGTCGGCTGCGTCTGGCAGCCCGACAAAGCCGCCACGGCGATCAGCACTGCCGCCACCGCACCGAATTTGAATGATTTATTTCTCATGACGACCTCCTGTGTATTTGATGTGCGCAAGCGCGCCGCCCGGCGAGACTTGATGTGGCGCATTGAAGCGCCCATACGCTGAATGACGGCTAGACCGTTTCGCGTCTATCAGAACAGCCCCAGGATAACGCATCATGACAGCCATGCTTACGCTTGCCGA
>Ga0335072_10015176_pt1 | contig 10938 bp, 12 predicted proteins | sample Lox_Sample_21_FD_206725 | JGI IMG/M metagenome (GOLD analysis project Ga0335072, IMG submission 206725) | Soil microbial communities from Loxahatchee National Wildlife Refuge, Florida, United States - Lox_Sample_2.1 | ecosystem: Environmental > Terrestrial > Soil > Wetlands | place: USA... | reverse complement strand
CAGGTCGCCGTGGACGGGAAGAGCAATGAGATTCCCGCGGTGCGCGAGCTGCTGAAGGCGTTCGCCGACCTGGCGGGCGCGGTCCTGACGATCGATGCCATGCATACGCAGCATGACACCGCGCAGCTCATCCTCGGCCGGGGCGCCGACTACGTGATGACCGTCAAAGGCAATATGCCGGCCCTGTACAAGCAGCTCAAGAAGCTGCCTTGGGCCCGTATCCCCGCTGTGTCCTCGGTAAGCACGGACCACGGCCGCCGTGCCCGCCGCACGATCAAAGTGGCGCTCGCGCCGGCCTGGATCGGGTTCGACGGCGCCGCGCAGGTCGCCCAGCTGCGCCGCACGGTCGTCACGAAAGGCAAGAAGACCATCGAGGTCGTCTACCTCATCACCAGCGACCGCAGCGTGAGCCCGGAGACCCTGGCCGCCTGGGTCCGCCGCCACTGGCACATCGAGAACAAGCTCCACTGGGTTCGTGACGTCACCTACCAGGAGGACAGGTCCCTGGTCAGGACAGGAAACGCACCCCGGGTCATGGCCTCGCTGCGCAGCCTGGCCATCAGCATCCTGCGGCTGGACGGTCACACGAACATCGCCGCCGCCAACCGCCATCACGCCCGTGACCCGCAGCGCACGCTCAAGCTACTTCAAGCTGCATGAATACGACTTTGCCGGGTCCCTGGGCCCACGCACTGCCGACTTCGTCATCGCTCTGTCCAGGCGATTCCCGTTGCTTGTAGCACAACTAGGTAATCGGTATGCGAATCGTCCTGCGCTCTGTATTGCCGGTGAGTATGACCTACAGGATCTACTACGCAGCGTCCTACAGCTACACTTCGATGATGTACGACCGGAGGAGTGGAATCCAAGTTACGCTGGCGTTCAATCTCGCTCAGACTTGCTGCTAAAAGCGGAGCGAGTGGTCATCGAGGCGAAAATGACCCGCAAGGGTCTGGGCCAGCGTGAACTCGTGCACCAGCTTATAGTCGACAAGGCCCAGTACCATCGGCATCCCGACTGCGATACTCTTGTCTGCTTTGTATATAACCCGGGGTGCAGCCTGCCCAATCCCACGGCGATTGAGCGCGATCTGTCCGGCCACGAAGGCAAGCTAACCACTGCTGTCGTCGTTAGTCCTTGCGGCCTCTGATAATTCCAGCAGGCGAGGATACTAATTGCCACGCCGCAGGTGATGCTAGCTGGATTCAGCCGTGTGGAGAAGATCGAGGGATCGGGACTGCCGTCCCGGTCTTCTTGCCGGGACCGCGGTCGTCGCCGTTCAGGTGGTCGATGGCGATATCGCCGAACTCGGAGTGCAGTCGCTGGCGCATGACCACCGGCTGAGGATCCCTGAGCCAGGAGCAGTTGGCAACAACGACGGCGGCCGAGGAGCAGACCAGTACCTCGCCGTCGAGGTCAAGGTCGGCGCTGTCATCGACCCGCTACGCTCGCCGAGTACCTGACCAACGCCCACGCTGCGTTCGGGCCGGCGGAGGGACTGCTTGTCGCCGCGTAGGAGCCCGTCGGAGAGCTGCCGCCGGGCTGGGCCTGGGCGCGGCCCGCCAGCATGCCGCCTGCGCGGGCGGCGGGATCACGCCAGCTATCGTCCCGGCTGACCTCACGCGCTGCCGGGCCGAGGCGGACCTGCCAGGTGTCTCGCGGGCACGACGTGACTCGCGCCGTCGCCCTCGTCACGGCCGCGCCCGCGGATCCCCAGGCCGGGCACCGGCCCGGACGCGGGAGGGGAGTCGCTCGTCCTGCGGCGAGGACCCCGTAAGCACACCGACGAGCTTAGGGAGAGGTGCACGGCCCCGGCGTGTTTGTGCTATGTGGCCGGATGTGCCTGATGCCCGTTTTAGGGTATCTGTAAAGGGTGAGGGTGCGTTGCTCGTCGCGGCCGTAGTAGCGGCGGGTGTGGGCAATGTTGGCGTAGCCAGCGCGGCGGAAGGCGCCGATGACTAGGTTGCGGATGGCGGCGTAGGCGCTGGGTTGACTGCCGGTGCGGACCCGCTGCAGGTCTTCGCAGAAAGTCTTGTCCCGCACGTAGTGCTCGCGGTTTTCTACGCTCCAGTGGTTGCGAGCGTAGATGGCCAGGTGGTGGGGCCGGGCCATGGTGGCGGGCAGGCTGGTGATGCCGAAGGTGATCTCCTTGTGCGTCCACGGGCCGTGCGTCGGCCCACTGTCTCGGCGGATGCGGAAGACCTGGGCGGCGTACGGCCAGGTGATGTCTGCTGCGGGGGCGGTGCGGATGCTGCGCCGCTCGCGGCGGCCGTGCCCAGTGCCTTCTTCGGTCCAGGTGGTCTCGGCAAAGTCCGCATCTGGGCCGGCCAGGGCGGCGGCAATGGCCTGCAGCAGGCCGGGCTGGTTCGCCTTGACGGTCATCTGGTAGTAGGCGTGCTTGTCTTCTGCCAGGTAGCGGGCGGTTTCCGTCCGCGTGTGCAGCGCATCGACGGTGACGACTGTGCCGGTCAGGCCCAGGCGCGCGATCGCCGGGGCGAGCTCAGGGATTTCGTTGGTCTTGGCGTGGAGCTCCCGCTGCGCCCGCACGCAGCCGGTGTCCACGTCAATGACGGACAGCAGGTGAACCTGGCTGCCGTCAGGGCGGACGGCGCCGCGGACCGTTTTGCCGTCCGTGGCGGCCTGGCCCAGTCCGACCTGGCGGGCCAGGCTCGGCCCTGGCGGCGCGGCGTTGCTCGCGCTCGTGCCGGGTCACGGGCGGAAGAGCAGCTGGCGGGCTGGCGGGCACGGCGGCCAGCCAGCCATACACAGCCGCGTTGAACGCCCCGGCGTCGGTGCCGGTGAAAACACGCGCGAAAGTGCGGGCGCTCGGCGGGCGGATCCGCCGGGTCCACGGGTCCGGCCGTCCGCCAAGGACAGCAAGCGTGGCCTGGCAGCATTCGGTCGCCCACTCGGCGATGGCCGTGGGCGAGTCGTGCCCGGCCGCGGTGAACGCGCAGGCCGCCAATGCGAGCACGTACTCCAGCGGGTGCCAGCGTCCCATGACCGAGCGGGGGTCCGGAACGCGGGCCAGCCACTCGCGCAGGCAGCAGCATGAGGCGTCATCACCGGCAGCAAGCGCCTCAGCCAGCTCGCCAGCTGGGGCATTGATCAGGGAAGATAGCAGCGCGAGCACGCGATTCCTAAGCTTGCCGTTTAACCTGTCGGGCTCGGCGCGGTCGTCTTCGGGTTCTTTGCTTGTTTCTTCTTGCTGGTGGTCTTGCCCACGTCGTGGCGGGTGGCCGGGCGGCGGTTCCGGGAGCCGGGCGGGCGTCCGGGGCCGGGCTTGCCGGGTTTTGGTGCGGCTGCCAGGCAGGGCAGTGTGTCGTGGATGTTCCGGAATCCGCGGCGGACCCGGGCGGGGGTCGGGCGGCCGGCCTGGGCCGGGCGCTGCCAGGGCAGGCGGAGGTCTTCGGTCAGGGGCCGGGCGAGCCATAGCTGGGCATGGGCCGCGATGATCAGCCAGGTCCACCGGTCGGCGGCGGCTGGGTCGCGGAGCCGGGGGGCGGTCCAGCCCAGGACCTGCTTGAGGAACCGGAAGGTGTGCTCAATGTCGAACCGGCGCAAGAACGCCTGCCATAGCCTGTCCACCTCGCCGGCATCCGCATCGGCGGCCGAGGTCCATAGCCATACGGGTTTGGGGTGGCGGTCGTGCGGCAGGTGATCGACGGTGAGCTGGATGAGGGTGCCTTCGATGACGGGCAGCTGCCCGTCGTGGCCTGCCCACGCGCAGCGAGCGTACAGCTTGGGGTGCAGCCGGCCCCAGGACCGCGCGGTGGCGGTGCCGTACCGGGTGGTGATGGTGGTGGTAGTCACCCCCGGGGCGGGGTGCGTGGCCTGGTCGGCGAGCTTGAATTCCGGGCCGTGCCGGACGGGCCGGCCCATCTGGCCGGGCTCGCGGGGCGGCGGCGGCTGGCGCAGCACCCGGTTGGTGCCCAGCCGGCCCAGCACCTGCACGGGCAGGTCACCCAGTAGCCAGGCCAGCCGGGCCGGCTCATACCCGGCGTCGAAGATCACCAGGATGTCCGGGTCGCCGTCCCGCCACCGCCCGGCCTCGGCCAGCGGGGCGACGACCTCGCGGACCTGGCCGGCGGTCACCGCGGTCAGGTCATCAGCCGGGCCGAGCCGGACCGCGTCCAGCAGCCGGGTCCACGAGCTGCGGCCCGGCTCCAGCGCGGCCACGAACGAGTACGGCCAGCCCGGGATCATCTGCGCGCTGTTTTTCCCCCGCCCGTAGCAGTGGCAGAACAACCGCTGCGGGCTGGTCCCCGCGTCCGGCCGCAGCCAGTTGCTGACATCGACCGCCAGCCTGATCCGCCCATCCTCCCACCCCGGCAGCGGCAGGCACGCCAGCGACCAGCGCAGCCGCGCGAGATCGGCCCGGCCGCAGTTCACCGCGTCATACAGCGCCCCGTGCCCGCGCCGGTGCCCGGGCGCCAGCGACAGCCCGGCCAGCACCCGCACCGGCCCGCCGGCGCACAACACCGGTTGGGTCGGACCGGGGCGCCCTGCCGTGATTGCTCACGGTGGGTTTCCCCGGCCCGCCCGCCGCACCCGACGTGCACGTCTCCGCGCATCGGGCGCTCCACGTGTCTTGCCCGCTGATCAGCTGTTGGCTGCTGCCTGTTTCGGGGTCCACGGGGTCGGGATGACGCTTCCGCGGCAGCGGTAGCGGGTCACCGCGACGCTGGATGCGCCGGTGAACGCGACCCCGTTGTGGGCGAACCTCCACCCCTGGTCGCAGAAGCGACGGCGGAGTTCCTTCATGGACAGCTCGGCTTTACCCGCGTACTTGGCTCGTATCCAGCGCATTAGCCGTTCCCAGACGAACGAGTCGATCGCGCAGAAGGTTGCCTTGGACGCTCCGTGCCGGAAGTAGTTCGCCCAGCCCGCCAGCGACCTGTTCAGGCTGAGGATCAGCTCGTCGAGGTCCATGTGGCGGGTTGACCTGTACGTCTTGACCTTTACCTTGTCCTTGATCGACTGGACAGCCTTCTTGGACGGCTTGGTGTAGACGCAGTACTTCGACGTTCCCCGCTTCCGCTGGCGGCGGATGTGATGGCCGAGGAACACGAAGCCCTCATCGATGTGCAGCACGGCGGTCTTCTCCGGTGCCAGCCGCAGCCCCAGGGGGGCGAGCACGGCCGACACCTCCTCCCGCAGAGCCTCGGCGTGGCGGCGTTCGCCCGAGACCACCAAGACGAAATCGTCGCAGTAGCGGACAAGCCGCCAGTTGCCTTGGCCGTGCCTTCTGCGCTTGGCCCGCTGCCCTCCAGTTTTCATTTCTTGCTGCCATTGCCGGTCGAAGTGATCGTCTAGCGCCGACAGCGCGATATTGGCAAGCAACGGTGAAAGAATTCCTCCTTGCGGGGTGCCGGTCAGTGTCTCTTCCCTGTTTCCGAGTTCGGTGAAGACCCCCGACTTAAGGAACGCCTTCACCAGTGCGCAGATACGCTTGTCCTTGATCCTCACCCGGAGGCGGCCCATCAAAGCCGCGTGCGAAATTTCGTCGAAGCAGGCTTTGATATCACACTCCAGCACCCAGTGGTAGTTCCTGGGGCTGGCGGTGAAGTAATGGATCTCAGCGATGGCGTCGTGTGCGCGCCGGTTGGGACGGAACCCGTAGGAGCACGGTTTGAAATCCGCCTCAAAGATGGGTTCGAGCACCAGTTTAAGGCTGGCCTGGACCACGCGGTCAGCGATGGTGGGAATTCCTAGCTTCCGGAGTTTCCCGTTCGCTTTCGGTATCATCACCTGCCGTACTTCGACCGGCCGGAACTCGCCTGACTTCAGCGCGCCCCGGAGTTGCCCCAGGAAAACCTCGACCCCAACCCAGGTCTCGACCCGGGCCGCAGTGGCCCTGTCGATCCCCGCGGTCCTGGCGCCCTTGTTGGTGGACACCCGTTCCCAGGCGTGCACCAAGAACGCCGGATCGTAGACGAGGTTGAACAGGTCACCGAAACGGCGACCGGGGTCTCCGGCCGCCCAGCGGTGCAATTTAGTCTGCATACTCCGTACCGTGAAGTAGGCCGAATCGGGATGAGGCCACTTCACGGCACCGGTATTCACCGGCGCGTCTTCGGACATTACATTCCTTCCTTGACTGACACGCTGCCGCCCTTCCCCATGTGCACAGGCTTTCCCCGGCTCGGAGTACTACGGCGGCTCCGCCCCACCTACGCCTTCGGCAGGCATCGCGCCTATCCGCCGCATGCCGCCTCTGGCCGAGGGAAATGCGTGGAACGGACGCAGGTGGTTCCCACGTTCACTGTTGTCCGGTCGGCGGGTTAGGCACCCGACTCTGCCCCTGCGGCATCGCCATGGCTACTCTCGCAGACACTTCGCCATGGCCTCCAAACCCCAGCAGATGAGACCGGGCCTGGAGTTCCCCGCCCGTCATGAAAGGCAGGTACGCACCGCGAACCAGCCCAAATCCACCGGGTTAGAGCTGGCGAGCTGTCAAGAGGCGTAACGTAGCCGGTTCCTCGCGTATACCTTCCCGCCTCGCTCACCGCGCCCGGCCCATCCGGCAGTACCGGGCCGACGCGACTTTGTCGAGGCTGCTCCTGCCCTCCCCGGCGATCCCCGGCTCAGGCTGCCTTCAGCTTCACCCCGCCGCTACGACGGCAAGGAGATGGACGTCTCTCACCTCCATCCGGAACAACAGCGCCTCGTGGCGCACCGTCGGCCAGCTCGAACAGCTCATCCGCCCGCGCGGTTAAGCAGCCATAAAGCCCGCGGCGGAACGCCGCCAGCCGGTCCCCGGCCTGATCATCCCCAGGCCCGGGCTCGACAGTGCCCCCGGGCCACGCGATACTGAACGCCACGGCCACCGCCTCGGTCTTCAAGTTCTGTCGCAGGAACCCGAAGATCATCATGCGGTGGCCGTGTCATGTCAAGATCGGCGCCAGCCAAGGTTAAACGGCAAGCTAAGGAGACGGCATCAAAACCGGGGTGTCAATGCGGCCCCGGGATGAGCCTGGCGGGAACCCGTTTACTGGCCAGGCGGTGCCCGGCATGGAGGTGGCGTGAGCCTGGTCTGCGGCTTTTGTGCCGAACGTGGGAAGGCGCGTGCCGATACGGCGCCCGGCGCTTGGCGTCGGGGCGAGAGGGAGCGCACCGCAGCGGCTGAAACCGCGAGGTGCTGAGTACCGATGCGGTGCGCGCTGGCGGACCGGCTCGTAGTAGCGCTGAGGCTCCTGTAATGGGGGCGGAGCGAAGGGGCCGGCTCATCTGTGGTTTGTTCGCGCGAGCAACCAGGCGATGCTCTGGGAGGAGACGAGTGGGCAAGTCAGGTCCGGACGGGAAGTCGTTCAGCATACCGAAGCAGCTGGTGTGGGAGGCTTATCAGCAAGTTAAGGCGAATAGGGGTGCCGCCGGGGTGGACAGGCAGTCCATCGAGGACTTCGAGAAAGATCTGAGGAATAACCTCTATAAGATCTGGAACCGGATGTCGTCGGGGACCTATTTCCCGCCTCCGGTGCGGCTGTGGAAATACCGAAGCACGGCGGAGGCACGAGAATTCTCGGTGTGCCCACCGTGGCCGACCGGGTCGCGCAAACGGTAGCCGCGCTCACGCTGCAACCCCGGACGGAGTCGATCTTTCACCGTGACTCCTATGGGTACAGGCCGCGGCGAGGCGCGCTGGACGCGGTAGCGAAATGCCGCGAGCGGTGCTGGAAGAAAGACTGGGTCATTGATCTTGATGTCCGGAAATTCTTCGACTCCGTTGATCACGACCTGATGGTAAAGGCGGTGGAGGCCAACATCACCCCGGAACAGCGGTGGGTGGTGCTGTATGTGAAACGGTGGCTGAAAGCGCCCATCCTCATGCCTGATGGCAGGCTAGCGGAACGGGACCGCGGAACCCCGCAAGGGTCGGCGGCATCACCCGTCCTGGCGAACCTGTTCATGCACTACGCGTTCGATTCCTGGCTGGAGCGCGAGTTCCCGGCCGCCGAGTTCGAGCGCTATGCCGACGACGCCGTGGTGCACTGCGCGACCGAGCGGCAGGCCAGGCTCGTCCTGGCCGCGCTGGCCGAGAGGATGGAAAGCGTCGGGCTGGAACTGCACCCGGCGAAGACCAAGATCGTGTACTGCAAGGACAGGAACCGGCGGCTCGATTGTGAGCACACGTCATTCACCTTCCTGGGGTACACCTTCCGCGCCAGGAAAGCTCCGACCCGCAACGGGTCGAGCATGTTCAGCGCGTTCCTCCCGGCGGTCAGCAGGGACGCCCTCAAGCAGATGGGGAGCGAGGTCCGCCACTGGCGGATCAACCTGCGCACCACCTCGGACATCGGGGAGCTTGCCCAGTGGATGAATCCGGTCATTCACGGTTCTCCAGGGGTTCCCAGCCTGTCGCATGACGTTGTACCGGAAGCTCTACGGAGAGCTTCTGCAACACACCTCCGTGGGTGTCGTACTCGTTGTCGCTGCTGTTCTGACGCTCGCTGGTCAGAGACAGGGCACTTGGTGCAACACCAGTGGCGTGACTGCCTGGTGTTGATCAATCACTGACCTGGCAGATCCAAGAAAACGCCCTGTGTGTCCTGGTTTGCACTCCCGGAGAAGCGAGGCTGGATGACCTACTACGGCAGGTTCTACCGGACCGAGATGCACGGCCTCCTGCGGCGCATCAACACCTACCTGGTGCGCTGGGCGCGGCGGAAGTTCAAACGGCTGCGGGCATTCAAACGGGCCAAACGGTGGTGGCACGGGCTGCTGCGCAGGCAGCCCGCCCTCTTCGCCCACTGGTCCTGGATGACCGAGTTCTAACGGATTAGATGAGAAGAGCCGTATGACGGGAGACCGTCACGTACGGAATCTGTGGGAGCCCGGGGGGTGAGATCCCCCCGGGCCACCCGGCCGTCCAGCCTGGGTCGAGGTCAGCGATAAAGACACGCTGCAGCATGTGCCAGTCCTGAGGGTGAGCCCTGATCCCCGTCTCGAAAACGTAGACGACCTCCTGCATCATCGCGACGGTCTTCGGCCGGCAGGTTCAGGACGGCCAGCGGAAGGGGACGCCAGGGGCACAGTCAGCCGGATGGACGGGTTGCCCGCCGGCAGCGTGTCCAGGGCCAGGTATTCCTCGATGACCGGGCCGGCGGCACGGCGGCCCTGATGCTGAGCCGTCTGGAGCGTGGCGTGGTAGGACATGGCGAGTGTGTCGGGGCCGCCGGGGTGGACGCTGCGCGCCGCCGGGCCCGCAGGCAGCCACGCGGTGTCCAGGCTGGGGTGAGGGTCGCCGATGATGCGGGCGAACACGAAGCCGCGGACATGTCCGGTGATCTGCAGCGGGAACGTCGCGCCCCACGGCCCGGTCCGCTGGCAGTCCGCACGCCGCAAGGCCGTGCGCAAACCGGCGATGCCGCGCAGCACCGCCGACGCCAGGTCGTTGTGCGGGACGGCGAAGCCCGCCGCGGCGACCCGTTCGGGCGCGAGATCGACCAGCGTAACCTGACCGGGGGACCGGTCCTGGTGGCAGGCGAGCAGGTCCTCGATCTGGGCTAGCGCCCACTGGGCCGCGTCAGCCTGTGCGGCGAGCCGGTCTCGCTCGGCGGCGAGCACCGCTGCGCGCTGCGCACCCCCGGCCACGATGGCGGCGATGTCGCGGGGCGCGGTTCCGATGCCGCGCAGCCGGGCGATGAGCACTGCGTTGGCAAGCTGGCCGACGCCGTAGCGCCGGTACCCGGTGGCGGGATCGACCAGCGCCGGGGCGAGCAGCCCGATCCTGTCGTAGTAGCGAAGGGTGGACACGGGAAGCCGGCAGCGCCGCGCGAACTCCCCGATCAGCAGCATCGCCGGGGGCGAGGTCATCGGCGCGCGGCCAGGTCAGGCCCGCTCACCTGGACCGAGGGCCGGGTGGCAGCAATACGGGCCACGGCGGCCGGGGAGATCCCCAGCGCCAGCAACGCCGCACCGCGATCGAAGTACTCCCGGTACGCGCAACACAGCCCGCCCCGGGTCTCGAAGACCGACACACCCCTGTAGCTCAGCCTCCGCCCGCTGCTTCGCGGTACCGCGGAACTGACCATGAAACTGAACCGCCACTCGCCGATCGTGCACGCCGGGGTCGCCGCTGTCTGGATCATGATCCACTCGTTCTGCTCACCCTCGGCATACATGCGCTCGAACAGGCGCCGAAGTCCAGCCCGCCCCGTGAACCGCCCGTAGAACAGGTCCGCATAGAGTGCGTCAGGGGTGAAGCAGCCGAGCAGTCCGTCGACGTCACCGGCGTTGAAGGCGGCTGTGAAGCGATGGGCGATGTCAGGCACGGTACCGGTCATGGATCCAGCCTCGGCTATGAAGCCAGGTGAAAGTCAACAGCGTGTACCGCTCCAGAACTCAGCGCACCCCGAGCCGGGCACTTGACCGGACGGCCGGCGGCGTGAAAACCGCCGGGGGGTTTCGGTGAACTCGACGGCGTGCTCGCGGCAGGCAGGCACGGCCCGGTGGCCGAAGTCAGGGCGCCATAGTTCCACGATCGGCTCCGAGGGGCAGCCGTCCGTCCCGCAGGCGAGACCCTCACGGCTCACCAGGGACGAGTGGCTGTTCATGGCGGCGGCAGTGGCTGACGCAGCAAACGAGGCGTGTATCACGACTGGCCGGGCCGGGATCGGTGATCGCCCGCCGGTCCGGGCCAGGAACGGCGCGACATGACATCGTCTTCACAGCCGTATGACCGGATCGGCTGCGGATACACGAGCGGGCGGCGCGAGGAACCGGCAATCGCCGCCGCGCTGGCCGCGGCGATCGGTGACGCGGGCAGCGTGCTGAACGTGGGAGCGGGCACCGGGTCGTACGAACCGCGGGACCGGCTGGTCGTGGCCGTCGAGTCGTCGGTCATGATCGCCCAGCGCCCGGCGGGCGCCGGGCCTGCGGTGCGCGCGACCGCCGAACGCGTCCCCGAAACGCGGCGTCTCACAGGCAGCCGACGGT
>Ga0335072_10015175_pt1 | contig 10939 bp, 10 predicted proteins | sample Lox_Sample_21_FD_206725 | JGI IMG/M metagenome (GOLD analysis project Ga0335072, IMG submission 206725) | Soil microbial communities from Loxahatchee National Wildlife Refuge, Florida, United States - Lox_Sample_2.1 | ecosystem: Environmental > Terrestrial > Soil > Wetlands | place: USA... | reverse complement strand
ATATCGATTCCTATAACCTGGAATTCTTAGGCTCGGGTCGTGCGGGTTGCAAGGCGAAGGGCATTGCTAAGACATACCTCAGCAGAAGGGTACTTTTCTGCCATGTCGATCGCCCAAATGCCTGTACCTGTACCCAGGTCAAGTATCCGTTGCGGATTCGGCGTGATGGGAGCGAGGAAGAGCTTTTTCTCGAGGAGCATAATGTATTTCGCGTGCGACATGTCGATTCTATCTAGCTCTTCTTCGTCGATAGGCAGCCCGTACTCTAGAGGAGAAACGCAGGTGTCAATTGTCTTATCGCCATGACCGATGGTCGTAGACGTAGGTACCTTCATTCCCATACGCGGCGTAGGTCCGGCCATGCTCTTCAACTCCTCGCACGATCGTGGAGGCCAAGGTCTCGGTCAAGCTGCCGGCACTGCATTCCTCGTCAATGAAGTCGATCAAGCAGATGCAGGTATAGATTTGTCTCACATCGAGGCGGCGTATGCTGAATCTCCATCGTAGAACTACTGGTGCGACGCGTCAGACAGGAGGTACGTTGATCAGCGAACGATAATTGGCACAGGATGGCACTAAAGCAGCAGGAGGTGGGGGAATACGAACATCAGAACTCTCAGCCTCAATCTCCTCTCCGTGCTGCATGATCGCAGATAATACAATCAATAGACAGGATATGTCAATAGCGCGCAGCAGGTAAGGCAAGGTAGGGTTAAGGAAGTAGGCACATGGAAGAGATCGAAGCTAGTTAAAGACAGCGTCGTCTTATCCCCCCTCGCTGTCGGCAAAATGCGAACGGCGCACCATGATCCCTACTACTGTATATACCCCTCCAAATTGCACCCCACCGTTCCTTAGTTGCCCTGGCTGTCGCAATAATTAGATCAAACAGCGGCAGAATACGCCGTGCGGGGTTCGAAAGCTATCCGATTATTCGTCGTGTGTTCCCAACCTTGGAATTTAACATTGCTGAAGCTGCCATCGCGGTTCTTACGTTTGGAATATTGCAATGGAATCCATTCTTGTGGTGAAAGCGCTACAATGGCCCCCTGCCCGTGGCTATTTCTTCCTGCTCATCTGGACGAGACAAGATCTACAGTACACGCTCCTGCCGCCTCGGAATCGCCTTGGCTTTGCGGGTCGGGGTTTGTGCAGATAACCCGCCGAGCTATTCATGCATCTACAATCCATTCTTTTAAGTAGCTCGTCCCTCGCACAATTGTCCATCAATGCGCTGCGCACCTCGTTAATTCGTACATTGACTCGAAATCTCATCTTACCACTATATAGCTTGCCAATAGCTTCGTCAAACACTAACTCGATCTCCCTGGAACTTTTTCGAATTTCAATCCAATGAACTCTAACCACGACGAGTTAGTGGCCAAGGCGGAGAGCCTACTTGCCCACTTGAAGAATTACACGGGCGAGCGACAAGATCGCTATGCATTGATGAAGCAGACTGAACTTCTCTACCTCGACCTGGAAGATGGCATGGACAGCATGATCCGGCAATGGACTTTTGTGCGTTTAGAGACCCATTGAAGCTTTAATATGCCGATGCAAGGTGCTGACTTGGTGTTGGCGGATAGATGAATACAATGACGGCGTTGAACGTGATGGTGAGCTTGGGCGCCTTTGAAAAGATGCCAAAGCAGGGGAGCATCACGGCGAAGGAGCTTAGTGCTCTTATCAATTTAGAAGCGAGCGTGATAGGCACGTATCCACTGTGTTCTCAGATTTGGGGACAAGCAGCTAACATATTCATTTTAAATCCAGTGCGCATCATGAGAATGCTCACCGCAACTGGGATAGTTGCATTGACGGGAGAAGACACCTATGCTCACACGCCCAAATCGCTGGCCTATTGCGAAGGTGCGGCATTTGACTTTTGGCGACTATGGTGAGTCTTTCCCTACCCCGAAACTAAGTAGCCCAGAGATCGTGGTCTAACAAATGCGCGCAGCATCAACTTTATGACTTGTTTCATGACTTTTCCAGAGTATTTCAAAACGAAAACTCCCGAGGAGCTGATTGACCTTCGCAAGACGCCTTACTCGTGTGCGTATGGCCGCGAGGGCAAGACTTTCTATGAAGTTCTCACGGAAACCCCAGAACGACTTGACATGTTCAACAAGGCCATGATGCAGCAAGAAGCTTCGTTACCCACTTTAGGAATGTTTCCCTTCACATCGCTAAAGGAGCAGGTCGAGGCCGAGCCAGAAAGAGCTTTCGTCGTCGATATTGGCGGTGGAAGAGGCCAGTCGCTCCTGCTAATCCAGAAAGAAACGTCAAACGGGTTTGGCACTGGCACAAAAATGATACTACAAGACCGACCCCCAGTTCTCGATACGATCCCTCAAGAAATGATCCCAGGCATCGAGAAAATGCCGTATGATTTCTACACCCCCCAACCCGTGAAAAGTAAGCTGTGATCTGCATTTCCTCATGCTGTAAATCAGCCACATGATAGGCCTAACCGTCGCAGACGCACATATCTACTACCTCCGCCGCATAATGCACAACTACCAAGACGGCGTCTGCATAGCGATCCTCAAAAACGTCGCGGCGGCCATGGGACCCACGTCGCGGTGCATGATTGCTGAAATCGTCGTCCCGGCGCGCACGGAGGTCGGCGAGGACATGGGCACATACTGGATGGACATGGTGATGCTTGGTATTGGCGGCAAGGAGAGGTCGGAGAAGGAGTTTAAGGCGATCTTGGAGCCGGCAGGGCTGAAGCTGGTGAAGGTTTGGATGGCTGAGGTCGGCAGGCAGGCAGTTTTGGAGGCGAAGTTGATCGGGGCATGATGGGAGAGGGAAGAAAGGAAGATCTGACGAGTGTTTAACCAATTAAACAATGAAGAGATCTAGAAAGTTATGCAGGTCAATTGTATCTGGATCGAATGTGACACGGCGTCTGGGAAGATCTAAAGCTGAGACTGCCAAAGAATCATTCATCCGCATTCTACTTTGCTAACTCGACGTCTTTATGTTCTAACATAGATCATGAGAGATCAGACAAGTACCAGGCCTGAAGAATGGGTACGAGGCTGTTTTGTAGAGACCGCGGTCTTTAAACGGCATCTACATTTAAATTTAATTAGCCGGTGGTGGGGTAGCGGTAATTCAGCTGGTGATAAGAAGTTCACCTAAAGCTTAAGAACATCCAAGCATGGATTATGGGACGCTTTTTGCATCTGGTATCGTTGGGGCAATTTGATTTCACCACATGTCTCCCTAGTATGGATATTTTTCTCCATTCCTTGCTCTCCTCTATGTCTATATTTCTCCCGCCATCCATCTAGGGTTTCTGGATGTCAACTATTAGTAGTGTTAGGAATTATATGTTCGAGTACAATTCGAGCGCTTCTTGCACCGACTCAGGGACTTACGGTTGAAGTCGTGCATTAGCTGGGGTCGAGAGGAGTCGCCAAACGGTTCCGTTGTAAATAAGGTGCGCACTTTCACAGGACGGAAAAGCTAACGAGGTTCTGAGAGAAAAAGGAAGATGTCTCTTCAAAAACCGAAAGCACGAGAGTCTCTAACTTCATGGACGCACCGTCAGCCTTAGGAACACGAAGGTAGTCGCAGCCTATCAGCCTCGATTCCCGTGTCCAAGCGACTCAGTTCAGGCCTCAGGCCAGAAAAATTTAGCCATCAGGCAGAATCACTCGCTCACCAAGTCAACTCTCAAGCACTGAGCTCGTCCTTGAGTTGAATGCTCTTTGCTTCTGCTCTAGCTTTTCATTATTAAAGTTCAGTTAGATAAGACAGAGGTTTTTGGCAGATTTAGTCGTAATGTCGTTTGGCTTTGCAATCGGCGATGTCATTGCAGTGGGACAACTGGCATGGACGCTATACCGGGATTGTTATACCATCGCCCGAGGCGCACCCCAAGAGTTCCAACTGCTCCTAGGGGAGATCTCGACTCTTTCTAATTCCATTAAGATACTGAAAGAGGAGGTCGAGGAGCCTAGCTCCACTTTAAGGCAGGCAGGCGAGGATCGGGTTAGGATGGTGAACGAGATGCTATCTCGTATTAACGTGACCCTGAAGGAGTTGCAGAAAGTCGCTAGGAAATACGAAATACTTGGAACTGGGTCAAAGAGACAACAGATATGGGTAAAATTCAAGTGGTCGGTCGAATTCACTAGCATAGATTCACTAAGGAGTAAGGTATGTATCGTCTATTCCGTAGCTTTCTCTTGCACTTCAGAAGCTCACTCTGGAAAGTTGGTTTACCACAACACGGTAATGAACTTACTTTTGACATCGGTTGGCAAGTATGTCCCTTCTGCGCCCTTAACTACATGTTTATGTACTTAATAATGCAAATGCAGCTCTTCGCTGAAACGCATTGAGTTATCAACCAAGGCTCTAGAAACTGATGTCACGGAGATCAAAGGTTATATTCGAGACTCTTCTCGAAATACTAATAATCAATCCTCTAGACCCCCATTGGTCTCGATAGTTGATGACGAAGTATTCAGAGTCTCTTTGAGTACTGCCCTGATGAAGAATGCGGAGACATTGCAGCCGTGGAGCGCCATTGGAGCAGACCGGTGGATCCAGGCAGGCAGGTGGTGGTTACTGAAAGTAGGTTCTATATCTTCCAGAAAATTTATCTAGAATTTGCCGCTAATGTATCGAGCAGTCTCAAAATAGAGCTTTATGCAACGCCAGTGTCTGATAGCGCCGTTCCTCTACCAGCCTATATCAATCTCATCAAAGCATCTTGGATATTGATTGATATAATTGCTTGTCATCCACAACTGTCGTTCCTAAATTCAAGTACGCACTATGAATTACAACTTCTATCAGCAGTTAGTTACTCTTTAAAAAAAAAAAGCCTAAATTTTAATTACAATACTAATTCAAAGCTTTAAAGGAGCTTAAAAAAGAGTTTAAGAGGATTAATGACTTGAAACTTGCAGTTCCTGACTTGAGCGACCTTGAAGATCAAAATCTCGAGATATGGGAGAGTCAAGCTAGAGGACCCCTTCTACAACCTAGAAACAGTTTAGGCAAATTAGACCCTGCTCAGATATCTAGTGGATTGTGGACGGTTGAAGGAGAACAAGCTTATTTCCAAAGGTAAGTAGTCAACTTTTGTTTAGAAAGGTACACACGTGGTAACAATGTCAGATTTGCTTTTTATCGACGACATAATCTTGCAGAGTCATTGACCTGTATAGTACTATTCTTGGTACATAAAAGGACACATGTGGCAAGAATAGTTGCCCAGGATCAAAATGGGAATGCTCTAATGGAAGTCGCTAGTAGGTTGCAATAAACATGTGTTGCTAGCTATTAGGCTGACTTCGTTTTAGTTTGACTAGAATTGGACGCACATGCACAAGGCAGCTGTGTGACAATAGGTGCTGAAAACATTATACTTTCTAGACCTGCAGGTATAGTTGAATACCTTGAATGCGAGAAACTGCTTTGCCAGGATTAACATTATTCGCAGATGCTGAATGCCTTTGCTCCATTATTGAGGCTGCGAAGCTGTATTTCTTTAGTCGTTCCTGTGATCGTGTAAACCTTGATGATTTCAAGGGATTTATCTTGATGGTTGCCGTGAAAAATGAACATCGGGACGCGATAATGCAGATACTTGAGAGTCCCACCTCGAATATGAGTTCTTTCCAGAGTAACAACTTTGGGAATACGTTGTCTGTGGCTTTAACTTTGGCATCTCAGTTCATCAGATGTGAGTTGAATAACAGACTACGTGAGAACTCTGAGTATGATAAGGGTCAAGTCACGCTATTCTCCTGGGCAGCACAATGTGGATATATAGCTGTAGTGCAACTATTGTTGGAGGAGAAGGTCGACGCAAAGGATGAAAAAGGATGGACAGCGCTGTACCTAGCAGCAAAGAATGGGCACAAAGCAGTAGTATATCTGCTGGTTGAGAAGGGAGCCAATGTTGACGCAAAAGATGAAGGAGGATGGACAGTGCTACACTTATTAGCAAAGAATGGGCATAAGGAAGCAGTGCAGCTGCTAATCGATAATAGAGCTAATGTTGACGTAAAGAATGAAGGAGGATGGACAGCACTACACTTAGCAGCAGAGAACGGGCACAAGGAAGTGGTGCAGCTTCTAATCAAGAATAGAGCTGATGTTGACGCAAAGGATAAAAGAGGATGGACAGCACTACACCGGGCAGCAGAGAATGGGCACAAGGCAGTAGTGCATCTGCTAGTTGAGAAGGGAGCTAATGTTAACGCAGCAGAAGAAGAAGGACAGACAGCGCTGCACTTGGTAGCAGGGAACGGGCTCAAGGAAGCAGTGCATCTGCTTGTTGAGAAGGGAGCTAATGTTAACGTAAGGGCTATAGGTGGATGGACAGCGCTGCACTTGGCAGCAGGGAACGGGCACAAGGAAGCCGTGCAGCTGCTATTTGAGAAGGGGGCCGATGTTGGCGCAGAGAGTGTAGAAGGATGGACAGCGCTGCACTTAGCAGCAAAGAACAGACATACGGCAGTAGTGCAGCTGCTAGTTGGCAAAGGAGCCAATGTTAACGTAAAGGGTGCAGGAGGATGGACAGCGCTGCACTTGGCAGCAGGGAACGGGCACAAGGAAGCAGTTCAGCTGCTAGTTGAGAAAGGAGCAAATGTTAGCGCAGAGAGTGCAGATGGATTAACAGCGCTGCACTTGGCAGCAAAGAACGAACACAGTGAAGTAGTGTGGTTGCTAATGTGATGGGTTGAAGTGGGCTGCCCTTGCAAAATCACCTGACCTGGGCAATAGTTGCTCCTATACCGTGGATGTTGGTGTATATAGCTAGTTTACGGGCTCCATTAGGGAGACACCTTTGACAATTATCAATGGTCAGGACGAAGACAGGAATTGGAAGGGATCCAAGGCTGAGTGGCCAAGGTCGGGACTACGAGACTACGGGCGAGGAAGGAAGATTATAAAGATTCCTATGTTTTTGGAGAGCGCTTTACAGTCATAGTCTTGCTAGACAAGCTACCTTAATTATACGTATTTACTAAAGGTAAATTTTATAGCCGGCCACTGCAGCCTTGTGCAAGTGGGCTGCACCATTATCACAGCCATCGCAATGGGTTGGTCAGTGTCGCTGAAACTCGACGGCTGCGGGAGGCTGAATGGGCTCAAGCAGAGTGCAAGACTCAGTTTTCCACCCGTGTCGCGTTGAATTTCTGCGGTATTACCTACGAAAGACTTTCGGAAAGTAGCAAGATACTAGCTCTTCTTCCTAATCAATTCACCTCTTCCAGTGTATCGCTGCCCATCCCATAAGTCTTAACACAAACATAATAGCAAGTACAATACCAACTGATTTAGCCTCCCCATTAGTGTCAAACCCGTACTGTTCCAACACCCCAGCTCCATCGATCATACATTGGTTCTTCAGCACTGTATCATACATGCACTGACAGCCATCACCACAGGCATACACTCTATATCCGAACTCGTTGACAATTAAGCCACGGAAAACGTAAGCTTGATAGTCGATGTAATAGAACACGTAGCGATAAAAAGGGTTGAGAAGAGGTGGTGTAACCATAAAGCCATTGCAGCTCATCCAAAGCCCATTAGCAAACGCAGTAAGTGCGAGCGCAGCTACAAAATGCGGAAACAAAGACGACATGAGCACAACTGCACTCTCAGCTGCGACGAGGTTGAGATACATCCACATAACCCACGTCATAAATGCAACGCCCGTTGGACGGAAGTTGGTCATCCAGTAGACGAAGGTAGATGACACGAATGCGATTATAAATAAGTAAGGTAGTCCGATCAAAAAGTTTGAGATAATGAATGCTGTGCTTCCATAAAGGCCATTTGCCCGATCCTTGACATACACAGTGCGGTCTTCGAGGAAGGCTGGCACGTACACGACCGCCATGAACGACATAAAAGAGGCCCCAAAAAGAATACAGTTTGCGAATGGCTGTATGCTAGATTGTATTGGTGGCAGACGGAGCCAAACGGTGCCCATCATAATAGCAAGCCCAAGATACATAGCGAAGCGCACACCGTACACTACGGCGTCTCGGCGGCTTTTGATCCAAGACCGGTGGAGCAATATCCAAATTGTTGTCATTATTCTTCTGCCGAACGCTTCGCCGTCGCTATAGGTAAAGCTATCTCCTCCCGAGTTCATGTTTCTTATCCTAGACGTTTCCGCTAATGCCGCTGGTGATGATGCCCAGGAGTCCTGAATTTGTGCGATTCTTATCTGGCAGGCTTGTACGTCGCTATCGAAATCCACGTTAGTAAGATCGAGGACGAACTCCGCTGGATTGATCTGTGGTGGCATGGCAAAGCCTATGCTGTCGAAATACGGCTTAACCTCAGGGACCAAGCCGGAGAAGCACACTTTTCCGCCGGAAAGAAGGAGCAGCTTATCAAAGAGCTCAAAAGTTGCAGTGGATGGCTGATGAATAGAAGCGATAACAATGAGCTTATTTGCTTTGGCCACCTGTCTCACGTAGGACATGACTTTGAAGCTTGCTGCCGAGTCCAGTCCAGAAGTGGGTTCGTCGAGGAAGAGGATTTTGGGGGCAGAAATCAATTGTGACGCAACACCCAATCGACGCTTTTGACCGGTAGAAATACCCTTCTTGAGCAAGGTACCAATAAGGGTATTTGCCTGGTTGGTTAGTCCGAAGGCCCGCAAGAGTTCATTAATTCGTCGGATCCGCTCCACAGCCGCAACAGATCCGGACAGCGAGAGCTGAGCGGCGAAGTAGAGAGTCTCTTTCACCGTAAGAGACCCAATTAACGCATCTTCGCTTTCAACGTACGATGATACTCTCCGAAAGGTCTGATCAGATGGGATTTGGCCGTTGAGTAAAACGACCGACGAGACTTGTGCTTTCGCAGAGGCCTTTCGCTGCGCAAGGACATTAAGAAGCGTTGTTTTGCCGCAGCCCGAGGGGCCCATTATAGCCATCATTTCTCCTATTGAGTGTTAGAATGAGTAGATAGATACAGGCGCATACGAAATGTTGACCTCATAGCGGTATTCTGGATCTGAAAACATGAAGCGTGACTCTTACCTGCGACAACATATCCGCTCACAGCACTGAGAATCTGCTTGGGCAGCTTTGTTTCCCTATCTGGCACTGTGACCGTGACATCACTCCATGCTAGATTTTGAACGACGCTATTGTTGAGATAGGAAGTGTCATGGGCACACTGCTCAATGTCTACCTCGATGATCGCTGGCATTTCAGACTTTTGAGGCGGCTTTAGTGCCATGATTGCCGGATGCTGCAATGTGGCATGGACGGGAAGGATTGCTACCACCGGGAGTTCGAAAGTGGGGAAATGGTTGCGACTAAATAATAAAGCCTTGAATTGCAGGAAAGCCCTGTTTTGTAGTAAACGCAAGCCACATGTATAAGTGAACGGGTCATTAGGTAGCCACGCGGGTATTCAGCTCCTTCCTAAAATCTTACAGTACAGTAGATTGTGAGAAGTAATCAAGTGGACCGTGCATGCGCTTACCTGTACGAGCAATTACCTCAACGTCCCAAAAAATATTTAACCTCTTAGCGCGTGCACGGCCCACTCGAATACTTCTAGCACCCTATTGTATCTCCAGTAATAAATGCCGAGCATTTTATTGGTAATGAAATCTGCGCCACGAAACACGTAGTTGGCCCAGCGTTACGGCCGGTGTTTAGGGCAATTTCCTGTACATGCCTATTTAAACATGTGCTCCGCTTTGGCTTTGACAGCACTGAGTCAGCTAGCGAGGAACATACTCGAGGAGCTTCTTCGAAAGGAAAAAGTTCCTTAAGAATTAGTATCTTAAATACAATATAACGGTTCCTAGCTATCTATTCTATCCTACTACGCTTGATACACCCCTACAGCTGGGTTCAAGTGGGCGCCGGACTCACCCGCCCGTCTGACACCCCAGCATTACTCCAAGACTGGAATTGGATCGATCAGAGAAAGAAACAGAAAAGGAAAGAAACGATAATTGATCGACAGATCAACGGAAGACGGGTGGGTTGTGGAGCAATCCTGTTGCAAACCTACCCCTAGCCCTAGCTAATGGTTCTTAGTAACCTCGGTTTTGCTCTATCAACCCTAATGTCAACGGGATATAAGAATCAACAGTAATCATTCAACTGCACTGCTCGACTGCTGAAAGTATAAGAATTCCGAAGGCTGCACTGTTTTCTATTGATTTCTTTCCTTCTGTATTCCGGGCATGCCTCGAAGATCAGCCTATTCATTGCAGAGACCTGTTTCATTCCTACGAGCATTCAATGGCCCTTGCAGAAGCGATTCAAACCGCGACTAAACCATCCTCCACTCCAGATGTCGCTCTTTCTCTGGCGCTAAAACCACCCTATTTCGACGCGGGGCAAGGTGGACCAGGTGCAATGAGCACAGTGCTGGACGCCTATCCGGAGTATCGCACAACCTCTCGGCTGGACGAACTACGTGCTACCGAATATGCCTATCTCGATAAGCAGGACCATGTGTACTTGGATTACACCGGCTCTGGGCTGGCGGCCTACGCGCAGCTCCGTGCACACAAGGAACGATTGGCAAACACGTTATGTGGCAACCCACACTCGGTGAATCCTACAAGTGAGGCTACGACGCGTCTGATAGAACAGGCGAGGGCGAGGATCCTGGCGCACCTGAAAGCACCGCCGGACGAGTACGTGGTGATCTTCACTCCAAACGCGACCGGTGCTGCAAGGTTAGTAGGCGAGGCATATCCATTCAGCAGGCGAACTAAGCTAGTCCTTTCATCCGATAACCATAACTCTGTTCACGGACTGAGAGAATTTGCCCGCCGCGGCCACGCGCGGACTGTCTATGTGCATACACAGGCGCCCGAGCTGCGGATCGATCCAGCGGTGCTTAAGTCAGTACTCAGTCATCGAAGTCGCTGGGACACACTGTTCGGGTCAGGGCCGGGTGGTCGGAG
>Ga0335072_10015174_pt1 | contig 10939 bp, 7 predicted proteins | sample Lox_Sample_21_FD_206725 | JGI IMG/M metagenome (GOLD analysis project Ga0335072, IMG submission 206725) | Soil microbial communities from Loxahatchee National Wildlife Refuge, Florida, United States - Lox_Sample_2.1 | ecosystem: Environmental > Terrestrial > Soil > Wetlands | place: USA: Florida... | reverse complement strand
AGATTGATCGGCCAGTCGCTGTCGGAGCGGCTCGGCCAGCAGTTCCTCGTGGAAAACCGGCCGGGCGCAGGCACCAACATCGCCGCCGAGGAAGTCGTGCACGCGCCGCCCGACGGCTATTCGCTGCTCTGGGTCACGCAGACCAACGCGATCAACGCGACGCTCTACGACAATCTCAATTTCAACTTCAGCCACGACATCGCGCCGGTCGCCGGCGTCATTCGCGTTCCCGCGGCGATGCTGATCACTTCATCGTTGCCAGCCAAAACCGTTCCGGAATTCATCGCCTATGCCAAGGCCAATCCGGGCAAGATCAACATGTGCTCGCCCGGCATCGGCAGCGCCAACCACGTCTTCGGCGCACTGTTTGAAATGATGACCGGCGTCGAATTGGTGCACGTGCCCTATAAAGGCAGCTGGTTCGCCGATCTGATCAGCGGTCAGGTCCAGGTCACGTTCAATCCATTGCCGGCGTCGCTAGGATTGATCAAGGGCGGCAAGGTGCGCGCGCTGGCAGTGACCTCGGCGATGCGACAGACCGTGCTGCCCGATCTGCCGGCCGTGGCCGAGTTCGTGCCCGGCTACGAAGCGACGGCATGGTTCGGCATCGGCGCGCCGAAGGCGACGCCCGGCGAAATCATCGCCGCGCTCAATCGGGCGATCAATTCCGGCCTCGCCGATCCGAAGATCAAGGGGCGGCTTGCCGATCTCGGCGGCGAAGAGTTTTCCGGCTCGGCCGGCGATTTTGAAAAATTCATCGCCACCGAAACCGGCAAGTGGGCCAAGGTGATAAAGTTCGCCGGCATCAAGAGTGACTGAAGCTGAAACCGAGAGACATCGCATGAAACTTCCCAGGAGAAAATTTCTGCAACTGGCCGCCGGCGCTGCCGCGCTTTCGGACGTGCCGCGCGCCGCCGCCGCGCTCGATTATCCGACACGACCGGTGGAGATCATCGTCGACCTTCCAGCCGGCCTTGCCCCCGATGTGGCGGCACGGCTGATCGCTCCGCCATTGTCGGCCCGGCTCGGCCAATCCGTTGTCGTCGAGAACCGGCCCGGAGCGGGCGGCAATATCGGCGCCGAAGACGTCGTGCGGGCCGAGCCGGACGGCTACACGCTGCTCCTGGAAATTTCCGGCAACGCCGTCAATGCCACGCTCTATCCGCACTTGAGCTTCGATTTCCTGCGCGACATCGCGCCGGTCGCCTTCATCGGCGCCACGCCCTTCGTCCTGGCGGTCAATCCTTCGTTCCCGGCCAAGAGCGTTCCCGAATTCATCGCCTACGCCAAGGCCAATCCGGGCAAGATCAATGTCGCCACCGCCGGCGTCGGCACCGCGCCACACCTCGCCTGCGAATTGTTCAAGATGATGACCGGTCTCAATCTGGTGCAGGTGCCCTATCGTTCGAACTACATGCCCGATGTGCTCGGCGGACAGGTGCCGGTTGCGTTCGTCGCTGTGGCTGCGGCAGTCGGATACCTGAAAAGCGGCAAGCTACGGGGCTTAGGCGTCACGAGCGCGGCGCCGATGAGCGCGTTGCCGGATATTCCTCCCATCGGCCAATTCGTGCCCGGCTATGAAGGTAGCGGCTGGCTTGGCGTCGGCGCGCCAAAAAACACGCCCGCCGAAATCATCGACAAGCTCAACAAGCAGATCAACGCCGTCATTGCCGATCCGGCCATGAAGCCCCGTTTGCTTGCCCTGGGCGTCGAGCCCGACCTGATGACACCCGCGCAATTCGGCAAACATTGCGCCGACGCGACTGAGAAGTGGGCGAAGGTGATCAAGTTCGCCAATATCAAAGCGGAATGATCGGATCGCTGAAAGGACATGCGCATGACGTTTCAACGCCGGGATTTGTTGCGCTTGGCGGCCGGCACCGCCGCGCTGTCGGCTATGCCGCGCGTAGCCGAGGCGCTCGACTATCCGGCGCGGCCGGTGCGCATCATCGTCGGTTTCTCGTCCGGCAGCGCGTCGGACATCATCGCGCGGCTTACGGCGCAGCGGCTATCGCAACAGCTTGGCCAGCCATTCATCGTCGAAAACCATCCGGGAGCGGCGACCAATCTCGCCGCCGCGGACGTCGTCCGAGCGCCGCCCGACGGCTACACGTTGCTGCTGTTGACCTCGGCCAATACGGTCAACGCCACGCTGTACACGAAGCTCAATTTCAATCTGCGCACGGACATTGCGCCGGTCGCGCCCATCGATCTTGTGCCTTACGTCCTGGAAGTCACGAATTCCCTGCCGGCCAAGACTCTCCCTGAATTCATCGCCTATGCCAAAGCCAACCCCGGCAAGATCAACATGGCATCGAACGGTGTGGGATCCGGACCTCACGTGGCGGGAGAGCTGTTCGAAATGATGGCCGGCATTAAGCTGGTCCACGTTCCCTATACCGGCAATCCGTATTCGGATCTGATTGCCGGGCAGGTGCAGATGATGTTTTCGCCGATCCCGGCGTCGATCGCCTATGTGAAGTCGGGTCAATTACGACCCTTGGCGGTCGGTACGCCGAAGCGTCTGCCGATTCTGCCCGACGCGCCGGCGGTCGCCGAAATTCTGCCGGGTTATGACGCAAGCGGCTGGCACAGCCTCGCCGCGCCGAAAGGCACGCCCAGCGACATCGTGAACCTGCTCAACAAGACGGTGTCGGCGAGCCTCGCCGATCCGACTTTCAAGGCCAAGCTCGCCGATTTGGGCGGCGTGCCGATGCCGATGACAGCAGCGGAGTTCGGCAAATTCATTACCGACGACATCGCGAAGTGGGCCAAGGTGATCGAGTTCGCCGGTATAAAAGGGGAGTGAGGCGAGCCCGCTTCTATCGACATATTTGGCATTGCCGCCAGCCCGCATCCGGCGCGCGTTTGTCGCGCCGGCGCGGACGGCTCAGCTGGTGTCTCGGCAGTTTTGTGCCGGTTATCGGACCGGAACGATGCCGCGACGATTGCGCGGAAGCTTCTCGACGTCCTCCCGGTTCAGATTGAAATGCTGCATGATCAGCTGCGGCGGGACGTGGCCGAGCCATTCGGCAAGCGACACCTCTTCGTATCTGCTGGCGCGGAATACTTCCAGGAACTGTAGGACGTCCCGGCCGGTGTTCTCGACATAGTGCCCGAGGTTCTTGCGCACCACGCCGACGTCGCCCGGCCGAAAGTCGTTGGTCGTCGCCTTCGGTCCGGTATTGAAGACCGTCATCCGAGCCTGTCCGCGCAGGTAATATTGCCACTCGTCGGCGTTCGGGTGCCAGTGCATCTCGCGCATCCCGCCCGGCTCAACCGTGACAAGAGCCGACGCCATAGTTTTGGAAATCTTGAAGTTGGTGCTGTCGGCGATCTGAACGCGACCACCGCTGCTTTCCTTGACCGGCTTTGAGCGGGACAGACGGAACACCACCGGTTCGGTATCCGGTTGGACGCCTGCCGCAGCCCTATCGGCCGCCAAGTCCCCCGGCTCGGTTCCCTGGAAAATCCAGAGATTGTTGAGCGGAATCTTGCTGAAAACCTCTTTGGGCACGCCGAAATTCTTCGCCAGCACGTCGGGCGGCGTATGCGCGATCCAATCGGTCACAAGCAGCGTGTTGCTCTCGGACTGCTTGCCGCTGTCGAAAGCGAGAACGAACTCAGCGCCGTCGGGGCCGAGGCCTTGCAGCGAGTGTGGCAGGCCAGCCGGGAAATACCATAGGTCTCCTTCTTCGACATCGTCGACGCTGGGGCGACCTTGGGTGTCGATCGTGGTGATGCGACATTTTCCACGCGTCATCACCGCCCATTCGGCGGTCTGGTGCCAGTGCAGTTCGCGGATTCCTCCGGGGGCAAGATGCATGTTGACGCCGGCGATTTCGTCGGAAATCGTGAAGTCCTCAGATGTCAGCTCGCGCGCCCAACCTCCGTTTTGAATCCGTTTGGGCGAAATATTGAACGAGGACCAGAAGAACGGCTGCGTGCTGATATCGGTGGCAGGCGGGTCTATCTGCGAGGGGAACTGGCCTTCGATGACCTGGTTGCGCGGGCCGTCGCTGCGCAAGCTCTCCGGATTGCCAGCAGTGTTCAGCTTGCCCTGAGGCGGCGAGTCAGGATTGCCGAAGACTGGCGTAGGACGGTTCGGAATGCCCGTAGTGCTTTCTCGCGCTTGCGGTCCGTCGGTTCGGATCATGGCATTGTCTCCTTTTGGCCTGAAATACCGGGGCCAACAGCCACAACACCCTGAACGACCTCTTATAACACGGCGGCGCGCCACACCGCACCTGCTGTGGCCCACCCTTTCGGCGGAGGGAAAGTCATATACAATCGCCTGCGGCCAGCCCGGTCCGATCGCCAGCAACAAAAGAGCGCATTCATCGGGAGAAGACATGACGACGCCATCGCCCCAATCGGAGAACTTGAGCGCGCACCCGCCTCAGGAGCTGATCGACGGAGTCTATCTGCGCAACGCCTGGTACGTGGCGGCGTGGTCCGACGACATCGGCGAGGACGCGCTCGTGCATCGCACCATCATGGACGAGCCGATCGTGCTCTTTCGGCAGGCCGATGGCGCGGTGGCGGCGATCGAGGACCGCTGCCCGCACCGCTTTGCGCCCCTCTCCATGGGCAAGATCGTCGGCGGCGACCGTATCCAATGCCCCTATCACGGACTGGAGTTCGACCGCACCGGCGCCTGCGTGCGCAATCCGCACGGGGCGAAGAACATTCCGTCTCGGGCGCGCGTGAAAAGCTATCCCGTCACCGAGAAGCACAAGGCGGTGTGGATATGGATGGGCGCGGCGCCCGCCGACGCCAGCAAGATTCCGGACTTCGGCGTGCTCGACAACGTGCCGGAAATCCATACGACCAAGCGCGACAGCATCACCATCCACGCCAATTATCAGCTGGTCATCGACAATCTGCTCGACCTCAGCCACACCTCGTACCTGCACGAGGGCATTCTGGGCAACGCCGACACGGTCGAGTCGGAGATCACGGTCGAGCAGGATGGCGACGACGTGGTGGTGGGACGCCACGCCACCAATTCGGCCCCGCCCGGCATGTTCGCGCAGTTCTGGCCGAGCCACCCGCCACGCGTCGACAAGTTCACCAAGATGCGCTGGATGGCGCCGGCAACGCTGCGGCTGGCCACCGGCATCTGCAAGATGGGCGCGGCGCCGGAGAGCGGCACCGGCTACAACGCCATTCACATGCTCACGCCGCAGAGCGAGCGATCGACGCTCTACCACTTCACCGCCGTACGCTTCGGCGTCATGACGACCGATGAGACGCTCAACCGCGATCTGCAGCGAAAGATCGCCGAGATGCGCCGCTTCGCCTTCGCCGAGCAGGACGCGCCGGTGATCGAGGCGCAGCAGCGCATCATCGAGAACGCCAAGACGCCGCTCGACCCGGTCATCCTCGCTGTCGACGTCGGCCCGGTGCGCTATAAGCGCATCCTCAACAAGATGCTGCAGGAGGAACGGCAGTGACCGCGGGTTCGGAGCAAAAGATGCGCACCGTCGCTCTCGAAGAACATTTCAGCCTGCTCGACGTCGGCGGCATGACGCCGCCGTCGCGGCCGCCACTCGCGATCGAGGCCATGCCGGAGGCAGTCCGCAACGCCGGCGACAAGATCAACGATCTCGAGGCGCGCCTGGCCGACATGGACCGGCACGGCATCACCGTGCAGGTGCTTTCGCGCGCCGGCATTTCCAGGGGGCCGAGCGCAGAAATGTTCGAGGACCGCGAAGCGGTCGTGTTCGCGAAGACCTACAACGATCTGTTGGCCAAAAAAATCGCCGAGCGTCCCGATCGTTTCGTCGCCTTCGCCCACCTCGCCGTCAGCGTCCCCGAGGCGGCAGCGGACGAACTGGAGCGCGCCGTCACCACGTATGGATTCAAGGGCGCGCTGATCAGCGGCATGATCCGCGGCCGTTTTCTCGACGATGCCATGTTTGCGCCGCTGCTCGCCCGCGCGGAAAAACTCGACGTGCCGCTCTATCTGCATCCCGGTGCGCCGTCCGCCGAAATCCGCAAGACCTATTACTTTTACGAAGGCTCGTTTCCGCAAAAGGTCGCGCTCGGGCTTTCAACCTTCGCCTGGGGCTGGCACTACGAGACCGCGCTGCATGTCATGCGTCTGGCGGTGTCGGGGACGCTTGACCGGCATCCGCGGCTCAACATCATCGTCGGCCATATGGGCGAGGCGCTACCCTTCATGCTGGCGCGTTGCGAGCACGAATTCGGCTCCGACCTGTCCTATCTCTCCCGCCCGCTCTCGGCGATCCTCACCGATCAGGTCTACATCACGTCCGCCGGCTTGTTCACCAATCCGCCGTTTCTCGCCGCGCTGCAGACCTTCGGCATCGACCGGCTGATGTTCTCGGTCGACTATCCCTATTCGAGCAATGCCATGGGGCGCAAATTCCTCGACAATCTGCCGCTCTCGCCCACCGACCTGGAAAAGTTCGCGCACGGCAATGCCGACCGGCTGTTGAAGCTCAACGCCTGACCCAGATTGTCATGCCCCGCGAAAGCGCCGGCGCTCGCTCATTTTCGTAGTTGCTTGCTCAGCGCCAGGATGTCCGCGTACTCGGACTGCAGGCGCTTGCGCGCCGCCGCGGGGGCCTCATACCGCGGCAAAAGCCCGAGCGCCTCGACCTTTGCGACATATGCCGGATCGCGCGCCGCCTTCGCGACCGCAGCGACCAGCGTGTTGAGCACGCCGTCCGGCAAACCCTTCGGCGCGTAGAGACCCATAACCAGATTGAGCCCGTTTTCAGTAATACCCTTCTCGGCGAAGGTCGGCACGCCGGGCAGCTGCTGGAGACGCTCGGGCGCCGTCGTCAGCAGCGGACGCAGTTTCACCGCCTTGAACATCGCCTCACCGGTGGTGAACGGCACCATGCCGAGGTCGATCTGCTTGCCGAGGATCGCCGTGGTGAGCTGCGCACCGCCCGGGAACGGGACGGCGACCATGTTCAGCGCGAATTTGTGCGACAACGCCTGCATGCTCAATTGCGACACGGTACCGATTCCAGCGGAGGCATAATTGAGCTTGCCGGGATTGGCGTGCACGTAAGCGATGAGATCGTCGATCGTCTTCCACGGCGCATCGGCACTGACCGCAAGCACGCTGACGTCGGTGACGTAATTGCCGAGCAAGCTGAAATCGTCGAGCGTAAACGGCACATCGGTGCCCGAAATGCGCGTAACCGTGAAGATCGAATTGACCCCCTGCCCGATCGTGTAGCCGTCCGGCGTTGCCGTCGCCACCGCTTGCATGCCCAGCGTTCCGCTGGCCCCCGGCCGATTGATGAGGACAACGCTGCCGCCGAGCGCCGACGCCAGCGCCGGCTCGATCAGGCGCACGGCGGTATCGACCGGGCCGCCCGGCGTCGCCGGAACGATCACCTGAATTGGCCGCGATGGGAATTTCTCCTGAGCGCGCACTCCTGCTGCCATCACAAGCAATGCGAGCAGAATGCCGGTCGCCCGCGCCAGCCTTCGCATCGGTCCCTCCTGACAAATTCGGCACGCCTGTCATAACATGCTTCCATGAAACGCCAACTCGCGCCGGGAGACGCAATGCGCATTGTCACTCTGGAAGAGCATTTCAGCCTGCCCAATGTCGGCGGCAAGACGGCACCGCCGCCTCCAGCGGTCACCGATGCCGAGAACATGCCCACCGTTATCAGAAATGTCGGCGACAAGATCACCGATCTCGGCGCGGGCCGCATCGCCGACATGGACCGCCATGGCATCACTGTCCAGGTCGTGTCGAAAGCCGGCGTTCACATGGGCCCCAGCGCCGATATGTTCGAGGGCGACGAGGCGGTTGCGTTTGCGAAGGCGTTCAACGATCAGGCCGCCAAGAAAATCGCCGAGCGGCCGGATCGGCTTGCCGCTTTCGCGCACCTGCCCACCAGCATCCCGGAAGCGGCAGCGGATGAACTCGAGCGCACGGTCAGTGAATATGGTTTTAAGGGCGCGCTGATCAGCGGAATGGTGCGAGGCCATTTTCTCGACGACGCCAAATTTGCCCCGCTGCTGGCGCGCGCGGAACAACTTGACGTGCCGATCTACATCCATCCCGGCCCGCCGCCGGCCGAGGTGCGCAAGGCTTATTACGAAGGCTCATTTCCCAAGAAAATCGGCATGGGTCTCGCAACCTTTGCCTGGGGTTGGCATTACGAGACCGCGCTGCACGTCATGCGTCTCGTTGTGTCGGGTACACTCGACAAGTTCCCGCGGCTTAATCTGATCATCGGCCACATGGGCGAGGCGCTCCCGGCAGTACTGGCACGCTGCGAGGATCAATTCGCGCCCGACGTGACTTATCTGTCGCGACCTCTCTCAAAGATCATCACCGATCAGGTCTATATCACCTCGGCGGGCTTTTTCTCCAACCCGCCGTTTCTGGCCGCTCTGCAAACCTTCGGCATCGATCATCTGATGTTTTCAGTCGACTATCCGTACGGCAGCAACGCCGGCGGCCGGAAGTTTTTGGACAATCTGCCGCTGTCGCCGACCGACCTTGAAAAATTCGCGCACGGCAACGCGGACCGGCTGTTGAAGCTGAAGGCTTGAGTGGGCAAAGGCGCGGAGCGCCGTGCCCACGCGGCACGGTTTGACCGCGTGGGCGCGCTTCGATTCGCCCACCCTACATTTTTTGCGCCTGCGCGATCGCTTCGCGTACGCGGGCCGCAGTGACCGGCGTCTCGAACACGGCGGCGCCGAGCGGGCGCAACGCGTCGTTGACCGCATTGACGATCGCGGCCGGCGGCCCAATCGCGCCGTTCTCGCCGATCCCTTTCATCCCGAAGGCGGAGAACGGCGAGGGCGTCTCGATGAAATCGAGCTTGACGAAAGGCAGCGACGGCGCCGTTGGCACAGTGTAATCGGCAAGCGTCGTCGTGGTCGGTTGGCCCAAAGCGTCGTAGCGCGATTCCTCGTAGAGCGCGTTGCCGAGCCCATTGGAAAATCCGCCGATCACCTGGCCCTCGACCAAGAGCGGATTCACCCGCGTGCCGCAATCGGAGACGATAGCATAATCGAGGAGTTCGACGGCGCCGGTGTCGGGATCGACGGCGACCAGCGCGGCGTGCGCCGAATAGGAGAACACGCCGGGGTCGTGCGGCTTGTGGCCGGCAGTGGCGGTGAGCCCGCCGGCATCCGCATCGGCCGGCAGTTCCTCAGGATGGTGATACCAGGCGCGGCCGATCTCGGAGAATTCGACGCTGCCTTGCGGGCCGTGCACGCGGCCGCCCTTGATCTGAACATCCGCCTCTTTGCATTGCAGCAGGTGCGCGCCGATCTTGCTGATCGGCGCCATTAGCGCCCGGCAGGCATCAGCCACGGCGCCTCCGGTGGTTACCATCGACCGCGACGTGTAGGTGCCGGTTCCCGCCGGTGCCGCCGACGTGTCGCCGAAGCGCACCGAGACTTTTGTTGGATCGATGCCGAGCACTTCGTGCGCGACTTGCGCGAACACCGTCTCATGGCCCTGACCGTGCGAATGTGACCCGACCTCCAGCACGAGTTCGCCGTCGCCGGTGAGCCGCGCCACCGCGGGCTCCATGCCGGGAACGAGTTCGATGCCCCACGCCGAATAGCCGAACGGCCCCGTTCCATACGCAGTCTGCTCGTAGAAGCAGGCGAAGCCGACACCGATCAGCCGGCCGTCCTTCCCGCCCTTCTGCTGTTGCGCGCGCACAGCGGGCAGATCGATGAGTTCGGCAGCACGCTTGAGCGCCGCGGCATAATCGCCGCTGTCGAGCGTCTTTTTGGTGATCGACACATAGGGCATCTGAGTGGGCTTGACGAAATTGCGCATCCGCACTTCGACCGGATCGAGGCCCGCGGCCTGCGCAATGCCGTCCATGACGATCTCGTGGCCGACGCACGACAATGGCCGCGCCACGCCGCGAAACGGCTGGCCGGCGGGCTTATTGCTGACGACGTTGATGGCGCGGCCGCGAAAGGCGCGGATGTCGTAACAGCCCTGCATGTTGCCGAGCGCCAGCCCGCCTTCGATGCCGGCCGGCCAGGGCCACGGCGAGTACGCGCCCGAATCGACGAGCACCTCACAATCGAGTGCAAGCACGCGGCCGTTGGCATCCGCATAGCCCGTGATCTTGCATTGATAGTCGCGGCAGGTGGCGTCGCAGACGAGCGATTCGCGGCGATCCTGAATCCAGCGCACGGGGCGGCGAAGTTTCAGCGCCGCCCAGGCGACGCACACGGTTTCGCTTTCGACGTAGGTTTTTAGGCCGAACGAGGCGCCGACGTCCGGCACGACCACCCGCAGCCGCCGCTGGCTGATGCCCAAGACCTGCGCCAGCCCGATCTGCAGCGGCACCGGCAATTGGTGCGCCACATAGACGACCAGTTCGTCGAGCCGGCTGTCGTAGGCAGCGACGCAAGCGCGACCCTCGAGCGGCAGCGGGTGCATGCGGTTCATGCGGAAGCTGCGCTCGACCACGTGTGCTGCCGCGGCCTTGGCGGCGGCAAGATCGCCGGCCTCGATCTTGGTCTCGACCAGAATGTTGTCGCCCCATTCGTCGTGCACGAAAGGCGGGGCCTTTTTCAGCGCCTCCGCCATCGTCACGACCGGCCGCAATGGATCGAAATCCACCTGCACCAAAGCCGCAAGGTCCTCGGCTTCGGCGGCACTCGCGGCGAGCACCATGACGACCGGTTCGCCGACGTGGCGCACTTTACCGGCGGCGAGGATCGGCCAATCCGACGGTTTGAATCCTGGCATCTTGGCGGTCGAGCGCATGCGGCCGACGCCTGTCAGGTCGCCGGCGTGATAGACCTGCTTCTGCGCGCCGGGTGGCTTGTGCACCGCGACGATGCGGGCGTGCGCATACGGCGAGCGCACGAAGGCGGCATGCAGCGTCCCCGGCAGATTGATGTCGGCGCAGAACTGCCCGCGCCCTTCGAGAAAGCGGGCATCCTCAAGCCGCGG
>Ga0335072_10015172_pt1 | contig 10940 bp, 9 predicted proteins | sample Lox_Sample_21_FD_206725 | JGI IMG/M metagenome (GOLD analysis project Ga0335072, IMG submission 206725) | Soil microbial communities from Loxahatchee National Wildlife Refuge, Florida, United States - Lox_Sample_2.1 | ecosystem: Environmental > Terrestrial > Soil > Wetlands | place: USA: Florida... | reverse complement strand
AGACCCGCAGCAACCAGCGCGCGCGTATTCCGGCCGCTCCCCGCCCCGATCTCGAGGATCGGCGCGCCGGGACGGTCCCGCAGGCGTTCGATCAGCTCGAGTGCGAGGGGATGCGGCGGACGGCGGACGGCCTCTGGCGAATCGGGTGTCATGTATGGCGACCGAGACGCTCATTATCGTCGTCGGCGGTGACTACCTGGCCTATGAAATCTGCCGCGAGATTTTAAAGACGGCTGGGCAGCGCGTTGCCCTCGTGTGGAAGCACGAGGAGGAGCGCGCCGCAAATCTGCTTGCCCAAACGGTAGCTCGATTTCGCGCCGAGTTTCCCCATACGTTCGCGCACTATGCGCTCGACCCGGCCGAGTCCGCGAGCCTGCGCGAGGCGGGCCTCGACCCGGTGGGCGCCCACGCCGATCAACCCAACTACTGCATCGTCGCGGTGTCGCAAGACGACCGCCTGAATTTGCGCGTCGCGTTGATAGCGCGCGACATCAACGAGCGCACCCGCGTCACGATTCGTCAGTTCAACCCGGTGCTCGGCCACAAGATCCAAGAAGGGCTCAAGTACAATTGCACGGCGATTTCGCCGGCGGCACATGCCGCGGCGACGTACGCGGCGTCGGCCGTCGATCCATCGTGCTTTTATGCACTGCCTTTTCCTACCCTCGAGACTCTGGTCGCCAAAGCCGTGCATCGCCACGACCATCACGGCAACGAAAATGGCGACCGAGACCGCGAGCATGACGGAAGCGGCAGTCTCTTTGGGTTTTGCGAGCGCGATGCGGAGCAGTTCGGCATCGATGGTCTCGACGTCATCGCCGCAGAGGCGCATCTGCGCGCGCGCATCGTAGCAATCGACGGACGGCCGCCGTATGTCTGTTACGGCGATGAGGACCACGCCGATGGCGAGACGCTGGCGACGCCGATTCCGGCGAAAGCGCGCGTCTGCGTATTCGGGCCGATTGCAAACATCAAGCGCACCTGGCCGGCCAGCGAACGCCGGCGTGAAACGTCGTGGCGTAGCCGTATGGGTGAGTCGTGGCGCGACCTGCGCGTCGCAGCGCGCCGCACCGAACCGATTCTGCGCACGGTCTTTGGCGTGGCGGTCGTGTTGTATTTGGCGTTCTCGATTTACTTTGCAATCGCGTTGCGCCTCAACCCTATTGCAGCGCTGTATTTCGTCATGGCAACGATGACAACGGTCGGCTATGGCGATATCACGCCATGCCTCACACCCTGTACGCAACCATATTCCGCCGCTCAGGGTGTTTCACTACTGGTTGCGATGACTACGATGCTTGCCGGTGTCACGATCTTCGCGGTCTTCACCGCTACCGTAACCTCGGCGCTCAACGCGGCTACATTACGCCGTACGCGTGGGTTGCGGCGCATTCACCGCTCCGGCCACGTGATCGTGTGCGGCGCCGGCAACGTCGGCTCGCTGGTCATCGACTACCTGCGCGAGCTTGGGGAAGATGTAGTTGTGGTGGAGCGCAATCCGGATGCGATCCTGATCGAACTCGCGCGCGACCGTAAGATCGACCTCCTTACCGGCGATGCCACCAATGATGAGACGATCGCCTACTGTTCGCCGGAGCGCGCGAAGGCGCTCGTCGGCGTTACCAACAGTGACACGGCAAATCTCGAGGTCGCGCTCGGCGCGCGAACGCGCACGCGCGAACATGCGCGCTCCGACATGCACGTGGTTTTGCGTATCGACGATCTCGCATTCGGGGCATCGATTAAGCGTCACTTCGGGATCGCGTCCTTTTCGACAACGGAGCTGACCGCGCCGACGATTGCCGGACTCGCGCGGTTCGAAAGCACGCGCGGGCGTTTCGCAATTTTTGCCGACCGCAGCTTTGCGCGGGTTTTTCAGCTTGCCGAACGTTTTCAAGGCGCGGAAAATTCGCCGCCGCCCGCGCCACCGGAACGGCCGGGGTACAAGGTTCGCTGGATTCCGCTCTACGTGTGGCGCGAGCAGGGGGCCGGCAAAGGGGTTGCCGTCCCGGTACACAAGTTTGACCAGGACGTTAGACCGGGCGACCGCCTGTTATTTATGGTACCGCTGGATCAATTTAGCGATGCAAATACTTAGAAAGGATCGGAATGCTAGCCGCCGGTGACACGCTCCCCGACCTTGCCGTCGCAGACGACGCGGGCAACCCGGTCAAGATCGCCGAGTTGCTTGGTGGCCCGCTCATCTTGTATTTCTACCCGAAAGACGATACGCCGGGCTGTACGAGCGAAGCGTCGCAGTTTCGCGACCTGTACGCGAAGTTCGAGAAGAAAGGCGCGCGGATCGTCGGCGTCAGCCGCGACTCGGTCGCTTCACACCAAAAGTTCAAAGCGAAGTACAAGATCCCGTTCACGCTGCTCGCGGACACCGACTCGCGCTTGTATAACGCGTTGGGTGTTACTGCGCGCTCGACGTTTCTCATCGATGGAAAGGGTGTCATCGTCAAGGTCTGGCCGAAGGTCCGGGTCGACGATCATGCCGATGAGGTGCTTGCATCGCTACCGTAATGGCCGCCGCGATGCGCGTGCGCGTCGTCGGCTCGAGTGCCTCGGTCCCGCGCCCAGGGCGCGCATGCAGTTGCCATCTGATTCGCGCGCGCGGCACGAATCTGTTGCTCGACATGGGTACGGGCGCGCTTGCAAACTTGCGCATCGTGATGGATTATCCGGATCTCGACGGGATCATCATTACCCACATGCATGCCGATCACTTTCTCGATTTGATTCCGTTGCGCTACGGCCTCAAGTACGGTCCACTTTTGCGCGACGATCGGATGCCGATTTGGCTCCCGCCCGGCGGCGAGAGACAACTGCGCGCATTCGCCGACACGTTCTCGAGCGAAGGGCCGAGCGACTTTCTCGACGAGGTCTTTGAGGTCCGCGAGTACGATCCGGCCGGCACGCTCGAGGTCGGGCGTCTCTCGGTCACGTTTACCAAAACGATTCACTACATCGACGCGTACGCTGTGCGGGTCGAGCGCGACGGCGCGAGCGTCTGCTATTCCAGCGACACGGCTCCGTGCGAACGTGTCGAGGAGCTTGCGCGCGGTTGCAGCATCTTTTTATGCGAAGCTGCATTGGGACTTTCCGTAGAGACGGGGCCCGTGCGAGGACACCTTTCGGCCGTCGAAGCAGGCGAGATGGCGCAACGCGCGGGCGCGCGTCGCCTCGTGCTCACGCATTACGGAACGGAATTTGCACCCGGAGAGCTCGAAGACGCCGCACGCAGCGTGTACCACGGCCCCTGCGCCATCGCCGATGACGGAACCGAGCTAACGATATAACGTCTAGTTTTCTGTTTTGGCTTGATCGCGGGGGAGCGAGAACTGAATCAGCGCGCGCACCGGCGCGAGGCCGCGGCTCACGACCGCACATGGCGTCACGGTGAGGCCGAGTTCCTCGAGTCGTGCCTTCGCGGCGAGCAATTCGCGTCCTGACGTGACCACGTCCTCAAGCAACAAGATGTGCTGTCCCGGCGCGTACGGCCCTTCGACGTACTCGTCCGCGAAGGCACCGTAGCCTTTGGGCGATTTACGTACCGCGAGCAACGGCAAACCCGACATCTGCGAAACCGCGGTCGCGATGACCACGCCTCCCAGCTCAGTCCCGGCGATCAAGTCCGGATTCACCTCGGTAATGACCGGAACGAAGAGCCGCGCGATACGGCGCAACACGTGCGGATCCGAGAAGAGACGGAATTTGTCGATGTAGTAGTCACTGCGAACGCCGCCCGAGAGGACATAATCGCCGCGGGTTAGCGCGCGCTCCACCAGGATCTTGCGCAGCCAGACGAGTTCCGGCAGCGGACCGACGGGTTGGTTGGGGAGGCCTAGATGCTCCATTGCCACGCGTTCCAGTTCTCGATAACCGGGCTTGGGTCCAGGCCCTTGAAATCGGAATTGATCGGATGCATCTGCCGCAACCAGTTGATGAAGATTTCCGGGACATCGCGCGCCAGCAATGCTTGCGTTTTTGCATACGCAGCCTTACGCGTCGCCTCGTCGTAATGGGTTAGCGCCATGGTTTCTGCAGCGTCCATCTCGGAACTACAATATCGGGTGTAATTGTACCCGCCGGGCGGCACGTTCTTGCACATGAATTGCGCAGAATCGTCGGGGTCGATGCCTGAATACCAGCCGTCCACCACGACGTCGAAATGGCCGTTCTGCAGAACTCCGCCTTCGCCGGCCGGGGCGTAGAGTTGCGCGCCCGGGAAGAGCTTGATCTGTGCTTGGATTCCGATCCGGTGGAGCTGCGCCTGGGCCTGGACCGCAAGCTGCTTGTAGGTCGCATCCGAGTTATTGGTCACGAGCAGAATCGAGAGCGGATTGCTCGGTCCGTACCCGGCCGCCGCGAGCAACGCCCGCGCCTTTGCCAGATCGTATGGATAGGACTTCGCCTGCGGATCGTAGGCCCACATCCAGTCCGGAATATCTTCGCTCGCGAGCGTCTCTTGGCCGTACATCGTGGTGTTGACCAGGTTCTGCTTGTCGATAGCGTAGGCGATCGCTTGTCGCACGCGCGGGTCTTTCATCGCAGCGCTCGACGTATTGAACTGAAAATCGTAGTAGCCGTTCACGCGCATCCAGACGATCTGCGTTCCCGGGATGCTCTTTACTTGCGGATAGAGGTGAATCGACGCTTGATAGATCCAGTCGATCGCGTGCGTGCGCAGCAACTCGACCGAGGTGTTCTCGTCGGGGATGACTTTGATCTCGATCCGTTTGAGTCCCGGCTTACCCAAGAAGAAGTTGTCGTTTGCGACGAGCGAAACGTGATCGTTACGGACCCATTCCGCGAAGCGGAACGGACCGTCTGAGACGATCGGCTCGCTATTGAACGGGATCTGGTTGACGTTGGGGTATTTCGCCAGCACGTGTTCGGGCGCGACGCCGTACGGCTGATCGCTGTCGGTGAAGAACGTGTTGACGAAGGGCGAGAACTTTTCTTTGAGGTGAACGATGACGGTCCATGGATCGGGCGTATCGAGCGACTTGATGTAGTCGTACCCGTGACGCGAGACGATGTTGTTGTTCGGGTTCATCAGCGCTTGCCACGTCCATTTGACGTCCTTACTCGTGAACGCGACGCCGTCGGTCCACTTGACGTCTTTACGCAGATGGTAGGTGATCGTCAGACCGTCGGCGCTGATGCCGCCGTTGCGCGTGTCCGGTACCTCGGTCACGAGCAGCGGCTGCTGGACGCCCTGCGCGTTGGGTTGGATCAGCGGTAAGAACATGAAGCGCGCGATGAAGACGTCGGTCGTGTTCGAGGTGAGCAGCGGATTGAGGTTCTTCGGCTCTTCCTGTATGGCCACACGCAGCACGCCCGGCTGGGTCCACGAATGCTCGCCGCTGCCCTGATCGGAGGCCTTCGAGCATGCGGCGAGGAGCCCCGCGAGGGCGAGAAGGGCCAATGGACGTCTCACGAAGCGAAAAGCCTCCCTAGGGAAAGGGCAAATAAAGCCCGCCTCTTATTGCCCTAGGCCCGCGAAGCCACCTTGTTACCAGGCACGGGATCGTAGCGCTCGTGGCGCGCGGCGAAGCTTCCTAGGCCCTGGGTGCCGGTGCGCAGTTCGGTAATGTAGCGCGACAGCTCGACCTGCGGAACGTCGGCTTCGACGACGTCAAAGCCGCTTTGCTCGGCCGGGTTCATGCCCAGGATCTGTCCACGTTTGCCGGTGAGCTGCTGAATGACCGTCGACGTGTACTGCGTCGGCACGGTTACGGTCACGCGCGAGATCGGCTCGAGGACGGCCGGATGGCATTTGGGCAGCGCATCGCGCACGCCCATCCCGGCTGCGGTCTTAAACGACTGCTCGCTCGAGTCGACGTCGTGATATTGCCCGTCGAAGAGGGTGACGTGCATGTCGGTCACCGGGTAGCCGTTAGGCCCGTGGGCAAGCGCTTCGCGCACGCCTTTCTCTACCGCCGGAATGAACTGGCGCGGCACAACGCCGCCGACGATCTTATCCTCGAAGGTCACGCCCGAGCCACGCTCGCGCGGCTCGAACCGTAGCCACACGTCGCCGAATTGGCCGTGGCCGCCGGTCTGATGCTTGTAGCGGGAATGGATCTCGGTGCCCGCGGTGATCGTCTGCAAATACGGAATCTCGGGGGCAGCGGTTTCGACCTCGACCTTATATTTACGCCCAAGGCGCTCGACCGCGATTGCGACGTGTTGTTCGCCGCATCCAAGCAGCAGGAGTTCGCCGGTGATCTCGGCACGCGTTAATTTCAACGACGGATCCTCGTCGACAATGCGTGCGAGCATCTGAAAGATCTTGGCCTCGTCGATGCGCTCTTTCGGCTTGACTGCAATCGCAAAACAGGGTTCGGAGAGCACGACGCGCGGAAGTAACACGCGTCCGTTGCTCGAGAGCACGTCGCCGGTCTTGACCGGTTCTAAGCGCGCGATTGCGACGACCGCGCCGGGGCCCGCCTCGGCGATTGCTTCTTGCTTCTTGCCTTGCAAACGGTAGAGGCCGCCCGAACGTACCTTTTCGTCATTTTGCGAGATGTCGGTGAGCGTAGCGTCGGATTTAAGCGTGCCACGCACGACGCGCACGATCGAAAGCTTGCCGGATTGTGGGTGAATGACCGTCTTAATCACGTACGCGATCACCGGCGCCGCGGGATCCGGCTCGATCGTGCGGCCCTCCGCATCAACGACCGGCGCGTCTTTCGGCGAGGGGAACCAGCGTTCGAGCGCGCGCAGGAGCGCGGGAACGCCCGCACTCGTTGCGCCGGCTGCGACCAGCACGGGGACGATTTGATCGTGCGAGCACTCACTGCACAGATCGCGCTCGACCTCATCGAGCGGTGGTTCCACGCCTTCGAGGAGTTCTTCCATCAAATGATCGTCGAAGTCGGCCATTGCTTCGAGCAACTCGCCGTGCGCAGCGCGTACGCGTTCGAGAACGTCACCGGGTATCGCACCCTCTTTCTCGCCGTCGGGCTCGAACGCGAAGCCTTGCATGCCGGCGAGATCCACGTAGCCGGAAAAGCCGCTGTTCTTTTCGGTCGCCGCGGCGCGTGCGAAGAGTGGCCACTGCTCGGCGACAACGTGGCGCCCGTAAAGTGACTGGAGTGCGGCGAGTGTGCCTTCAAAATCGGCGCCGGGCCGGTCGAGCTTATTGATTACAAAGCAATGCGCCATGTTTCGCGCTTCGAGAAAATCGACGAGCGACTTGGTCTGCACAACGCGGCCGGGATCGGCCTCAACGACGACGACGGCTGCGTCGGCGCCGGAGAGCACGAGTTTGGTCTCTTCGAAAAAGTCGATGAAGCCCGGCGCGTCGATGATCGTGAGATCGACGTTACCGCTCGTACAGTGGGCAAATCCGGCGGTCGTGGATTCCGCGTGCGAAACGTCTTCGGGTTCGTGATCGGTGACGGTCGTGCCGTCGGCGATCGAGCCTCGGCGAGGGATGGCGCCGCTGCGTGCGAGCACGGCCTCCACGAGCGTGGTCTTGCCCGCGTGATGCGGGCCCACAAAAGCAATGTTGCGCTGACGCTCGATGTCCATGGCCACTCTCCAATACGCCTAGCGGCGTTTAGTCGTTTTCTTCTTCGCTGTTCCTTTTTTCGTGGCGGCCGGTTTAGCGGCGGCTTTCTTCGCCGGTGCCGCTTTTTTCACGGCTGCTTTCTTGGCGGGCGCCGCTTTTTTCACGGGCGCCGCTTTTTTCACGGGCGCCGTCTTCTTCGCGGGCCCCGTCTTCTTCGCGGGCGCGGCTTTCGCCGGCACCACTTTCTTCGCGGGCGCGGCCTTCTTTGCGGGCGCAAGTTTCTTGGCGGGTACAATTTTCTTGGCCGGCGCGGCTTTTTTCGCCGACCCAATTTTCTTCACCGGCGCGGCCTTCTTGGCGGGTACAATTTTCTTGGCCGGCACCGCCTTTTTCGCAGGAACGACTTTTTTCACCGGGGCTGCCGGTTTTTTTGCGGGAGCGGTTTTCTTCGCCGACGCGGCTTTCGACGATGCCGCCGATTCAGCGCTGCGCTTCGACGATGATTTCGGCGACGCGGGGGAGACGGGTTTCTTGGTAGTGCGTTCCGGGCTGCTCGCACGTTTTTTCGGTCCTGCGTCGCGCGCGGCTTTTGCGCTGTCTCGCGCGCGCGAGATCAGCTCCGGCTGCTCGGGCAGGCCGAGCTCCGCGCGGCTGAAGCCGCTGATGCTGCTTCCGGGCTGTACCGGCTCGGGCGAGCGCTGCGCGTGCGCTTCGAGATGTTCCCGCGTAGCGCGTAGCACGACGCGCGCCAGTCGTCCGGCGACCGGAAACACGACCTCGTTGATGCCGCATTCGTCGAGCATGTTTAGCACAGCATCGAATCCGCCGCCTTGATCTTTGGGGCTGTGCGCGTCGGAGCCGATCGCGATGCCGACACCGCGCGCCTTGGCTTTACGCATCAAGCGTTTGTTGGCGGCAATGTACTTTGCGCGTTGCTCTTCGTTCGCTGCGCGATAGATCTGCCGCGTGCTGATCTCAACCGCCATGCCACGGGCGTGGGCGAGATCGAGCAAACGGTCTTCGTAGGCTTCGAGTCTCTTCTCGTCGGGCCAATGCCCTAGAATCGCCGGCCGGTAGAAGTGGCCGACGATGTGCCCGGGGAGCTTCTCGATGTCCTCGAAGAGACGCGCGGTATAGAGTTCCCAAATGCGATCGACGCCGACGTGTTCGAAAAGATGCGCGAACTCCGGGTTGTCATAGGGCCACATGTAGTCGGCGCCTTTTTCCGGATGATCGATCGGCAAGAAATGGACCGAGCGGATTATCCCGTCCGGTCGCATCGCGTCGACGATATTCTGCGCGTCCGGTCTTGCGCGTGGATCGTTATCGACCTCGGCACCGATCGAGAAGCGCATACCGCGTCGCAAGCTTTCGCCGACCACGGCGGCATGGGTCACGTCGACGCCGGCAGTTTCAGCCGCGCCATAGAGATCGCCGGCGTGCGCGAGCTTGAGTGCGCGACGCACGGTATGCACGGCGCCGGGATCTTCGAATGTCAAATAGTTGATGTGGTCGGAGACCATCAAGAACCGCGGCGAATTGCGACGGCAGGCATGATAGAACCACAAGAACAGCATGCGCGGCGAGTACGCGATCGGCCGCTCCTCGGCGAAGGGGCGGTGCTCGCCTTTGGCGTGACCGTGGACGTCGGGAATCGCCGCAATACGGGGGTCGCTCAGCGTTCTACTTCCTTTACACCGCGAGGGATCCACGCGCTCGGCTTTGTACCCAGACGCGGCGTCGAGGCCGATGGCGTGCGCTGATCGATCCAAGGCACGACGGTCTCAACTAAGACTTCGATGCCTTTTTTCATCAGATCGAACGACATCGACGGATTCGACTCGCTGCCTGCGGCAATTGCCTGCGCGGGCAAATACGGCATATGCACAAGCCCGACGAGTGCCGGCGGCACACCATGTTCGGTAAGCGCAAGCATCTCATAGAGCGCCTGATTCCCGATAAACGTGCCGGCCGAGTTCGAAATGTAACCCGGGACGCCGGCAGCGGACCAGGCTTCCACGATCTTTTCGAGCGGCAGGTTAGAAATACGCGCCTCCGGACCACCACGCGCAACGACGTCGCCCTTACGCGCGACGCCGACATTGTCACTTTCAAAATCGAGCACATTGACGGCTACGCGCTCGAGCGAAAGCGCCGTGCGCCCGCCAAACTGCGAAAGCAGGATCACGATCTCCGGCTGGTCGAGCTGGAGCGCCTGCTCGAAGCGTTCGCGTACGTTGCGTGTCTCCACGGGGATGACCCGCGACGCCACCGGGCGTCCGGCCAGGAGCGCGCCCTCGAAACTGCGCGCGACCATCTCGCTTGGGTTGACTTTGTCACCGGTATGGGGCTCGAACCCCGCGATGAGGATATGCCTAGCCACTAAGGCTAGGTTACAGCTTGCGCGCGATGTAGCCTTCCATCTTGAGTAGGCGTGCCTTCATCTCGATCCCGTAGCCGTAGTTGTGGAGTTGACCTTGCGCGTCAACCACGCGGTGGCACGGGAAAAACAGCGCCACGGGATTGCGGGCCATGACCTGCCCGACTGCGCGTGCGGCACGTGGGCGCCCGATTTGCGTGGCAACCCACGAGTACGAGCGCACCTCGCCGGGCGGGATCTGCGCCGCGGCCCGTAACGCAGCTTGTTCAAAGGGTGTCAAGTCTTCAATATCAACGATCTGGTCGTCGACGCGCCATGTGCTAAAGAACTGTTCGAGCGTCCGGCTTAGCCACGGCGGCGCCTCGCCGGCAACGACTGGCCGCCGCAGGCGGCTCTCGACACGCGCGCGGACGGTTTCGAATGCTTCACCGGTGTCGATACCGATGTAGGCAATGCGCGCTTCTTTAAATCCGACGTAGAGACGGCCGATCGGTGTCTGCGCGAAGGCGAGGACGACGGGCGTGGTGCGTTCGCGGATCCTGATCTGCGCGATGTGCTCGACCACACGCTTGGCCAGATCGCACGATGGTTCGGGTTGGGGAAGACACGAGAGACAATATGCGACGCCTTCGAACTCCTCATAGAGCTCTTGGCAATGGTCACAGGCGCGCAGGTGAATATCGACGGCTTCCTTCACCGACTCTTGACAGTCGGCGCGGACTTCGTCCCAGAGCACTTCGACATCACGACAGCGCATGCAGGGGGTCTCCTTCGGGGGCGTTGCGTCCGATTTGCGGACCAAGAATGCGGCGCAAGATCCGGACCGCGCGGTGAACGTGCGACTTGACCGTGCCGATCGGCTGGTGCAGGATCTCGGCGATCTCCGGATGGCTGCGTCCTTCAATGAAGCGTAGCGTCGCGGCCGCGCGCAGATGGACCGGTAACTGTAAGAGCGCCTGCTCGACCAGCGCAACCTCGGCGTTCTGCTCCACGATCGTCTCCGGCTGCGGCGGTCCTTCATTGGACTCGCGCAGC
>Ga0335072_10015171_pt1 | contig 10940 bp, 9 predicted proteins | sample Lox_Sample_21_FD_206725 | JGI IMG/M metagenome (GOLD analysis project Ga0335072, IMG submission 206725) | Soil microbial communities from Loxahatchee National Wildlife Refuge, Florida, United States - Lox_Sample_2.1 | ecosystem: Environmental > Terrestrial > Soil > Wetlands | place: USA: Florida... | reverse complement strand
TCGAACACGGACGTCATGTAGCCGAGCCCGAGATTCGAATGCCCGGTACGGATGGCCGGATCGCCGGAAACGATGCCGTCGAAATACGCGGGATAGCGCTGCGACATGATCATGGCTTCGCGGCCGCCGGTCGAGCAGCCGTCGAAATAAGAATGATCCGCCGGACGGCCATAGTACAGGGCAATCAAGTCTTTCGCCGCCTGCGCCACTCGCCCGATGGCGACGTAGTAAAAATCAAGGCTGGCCTGCTGATCGCGAAAGAAGCTGCCGTCGAAAACCGCGCCTTTGTGACCGCTATCGGTGGTGACTACCGCAAATCCCCGTGCCAGCGCCGGTGAGTCGCCCGCGGCCTGTGAACCCAGAGGCAGGGCTACGTTACCGTTCAACCCGCCGCCTCCTTGAAACAGGAACCGGCCGTTCCACTGATCCGGCAGCGCAAGCGCGAAGCCGATGCCATACTGTTTTCCATCCACGCCGGTGCGCGGATCGATTACGCCGTCTACGCGGCAGAACGCCGGCACGGCGACCGCGACGGTTCCAGGGAAATTGGGGGAGATGCGGAGCGTCCCTGGCGCTGAAGCGGGCACGCGATCGGATTTGCTGATTTGGATGGAAGCGGTCATCTTAACCGTCGACAACTGCGCACAGAAACGGTCTTGCTGCGCAAACGCGCCCGGCGCGGCCAGCAGGAGCACACCGCAAAATGTAATGTTTTTCATCGAGGCTTTGGCCCTTTCGGTTGCAGAATCGATTGTATACAACACGGCCCGAAGCCGTGAGCCTATTTCGGCTGGATTTGGCTTGGGCTGGCCGGGAGGGTCAGCGAGCCTACGGCGTTGGAGCCGCGGTCGAACACGATCACCCGGAATCGGCTGTCACCTTGGCTGGCGGCCAGCTTTTCGGCGATGCCGATGCCGTCGTGGAGCGCCTGGTCGCGCTCGGTGCCGGTGTAGTTAATGTCGAGATCGCTTACCGGACTCGATGCGATCAGGCCGTTGGACATATACTTGACCACAACCAGCGCCAGATGACCGGTGTAGCGCTCTCCTTCGTGCGCTAAAGCGATGTCGTGCGCGTCAATCTTCACACTGGCAAGCTCCGTGTTGCCGGGTGGCGTGTCGGCGGCAAGGGTAGCCCGCAGGCCGATTTCCTCGGCATCAAAAGGAGCAGCCGCGGTAGAGACGAAAGCCTGCCGCGCCCGGCTACCCGCTTTCCAGGCGTAGTAGCCGGTCTTGGCTTGGATCCGCGCTCCTCCCCTTTTGGAAGTGACGCGCACTTTGTGAAATTTGTCATTCCAGTTCTTGGCGGGCGGGTAGTAGCCGATCTGATAATAGAAATGCAGATCGTTGCCGGCCTGCTGTACCACCGAGCCGATGTCCTTATCGGTGCTCCGTCGCCCTCCGGTCAGGTCCGCGAAAAGGTTCAGGGTTGCCAGCGACTGTATCCCGGTTCCGTCGCCGCCCGTGGCTCCGTAACCACCCGAAGTAGCTCCGATATTGTCCGATCGGCCCAACATGATTTGGCGGACGGGGTAGAGTGCGATGTCGTACCGGTCCAGGGCCTCGCTGAACTGGCGGATCAGAGGCGTGAAATCGATGGGCAATCCCGTGTCGGACCGGTTCTGGCCCAACGCAACCGGGACGCCATCGGTGACCCAAACCACGATTTTCCGCCCGGGAATGCTGGATAGCTGCTGTCCCAACGCCTCCAACACGCCAAAAGTCAATTGCGTCCGGACAAACACGTCGATGTCGGGAGAGCGGAAATTCTGAGTGGCCCTGAGGGCGGAATCCATGAGCGGCTTGATCTGCTGCGTCCAGGGCGTTGCATCGGGCCGTTCGGGCCGCTCGCCACCCGGTGGAATGGCATGCACCGGAAAGAGCCTGCCGTCGAGGGTCACCAGGTAGAGGTACAACGAATTAGCCGACTGCAGACTGCTCAGATTTCGCACCAACTGATTGGCCGCCATGCCGCGGGCGCCAAATCCCAGGTTCATCAGGTCGAACAGAATCACGATCGCGTTGGGTGGCCGGTCGGCGGCGCGATTGGAGAACTGGTTCGCGGACGGAGCGGGATCCTGGCCCTGCCCGGTAGTTTCGCCATTTCGCCGGAAGAAGGAGATTTTTTGCGGCTTGCCGGAGTCGGAAATTTGAAAATCATCGGCCGTCAAATCCGTGATGGGCTGGCCGTGTTTGTCCACCGCGACAACATTGAGGTCTACCAGTCGCGATCCGGACTGCCCGGGGTCTTCCGCGGGCATCAGAAGCGGCAAACAGAACCAGATGGCCACGGCCGGCAGTTTCATCACAGAACCTCCCGAATGACCTTTAGCGTGGTCCAAGTATACATCGCGGCCGCTGGGGCCGGCGCCCAGGCCGCGGCGGCGCAGGTTTTAGGAACCCTCTTTTTTTCATGCAAGTTTTTGTATCGCAAGGTATTAGCGCATCAAAAAAACATCAAAACAAGGATTGACAAATATTACAGATCGATGATATCTTCGTCCATCGAGATTGAATTCACCTCGTCCTTGGAGGGGTGATCAAACTCGCGTCCCCGTCTGCGCGAGTGCTTCAAGTCCCCGTCACGACACATCCCAAGTCCGTTGATTCTGTTAGGTGACTGTCAGTCACGCTACCGCGTGAAGACCCCCTGTTTCTAACGATCTACGGTTCGGTTTTCAGTTTTTAAACGAACGAACAAGTCAAAACGGGCGCTTGACGCCCAGAAAAGAGGGTTTCTCATGCAAAAACGTAGTGTCCGCAAAGATGGAGTTTCCCTGGCGCGACGTTGTGCCTCCATTTTTCTGCTGTCGTCCGGATTCCTTGGACTGGCTTCGCTGTCCCGCGCGCAGGTCAACCTCGGCCCCATCACGGTTGGGGCGGGCCTGCAAACGAGCTACGCGAACATCGAACCGAACAACGGAAGTGCCACCGATCAATTCCAGCTCGACCACATCCGCCTCTACATAAACGGGCCGGTGTATCAAGATATCAAGTTCATGTTCAACACCGATTATGATAGCGCCACCAACAAAATGGGCATCTTGGACGCAGTGGCGCAAATCGAGGTGGCGCCCGAGTTCAACATCTGGGTGGGCCGGTTCCTGCCGCCCAGCGACCGCGCCAATCTCTACGGCCCGTTCTTCGCGCATGAGTGGCTGGTCTATACCGACGGCATCCAGGACGGATATCCGTTCGTGTTTCAGGGCCGCGACAACGGGATCACCTACTGGGGCACCTTCGCCAAGAAAGTCAAAGTCTCCGTGGGCGCCTTCGATGGCAAGACCGCCACTGGTATTCCCAACGTCATCGGCGCAGCCCGCGTCCAGATCGATTTCTGGGATCCCGAAGACGGCTACTACCTCAATGGAACCTACTACGGAGATAAGAATCTGCTCGCGATCGGCGGAGCCACTCAATTTCAAAACGGCAAAACCGCAACGACCGCCGATTTTCTCCTGGAAAAGAAGGTCCTCAACGGCGGCGCGTTCACGATCGAAAGCGAGTACGCCAATTACAACCGCCTGGGCGGATATGACGCCCGCTATGCCAAGAGCGATGGCGCGTACGGGCTGGGCAGCTTCCTCTTTCCCAAAAAGGTGGGCGTCGGAAAGTTCGAGATTCTCGGCAAGTATGCCAAGGCGAATTTTACCGAGCCTCTCACGGGTTTGGCCAGCTACAACCAGAAGACCACCGAATTCAACCTCAACTACGTCATCAAGCAGTTCAACGCGCGCGTGATGGCTTTCGGCCAGAACATCAAGTTTAACGGCGTCCAGACCGGTTTCTGGCAGGCGGGCATCGGCCTCCAGGTCCAGATGTAAGGCATCCGTGTTCCAACTTCACTAGGAAGGAGTTTCAATCATGAAATGTAAATCATGGCTTGCGGTCCCGGGGCTGCTGCTTACCGGGATGCTATTCGCCAACGTCGCCGCAGCGCAGGACAACGTCATTAAGGTCGGGATTCTGCATTCGCTGTCGGGCACCATGGCCATCAGCGAGACAACGCTGAAGGATACGATCCTGATGATGATCGCCGAGCAGAACAAGAAGGGCGGGCTGCTGGGCAAGAAGCTTGTACCCGTGGTCGTGGATCCCGCTTCGAACTGGCCTCTCTTCGCCGAGAAGGCTGCCGAGTTGCTCGAGAAAGACAAAGTCGCGGTGGTGTTCGGGTGCTGGACCTCGGTTTCCAGAAAATCGGTGCTGCCGGTCTTCGAAAAGGACGACGGGTTGCTCTTCTACCCGGTGCAGTATGAAGGCGAAGAGTCATCGAGAAACGTCATCTACACCGGCGCGGCTCCGAATCAGCAGGCCATCCCCGCGGTGGACTATCTGATGAAGGAAGTCGGCGTGAAGCGCTGGGTGCTGGAAGGCACGGACTACGTTTATCCGCGCACGACCAACAAAATTCTGGAAGCATACCTGCATTTGAAAGGCGTGAAGCCGGAAGACATCTCCATCAACTACACGCCGTTCGGTTATTCGGACTGGCAGGCCCGTGTGGCCGCCATCAAGCGGTTCGGCTCGGCCGGCAAGAAGACCGCGGTCGTATCCACTATCAACGGCGACGCCAACGTGCCGTTTTACAAGGAACTCGCCAATCAGAAGATCTCCGCCGAAGACATCCCGGTGGTTGCCTTCTCGGTGGGCGAAGAGGAGCTCTCCGGACTGGACACCAAACCGCTGGTGGGCCACCTGGCTGCGTGGAATTACTTTGAGAGCATCAATACGCCGGCGAACAAAGCGTTCATCACGCAGTGGCATGCGTTCATCAAGAACAACAAGCGCACCACCAACGACCCCATGGAAGCGCATTACATCGGCTTCAACCTGTGGGTGAAGGCCGTGCAGAAAGCCGGAACCACGAGCCCTGACAAGGTAATCGACGCCCTCCCCGGCCTGGAAACGCCGAATCTGACCGGCGGCATGGCCAAGGTGCTGCCCAATCATCACATCACCAAACCGGTGTACATCGGCGAAGTGAGAGCCGACGGCCAGTTCAATGTGGTGTGGAAATCCCCCGGCGAAGTCCCCGGCGACGCCTGGTCGGACTATTTGCCCGGCAGCAAGGACATCGAAGCGGATTGGGTGCATCTGAAATGCGGGAACTATAATAAGATCACGAAGAAGTGCTCGGGACAAAACTACAAGTAAGGAAACGCCTATCATCGGGCGGGCCGTGGCGTCTGGCGCTGCTGCTCGCCCTTTGTGTTGTGATCCCGCTGCGCTCGCAATCTCCCAAGGACGCGGCGTTCCTCGTCACGCTCGGCCAGCTGCGTGAGGCCAGCTACGCCGACAAGGCAGGCATCCTCGAAAAGCTCGGCCAGACGGGTCATCCCAGCATCCGCCCGGTCTTCCAGGCGCTGCTTGAAGACCGGCTCTTCTACCGCAACAGCGATCAGAAAGTTTTCATCGTCAAAGCCGCTGACGCGGTTCCCCTCAGCCTGATCGATCCGATCACCCTGAAGAACGCCGGGACCGCCTCGCCGGACGGCATGACGGAAATCGGCGTGAACAACGCCTTGCGGCGCGTGCTACAGATCGGCATCGCGCGGTTCGGCTTATCCAGCCCGGACGCTTCCGTGCGCCTGGACGCGGTACGCCAAATGTTGCATTCGCTCGATGACAGCAGCATTGCCTTGTTGCGCGAGCGGCTTCCACTGGAAAAGAATTCGGCCGTCAAAAAAGAGATCGCCACCGGCCTCGCGCTGGCCGCGTTGGATAACTCCGACCCCAAGGCCCGCCTGGAGGCCGTCGCGACATTGCGGGACAGCCTCAGCCAGGATGTGCGCAATCGCCTGGCGGCTTTGGTGGTGAAGAATCCCGATGGAACCTTCGCCGAAAGCGACCCTAAGGTGCGTCAGGCCGCCGCCGACGCGATCGCTCACATGGACCGCTGGCGTTCGTTCTATTCCGGCATCGAAACGCTGTTTTTCGGCCTCAGCGTCGGCTCGGTGCTGGTTCTGATCGCCATCGGGCTCGCCATTACCTTCGGTGTCATGGGTGTCATCAACATGGCTCATGGCGAGCTGATGATGCTCGGCGCCTACACCACCTACGTCGTCCAGTTGATCATGCCCGGGCACATCGGCATCTCGATTCTCGTGGCAATTCCGGCGGCGTTCGTTGTCGCTGGCCTGGCGGGCGTTCTCATGGAGCGCACCATCATCCGCTATCTTTACGGAAGGCCGCTGGAGACGCTGCTGGCGACATTCGGCGTCAGCCTGATTCTGCAACAGGGCGTCCGCTCGATTTTCTCGGCGCTCAACCGCGCTGTGATCACCCCCGACTGGATGAGCGGCTCCCTGCGCCTCAACGACGCGTTGGAGATCACCTATAACCGGCTTTACACCGTGGTCTTCACATTGATCATCTTCTTCCTGCTCCTGCTGGTGTTGAAGCGCACCCGGATCGGCTTGGACATCCGGGCCGTTTCGCAGAATCGCGCCATGGCTAAGGCCATGGGAATCCGCACCGAGTGGGTGGATGCCATGACGTTCGGCCTCGGCTCCGGAATCGCCGGCGTCGCAGGAGTCGCGCTGAGCCAGTTGACCAATGTCGGGCCGAATCTGGGCCAGGACTACATCGTCGATTCGTTCCTGGTGGTTGTGTTTGGCGGCGTCGGAAACCTGTGGGGCTCGCTCATTGGCGGCACCTCGTTAGGCATTGTCAATCAGCTCCTGGAGCCGTACGCCGGAGCCGTACTCGCAAAGATCTTCGTCCTCGTCGCGTTGATTCTTTTCATTCAGGCCCGGCCTCGCGGACTCTTCCCGCAGGCTGGCCGCGCGTCGGAGGACAAGTAGCAGGTGCTGCGCCACTGGAGTGGGGTCATCGGCCGGGATCGGGGAGGGGCGTCGTTCCTGGCCGTGCTCGCCCTGGTGGCCATCGTTGTGCCCGTTCTCAACCTGGCGGTTCCCTCCTCATCCGCTCTGCACCTCACTTCTTATGGCACGGTCCTGATCGGCAAGTACCTCTGCTATGCCATGCTGGCGCTCGCGGTCGACCTGATCTGGGGCTACTGCGGCATCCTGAGCCTGGGCCATGCCGCGTTCTTTGCGCTGGGCGGCTACGCCATGGGCATGTACCTGATGCGCGAGATCGGCCCGCGCGGCGTCTACGGCAATCCGATCCTGCCCGATTTCATGGTGTTTCTGAATTACAAGTCGCTGCCCTGGTTCTGGTACGGCTTCAACCATTTCGGGTTCGCGCTCCTGATGGTGGTGCTGGTGCCCGCCGCGCTGGGACTGGTTTTCGGCTGGTTCGCCTTCCGCTCGCGCGTCACCGGCGTGTACTTTTCCATCATCACGCAGGCTCTCACCTACGCCTTGATGCTAGCCTTTTTCCGCAACAACATGGGCTTCGGCGGCAACAACGGATTCACCGATTTCAAGGACATCGTCGGCTTCAACCTGGATTCCAACCGCACGCACGTTGCGCTGGTGTTGATCTCCGCCGCCGCACTCGCGGTGAGCTATCTGGTTTGCCGCATGATTGTCGAATCGCGGGCCGGGCGCGTGATCCGCGCCATCCGCGACGCGGAGAGCCGCACGCGCTTCCTCGGCTATCCGGTGGAATCGTTCAAGCTGTGGCTGTTCGTGTTGTCGGCCATCATCGCGGGCATCGCCGGATCGCTGTACGTGCCGCAAATCGGCATCATCAACCCGAGCGAGTTTTCACCCATCAATTCCATTGAAGTGGTGATCTGGGTGGCGGTGGGCGGTCGCGGCACGCTCTATGGCGCCATCGCGGGCGCGGTGCTGGTGAATTACGCGAAAACCTACTTTACCGGCGCGCTTCCCGAGGTTTGGTTGTACGCGCTGGGCGCGTTGTTCGTGCTGGTAACACTGTTCCTCCCGCGTGGAATCATCGGCCTGGTGCCGGCTTGGAGCAAAGACAAACCGCCTGGACGCAACGTGGAAAGCAAGGCGGATACGGCGGCGGTCAATGCGGGCCGGTAAGGCGGAGAAACGGCTTTATCTCGAGGATGTGACCGTCAGCTTCGACGGGTTCAAGGCACTCAATCAGCTCTCGCTTTACGTCGACCCCGGAGAGCTGCTCTGCATCATCGGTCCCAACGGCGCCGGAAAGACCACGATGATGGACGTGGTCACCGGCAAGACGCGGCCCGATTCGGGCGGGGCCTGGTTCGGCAACGACATCGACCTGCTGCAACTGTCCGAGCAACAAATCGTGGGCGCGGGAATCGCGCGCAAGTTTCAGAAGCCGACCGTGTTCGAGCAGCTCACCGTCTTCGAAAACCTGGAGCTGGCACTGGCCGGCACGCGCTCGTTTTGGAAAACGTTCCGCGCCCGCATTACGCCCGCGCAACGGAACCGAATCGACGAAGTTTTGGACATCATCGGCCTCGCGGATCAGCAGTCCGCGCTGGGCAGAGTGCTTTCGCACGGCCAGAAGCAGTGGCTGGAGATCGGCATGTTGCTGATGCAGAACCCGGCCTTGCTGCTGGTGGACGAGCCCGTGGCCGGCATGACGCCGCACGAAATCGAGCGCACCTCCCAGCTTCTGCTATCGCTCGAAGGCGAGCACTCCATCGTCGTGGTGGAGCACGACATGTCTTTCGTGCGATCCATCGCCCGCCGGGTCATTGTGCTTCACGAAGGACAGGTGATCGCCGAGGGCGACATGGACAAAGTGCAGAAAGACGCTCGCGTCATCGAAGTTTATCTGGGAGTCTGAACGTGCTGTCCATCAAAGGCCTCAATCAGTTTTACGGCGGCAGCCACACGCTGTGGGATGTGGACCTGGAAGTGCCCGCCGGCGCGCGCATGTGCGTGATGGGCCGCAACGGCATGGGCAAGACCACGCTGCTGAAGTGCATCATGGGTCTGCATCCGTCCAGTTCCGGCGCCATCAACTTCGAAGGAACCGATCTGCTGAAGTGTCCCGCCGAGCAGCGCGCACGGATGGGCATCGGCTACGTGCCGCAGGGCCGCGAGATTTTTTCGCAGCTCTCCGTGGAGGAAAATCTGCGCGTGGGTTTGGGCATGCGCAAGAACGGCCCGCGCTCGATTCCGGACCGCATCTTCGACCTGTTTCCCGTCCTGAGGCAAATGCTGAACCGGCGCGGCGGCGATCTCTCCGGCGGACAGCAGCAGCAGCTCGCCATCGGCCGCGCGCTGGTGCTGGAGCCGAAGCTGCTCATCCTGGACGAGCCCACCGAGGGCATTCAGCCCAACATCGTGCATGAAATCGGCGACATCGTCTTGCGGCTGAATCGCGATCAGGGCCTGACCGTGCTGCTGGTGGAACAGAAGCTGCCGTTCGCGCGCCGCGTCGCCAGCGAGTTCTGCATTCTCGATAAGGGCCGCCGCGTGGCCGCCGGTCCGATCGGCGATCTCACCGACGACGTGGTGCAGGCGCACCTGAGCGTCTGAGGGTAGGATGGAAGAGTAGACGTTCAGGCCATTTCCGGGCCCTTAGCTCAGCGGTTAGAGCAGCGGACTCATAATCCGTTGGTCGAAGGTTCAAATCCTTCAGGGCCCACCACTAGAATAGCTTCCCGATGGAGCGCTGCAGCAGCCGGAAAATCTGATCCGGCGGCTTCGACGCATCCACGATGTCGAACTGGTAGCGCTTGGCCATGCGGTCCAGCGCCAGGATCACGCGCGACTGGTAGCGCACGAAGCTGTCATACATGTCCACGCCGAAGCGCATGTCCATGCCGCTCTCCCAATGATCGAACGAGCCGCGGCCCAGCACCACGCGCGCCACCAGGTCGCGCACATCGGCGCGCAGATAGTAAATCGCGTGCGGCACCAGGGCGAAGCTGGCCACGCGCTCGATCCAGGCCCGATCCTCACCGCGGGCAATCGCTCGCGCCATCAGCGAAAAGATGTAGCGGTCCGTCAGGACGACAAAACCGGCGCGCAACGCGGGAATGATCTCGTTCTCCAGGCGATCGGCGAAATCCGTCGCATAAAACAGCGTCATCGTGATGGGGCCGAGGGTGTTGCCTTCCTTGGCCTGCTGGATTCCCTTCCCCGCCAGCGCCCCGCGCGCGAGTCCCGTGTCCAGCACCGCGTGCCCCTGGTGCTCCAGCCACGCGCGCAGCCGCGCTACCTGCGTCGAGCGGCCCACTGAGTCCGGCCCTTCGATCACGATCAGCTTGCCGTGCAGCTCCTCGCGATCCACGCCCGCCAGCGGTTCGCTATAGAATTCGAGCGGCTGCCTGTGCAACATCCATCTCCCTCGCTGGAGCGCGCATGATGCCGTTGCGCAGGCTCTCGCCCAGCTCGCGCATCACGATCTCGCGCATCTGCTGCTGCTGTTCCTCGATGGAGCCGGTCGCGTCGATCACATGGAACCCAAGCTCCTGCACCATCGCTTCGTATTCGTCCAAAATGCGCCCTTGAAAAATCCGGAAACTCTCCTCGATGTTGCGGCTGAGCCCCAGATCCATGCCGGCTTCGTAAAATTTGATCGCGTTGCGCCCGCCCAGAATGCGCCCGATAGCCACTTCCAGCGGCACGCGGAAATAGAACGCCAGGTTCGGCCGCACCGCGAAACGGTACAGGTTGCGGACCCAGCGCCGGCTGACGCCGCGGACCACGTCGCGCGCAAAAGCCGTGTAGGCGTAGCGGTCGGCGCACACCACCGCGCCGGCCTTCAACAGCGGCACGATGTAGCGCTCCAGGCGGTCGGCGAAGTCAGTGGCGTGGATCAGGCTGAACGTCACCGGCGTGAACATGTTCTTCTTTTTGCCGCGCCGCGTCGTCTCCCGCACCAGCGGCGACGAATTCCACTCGCTGAACGACACCGCGATGCATTGCGACCGCAGCCATTGGCTCAGCAGCGCGAGTTGCGTGGATTTGCCGGAACCGTCGATTCCCTCGACAACAATCAACTTGCCGCGATGGCGATTCGGGACCAGAAGGGGCATAGGGGAGGCGAACCGTTCATTATAAGCTTTTCGCGGCTTCG
>Ga0335072_10015170_pt1 | contig 10941 bp, 5 predicted proteins | sample Lox_Sample_21_FD_206725 | JGI IMG/M metagenome (GOLD analysis project Ga0335072, IMG submission 206725) | Soil microbial communities from Loxahatchee National Wildlife Refuge, Florida, United States - Lox_Sample_2.1 | ecosystem: Environmental > Terrestrial > Soil > Wetlands | place: USA: Florida... | reverse complement strand
GAGAGCGGCGCGGACGTCGTCGACCTCGCCGCGGCCGTCGTCGTGCGCGCCCTCGCTCAAGCCCGTGCCGCGGAAGTTGAAGCGCAAGGTAGGCAGGCCGAAGTAGGAGAAGGCCTTGGCTGCGTGATAGACGACCTTGTTGTGCATGGTGCCGCCGCCAAGCGGATGCGGGTGGGCGACAAGTGCGGCATAAAGCGCATCAGGAGTTCCGGTGTTGAGCAGGGCTTCGAGACGGCCTTGCGGGCCTCGGAGGTCTTCGATGGTCTGGAGGTTCGAACGGAACGGCGTCACAGAGATGAGTTTACGCGGCAGGAATTTCTCCAGGACTGAGACTTGGAGTTCTGTATAGTCGTCTCACCGAACAGCTACACACTTTTCACGAGTCCACTCCCACACTCAGGAGGCGTTCGCCTTGGCCACCTTGCTCCGCCATTTGTCTGTTGCTGCGATTGCCGCGATGTTCGTCAGTACCGCGTTTGCGCAGGATCAGCCGCAACGCCCGCGGCGCAGCGAGGAACCAACCGCGAGTGCTCGTGGATCAAGCGAGACGGAGCAGAACGAGAAGAGCACGCCGATTCCGGCGGAGACGAAGTCCGAGACGCAGCACACGTGGAGCGCGGGTTCGCGCACCGTGCACTACACCGCGACGGCGGGGAATCTGCTGATCCGCGACGACGAAGACAAGCCAAACGGCAGCATCTTCTACGTGGCCTACACGGAGGATGGAGCGGACAAGCACACGCGTCCGGTGACGTTCCTGTACAACGGCGGCCCAGGGTCGGCGACGATCTGGCTGCACATGGGCTCAGTTGGCCCAGTCCGCGTAGTGACGGCCAGTCCAGAGGCGAGCGGGCCTGCGCCTTTCAAGTGGGTGGACAACCAGTACAGCCTGCTGGACAAGACCGACCTTGTATTCATCGACGCACCGCTGTGCGGGTTTTCGCGCGCAGTGGGCAAGGGAACCGTGAAGGACTTCGCGGGCGTCGACCAGGACATCAAGGCGTTCAACAAATTCATCACGCGGTACATCACGGTAAACCAGCGCTGGAACTCACCGAAGTATTTGTTTGGCGAGAGCTACGGAACTCCGCGCTCGGCAGCGCTGGTGGCATCGCTGAACAACGATGGCATTCAGTTCAACGGCGTGATTCTGCTGTCGTCGATCTTGAACTATTACATGCGCGCGCCGGGCTATGACATCGAGTCACCGACGTATCTGCCTAGCTATGCCGCGATCGCCTGGTACTACAAGAAGGTGCCGCAGAACGGCTCGATGAAGGACTGGGTGCAGAAGGCGCGTGAGTTTGCGGGCGGCGAGTATGCGGCCGCGCTGCATCAGGGCGACATGCTGCCGAAGGCGCAGTTCGATGAGATTGCGCAGAAGGTAGCGAGCTTCACCGGACTGCCACTCCAATACGTGAAGGATGCGAAACTGCGCATCTCACCCACCCGTTTCCGCAAGGAGCTATTGCGCGGCGACGAGAAGACTCTCGGTCGATATGACGCCCGCTTCCTGGGCGATGACATTGATGCTGCCGGCGAGAATCCGAGCTATGACCCGAGCGATACGAGCATCAGTGGTGTATTTGTCGGCGCGTTTCATGACTATCTGCAGAGCGAGTTGAAGTACATGAGCTCGGAGCCGTATTACCTGTCGGGGCCCGGGATCAATCAGAATTGGGACTGGAAGCACCGGCCGTCGGGCACCCAGGGACCTCCTGGCGCGGCCGGACGCGGAGAGCAATCGGAACCGGATACGGTGATCGATCTGTCGGATGCAATGCGGAAGAATCCTCACCTGCGCGTGTTCTCGGCGAATGGATGGTATGACCTGGCGACGCCGTTCTTTGGGACCGAGCATGACCTTGCGCAGATGATGCTGCCGGAGTCGAGCCTGAAGAATGTGCAGTTCGGCTACTACCCTGCAGGACACATGGTCTACCTCAACGTGGACGCGCTGAAGGAGATGCACGCGGACCTGGAACGCTGGTACGGCGAGACGAGATAAAGCGACCAAGCAATCGAACCGCATCTCGTTCTGCGAGGTGCGTCGTGCACTTGCTCGCACAGGGCGAGGGGGTATACCTTGTGCGCACGATAGGGTCTTTCTGCGGCGCCGGCTCTGCCTCAAAACAGCAGCGGGTGCCTTCACAATCACCAGGCGAATCACCGGGACTCCACATGTAACCGCCGAAAGGAGATCCACGTTATGGACCGCATGTTGGTCGTTGTTTTCGACAATGAGAATAAGGCGTTCCAGGGGAAGACTGCGTTGATGCAGCTTCAGGACCAGGGAAACGTCAACGTATACGGGTACGCCGTTGTGGCTGAGAATGCCGACCGCACCGCAACCATCAAGCAGGCCGACAACAGCGGTCCGCTCGGCAGCCTGTTCGGGATGTCCTTCGGAGCACTCATCGGTGCTCTGTTCGGACCGGCAGGACTGGTATTGGGTTCTGCCGCCGGACTGGGCAGCGGAGCGGCGGTGGACTTCACGAACCTTGGCGTCGGGCAGGACTACCTCGACGATGTCTCCAAGGCTCTGATCCCCGGCAAGGTAGCGCTGGTTGCGCAGGTCGATGAGGATTGGACGACGCCAGTCGACTCCAACATGGAGGCGCTTGGCGGCGTCGTATTCCGGCGTGCATTGTCGGATGTTCAGAAGCAGGTGCGTCAAGAGAACATCGCGGCGATGAAGGCAGACGTGGCGCAGTTCAAGGCGGAGCAGGCGCAGGCCCAGGCGGACCGCAAGGTGAAGCTGCAGGACAAGATCAACCAGTTGGAGAGCAGGATCCAGGCGCAGACGCAGAAGCTGCAGGAGCGCGGCATGATCTCCGAGAAGAAGGCCCAGGCCCGCGCGAAGCTAATGGAGACAAAGGCGGCGATCGCTCAGGCCAAAGCCTCATAAATTGTTGATTTTGGGGATCGGGTCAACGGCGCTTCGAATAGAGTTGAGGTGCGGAGCGACGTTGACCCGATGCGTTTTTAAAGGAGGAACATGCTTCTTGTTGCGAGGTCCCGAGGACGTATTGTGAGTCGGCTGTTGTTTTGCGCGAGTTCGCTGTGCTTGCTAACGCTGGGTTGCACTCCTCCTCCAGCGGCGAATCAACCGCAACCGGAGAAGACGAGTCAGCAGCCGCAACCTCAACCACAGGCGCAAACCCAGGCCGCGCAGGAGCAGGACGAAGAGGTTCAGATGGGCCAGGAGGTCTTCAATGAGCTCAAGGCCAAGGGCGAGATCATCGAGTCCTCACCGCTCTACGATCAGTTGCGGCCCATCTCGGACGAGATAGCGCGAGCGGCGCAGCCGCAGTACGGGCATCCGTTCAAGTTCTACCTCGTGCATGAGCAGCAGCCGAATGCCTTTGCCACGCCTGGGGGCAACGTGTATGTGGTCGATTCGCTGCTGTACTTCGTGAAGAACAAAGAACAGCTCGCGGGGACGCTCTGTCACGAGGTCTCGCACACGATTCATCACGACACGATCGAGTTGATGGAAAAGCGGCAGAAGCTCCAGGAGCGAGAGGTGGGTGCGGCGATACTCCTCGGACCGACCAAGGCTCATCTGCTCGCGATCGCGTTGCTAGGTCACCTCAATTCGCTGGGCTACTCGCGAGATGTTGAGGAGCGCGCGGATCTGACTGGCTCGGACGTCTGTTCGCGGACAAGCTACAACCCCTGGGGGTTGGTGTGGCTGCTCCAGGATTTCAAGAACTCAGATATGCCGCAGGTTCCGCAGCTTCTCTCCGACCACCCGAACGACCAGAACCGGATCAATGCGTTGGAGCAGCATTTCAAAAGGAATCCCACGGTGTTCGCGAAGTACAACCCCAACCCGAAATCGGCCACGCCGATGACGGTTCCGAAGGATTCTGCGGAAGTCTTCTTGCATTGACGGCAGGTTTGTTGCCAATCAGCTTACAAGTTCAATCCCTGCAGTAGTTTGAACGCGTTCCTTCATGTCGCCGACGACAAGCGCCTGCAGGGCACGCCGGTCAATTTCTGGCCAAAAACGTGCTAAACTAAAGTGTTTGCGGCGTCTGACGCCGGCAGGAAAGGAAACCACGCGTAGAGATGGCAAAGCGCCGCGGAAATCCAAACTGGGGCAAGCCCGAGCCGATTGGGCCGGTTGTCCCGACGGTGACATCGTTTGAACAGATCGTTAAAGAGTACAAGCTGACTCCGGACCAGTACGTACGGTCGACGCGTCTGCGGGAGTGGGCTCGGCGGAACAAGAACTCGAAGTACATCCCTGAGGCGTTGCTGGAGGCCTGGGGCTTTGAAATAGAGTCCACCCTGTAAGGTGCGACAGGTCCGGTGATGAATCGCGCCGGAGATTTGGAACATCAATAGTTTTCGAGAATGGCCGCCGGTTGGGCGGCCAATTCTTTCGGGGTCCTGGGTAAGGAGCCAGAGCGAATGGCCGAGTTGTCGAGTGGGTTTGTCGATGTGCCAGCGGCGATCGCCGAGTTGCAGGCGGGTCGAATGGTCGTTGTAGTGGACGACGAGGATCGCGAGAATGAGGGCGACCTGACACTGGCGGCGGAGTTCTGCACGCCGGAGGCGATCAACTTCATGGCGAAATATGGCCGCGGTCTGATCTGCCTTACGCTTACAGAGGATCGCGCGGACGCGCTGCGCCTGTCGCCGATGACGCAGGACAATACCTCGCGCTTCGGCACCGCGTTTACCGAGTCGATTGAGGCACGCGAGGGTGTGACGACGGGAATCTCGGCGGCGGACCGCGCACACACGATCCAGATGGCCATTGCGCCGGGCACCACGCCGAACGATCTCGCACGGCCCGGCCACGTCTTTCCGCTACGCGCACGCAAGGGCGGTGTACTGGTGCGCGCCGGGCAGACGGAGGCCTCGGTTGATCTCGCGAGGATGGCGGGGCTGATTCCAGCAGGTGTGATCTGCGAGATCATGAACGAGGACGGAACGATGGCGCGGGTTCCGGACTTGATTGAGTTCTGCAAGGTGCACGGGCTGAAGATGCTGACCGTCGCCGAGCTGATCCGCTACCGGCTGCAGAACGAGCGTTATGTGCATCGCGTGGCTGAGGCCCAATTGCCGACGGCTCTGGGTGAGTGGCGGATGATCGCCTATGAGAGCGAGGCCGGGATCGGCGAGGCGTACGGCAGCGTAGGCGAATCGCACGTCGCGTTGGTCTACGGTGATTTGAAGTGTGCACAGGACGCAGGCGATCCAGTGCTGGTGCGTGTGCACACACATTGCCTGGCCGGGAACCTGTTTGGCTCGTCGCTGTGCAGTTGCGAGGCGACGCTCCAGGGAGCGATGCGCGCGATCGCGAAGGCCGGTTGTGGCGCGATTGTGTATCTGCACCACACGCAGAAGGGGCTTGGCCTCGATCGTACGGTGCAGCCCCCGCGGCTGGTCTTCCACCGGAGTGAAGGACGCGTGACCGGAGAACGCAGCGACGATGGTCATCAGCGCGTGCTGCGCCAGGTTGGGCTCGGAGGACAGATTCTGTCGGATCTCGGCATTCGCAGGATCAAGCTGTTGAGCAATCATCCGACGCACGTGCCGGCGCTGCAGGGTTTCGGAATTGAGATCGTCGGTCAGGCACCGATCCCCGGCGTTGAGGAGCCTGAGAACCTAAACCGCTGAGCTACTGAACTGTCACGGTCAGCACGACCGACGAACTGATCGCCGGTCCGCTGGTGGAGCTGGCTGTAACCTGCCATTGATACGTGCCCGCAGGTGTGTAGAGCAGGTTCGACGGCGGCGGTTGGACCGCAGAGCCCCCTCCACCGCACCCGCTCAGGGTCACGAGGCCGCAGCCAATGACGATCAGGAGTGCAAGCGTGGGGAGCTTGCGGCGCCGGCGAGTGAGTTGCGCGCCCGCAAGCGTTATCACCGACAGCAGAATGCCCGCAAGACGCATCGAGGACTGGGGTGTAGTCGTGATGGTGTTGATCGTTGCGGTTGAGGTCTGCGCCGTGCTGCCGAGCGTTAGCGTGGAGGACAGAAGCGAGCAGCTGGCGTAAGGCGCGGAGCCAAGCGGTGCGCAGGTTAATGCGACAGGGCCGTTGAATCCGTTCGCCGGCATAGCCATGAGCGTGAAGGCCGCAGGCTGGCCGCTGGCGACAGTAAGCGAGGCCGAAGTCCCACCGTTGACGGTGAGTGCGAAGGACGGAGTCTGCTGCACGCTATTGCCTCCGCCGATGCCGGCGAGGACGACAGTGAGGGGCAGTTGAGTGGCGCTCGATGACAGTGACAGCAAGCCGGTTTCGACTGCGCTGGCGGTGGGACTGAACGTGACGTTGAGCGTGCACTGTGCGCCGGCGGCGAGATTCCCGCCGGATGCAGGGCACGTGCCGTTGCTGGTCGTGTAGGGGCCGGTGGCTGTCAGGGAGCCAAACGTTATTGGCGAGCTGCTGGTGTTGGTCGCAATGACAGTGAGCTGGCTGCTCTGGCCAACGTTGACGGAGCCGAAGTTGAGCGCAGTGGGCGCGAGGACGAGAGGCGCTGGTGTGGCGCTGCCGAGAAGTGTGACGAAGTCGAGCGCGTCAGATGCGTCGGACACGATTTCAAGTGTGCCTGTGCGTACAGACTGGGAAGACACGTCGCCGGGCGTGAACTCAACTGCGATGGTGCAGGTGGCAGTGGGCAGCAACGCGGCGCACGTGGTGCTTGCAGTGAAGTCTCCCGGTGCGACGACGGACGCGACGTGCAGAGTAGTGGTGCCACTGTTTGTCAGCGTGATGGTTTGAGCGGGCGAGACGTTGCCGACCTGGGTGGTGGCGAAGGTCAACGCGCTCGACGAGAGACTGTAGCTCGCGAGAACGGAGCCACTTGCAGGCGTTGATGTCGTGACGGCCGTTGCGGTGCCGGCGAGTTGGATCGTGTCCGGGCTGGTGACAGAGTCGCTCTCAATGGTAAGCATGCCGCTATCCTGGCGCACGGGTGAGGCGGTGCCTCCTGCGGCGAGCTCGTAGATGGGCGCATAGGTGACTGTGACGGTGCAGCTCGCGTTGGGAACTAGAGTCGTGATGCAGTTTGTGGCTGACAGGAACGGCGGCTGGCTGGTCAGGCGGTGGATTGTGAGTGCGTTCGCGCCGGCGTTGGTGACCGTCACGCTGTGTTGTTGCGATTGACCGGACGCGATATTGCCGAAGTTGAGCGGAGAGGTTGCGCCGGTGATCTGCAATGTGCCGGAGCCTACACCGTACCCGAGCAGATATGCGAGCGACTGGATGGGCGAGCCGTTGGTTGGCGTGCCTGTGACCTGCATCGTTCCGGTCAGGGCCCCGTTGACGGCCGGCGCGAGCGAGACGGAAAGCGTGCAGGTTGCACCTGCGGCAAGTGTCGTGCAATTGGTTGTGCCGGCGAGAGGGAACTGATGGGGCAGCGAGAGCGAAAGAGTCAGGGGCTGGGCGGTCACGTTCGTGACGCTGAACTGGCGTGTAGAACCAACCGTGCCCGTGGCGGAGGATCCGAGGTTGAACTGTGATGGCGCGACGATGAGTCCTGCGGAGCTGCTGGTGTAGGTTCCTGCGAGTGGGATGGTGTAGTCCTGCGATCCGGAGCCAGTAGAAACGGGAAGGTTGAGGGTGTCCTGCGCGAGTGTGGCACCGGGGATGAACGTAACGGCGATGCTGCATTGTGCAGAAGGTGCGAGCGTGCCGCAGGTGGAGCTGACGGAGAAGCTCGTGGTTCCGACGGCAGGTGCTCCGACTGTGACGGAGGATGTGCTGGTGTTGGTGACGTTGATGGTCTGCTGCGTCGCCGCCGCCCCGGCTTGATTATTGAAGACCAGCGATGTCGGTTGGAGCGCGATACCGGGATCGGCAGTGCCGATGCCGTCGAGTGTCGCAGTGGCGGTGCCCTCGTTCGTGACGACGGTGAGAGTACCGTTGCGTGAGCCCTGTGCCGAGGGAGCGAAGACGACATCGATTGTGCACGCTGCGTTCGCAGCGATGGCCTGAATACAGTCGCCCGTGGATGGAGGCAGCACGGTGAAGTCGCCCGAGGCCGTAATCGACTGAATACTTGCGGTCGCTGCAGGGGACACAAGGTTTGTAAGGGTGAAGGTTGTTGGGGCCGTGGTGCTGTGGACCGGAATGGAGCCGAAGCTCGGGTTCGTCGGAGTGAGTTGTAGACCGGAGACCGGCGTTGCAGTCGCTGTAAGTGCGAGTGCTTCGGGACTCCCGCCGTTGACGGTGGAGAGGGAAAGCGTAGCGTTCTGGGCACCAGCTGTTTGCGAAAGAAATTGAACTCCGAGCCAGCAGTTGACGCAGCTCCCACCCGCGCTCGAGCTGAAGGCCGATGCAGGAATGTTTGGTTGTTGTGTCGAGCCCGAGTTTGCGACCAGCGCGAGAGTAAAAGCGGCGTTGTTGCTGACGACGCTCAATGACGGAAGTGCGGCTTGGATCGGATACCAGGTGATGATGGGCTCACCGACATTGGTTTCGCCGAGCGAGAGCGTTCCGTTGTTCGCAGGAAGGATGGCGTTCGCGGTGCCGCTGAGCATGACAGTGGTGGGTGAGAAAGCGCCGCCGGCGGAGATGTTGAGCAGGCCCTCGCGCACACCGGGCTGCGAAGGGGCGAAGCTTACGAGGAGCGAGCAGGAGGATCCGCCCGTGAGTGTCGCAGGGCACTGGTTCTGCAGGGTGAAGTCGCCGGTGATCGCGATCGCCAGCGTAACCGCAGTTGGACCGGTGTTAGTGATCTGTACGCCTTGCGTGGACCCGGAGAGTTCGGTGACAGTGACCGGAGTGGCGAAGGTAATGGATGTGGGAGAGACGCTGACGTTGGGATCGGCGGTACTGCCGGAGACGCTTTGAGGTGAGAGCGTCTGGCCGGTGAGCAGGATCGCCTGGCCGCCGTCGAGTGTAAGAGTCGCAGAGTCGAGCGAAGGTGCGGTGGGTGAGTTGTAGGTAATGGTGAGCCGGCAGACAGACTGTGGCTGCAGCGTCGAAGGGCAGCCGTCCGTGACAGCGAACGAAGAGTTGGTCGGCAAGCTGGCAGACGTGTGGGCGATGGCGCTTGTCGAGTTGTTGGAGAGGAACAGATACCGTGGCAGATGTGGAGATGTGGAGAGCGGCGACTGCTGGCCGAAGTCGATTTCCGTGACAGAGAAGTTGAGTGCGGCAGCCTGCGAGAAGCCCGTGATCGTGACGTCGCGCGAACCGACTCTCCAGAGCGCGTGCACAGGACCGTCGTTCTTTGAGGGGCTGGCAGCCGTAAGAGAAAAAGTGAGTGCGCAGAAACCATTAGGCGCGACGGTGAGCTGGTTCGCCGAAGCCTGTGTGCATGTGGAGCTCGCAAGGGCAAGCGTGTAGGCGGTGAGTGATGGTCCAGCGTCCTGCGCGACCGCGAAGGTCTGCGCGGTGCTGCTCAGGTTTGTAACGGTCAATGTGCGTGTTGCGGGTGTGCTTACGGCGCTGACAATGCCGAAGTCAAGCTCCGAAGCGCTGAGTGCGAGCGGGGCGGCTGTTGCATTTACGGCCGGCAGAGCAAGTGTGGTCGATGTGAGGCCGGACGCAGAGAGCACCAGATTACCCGGGCCGTTGCCGGTCAGTGCAAGCCCGCATTGCGCGCCGGCTGCGAGCGAGGAACCGCAGTTTGTCGATACCGTGTAGCCGGCCGCGGCGATATTGAGTGAGGATGCGGCTGCGGAGCCCGGATTGCTCAGTGTGAGACTGGGGAGATCTCCACTAGAGAGAGCGAGCGTGGGAGCGGAAGTGGTTGGATCCAGGATGGTGAGCAAAGCGCCAGTACCCATGCACTGGCTGGCACTGCCGCAGGATGTCGTGTCGGGAACAATGTCCTGAACAGAGTTGGGCAACACCGGGTTCGGCGAGGCGACGGTGGCGAGATCGAAGCGCTGCGACGTGAGCAGCGATGAGCCCAGGTTGATCGTTACGGTGCCAGCCGCAACGATGCGCGTGCCGTCCGGTGAAATCGCAGGCGCAACGAGTGAGGTTGTGAGTGACGCATAACTTGCATTACCGACAGGCGCACCGCCGACGCGAAGGCTTTGTCCAAACGTTCCGTTTGCGAGCACGTGCAGGAGAAGAGTGTCACCGGGCTGAGAAGCAGCCGCAACCGTCGTGGGCAGCAACGGTGTGGACAGAGGCATCGTGACCCAGATCGAACCGTCCGGCGCCGCCGCGACAGAGCTTTGCGTGCCGGGCGCGAGAACGCCGCTGCTGATCAATGATTGCCCGTCTGTCGAGATCTGCAGGAGCGATTGGTAGCTCGCCGAGGTGAGTGGTGTGTTTGTGGCGGCGATGGGAAATTGACCCAAAGCAACACCGCCTGTAAGCAGCAGCGAGTTCGCGGCGCTGTCGAGCGCAAGACCCGTGATGCCGGAGCCTGCGATGAAGCTGGAGTAGAGGATGCCGTCGCCCGCAGGCGTCAGCTCAGTGAGAAATCCGGAGGTGGAACCTAAGATCGCAGGCTGCAGAGCATTGAGTGTCGGAAAGCCCGCGGATGAGGTCTCGCCTGCAATGATCGCGTGACCGGCAGAGTCAGCTACGATAGCAGCGGGTTCCGTGTCACCGTTAGCACCGGTGAGATAGGTTGCGTAGTTGACCGTTGCTCCGCTGGCAGAGAAGCTCTCGACAAAGCCGTTGGTGTTTGAGCCAGCAGCGGGGGCCTGTTGCATAGCCGCGGCAGTAACCGGCAACGCTGAACTGAAGATCGAACCAGCGACAAAGACAGAGTTAGCGTTCGCCGCGATGGAACTAACCGCAGTATGGCCGGAACCGACAAAGGTGAGAAAGAGCAGGTTGAGCTGCGAGTCCAGCTTGGCGACGAACGAATTGACGGAGCTGTCTGCCGGCGCAGGGAATGGCACGCCCGCGGTACCGGTGAGAGTCCCGCTCGTACTTGTGCCCGTAATGTAGACGTTTCCGTTCGGGTCCGTCGTGAGTGCGACGCCTGAATCACCGGTGGCGCCAAGATATA
>Ga0335072_10015169_pt1 | contig 10941 bp, 10 predicted proteins | sample Lox_Sample_21_FD_206725 | JGI IMG/M metagenome (GOLD analysis project Ga0335072, IMG submission 206725) | Soil microbial communities from Loxahatchee National Wildlife Refuge, Florida, United States - Lox_Sample_2.1 | ecosystem: Environmental > Terrestrial > Soil > Wetlands | place: USA... | reverse complement strand
TCTTTTCAAGCAAAGGGGAAGCGCGCAGAATGATCCTACAAGGAGGAGTAAGCATTAATGAGCAAAAGATAACGGACCCAAAGACAATAATCGATGAATCCGTTTTCGTGAATGGAAAACCTGCCCTTGTTAAAAAAGGGAAAGACTACAATCTAATCAGAAGAAGGGAATAACCCGGCCGATCTCGGCTCGACACTCTTACTCTACAATATCCGGAAAAAATTTTTCCATTTTTTTAGTTTCTTACTATCTTTGCATTAACAGTACGCACCACGCTACCCACAAGAACAGCGTCCCAGGGTGCGTCTTTTGCTTTTTGAACCTTTCCATGAACACTATATCGCTGCACCTCGATGTACAATAAACCCGTTACCACCATCGCTCAACAAATCCAGCAATTAAAAGACCGCGGTCTGCAAATTTCCGAAGATCAAGTAGCAACGCACTTTCTGTCAAACATTAGCTACTATCGTCTGGCAGGCTATTGGTGACCTATGCAGGCAGATAAGGTAAACCACATTTTTAAGCCAAATAGCAGATTTGACGACGTGATTGCGTTGTACAATTTTGACAGAGAACTGCGTATATTGCTCTTTGACGTGATTGAAAGGATTGAAATTGCCTTGAGAACAAAAATGATCTATCACTTGTCCCACGAGCACGGGTTTTGGTGGTTTCAAAAAACGGATATCTTTTTAGATACGAGGGAATGGGTAACAACATTGGCAAATCTCGAAGAAGAATTAGTTAGATCAAAAGACATTTTCATCAAAGACCATAAGAAAAAAAATCCTGACGATTTACGGTTTCCTCCTTGTATCAAAACACTGGAAATCGCAACTTTCGGATGCCTGTCAAGGCTATACGGAAATCTTAAGCCCAACGTGGCTTCGAAAGATGCCATTGCCAAGGAGTTGAATACCGTCAACCACACCTATTTGCACAGTTGGCTACAATCCATCTCCCAAATCAGAAACGTGTGTGCGCATCATGTCAACTATGGCGACAAGAACCCTTATGGGCTTAGAAAACAAACCCTAAAAATTTACGCCTGTTTATGACAACAACGCCGGATCCTGCCTATATGTCTTCAGCACCAGCTCCCCGAATAACGTATTGGCCCACGCAAACCACTTGCGCGTATATTTCCCCGCGTCATCTTTGTGAAACGATTCATGCATGAACCCCGTCCCCGCATGACAGTGCTGCAACTGTTTCAGGCAGGCGGTGATCTCCTGCGAATCATGGCTCGTCAGCCCACGGATAATAATACTGATCGGCCAAACCATATCCAGGCCCACGTGCGGCCCGCCAATTCCTTCGCCCGCCGACCCTTTAAAGAAGAACGGATTCGCATCACTCCACAACATCCGGCGCGTATTCTGATACACCGTATACCCGCGTTTGTCCGTATTCAAAACGGATAGGTCGCCCGTGAAATGGGCCGACTGCAAATAGGGTAACGCCAGGAGGCTCGGTACATTCGCATCATCCATCAGGGTATGATTGCCAAACCCATCCGCCTCGTATGAAAAAACCTCCCCAAAAACCGGATGCGTGACGACGGCATGTTCATTCAAGGCGTTCACCAGGTCGGTCTCCAGCTCAAACGCAGGGCCGTCCAGATCCTTGCCGGTCTCCAACGTTTGCAGCAGCATTCGCAGGTTCCGCAGACTGCTCAACGCGAACAGGTTCGAAGGGATCAGGAAGGGGTAGATCGTGGCGTCATCACTCGGCCGGAACATCGAATGGATCAGACCTACTTTCCGGGTAGGATACCCGTAACCGCCCATCGGCACACTGTCTGTCGCATATTGACTATTGCGCTGAAAAGTATACGGCCCATGCCCCTCCTTTCGTTGCTGCTCCCGGAACGTCCGGAGTACCTTCCCCATCGCCGCAAGCCAGTCGGCATCGAAAGGAGAAGTATCCCCCGTCACTTCCCAATAGCCATGAGCCAGCCGGATCGGGTAACAAAGACTATCGATCTCCCACTTCCGCTCATGTATCCCCGGCTTCATATCCGTGACGTCCGTTCTCTTCCACTCGCTTACCCGGCTCGCATCCTTATAGAAGGCATTTGCATAAGGGTCGCGCAGGATACAGATCACCTGCCGGTGGATCACCCCCTTGATCAGTTGCTGAAGATCTTTGTCTTCCTTACACAACGAAAGATACGGCCATACCTGCGCACTGCTGTCCCGCAGCCACATGGCATCGATATCCCCCGTGATGACATAGGTGTCCGGCCTGCCGCCCGCCATGGAGAAATCCACCGTCGTATCCAGGGTATTGGGGAAACAATTCCCGAACAACCAGCCTAACTCCTTATTCCCGATATTCTCCCGCACTTCGCGGATGATCTTCTCTACCGCGTGACTCCTGAATTTCCGCTTTGCTTCCGGTATCCGGACCACAGGGAAATCCGCGCCGCCCGGCGCGCCGCCTGCTGTGCCGCCCGCCGCGCCCTTCAACCGCCCTCCTGCCATCATCCCCGCTCCCGCCAGCAAGCCCTGTTGCAAAAACCTTCTTCTCTGCATATTAAATTTTTTTTAAAACCTCACCCTTCCACCCATCCCTCGCCACATAGAATACAACGATCCCGCAAGCCGCCAGGAACAATCCGAGTATCGCCGCAATCCCCGTCGAGAACCAGATATAAATCCAGATCGCCACCGACAGGATCACCGGCAATGGATACAACCACATCCGGAACGGCAGATGCGCCGTCCCTTTCCGCCGGCGAAGCAATACCACCCCGACCGCCTGTGCCACAAATTGCACGAGAATGCGCATCGCAAGGATCGCATTGATCGCGTCCGCCAGCCGCAACAGCAAACAAAAACAGAACCCCAATCCGCCAACGAACAACAGCGACACATAGGGAAAATCCTTCTTCGGATGCAGCCGGGCAAAGATCGGAAAGAAATTTCCATCGGCCGCGGCCGCATAAGGCACCCGCGAATACCCCAGCACCACCGCGAAGAGCGACGCAAACGCGATCCACAACACCAGCAGCGTAGCGACCCTTGCCGTTCGCCCCCCATAGATCCTCTCCATGAACAAACTGATCACAAACTTCGAATTCATCGCCTCCTTCCACGGGATCACCCCGACGATACTAAGATTCATCGCCAGGTAGAATATAGTGATCACTATGATGGAAATAAAAATACTTCGCGGGATGTTCCGGCCCGGATCACGGATCTCACCCCCTAAATGACAAACATTATAATAGCCCAGAAAACTATATATCGTCTTTACCGAAGCCTGTCCAACCAACAAGGCAAAAGCACCGCTGAACAAAGACCCATCGCCCGCCGGCCATGGCGAATAGTGCACCCGGTGATGTGTAAAGCCGCTGAGGATGATCCACAGGATGGTAACAATAACGCCGGCCCACAGAAAGACCGAGATCTTGCCGATCGTCCGGATATTCCGGTACAACAACGCGGTAATCGCGATCACAACTACCCCCGAAACCGCTTTTTCCTGCCACCAGGTCAGCGGCACCAGATACCCAAAATACTGCGAAAACCCGATCGCACCCGATGCAACTACCAGCGAAGACTGAAGACAGGTCTGCCAAACAAAAAGAAAGGACATCAGCGGCCCTCCCTTCTTCCCATAAGCTTCTTTTAAGAAATTATAACTTCCCCCCGCCAACGGATACGCCGCTCCCAACTCGCTCCAGATCATGCCGTCAACCAGCGCAGTAACCGCGCCGAATACCCAGGCCCAGATGAACAGATTGCTGCCCACCAGCTGAATGACCAGCGATAACATCACAAACGGGCCAATTCCAACCATGTCGATCATGTTGATCGAGGTCGCCTGCAACAAGCTGATTTCTCTCTTCATGTGTAGCTCAGGCCTTGGCAAACTCCGTGATACCCGCGATCAGTTTGTCCAGGTCCTTGGTAGTAGTATATACATTCGGGGTTACCCGCACCCCTTCCACCTTCTCCCAAACGATGGTGGTAGTATGTATCCGATAGGTGTCGAACAGATAACTGTCCAGCTGGCCTGCCCTCTTTCCATCGACCCGCACCAACCCGATCGCACAACCGAAGCCGGGCTTCATGGACGTATACAGCTTTACCTTGGGAATATCTTTAACGGCTGACATCCAGTAATTCTTCAGGTAAAACAGCCGCTGCTCCTTCCTCGCCGCACCGATCATATCGTAAAAGCCGATCGCTTTTCCCGCCGCCTGCTCGATAAAGAACGGCCGCGTACCCAGGTTCTCGAACTTTCGGATATCCGGCGATTTTGGATCTCCAGCCGCAAAAAGCGGATAGAGCCCCGCAATCTTGTCCTTCTTCACATATACCATGCCGCTGCCGATGCAGGCCGCCAGCCATTTGTGCAAGCTCGTGCCAAAATAATCCGCCCCGAGGGATGGAATGGTAAACTCAAAATGCGCAAAACTATGCGCGCCGTCAACCAGCACCTCGATCCCACGCTCATGCGCGGCGTCGGCAATCTTCCGGGCCGGCACGATCTGCCCGGTCCAATTGATCACATGCGTCACATGGACCAGCCTGGTGCGCGAAGTGAACGCCTTGATGTATTGCCCGCTCATGTAGTCATCATCCTCACTGGGCAGCTCCAGGTCGACCCACACCAGTTTTATACCCTCTCTTTGTTCCCGCTGCTTCCAGGCATTGATACAATTGGGATAATCATATTTACAAACAACCACTTCATCCCCCGGCTTCAGATTCACCCCGTAGATTACCGTCTCCAATGCCTCCGACGCATTGCGGTTGATCGCAATCTCCTCGGCCGAACAGCCGGAGATCCTTGCCAGGTCCTTCCGGAGCGGCTCACGCCCCTCGTCGAGTATCCGCCACATGTAATAGCTGGGAGCTTCGTTGGAATAATCGAAGTAGCGCTTCATCGCATCCTGAACAACCTTGGGCGATGGCGATACCCCCCCATTGTTGAGATTGATCAGTTCCGCACTTACCGTAAAAGATTGCTGAACATAATACCAGAAGTCTTCATCCTCCGTCAGTTCATGGGGGGAACGCCGGTCTGCCGCCGCCAGCGCCTTATTCAAATTCCGGCTCCAGGCCGGTTGGGTCAGCGCCGACAAAAAGGTCGTTGCCGAAAGGGCACCTAGCGTATCCAGGAAGGTGCGTCGATTGTAAGCAGCCATAAGTGTAGCAGTTTAAGCTACAATATAAGCAAAAAAGCGGCGTATCTTCGCCCCCGCATGAAGTATTACATCATCGCCGGTGAAGCCTCCGGTGACCTCCACGGCAGCAACCTGATAAAAGAACTGAGAAAACAGGACCCCGCTACTACCGTCCGCTGCTGGGGCGGCGACCTCATGCAACAGGCAGGCGGCGACCTCGTCAAACACTACAAGGATCTTGCGTTCATGGGCTTTGCGGAAGTGTTGATGAACCTCCGCACTATCTTTCGCAATCTCGATTTCTGCAAACAGGATATCCTGCAATACCGGCCCGATGCCCTCATCCTCATCGACTACCCCGGCTTCAACATGCGCATCGCCAAATGGGCCCGCCAGGCGCGCCAAAAAGCCGATCAGCGGGGCCCCCGCATCATCTACTATATTTCCCCCCAGGTGTGGGCCTGGAAGGAAGGCCGCGTCCGCCAGATCCGCGATACAGTCGATAAAATGCTCGTCATCCTCCCCTTCGAAAAAGAATTCTATAAAAAATGGAACTATGACGTGGAATATGTCGGCCACCCGCTTGTCGAAGTGATCGACCGCTTCCGCATCAACCCGCCTCCGGCCCTCGGTCTAATACCCCCCCGGCCCCCGGAAATGCCCTCCCGGCCACAGGGCGCCTCGCAACCGATCATCGCCCTCCTTCCCGGCAGCCGCAAACAAGAGATCGAAAAGAAGCTCCCCATTATGCTGGAGGCCAGCCGCCATTTCCCGGATTATCAATTCGTCGTCGCCCAGGCCCCGGGCCAGGATCCCTCCTTCTATGACCACCTGACCTCCGCCTATCCCAACGTGAGCTCCGTCCGAAACGAGACCTATGCCCTCCTCGCCCAGGCCCGCGCCGCCTGCGTCACCTCCGGGACCGCCACCCTCGAAACCGCCCTTTTCGGCGTGCCCGAAATTGTCTGTTACAAAGGCAGCCCCGTCTCCTACCAGATCGCACGCCGTTTGATCAAAGTGAAATATATCTCCCTCGTCAACCTGATCATGGACAAATTGATCGTGAAAGAACTCATTCAGGACGAGCTGACTTCTGACAACCTCCGCCGCGAGCTCGAAGACCTGCTTCACAACCCGACCCGCCGCCAACAACTCAGCGAAGATTACCGCTGCCTGAAGGAATTGCTCAGCCAGGGCGGCCATGCCTCCGCCAATGCCGCCGCCAGCATCCTCCGCTTCCTGACCCCGACCCATTAATGTTTCTTGAAAACAAATAGCTTTAGCAGCAAAATAATGATCCCCGCCAGGAACATAAAGATGGATATCCGGTTGATCCCATGCATATACCGCATCCATTGCGTGTTCGGCGCATTCGGATCCCGTTTCTTGATATAAAAATACTCCCCGATCTGTCTCCAAATTCCCATAGTGCAAAATTACTTCAAAATCCACTATATTTGCACCCCGCTCCCCGGAATCCCGGGGAGTGCAGCAGGGGAATTAGCTCAGCTGGCTAGAGCGCTTGCATGGCATGCAAGAGGTCGTCGGTTCGACTCCGATATTCTCCACCCTGTAACCGGACTCCCCCTCCGGTTTTTTTATTGCCCCGTCCACGTATTATCCTTCTCATTGGCATCCACGAAAATCCCCCCGTCCAGTGTTATAGATTTAGCCGCTTTCCCCGTCTTGATCTTTACAGTTATTTCTTTTTGATCCTTCTCCCAAACCTTCGGCGTCTGATGAAAAGTTTCGCTCGACCCGTCGTCATACGTCGCGATCACGTCAAAGGGAACCGCAAATCCGCCGATGTTCTTAATATCCAGAACATACCCTTTCGAACTTTTGTCGACCTTGGCCAGATCAAGATCAATCCAGCTTGGAGTAAAAAACCAGTTATAAAAGAACCAGTTCAGATCCTTTCCGCAACCCTTTTCCATGGAATAAAAATAATCCCACGGGATAGGATGCTTGCCATGCCAGTTATTCATATAGTTGTGCAATGCCCGCTTGAATAATTTGTCACCCAGCAAATCCTTTAAGGCAAGATAGCTCAGGGATGGCTTCCCATATTCATTATTGCCGACCCCGAAGGTCACATCGGTGTTCGGAGTAATAATAGGGTTCTCCTTGTCATGCGGGCCGTGGCTCCACCGGTTAACCCGGAATGCCTTGTAGAAGGCATCGGCCGCTTTCTTCCCCCTTTCGGAGATCCCGATCAGATATTCCAGCGTGGTCGCCCAACCTTCATCCATAAAGCCATAACGGCTTTCGTTGGTTCCCATATAAAATGGGAAATAGGTATGAGCCTGCTCGTGATCCTGTACCAACTCCGCAAAAACCAGGTCGGAGGTATGGCTGTCGTTTATCATCATGGGATACTCCATATCGGCAAATCCCTGGAAGGCGGTGGATTTGGGATAGGGATACGGAATTCCCGGCCAGTTATTTGAAAACCAGGCTAAAGAATACCGGCCGAATTGAACGGAATGATGAAAATCCTGCGCTGAATCCGCAAAAGCCGCCTGCATGCTCACCCGTCGCTGCGTTTTGTTGTCGACAACAACACTGCCGGCATCCCAATCATAATGATCGCTTAGCCCAAGCGCAACATCGGTGACATTCGTAGCAGACCATTTCCACGTGTTGGTAGCATTCTCCGGCGTAACCTTTTTATCGGCCAGGTCCTGCCGGGTAACCACATGAATGGTAGAGTCACTGGTCATCGATTGCTGGAGCCGCCCGGCGAATTCCGGCTGCAGGACCTCTGCCGGATTTTCCAGGGTGCCGGTAGCCCATACCACAAAATTCGCGGGCACCGTCACGCTTAACTGATAGTCGTTAAAGTCATTATAAAACTCAAACATCCCTGTATGCGGCTGCGTATCCCAGCCATTGTAATCATCATATACCGATACGCGCGGATAAAAATAGGCAATGTAATAACTCGTCGAATCGATCACCCCTTCACGCCCCCGCCCGTGAGACAAACTATAATGCCAGGAAATGTCGAGTTTGACCGAATCATGAGGCATCAATGGCTGAGGTAAGTCCACCATCTGATTCGTAGTGGTGGCCTCATTATTATCCCAGGGGACCTTAACCCCGTTCGCCATGAACTCGTCGATTTTTATCCCCGCCGCCGTATCTGCTGTCGTCCGGCGCCCGCCGGCCCGGTGAACGTTCTCGATCAACTTCATATTAAGACCCTTCAGCGTATCGGGGCTATTATTGAAATAGGTGATTTGTTCAACCCCTCTGATCGTATTATCCGGCGGCATCACCGTTAGTGAGATGCTATATCGTCCATGATCCTGCCAGTAATTTTTACCGGGCTTGCCATCAACCGACCGCGTACCCTTATCATAGGCCTGCTGGATCCCGGACGGCATGGTCAACGTTTGTGCCCCGGCCTGCAGGCCCAAAAAAACAACAGCGAAGAAGACGAGTGAATTTTTCATCCTCAAATATAAATGATCCCGCGTTATCCCGACACGTCGAACCGGGAACGTTTTGTTGTATCTTCGTACCCAAACCAACCCGCATGATGAAAGCGTACCTTATCTCCGGGATAGGTGCCGACTATCGGCTATTCACCCATATCAGCCTCCCTGAAAGCTATGAGACGCACTACGTTCACTGGATCACCCCCCAAACGGATGAATCTCTCCCCTCCTATGCCCGCCGCCTGACCGCACAGATCGATACCCGGGAGCCTTATACCCTCATCGGCTTCTCCCTCGGCGGCATCATGTCCGTCGAGATCGCCAAACTTTTCCCCCCTGCCCGCACGATTATTATCAGCAGCATCCCGGTCTCCGCCAACCTGCCGCCTTATTATCGCCGGGCGCATCACCTCCAGTTACAAAAACTGGCCTCCCCAACGCTCATGAAAGCACTCGCCTCCTTCAAACAAATGCTGACCATGAGATCCCGGGAAAACTATAAGATCATGCGGGATGTGATCCGGGCAGGCGACGACCATTTCATCGCCTGGGCTATCGACGCTGTCATCGGCTGGCAAAATGATATCATAACACAACCTTTTTCCCACATCCACGGCACCTGGGATGATGTTTTGCCAATCAAATTCACCAAACCGACGCACATTGTCGCGCGGGGAGGCCATAATATGATCATGAGCCACGCCCCCATCGTAAATCGTCTCCTGCGCGAAATCCTCCTGGCGCCGGTTCCTTCCCCATCCCTTCCGTTTTAGCTCCGATTTTCCCGTGTTTAGCCAAAACCGGACATCGAGTGCAGCGAAACCGGACGGTCCTCGCGGGCACCAAACATTCAACTAATTGATTACCAACAATATTATTTTGTGGCACCCCACTGGCATTCTCCCAATCGCCCGCGGGGACCAACCAAAAAACCCCGGGGTAAGCCAAAAAATGAACCTCGCTCAACTCAATATGAACCACGCTCAACCCGATATCAACCACTTCCAACCCGATATCAACCACTTCCCACTCAATATCAACCACACGCAACTCAATATGAATGACGCTCAACCCGATATTTTTACCGCTCATAACAGTATTATGCCTTTCATTGTACTATGTATTGCAAAGTACCTTCTTTAAACACTATCTTTGTTATGTAAACAAGCAATAAAAATCCTTAAAAACATTAAAAACTAAGTATATGTCACTCCTCAACAACAAACTCAGCCAGACCCTCGTAAACGGGACAAGGAAATTCGCCTTAACGGCCGCTCTTTTATTGACAGTAGGCATCGGCACCAACTTCGCCGCGCCCGCGGACAGCAGTAATTCCGCCTCTGCCACCAACAGCAACGACGTTGTTATCTCCATTTTCCGCAAGGAATTCCGGACCGCAGATCTGATGCAGGTAGAGCACAAGAAAGACTACACCAAGGTAACTTTCCGCATGAACGGCATCGTAATGTTTGCCTACTACTCCGAAAATGATGACCTCATGGCTGTCGTCCGCAACATCCTCTCCACACAACTGCCTATCCACCTGCTCATGGAACTGAAACAAAACCACCCCGACTGCTGGATCACCGACCTGTTCGAAGTGGACAACAACGGCCAGACAGCTTACTTCGCCACGTTGGAGAACAGCGACATCAAGCTAACCCTTCGGTCCGCTGATAACAGCAGCTGGGACACCTATCAAAAAGAAAATAAGGCCGCCAATCTCTAATCGAATTCTTAACCATATACCAGCGCAGTTTACCGTATCCCCCGAGCCCCGCTTCTGCGGGGCTTTATTAATATAACGACTTATCCCCCTTCTCCCGCCAAAGCCTGAACACCTCCTCCGCCTCCCTTTCCGCCAACAGCTCAAAGGCAATCCTTCGCTCGCCCTGCGGAACCTCGATCTCCCGATAAATAAATTCATCATCAAACCCCGCCGCTGCCGCCTGCTTCCGCGTAGCCGCATACACCACCCGCTTCGGTCTCGCCCAATAGATCGCCCCCAGACACATCGGACAAGGCTCACATGAAGCATACAGGACACAATCCGTAAGTTGATAATGCCCCAGCCGCCGGCACGCATCCCGGATCGCCACAATTTCGGCATGCGCCGTCGGATCATTGGTCGAGGTCACTCCATTGCTCCCCTTCCCAACCACCTCGCCATGCCTGACTATCACGCACCCGAACGGTCCTCCCAGCCCTGCGGACACTCCCTGCCGCGCGAGCTCGATCGCTTGCAACAAATATTCTCTGTCTTTTTCCGTACCCATGGGACAAATTTACTCGCCCGAGAAAAAATTTCCACAGATTTCCTCACCAAAACACCCAAACTACCCTTTCCTCCCGCCT
>Ga0335072_10015168_pt1 | contig 10941 bp, 8 predicted proteins | sample Lox_Sample_21_FD_206725 | JGI IMG/M metagenome (GOLD analysis project Ga0335072, IMG submission 206725) | Soil microbial communities from Loxahatchee National Wildlife Refuge, Florida, United States - Lox_Sample_2.1 | ecosystem: Environmental > Terrestrial > Soil > Wetlands | place: USA: Florida... | reverse complement strand
CGGGCCACTACGGTGCCAGTGCCGTCGACGTGACCCTGAACGATGTGACCGCCAAGGCGGCCGTCTGGCCGCAGCGGCCGCTCCAGGTTGACCGCGGTACCGGGAGTCAGGCCTGAAAGGCTTGACCGGGCGAGCGTCTCGCCCATCACATCCGCGCTGAAAACGCCGTCCCGGGAACCGGTAACAGTCAGGCACACACCATTGATCGCGATGGAGTCACCATCGCTGGCGTCGCCGCTAACCAGCGGTCCGCGCACGGTTAGCCGGGCCGAGTCGCCGGCTCGCTCTATGCCGACGACCTCGCCGAGCTCTTCCACAATCCCGGTAAACACCGCGTCCTCCTCCGGAACCTTCGACCGCGTGGGTCTCGCCCTGCATCGGGCTCCGGGGGGATGCGCTAGCTGCGCAGCCGCGGATTTGCCGCTGCCTGTGCACCTCCAGGCCCTGCTGCTGCAGGCCCTGCGTCAGCAGGCTCGCGCTCACCGCGCACGTGCTGCCTCCCATCCGGACTTTTACCGTCGGTCCCGGAATTTCACCGAGTCAGCCAGCCGAAGGCTTCGGCCGGGTCGCGGACTATCACCGCCGGTTCGGACTTTCACCGACCCCGGAGCACGTACTTGCGAGAACTAGTCTGCCATGTCAGGTATTCCGGTGTCGCCTGCCGCAGCTGTGGGCTCCGCCACGCAGAACGGCGACTGCCCGCCCCCTTGATGCGGGGCGGGCAGTCGCCGGAGGCATCTACCCGGACTACCGGACGGCACTGCCCCGGCGCGCGAGCGCGTCCAGGGTGACTGCGGCAAGCAGTACCAGAGCGGTCCAGATGTACTGCCCGGCCGCACCGAGGCCGAGCAGGTCGACACCGTTGTAGATAACGGCGACGACGAAACCTCCGAGCACGGCGCCCAGCATGCGGCCCCGGCCGCCGAACAGGCTGACCCCGCCGATAACTCCGCCCGCGACCGAGTACAGCACGTACTGGCCGCCAGGGAAGTTCTCCGACATCGAGCCGAGGTAGGAGGAGTACAGGATGCCGGTGATGCCGGCAAATAGCCCGGCAAGCGTGAAGGCCATGACCCGCATCCGGTTCAGGTTGATGCCTGCCCGCCTGGCGGCTTCGGCGTTGCCGCCGACAGCGTAGATGTACCGGCCGAACTTGGTCCGCATCAGCAGCACACTCGTGGCGAGCAGCAGCACCAGCACGACCACGACCACCCAGGGGACGCCCTCCAGCGTCCCGAACGCCGCGCGGTTGATGTTGAGCACCCACACCAGCGCCGCGCCGATTACAGCCATGGTGCCGAGCTTCAGCAAGGTGACACCCAGCGGCGGCGCCTCAAGGCCATTGGCCACCCTGCGGCGGTCCCGCATGATCATGAAGATGGCGCCCAGTACGACGGCCGCGATCAGCACGATCCAGCCGCCCGTGGCACTGAGATTGCCGTTCACGATGTCGTTGATGAAGTTGTTGTGGTTGGCGATCGTGCCGCCGACGCTGACCGCATGGGATGCGTCGAACAGCCAGATCAGCACACCGTTCAGGCCAAGCAGGCCGGCCAGGGTCACCACAAACGACGGGATCTTGAGCCAGACGATGATCAGGCCCTCGATGGCGGCGATAGCTGCGCAGACCACAAGCCCCGCGAGAATCGCCAGGCCCGTAGGCCACGGATGGCTTATCGACACCAGCCACATCGTGATAGTGCCGCCGATGGCGGCGTTGAACCCGACCGACAGGTCGATTTCGCCAAGCAGCAAGATGAACACCTGCGCCATGGCGATCGTGATGATCCAGCCGGCCTGGCCCATCAGGTTGGCGATGTTGTCCGCCGACAGGAAGGTGCTCTGGGACACCTGGAAGTAGATCACCAGCGCTATCAGCCCGATGATCACCGGAAGCGCGCCGCTGTCGCCGCTGCGCACCCGCCGCAACCAGAGCCGGGCGTACTCGCCCAGCGAGTTGACCAGAAGATCGGGCGAGGTCGCTGCAGCAGCGACCACGACCGGCTCCTCGGTCCCGCCGGCCACCGCGACAGGACCTGTCGCCCGCTCAGTGGTCGGCTCTTGATTCTCGGTAGATGTCATATCTGTAGGCCCTCCGAACCGCTGCTGGCGCCGGTCGCGGCGGCTGGCGCTACGCCGTTTCCGTTGCTGCGGCTAGCCGACCCAGTGGTCATGTACTCGACGACCGACTGTGAGTCAAACCCGGACGCCGGGCCTACCGAAGCCAGCCTGCCTAGGTACAGGACCGCGATCCGGTCAGCGACCCGGAACACGTCCGTCAGATTGTGCGAGACGACCAGGACGGCGTGGCCGCGACTCGCCAGCGTGGTGATCAGGTCGAGCACCAGATCTGTCTGGGTCACGCCGAGCGCCGCAGTCGGCTCGTCCATGATGACGAGCTTGGCCTCCTGCATGACGGCCTTGGCCACCGCGACTGCCTGCCGCTGCCCGCCGGACAGCGAGCCGACCGGCTGCCTGATCGACCTGACGGTCGTCACCCGGAGGTCCTTGAGCGTCTGCTTGGCGGTCAGCTCCATCGAGATCTCGTCAAGGATGCCGAAGGTCGTCTTCTCGTGACCGAGCAGCATGTTCTGCACGATATCCAGGTTGTCAGCTAGCGCCAGATCCTGGTAGACGGTCGCAATGCCCAGAGTGGACGCTTCCTTGGGCGAGTGCAGGTGCACTTGCCGGCCGTTCCAAAGCAGTTGCCCGCTGCTGGGCTCGTGAATGCCCGCGATGCACTTGATGAGCGTTGTCTTGCCGGCCCCGTTGTCGCCGACCAGGGCGGTAACCTGCCCTGCCGGTATGTCGAGGTCGATGCCGGTGAGGGCCTGCACCGGACCGAATGCCTTGCCCACGCCGCGCAGCTGAAGCAACGGTGCGTCAGCGATTGCCGCGCCGGGCACGGACGGTGCCACGCCCGCTGCTGCGGGCGTGGCACCGTCCCCGGCGCTGTTGGCTACCACCGTGCCGCCTGGGCTCGATCGTCAGCGCTTAGCGTCATTACGAGATCCCGTACTTCGAGCAGTCGGCCGAGTACGACGGCTGGCCCGAGGCAGGCGTCGCGCTAGTGCAGATCTGGCTGGCCGGGACGAACCCGTCCTTCACGATCGTCGACTCGACGGTGCCCGCGGTGACCCATTCCGGCGTCAGCAGGATGGAGGGCACCGGGAAGTTGTGCTCGTCGATGTCTGCCACGTGACCGTTCACCAGGCTGCTCGGCGGCGTGATGCCGGCCCGCAGGTACATGGCCAGCGCAACCGCGGCCTGCGCCTCCAGGTAGATCGGCTTGTACACGGTGCCGCACTGGTAGCCAGAGATGATCGCCTGGATGCCGAGGAGCGTGGCGTCCTGGCCGGTGACCGGGAACGTGTCCGGCTTGATGCCCTTGGTCGTCAGGTAGTGGATGATCGGCGAAGCGTTCTCGTCGTTCGGGCTGAGCAGCGCGTTGGCGTCCGGGTTCTTGGTGTAAGCGGACTGGAACTCGGTCAGCGCCGTGTCGGGCGTCCAGGTGCCGGCCGGGTTGGCCACGTCCTTGTACGCACCGCTGGAGAACTTCGACTTCAGAACGGCGTCGTACCCGTCGGCGAACAGCGTCGCGTTGTTGTCCGTCGGGTCGCCGCGCATGACGATGACCTTCGGGCTCTTGACCTTCCACGAGGTGATGCAGCTCTCCAGGCCGTCGCCGAGCAGCGTGCCCACGTACACGTTGTTGAAGCTGACGTAGTACTTGCGGCTGCCGCCGAGGGTGATGCGGTCATAGTCGATGACCGGCACGCCCTGCTTCTTGGCGTAGGCCTCAATCTTCTCGCCGGTGCCCGGGTCGAGCGGGTCCACGATCAGGACCTTCGCGCCCTTGGTGATGTCGGCCTGCGCGTCCGCGTACTGCGTTGCGTCGCTGCCCTGCGCGTTCTGGATGATCTGGTCCGACTTCGGCAGGCCAGCGTCCGTCATGGACTTGGCCAGGTACGGCGCGTCGAATTCGACGTACCGCGTCGAGGACACAGTGTCGGGCAGGATGGCCGCGATCTTGCCGGAACCGTGCGTGGCAAGGATCTTGAGCTTAGACATGGCCGAGAAGTCCAGCTTGAAATCCGTGTAGCTGAGCTTGGGCACCTGAGATGCGGACAGCTTGCCAGAGGAGCCCGACGAACTGCTGCCGCAGGCGGCCACGAACAATGCCGCGCTGCTGGCGATGGCCACTGCGGCCACTGCCTTGGAGACTGAGCGCAAGAAAACCACCTCGTTTGTTAGCGGGGCACCGGGTAATGACGGGCTCTGCAAGAACCCAGCGAGCGCTCCCGCGTGGGGGTCAAATCGTCTTCCGCCGCAAACACTAGGCCGCGATCGGTGAACGCCTCCGTTAACATCCGCGTAACTTCATGAATAATTCGTAAACGAAATACGGGCAGGTCACAGGGCTCTGCCGCAGTCTGGGCGGGGAAAGTGTTAACGAACTCAATAACAACACGCTTAGGCAACGGACCGGTTGCAAGTGCTGCACAATGCTTGCGCAGCGGCCCAGTTGCGGGTCCCGCGACGGGCTCGCGCACCGGGTTTCTGGCGCCCGCCGGAACGCGTCTGCGCACCGGGCATCGATGCCGGATTCTGAGCATCGTGTCAGTCCGCCAGAATCCGGTAGCCGGCCCGCGGCTGAGTGACAATCAGCGGGGTGCCGTTGGTCTCCAGCTTCGCCCGCAGTCGCCGGATGTACACCCGGACGTACTCTGTCTCGGTCTCGTAGCCATGCCCCCAGACCCGCCTCAGCAGGTGTGCATGGCTGAGGAGCTTGCCCCGGTTGACCGCCAGCTCGCGCAGCAGCGCGAACTCCGTCGGGGTCAGGTGCACCGCGACCCCGTCGCGGGTGACCTGCTGGCGCGCTAGATCGATCATCAAGTCGGCGACCGTGATGACCGCTGGCGCCGTTTCAGCTGGCAGCCCGGCTGGCCTGGTCCGGCGCAAGGTGGCGTTAATTCGGGCGAGCAGTTCCTCGATGCTGAACGGCTTGGTCATGTAGTCGTCAGCGCCAACGTTCAGCGCGCTGACCTTGTCGCGCTCGCCGCCCCTGGCAGAGACGACGATGATCGCGACTGACGATCGCTCCCGGATTTGCCGGCAGAGCTCGAAGCCATCGACCTCGGGCAGCATCAGATCGAGCAGCACGATGTCCGGCGACTCGGTCTCCAGCAGCCGCAGCGCGCGCAGGCCGTCCGCGGACACGACCGTGTCGAAGCCGCGGACAGCGAGATTGGACCGGATCAGGTCCACGATGTTCGGGTCGTCCTCGACCACCAGGGCGCGCGTCGCTGCCTCAGTCACCACTCGCACCAGCTCCCATCGGAGCCGGCGCGCCATCGAGCGCGGTAACCGGACTGGCAGGCGCGACCGGCACAGTGCTGGCTGGCACAGTGCTGGCTGGCTCTGGGCTAGCTGCCGTGACCGGCTCGGGTTGCCTGTCGAGCCGGACCTCCGCTTCGATCGGCAGGCAGATCCGGAAGCAGGTACCGCGCGGCTGATCGACCAGCTCGATCCGGCCGCCGTGAGCCGCCACGATTCCCCTGGCGATAGACAGCCCGAGCCCGGCCCCTGCGGTCGGGCCGCGACGCCGCCGCGCCGGTTCGAACGGCGCTTTGGCCATGTCCGGGCTGAGGCCTGCCCCGTCGTCCGCGACAGTGACCTCGACATGCTCGGCCTGAGCGACGGCGCTGACCCGCACGTTCGTCCCTGCCGGATTGTGGCCGACAGCGTTGGCCAGCAGGTTCACGAAAACCTGCTCGAGCCGGTCATGGTCGGCCCAGATCACCGGCAAGCCAGGCGCGCAGGACAGCTTTACCGGCGGCGAGACATCCGGCGGCAGGCACGCGATCGCAGCCTCAAGCACGAGCGGCAGGTCACACCAGTCCCGCTGCAGCCGCAAGATGCCGGACTCGATGGCGGAGAAATCAAGCAGGTCGTCGACGAGCCGGCCGAGCCGCGCAGACTCAGCCGCAATCCGCCGCAGGAACCGGTGCTGGGATTCGCTGTCCCAGGTGACGTCGGGCTGCAGCAAGCTCGAAGCGTAGCCACGGATCGCCGTCAGCGGCGTGCGCAGCTCGTGGCTCAGCCGCGACAGGAAGCCGCGCTGGAGCTCCTGCGACCGGCGCAAGGTGAGCGCCTCCTGATGCGCGACTGACGCCTCCTCGCGCTCCAGCGCGAGCTGCAGCGAGCGGGCCGCGTCCTCGACGAGCGCCGCCGCGTCAGCGGGCTGCGTCGCGCTCCGCCAGCAAGCCACCAGCGCCGCGCCGCCGCCCGGTGCCGCGAACGGGACTACCACCATCCGGCCATGGGCACAGAGCGCGTGCACGGCGACGTCGTTCTTGCGCGCCCGGCTCAGCACTCCGGCCGCGGTTGCCACCAGGTCATCGCTGGCTTCGGCGGGCTGCCGGGCAGCCCTCCCGGCCGCGGCCCGCACATCCGGCTGCTGCCCGGCGCGGCGGATCACCAGAGCTGCCTCATCAGCCTGCAGACCCCGGCATAGTGCCTGCAACGCGACCCGCAGGCTCTGGCTCACTGGCAGCGGCCCTGCCAGCGTTTCCAGCATCTCCCTGATCGTCTCCAGCACGCGGTTGCGGGCCGTGACTTCCTCGAGCAAGCTGTCTCGCTCGATGGCGCTGGCCGCGTATCCGGCGTACAGCGTGACCAGGTCCAGGTCGTCTCGCTTCGGCTTGCCTGGCATCGACCGGAACACCGTGATCACCCCGGCCAGCCCGCGCGGGCCAAGCACGGGCACCGACCAGGAGCTGGCAACGCGGGCCGACCTGGCCAGGTTCGCGAACGGTGGCCAGCTACCGCCGCTGCGCACGTCCTCGGCGATGACCGCCTCGCCGGTGGCCGCCGCGATCCCGGCGGGGCCGCCAGCCGGGCCGAACGGCAGCTTCGACCACGCTGACAACAGCGGGTCGCCCACGCCGAGCGAGGCAGCGCAGGCCAGCTCGTTACCTGATACCAGGTGGATGCACAGCCGCTCGCTGCCGAGCGCCGCACCGAGCGCGGACAGGATTAGCGACAGGCTGGACGACGGATCCGCGCTGACAAGCCTGCCGGTAAGACCGTGCAGCCTAGTCAGCTGGCTGCGCGCCGAGGAGTCCGCATCTTGCCCCGACAACAGCGCGATCACGTCATCGGGGTGCACCTCAGATGGCCGGACCTCGGCTACCACCCGCCCGTGCCGCAGCACCACGATCCGGTCTGCCAGCCGGAACATCATGTCGATGTCGTGACAGGCCAGCAGGACTGAGGTGCCTTGCTGGCGCAACCCGGAGATCAGGTCCTCGACCTGCTTGGACATGGCCACGCCGAGCGCCGCGGTTGGCTCGTCCAGCAGCAGCAGCTTGGGCCGGTGAGCGATCGCCCGGCCCACGGCCACTAGCTGGCGCTGACCGCCCGACAGCGACCGGATGTCCCGGGTGGTGGCGGGCAGGCTGATACCCAGGTCCGCGAGCAGGCGACCAGCCTCTGTGTGCAGTTTGATCTCGGACATCAGGTGAACCCGCCGTTCCCGGCCCAGCATGAGGTTCGCGGCGATGTCGAGGTTGTCGCACAGGGCCAGGTCTTGCCAGAGCACGCTGACACCCTGGCGGGCCAGGGCGCCGGGATCAGCCTGCACCGGCTGGCCACCGATCCTGATCACTCCGCTGCTCGCGGCGATGTCACCGCCGATGCAGCGCACGAGCGTGGTCTTCCCGGCCCCGTTCTCGCCGGCCAGAGCAACGACCTCTCCCTCGTGCACTGCCAGGCCTACCCCGATGAGGGCCTGCACCGGGCCGAAGCTGACCGACAGGTCGCGGATCTCAAGCAGCGGGGGCACAGTCCGGCCGGCTCGGCCGCTGTCGTCCAGGCCTGGCTCACTGGCACCACGGCCATCGGGGCCGGAGCCGTCGGCGCGGTAGCCAGTACCACTGTTGCCATCACCACGGGGACTGGCGGTGCGGGGGCTTCTCACTGCCGTCATGAGCACATTCTGTGCCCAGCTCACCGTCTGTCACCAGCGAAGCTAGCGCGCGACGCCGGGCGTCCAGCAGGACCCGCGCTCGACCCTGGTGGCAGGAAATTTCGTATACGTGTCATTGCCGCCACTGACGGTAGTCGCCGGGGTAGCTGTACGCAAACCCCGTCGACCTTGATGTCCGGTCATTGACATACCGGCCATCAGCATAATAGCTGGTTGGGGGGCGCATAGCCGACATATCACCCACGGGCCACCGGGAAAGCCACTACAGTGTCGCCGTTGATCTCAGGAATCTGCTGATCTCAGGAATCTGACCCTGCGCCGTGATCCCGGCGGGCTCTGGCGCGCCGCTTGCCCTCATGCATCGCCGCCACCCTCGCGACCGGGATCGCGTGCCCCTCCGCCACGATCTCGGGAGGCAGCAGCTGCGGATCCGGCAGGAGTTTCGCCCACACATCCTGACCGGCCAGCAGCGCGGCGGCATTGCGGACGGTGAAATCCGCGGGCCGGACGTTGCCCAGCTCGTCCCAGCCGACCGGAAACGAGACCGTCGTGCCTGGCCGGATCCGCGGGCTGTACGCCGCCACCACGGTCGCACCGCCCGCCCTGGTGGCGTCGATGAACACCTTCCCGCCGCGGTCTTCCCTGATGAACGCAGTAGTCGCCAGCGATGGCCCGAGCCGCTCGGCCCGAGCCGCTATCGCCCGGGTGGCCGCCGCCGCATCCTCGCTTGTCTGCCCCGCTGCCAGCGGCACGATGATGTGCACGCCCTTGGCCCCGCTCGTCTTGACCGCCCCGGCCAGGCCAGCCGATTGCAGCGCCTCGCGCACCAGCAGTGCCACCTCCACCACGTGCCGGAAATCCGAATCCGCCGGCGGATCAATGTCCAGCACGAGGACATCCGGGTTGTCGAAGTGGCCTGCCCGCATCAGCGTCGGGTGGTACTCGACCGCGCGCTGGTTAGCGAACCACAGCAGGGTGCGCCTGTCGTTGCACAGCGCGTAAGCGACCTCGCGGTGCGAGCTTTCCGCCCAGACCGTAATAGTGCGGACGAAGTCCGGGGCGTACTTCGGCACGTTCTTCTGCATGAACGGTGCCTGCCCGGGCCGCACCCTGACGACGGACAGCGGCCGGTCGGCCAGCTGGCCGATGATGGGCTCCCGCACCGCGTCCAGGTAATCGATCAGGTCCCGCTTAGTGGCCTCAGCCTCGCCGAACAGCTCAGAGTCAAGACTGGTGAGGGCCACACCTGCACGTTCCCCGCTGTTATCGGTCTTATCGCTCACCGGCGGGACCCGATCAGCTCGCGGCCGCGGTGGCGGCCACGGCAAGGTCGCGCAGCGTCTTCACGGCGCCCGCCGGGTCGCTCGCCCCGTACACCGCGGAGCCTGCCACGAACATGTCAGCCCCGGCCTCCGCGCAGCGCCCGATTGTCTGCTCGCTCACGCCGCCGTCGACTTGCAGCCAGATCTCGCCGCCGTAGGCGCTGATCAGCTCGCGCGCCCGGCGGATCTTCGGCAGCACGAGGTCCAGGAACGGCTGGCCGCCGAATCCCGGCTCCACGGTCATCAGCAGCAGCATGTCGATCTCGGGCAGCAGGTCTGCGTGCCCGAGCACCGGAGTGCCCGGGTTGAACGCCAGGCCGGCCCGTGCCCCGGCGGCCCTGATCTCGCGCAGCGTCCGGACCGGAGCGCTCGCCGCCTCGGCGTGAATCGTCACGCTGCGCGCCCCCGCTTCGGCGTAACCAGGGGCCCACCGGTCCGGGTCCTCGATCATGAGGTGGCAGTCCAGCGGAAGGCGGGCGTGCCGCCGCAGCGCCTCGACGACGGGCAGGCCAATCGTGAGGTTCGGGACGAAATGGCCGTCCATGACGTCCACGTGCAGCCAGTCGGCCGCGCCGGAGACCGCGTCGGCCTCATCGGCGAGCCTGGCGAAGTCCGCGGACAGCAGGCTCGGTGCTATCTGCACGCTCATCACCGCCGATTCTAGGCCGGGCCGACGTGGCCCTCCCATCTTCCTGGCGGGAACGCCCGCGTGCACACTCATCCAGCCTGCCGGTCCGCAGCCGGAGCCCTGCCTAGTGTGGTGGCCCGTGATCGGCTGCGAACTGTCGGAGCGCCCCGCTAGGTTCGGACGCGCAGCGACCCCCGATCGCCTGGAGGCAGCAGATGAGCACGTCCGTGGGCAGTGAGGCACCCGACCGCCTGCTCGACCGCGTCCGCAAGCTGCTCGCCAAAGCCGAGGCAGAGGGCGTGACAGCTGCCGAGGCGCAGGCGCTGACGGCCAAGGCCGCTGAGCTGATGGCGAAGTACGGCATCGACCGGGCGCTGCTCGCGGCGACGCAGCCGGAGACCGACAAGCCTGGCGACCGCATGGTCGAGATCTACAACCCGTGGGGCCGGGTGCAGGCCCACCTGCTGTGCGGGCTAGCCGCGGCGTTGCGCTGCCAGAGCATCCTGGTGACGGCCGACTCCGGGCTTCGCGTGCACATCTTCGGGTATGACTCCGACCTCGAGCGGACCGATGTCCTGTACACCTCCGTGCTCATCCAGATGTGGCACGGGCTGGTCGGCGCCGAGGTGCCAGCCGACGCCTACAGCGTCCGCGCCTGGCGGCGCAGCTGGCTGCTCGGGTTCGCGGCGGCGGTCATCGCCAGGGTGCGGACCGCGGAGCAGCGCGCCGAGCAATCGGCGTCGCAGGAGCCCGATGGCCAGGCGTCCCGCACGGCTCTGGTGCTCGCAGACCGGTCCATGGTCATCCGGCAGAACGTCGCGCAGGCGTATCCGCACACCAGGACCGCGCGGATTACCTACACCGGCAGCGGTTACGGTGACGGCTACGAGCAGGGCAAGCGCGCGGACATCGGCACTGGCAGGCTGGGGCGCAAGCGCGCCCGCGCGCTTGCCCGCTGACCTCGCGGGAGAGGGCTCGGCGCGCTCTCGAAAATGACCCCT
>Ga0335072_10015166_pt1 | contig 10941 bp, 9 predicted proteins | sample Lox_Sample_21_FD_206725 | JGI IMG/M metagenome (GOLD analysis project Ga0335072, IMG submission 206725) | Soil microbial communities from Loxahatchee National Wildlife Refuge, Florida, United States - Lox_Sample_2.1 | ecosystem: Environmental > Terrestrial > Soil > Wetlands | place: USA: Florida... | reverse complement strand
CTCACCGATCTCGACGCGCCGGCCTCGCGCACCCGCGAGGCGGTGCGCACCGCCATGCGCACGCTCGGCCAGACGCTGGCGCGCGATCTCGAGATGCAGGCGCGGCTCGATACGACGATCGAACATGCGGCGCTCGCTGTCGTGCCGTGGCGCGGACAGATCGGCGCGCTGATCACCGAGGTGGTGCAGGGCTGGGACGCGCGCACGGTGACACGGCGCCTCGAGCTCGCCATCGGCAGCGACCTGCAATACATCCGCATGAACGGCACCCTGGTCGGCGCCTGCGTCGGCTGCGCGCTGTACCTGTTCGGCTATTACCTGTTTTAGTGGGCGCCTCTAGCCCATCGCCAGCAGCAGGAGCGCCGCGGTCGCGCTGCAGAGGCCGGCGATCTTGCGCGCCGTCCAGCGTTCGCCGAGGACCACGATGCCGAGCACGGCGGCGACGACGAAGCCCATCTGCGTGATCGGAACGACGACGCTGGCATCGCCGTGCTTCAAGCCGTGCAGCAGGAACAGAAAGGCCGCGATGAGGACGATCGCGGCCGGCCCCGAATGCCGAACGGCACCGCGGGGCAGCCGGATCGCGCCCGTCATCCGGTAGGTCATGGCGGTCAGCAGGAAGCTGAACACGACCGCCTGGGCTGCGAGCAGCGTCTCCGGCGTTGCGCCGCCGATAAGGCCGATCTTGTAGCAGAAATTGGCCGCGCCAGTCGCGAGCGTCGCCACGAACACCTGACGGAGCGAGCGCCGCGCCGCCGCCGCATCGACGCCGTCGCGGTGCAGCGAGCCGCCGAGCAGCAGCCAGCCCGCCCCGATCGCCAACAGGAAGCCGCCGACCTTCGGCGCCGTCAGCCTCTCGTGCAACCAGCCGATCGCCAGAAGCGCAGTGATGATGAAGTTGAGGCGGAAGACTGGCGCGATGATGCTGACGGAGCCGGCCTGCAGGCTGCGCGCGTAGTTGTAGAGGCCGACGACGAGAAACAAGCCGGCGATGCCGCCCCAAAGGGCGGCGGGGCTGAAGCGCAGCGTTCCGGTCAGCGCCGCATAGACGATGGTGGCAGGGCAGAAGATCCAAGCCTGTCCCATGAGGAAGTGCTGGGCCGCGAGTCCGGCGCGGGCGGCGCGCTTGTAGATGACATCGCTGAGGCCGTAGCAGATGAGCGCGGCCACCGCATCGGCAATGTCGCTGCGCATCTGACGCTCCCTTCGCTGGCATTACCCAGGCAGGTTCAACGGGTATGATCTCAGCCCGCGCCGCGCGAGCACCCCGGTAGAAGCCAAGGTTTGCGACGCGCAGCGGAACTCGTCAAGATGCGGCCTTGCGTTACGGAAATCCTTTGATGCAGCTGCGCGACCGCCCTTCGCCCAATCACGGACCGCGTCCCGCGGGCGGCAGCGTCGACATGCTCATCCTGCATTACACCGGCATGCGGACGGCGGCGGAAGCGCTGGACCGGCTCGCTTCGCCGGAGGCGCAAGTGAGCGCGCATTACCTCATCGAGGAGGACGGCACGCCGTGGCGGCTCGTGCCGGAGGCGCGGCGCGCCTGGCATGCCGGCGTCTCCTGCTGGGCCGGCAAGCGCGACATCAACGACCGCTCGATCGGCATCGAGCTGGTCAATCCCGGCCATGAGTTCGGCTATCGCGATTTTCCCGAGGCGCAGATGGCGGCGCTGGAGGCGCTCTGCCGCGAGATCTTGGCGCGCCATCCGATTCCGCCGCGCCATGTTCTCGGCCATTCCGATGTCGCGCCGCAGCGCAAAGCCGATCCCGGCGAGCGCTTCGACTGGCGCCGCCTGGCGCGGCAGGGCATCGGGTTTTGGCCGGATGCGGCGACCCGCGCGGACGCGCCGGCCGACATCGCCGGGCTGCAGCGCCTGCTCGCCCGGATCGGCTACGAGACGCCGCAAAGCGGCGTGCTCGACGCGGCGACCCAGGAGGTCATGATCGCCTTCCAGCGCCATTTCCGGCCGGTGCGCTGCGACGGCACGCCCGACGCGGAGACAGCGGCGCTGATCGCCGCGCTCGCCGCCGGGGTTTGACTTCCGCGCCGCGACACCCCTTATTTGTTCCGCCAGATGGCCGGATGGCCGCTCGCCGCTGCGGCGGCGAGAGGAAAGTCCGGGCTCCACGGAAATGCGGTGCCGGGTAACGCCCGGCGGGGGCAACCCCAGGGAAAGTGCCACAGAAACACACCGCCAACCCCGGCGTGCCGGGCGGCAAGGGTGAAATGGTGCGGTAAGAGCGCACCGCGCCGCCGGTAACGGCAGCGGCAGGGCAAACCCCACCGGGAGCAAGACCAAGTAGGGATGGCGGGCCGCAAGGCCGCGGGCATTTCCGCCCTGCCATCCGGGTCGGTCGCGCGAGGCGCTCGGCAACGGGCGTCCCAGAGGAATGGTCATCCCCCGCCTCCGGGCGGGGACAGAACCCGGCTTACAGGCCGTCTGGCGTTTTTTCCCATGCGCGCCCATCCCGCAAGTAACCGGCGGCCAAGAACATATGGGGAACAAGAAATCGCCATGTATTAACGATTTGCCCCAAATTCTCAAGGGTTAGGTGGTCGCGCGACGTCTTGACCATAGCCGCTGGAGCATCGCAGTAAGCTCGGTTAAGGCGAGCGATCCCACTGTATTACCACGATTTTCCATTGACCCCCATTACAGCCCATGCTATCCCATATCGTCCCAATGCGAGGCTGGGCGGCGAGGGCGGAGCGCCGCAAACGCAGAGGCGTCCCACGAGGCGCTATGGGACAGACCTTGGGGGTCGGCGGTGGCGTTGTTCCTTTCGACATTTGTGAACAAGGTTGACCGCAAAGGGCGGGTCTCCGTTCCCGCCTCTTTCCGGACCGCGCTCGCCGGCCAGAATTTCAATGGGATTATTGCCTTCCGCTCGTTCAAGCTGGCCGCGCTCGAAGCCAGCGGCATCGACCGGATGGAGGAGCTGAGCCAGCGCATCGACGCGCTGCCCGAATTCTCCGAAGACCGCGATGCGCTGTCCTCGATCCTGGCGGATGCGCAGCCCCTCGCCTTCGACGGCGAAGGCCGCATCGTCCTGCCCGAGCTGCTCTGCCAGCACGCCCAGATCAGCGAGAGCGCGGCGTTTGTCGGCCTCGGCCGCACCTTCCAGATCTGGGAGCCGGAGCGTTTCAGCGCGCATCAACAGGAAATGCGCGAGCGCGCCCGCCGCCAGGGCGCAACCTTGCCGGCGCATCAGCCCGGCCGCGCCGTGATGGAGCCGCCGCGGTGACCCCCGCCCTGCCCCATACCCCGGTTCTCCTCGCCGAGGTGCTCGCCGCGCTGCAGCCGCACGCTGCCGGCCGCTATGTCGACGGCACGTTCGGCGCCGGCGGCTATAGCCGCGCCCTGCTCGCGGCGGCGCCCTGCCGCGTCATTGCCATCGACCGCGATCCCGCCGCCGTCGCCGAAGGCGGCGCGCTGATGCGCGAGCATCCGGGGCGCTTCACCGTCATCGAGGGCCGGTTCGGCGACATGGAATCGCTGCTGGCGCCGCTTGGCATCAGCGCCGTCGACGGCATCGCGCTCGATCTCGGCGTGTCCTCGCCGCAGCTCGATCAGCCCGAGCGCGGCTTCTCCTTCCGCGCCGACGGACCGCTCGACATGCGGATGGGGCGCGAGGGCGCGACCGCGGCCGATCTCGTCAACACGCTCTCCGAGAGCGCGCTCGCCAATCTCATCTACATCTATGGCGAAGAGCGCTTCGCCCGCCGCGTCGCCCGCGCCATCGTCGCCGCCCGGCGGGAGGCGCCTCTGACCCGCACCGCCGAGCTTGCCCGCATCGTCCGCGCCGCGGTGCCGGCGAGCGGCGGCGGCATCGATCCCGCCACCCGCACCTTCCAGGCGCTGCGCCTGGAAGTGAATGACGAGCTGGGCGAGCTGGAGCGCGCGCTCCTGGCTGCCGAACGGCTGCTCGCGCCGGGCGGGCGGCTCGCCATCGTCTCGTTCCACTCGCTCGAGGACCGCAAGGTTAAGGACTTCCTGCGCGAGCGCAGCGAAGCCGCGCCCAAGGCCTCGCGCCATCGCCCGGCGCTGCCGGCGGCGGCGCCGAGCTTCAAACTGCTGACCCGCAAACCGGTCACGCCCGGCGCCGCCGAGCTCGAGCGCAACCCGCGCGCCCGCTCGGCGCGGTTGCGCGCCGCCGAGCGGACCGCCGCGCCGGTCTGGGAGACGGCCGCATGATCCGGTTTTCGACCGTCCTCTGGGCGCTGCTCGTCGGTGTGAGCGGGTATGCCATGTTCCAAGTGAAGTACGAGGTGGTGCAGCTCGAGGACGAGCTCGCCCACGTCAACCATCAGATCACCGATGGGCGCGAGCAGATTCGCGTGCTCGATGCCGAGTGGAGCTTTCTCAACCAGCCCTCCCGGCTCGCACAGCTGTCCAAGCGCTTTCTCAATCTCGCCCCGATCGGCCCCGAGCAGATCGGCCACCTCTCCCAACTGCCGCGGCGCTCCCCGTTGCCTCCCGCCGCAGCAGCAGCCGCCGCGCCGCCGTCGGTTTCCTCCCAGCCGATGGCGGCGCCGCGGCTCGTTATCGCCGGCGGCACGGTGCCGCGATGACCCTGCAGCCTGACGACAATCCCTGCCGGCCGCGGCATTTCAAGCCCGCGGCCTGCGCACCGGCACCGCTCGAAGGGCCGGCGAAGCAGTCGCTCGAAACCAGCCACACCCGGCTCATCATCACCGCCGCCCTGTTCTGCCTCGCTTTCCTCGTGATCAGCGCGCGCCTCGTCGAGGTCGCAGGCTTCAAGGCGGGCGAGACGCGCTTTGCCCACGTCCATGCGGTGGACAAGCCCGAAGCGGCGCGGGCGGATATCGTCGACCGCAACGGCGTGCTGCTCGCCACCACGCTCGAAGCGCCCTCGCTCTACGCCAATCCCAAGCTCATCCACCATCCCGAGCGCGTCGCCGAGCAACTGGCCAACCTGCTGCCCGACCTCAGCGAGGGCGAGATCGCCGCCAAGCTCGGCACCGACAAGAGCTTCGTCTGGATCAAGCGGCAGCTGACGCCGAGCCAGGAATTCGAAGTCAACCGGCTCGGCGTTCCAGGCCTGCAATTCCAGGTCGAGGATCGCCGCGTTTTCCCCAAGGGCAATCTCGCCGCGCATGTCGTCGGCTATGACGATCTCGACGGCAAGGGTCTCGCCGGCATCGAGCGCGGCTTCGACGACATCCTGAAGAGCAGCAGCGAGCCGGTGAAGCTGTCGCTCGATGTGCGTCTGCAATACATCCTGCGCGACGAGATCGCGCACACGGTGAGCGATTTCAACGCCGCCGACGGGCTCGGCATCATCATGGACGTCAACACCGGCGAGGTGTTGGCGATGGTGTCGCTACCGGATTTCGATCCGAACGCGCCGGGAAGTGCGACGCCGGAGGACATCTTCAACCGGGTGACGCTGGGCACCTACGAGATGGGCTCGACGTTCAAAATCTTTAACACCGCGCTCGCCCTCGACACGCATACCGCGACGATGGCGAGCAGCTTCGATGCGACCAATCCGATCCATATCGGCCGCTTCACCATCCACGACGATCATGCGCAGCGCCGTTGGCTCACCGTGCCGGAAATCTTCGAATACTCATCGAATATCGGCTCGGCCAAGATGGCGCTCGCCGTCGGCACCGACCGGCAGCGGGAATTCCTCGGCCGGCTTGGCCTGCTGAAGGCGCCGAGCTTCGAGCTGCCCGAGATCGGCGCGCCGCTGGTGCCCTCGCCCTGGGGCGAGGTCAACACCATGACCATCGCCTTCGGCCACGGCATCTCGGTGAGCCCGCTGCAGATGGCGACGGCGGTCAGCGCCATCGTCAATGGCGGCGTGCTGCATCGCGCGACGCTGCTGAAGCGCCCGGCCGGCTACGCGCCCTCCGGCCAGCAGGTGATCTCGCTGCGCACCTCCCAGGAGATTCGCCGCCTGATGCGGCTCGTCGTCGAGCACGGCACCGGCAAGCTGGCCGAGGGCTCCGGCTATCTCATCGGCGGCAAGACCGGCACCGCGGAAAAGGTGGCCGCCGGCCATTATGAGCGCAAAGCGCTATTCTCCTCGTTTATCGGCGTTTTCCCCATCACCGAGCCGCGCTTCCTGGTGATGATCTCGATCGACGACCCCAAGGGCGACAAGTGGTCGCACGGCTTCGCGACCGGCGGTTGGACGGCAGCGCCGGCCGTAAAGCGGGTCGTGGAGCGGATGGCGCCGTTGATGGGAATTCAACCGGTCGACGAGAATTCGCCCGAAATCCGCCGTTCTTTGATGGTCGATTCGCCTGACCTTCAGGAACGGAAACTTGCGGCTAACTGATCTCATGGACGGCGCTCAAGGCCCTCTCATCATCACGCCCCCCGGCGACCCGGATATCCGCGGTCTCACTGCGGATTCGCGCACGGTGAGGCCGGGCTTCCTCTTTGCCGCGCTGGCGGGGAGCAAGCTCGACGGCCGGCGTTTCGTCGACGACGCGGTCGCGCGCGGCGCGGTCGCGGTGCTGACCGACGACCCGGCGCCGCTCTCCACCCTGGCGCAGCACCGGCCGCCGGTGCATGTCATCTTCGATGCGAATCCGCGCCGCCGCCTCGCGCGCATCGCGGCGCGGTTCTATGCGCCGCAGCCGGAGACGATGGTTGCCGTCACCGGCACCAACGGCAAGACCTCGGTCACCGTCTTCACGCGGCAGATCTGGCGCCATCTCGGCCTTCGCGCGGCGAGCCTCGGCACCATCGGCATTGTCGGCCCCGATTTCGCGCAGGCCGGCGCCCTCACCACCCCCGACCCGGTGTCGCTGCATCGCGAGCTCAACGTGCTGGCGCGCAGCGGCATCGATCATGTGGCGATCGAAGCGTCGAGCCACGGGCTCGACCAGTGCCGCCTCGATGGACTCGAGCTCGGCGCCGCGGCCTTCACCAACTTGACGCGCGACCATCTCGACTACCACCGCGACATGGAGGCGTATTTCGCCGCCAAGGCGCGGCTCTTCACCGAGCTGCTGCCGCCGGACGGCACCGCGGTGCTGAACGCCGATAGCGGCGAGGCGGCACGGCTCGGCCAGCTCTGCCGTCAACGTGGGCAGACCGTGCTCACTTTTGGAACTGCGATTGGCGCCGACCTGCGTCTCGTCGCCGCGCGGCCGCTCGACACGGGTCAGGAGCTTCGCCTTGAGGTATTCGGGGAGCGTCGTGATCTCGTTCTCTCCTTGGTCGGCGCTTTCCAGGCGAGCAACGCGCTCGCCGCGCTCGGCCTTGCCATCGCCACCGGGGCGCCGGTCGAGGGCGCGCTCGACGCGCTGCCCGCGCTCCGGGGCGCACCGGGCCGGCTGCAGCACGTGGCGACGCACGCCAACGGCGCGCCGGTGATCGTCGATTACGCGCATACGCCGGACGCGCTCGCGACCGTGCTCGGCACGCTCCGCGCGCATTGCCGCGGCCGGCTCGTCGTCGTCTTCGGCTGCGGCGGCGACCGCGATCCCGGCAAGCGCTCCGAGATGGGCGCGATCGCCCAGCGCCTCGCCGACCGCGTCATCGTCACCGACGACAATCCGCGCAGCGAGAATCCGGCCGCGATCCGCCGCGCCATCCTCGCCCGCTGCCCCGCGGCCGAGGAGATCGGCGATCGCGCCGACGCCATCCGCCGCGGTCTCGCGCTGCTCGAAGCCGGCGATCTGCTCCTGATCGCCGGCAAGGGACATGAGAGCGGACAGATCGTCGCCGGCGTCACCCATCCTTTCGACGATGCGGTGATTGCCCGCGCGGCGGCGATCGAGCGCGGAGGCACCGCCTCATGACGCCGCTTTGGACCGCCGCCGAGGCCGTGGCCGCCACCGGCGGCCGCAGCCCGCGCGAGTGGCTCGCGAGCGGCGTTTCGATCGACAGCCGCAGCATCGCTCCGGGCGATCTCTTCATCGCCCTCGCCGGTCCCAAATTCGACGGCCATGATTTCGTCGCCGCCGCGCTCGCCAAGGGCGCCGCGGCGGCGCTCGTTGCACGGGTTCCCCCCGGCGCCGACGCGAACGCGCCGCTGCTCCTCGTCGCCGACACCATGGCGGCGCTCGAGGAGCTCGGCCGTGCTTCGCGCCGCCGCTGCGCCGCTCAGATCATCGGCGTCACCGGCAGCGTCGGCAAGACCGGCACCAAAGAGGCGCTGAAGCGCGCGCTCGAGCGCCAAGGTCCCGCCTTCGCCTCGGCCGGCAGCCTCAACAACCAATGGGGCGTGCCGCTGTCGCTGGCGCGCATGCCGCGCGAGACACGCTGGGGCATCTTCGAGATGGGCATGAACCATCCCGGCGAGATCGACGGGCTCTCGCGCCTGGTGCGGCCCGACGTGGCGGTGATCACCACAATCGAGCCGGCGCATCTCGGCTTCTTTCCCTCCGTCGCCGCCATCGCCGATGCCAAGGCAGAGATCTTCGCCGGCATGGAGCCGAGCGGCGCCGCGGTGCTCAACCGCGACAATGCCTATTTCGCCCGGCTCGCCGAGGCCGCGCGCGCCCGCGGCCTCACCCGCATCCTCGGCTTCGGCACCCATCCTGACGCGACGGTGAAACTGATCGACAGCCATCTCTACGCGACGGCCAGCGCCGTCACCGCCTCGGTGATGGGCGAGATCGTCGATTACTGCATCGCCATCCCCGGCCAGCACTGGGTGATGAACAGCCTTGCCGTGCTCGGCGCGGTGAAGGCGGCGGGCGGCGATGTCGGCATCGCCGCGGCCGCCATGTCCTCGCTGCAGCCGCTCGACGGCCGCGGCCGGCGCCACCGCATCGCCGCCGGCGAAGGCAGCGCCGAGCTGATCGACGAGAGCTACAATGCCAGCCCTGCCTCGATGCGCGCGGCCCTCGCCGTGCTTGGCACGATGATCCCCGGCAAAGGCGGAAGGCGCATCGCCGTGCTCGGCGACATGCTCGAGCTTGGCGATGATGCCGAGCGCCTGCACGCCGAGCTGGCGCCGCCGGTCATCGATGCGGGCGTCGCCCTGGTCTTCACCGTCGGCCCCAACATGCGCGCGCTCTATGACGCGCTGCCCAAGCGGCTGCGCGGCGGCCATGCCGCAACTTCGGCGGAGATGGCGGAGATCGTTGCGCGCCGGCTGCGTCCCGGCGACATCGCCACCGTCAAGGGCTCCTTCGGCAGCCGCATGGCCGAGGTGGTGCGCCGCCTGCTCGCCGGCGAGCCGGCCGCCGCCGCGGCGAGGGGCTAGCGCCCATGCTGTACCACCTGCTCTTCCCCCTCGCCGACGAGTTCAGCGCGTTCAATCTGTTCCGCTACCTGACCTTTCGCTCGGGCGGCGCCATGGTGACGGCGCTCTTCATCAGCTTCGCCATGGGCCCGCGCGTCATCGCCTGGCTTAAATCGAAGCAGGCCGAGGGGCAGCCGATCCGGCTCGACGGGCCGGAAGGGCATCTCGTGCGCAAGAAAGGCACGCCCACCATGGGCGGCTTTCTCATCCTGCTTGGGCTCGTGGTCTCGACCCTGCTCTGGGCCGATCTCACCGACGGCTATGTCTGGGTGACGCTCTGCGTCACCGTCGGGTTCGGCGCTATCGGCTTCTTCGACGACTACAAGAAGCTCACCCGCCGCTCCTCGCGCGGGCTGTCGAGCCGGGGCAAGCTGCTCGGGCAGATCGTGATCAGCGGCGCGGCCGCCGTTGCCATCGTGTTGCTGACGCATGATCCCGCTATCCGCACGGCGCTGGCGGTGCCGTTCTTCAAGAACGTTCTGATCGAGCTCGGTTGGATGCTCTTCATCCCGCTCGCCATCTTCGTCATCACCGGCGCTTCCAACGCCGTCAACCTCACCGACGGTCTCGACGGGCTCGCCATCGTGCCGTCGATGATCGCCGCGGGCTGCTTCGCGCTCATCGCCTATCTCACGGGCAATCAGATCTTCGCCAACTACCTGCAGATCCACCACGTCGTCGGCACCGGCGAGCTTGCCGTGTTCTGCGCCGCGCTGGTCGGCTCGGGCCTCGGCTTCCTCTGGTACAACGCGCCGCCCGCGATGGTATTCATGGGCGATACCGGCTCGCTCTCGATCGGCAGCGCGCTCGGCGTCATCAGCGTCATCACCAAGCACGAGCTGGTGCTCGCCATCATCGGCGGGCTCTTCGTGCTCGAGACGGTGTCGGTCATCGTCCAGGTGGCGAGCTTCAAGCTCACCGGCAAACGCGTCTTCCGCATGGCGCCGCTGCACCACCACTTCGAGAAGAAGGGCTGGCAGGAGCCGACCATCGTCATCCGCTTCTGGATCATCGCCTCGGTGCTGGCGATCGCCGGGCTCTCGACCTTGAAACTGCGGTAGGGAGGGATGATCGAGGTGACGGCGTTTCGGGATCAGAAGGTCGCGGTGCTGGGGCTGGCGCGCTCCGGCCTTGCTGCCGCCGAAGCGTTGCAGCGCGGCGGGGCGCGCGTCCTCGCCTGGGATGACGCGGCGGCAAAGCGCAGCGCCGCTGCGGCCGCGGGCGTGCCGATCGTCGATCTCGCCCAGACCGGTCTCGGCGGCGCAACCGCGCTTGTGCTATCGCCCGGCATCCCGCACCGCTTCCCCGAGCCGCACCCCGTCGCCGCCCGTGCCCGCGCCGCCGGCGCCGAGATCATCGGCGATATCGAGCTGCTGGTGCGCTCGCGCCCCGACGCGCGTTATGTCGGCGTCACCGGCACCAATGGCAAATCGACGACCACCGCGCTGATTGGCCATATCCTCGAGGAAGCCGGCCGCAAGGTGGCCATCGGCGGCAATCTCGGTACGCCGGCGCTGGCGCTGGCGCCGCTCGGCGCCGATGGCGTCTATGTGCTGGAGCTGAGCTCCTACCAGCTCGAGCTGACGCAGAGCCTTGCCGCCGATGTCGCGGTGCTGCTCAACATTACGCCCGACCATCTCGACCGCCATGGCGGCATGGACGGCTATATCGCGGCGAAGCGGCGCATCTTCGGCGTCCGCC
>Ga0335072_10015165_pt1 | contig 10941 bp, 6 predicted proteins | sample Lox_Sample_21_FD_206725 | JGI IMG/M metagenome (GOLD analysis project Ga0335072, IMG submission 206725) | Soil microbial communities from Loxahatchee National Wildlife Refuge, Florida, United States - Lox_Sample_2.1 | ecosystem: Environmental > Terrestrial > Soil > Wetlands | place: USA: Florida... | reverse complement strand
TGCGCAGACTCTTGCGCGGCCCACTTACGGATTCGTTCACGATCGTGTTCGCTGAGATTGAGCAACTGGATGCCGGCGAGCTTTCTGTCTTCGTTGGCCCAAACGACGCGAACGGTGACCTGCACGGGATTGGGAAGAGTATTGAGCGCAAGAGACACACGAGTCACAAAATTGCAGCGAAGATCGGACGGCGTCGAAAGGAGGAGGCCATTCTCGCTAACATTGAGGACGAGGCTCTGGTTGCTTTCCCCATCGCTAAGGGCAACGAAAAGAGGCGCATGAGGGGCGACGCGAGGATAGAAGCGGCGCTCGAGATTCGAAGCTAAGGGCGGGATGTGCTGGGCGGGCGTGGACATGATGAGTTGCTCCGGTCTAAAAGTCTTGTCCGTTCGTGGCGACGAGGCCTGCCGAACAAGGGTATTTCAGGCTGTTTGGTCGAAGCCGATACGGGCGTGATGGGACATTGCGTTTCTTTCGCACCTGAACGCTACAACACAAGGCGTGACGGAAGGTTTCGCAGTGTACGAAGCAAAAAACGTACCAGTACGGGACCGGCGTTTCTGTTGCTTGCGGCCGGCGAGCGCATTTGCAAACAAGGGGAGCGTGAGAAGCTAGCGAGGCGTGGAAGCGAATGGAGATGGCGGAGCGTGACGGAGAGAGCTGACGTCCAAGATGTAGGCAACCTGATACTTAGTCAGGACAAGGAGGCGATTGCCGTCGGCGGAGAAATGGGAGTAGGCGATGGGATCCAGAAAAATGTGCTGACCAAGCTTGGTGCCAGTGGCCAGGTCGTAGATCACCAAGCGACCAGGCCCTTCCTCGATGGCGAAGAGTTTGCTTCGCGCGTTCGCGGCGGGCATTCCACCAACGAGCTGCGCTCTTAGACTTCCGTCCTGCAAGGAAAGAACGGTAATACGTCTGCCATCCCTGACCAAAAAAAGTGCGTCGCCGACGGAAAATGCGGCGTCAAAACTATACGGGCCGCTGCCTCGTTGAAGCAGGACTCCGCCGACTGACTTGCCGGAACGGGCCTGCACGACTTCGAAATAGGTATCCAATTGCGTGGGCTTTGCTTTTTTGAAGATGCGCCAAACGGCGGGGATACGCTTGGCAGCTTCCTCCGCGCCGAGGCTATTGCCGTCCCAGGCAAGAACGAGACGGTCGCCTTGCGGGTCGGCGAATGGCACCGGACTATTCTCCAAGAACTCGCGTTTCCATAACTCTTTTCCGGTTTCCGGATCGAGGGCACGAAGCTGGTAGGGAACTTCACTCTCGCGGCTGATCACGAAGCGATACCCAATTGGAGTTTGCCGTGTGAACTCCAAGAAAGCAGATCCTCCGGCGCAGAGCCGGCCTTTTTTTCCGGACCACGCCAGGCCTGATTTTCCGGAAGAAAGATCGAGCTGATCCACGCGAGAAGGGCCACGCCAATTCCCTGAAAGAAGAAGAAACGCGGAAGACTCATGCGATAAAATCGCGCCTGAAAAGCCAGGGGTGGAGTCGAGGCGTTCTCCCGTCTCTGCTTGATAGGCGGCTCCGTTGCCGTCAACGGAAAAAGCGAAGCGATCGAGGGACGGGGTTACCGTGGCAGCGCGAAGAACAGGCAAGCCATCGAGAGGCAAATCGACCGCGAGAAACGGAAGCTTTTCTCCAAGATGGTAGAGAAGCAAAGCGCCCTTGTCGTTCAAGGCCGCCACTTCATTTCCGAAAATATCCGTGGAGACGTTGTCGGGCGCATCCAGCTCGCGGTTTTCGTCCAAATCAAAGATCCGCTCCCCGACGACGCCGTTATCAGAGAGCAGCGCGTACCGTGGATTGCGGGCAAGCCGCGCCTTCTCCGCCTTGAAGGAAAATGTTGCCAAAATCTCGCCGTCCTTCAAGGACACCATGACGGCCCGAGCTTCTTTTTCGCTGGAGGCCATCAGAACGCGCTCGTCATTTTGCAGGCAGAGAGAATTGTTCATACGTTTGCGAAAGGCGCCGGGAAGAGATGCTTTTCGCTGCGTCGCCAGGTCAACGCTAAAGCCCTCCATGTCCTTTCTTACCAGCAGGATTTTGCCATCCGGAGAAAAATTCAGGGATAGGAACTTCATGCCTCTGCCCGCGAGGGAACCCCAGTCGTTTGCCATGAGAAACCCGAAAGGACCTGGAAAAGCGGTGTTTGCATCGAGTGGGACGAGCACGAATTCATTTGGGAAATTCACAGCGTTCAGCCAATCTGAAAAGATGACTTGGTTGGTGGAAAGCCGGTAGACGACCAGCCGGAAGTCGGGCAAGAGGCAGGCGAACAGGTCGCCGCCGGGAGAGAGTTCCGCGTCAAGACAGGCATCCTGAAACGGCAATTCGCGTTGTTCTAGTTTCGGCCCGTCGGGCAGTTTTTCGCGATTTAAAGTCAGGCCGTGGCCGATGACCGTGAGTGCTTGCGAATCAAAGGAAAAGCGCGCGGGATAAACATCCTCGGCTGCAATGTAAGTACGTAAAGTGAGCGGTTCGCGGGAAAGCACATAGATGCCGGAGGAGTTCTGGATCTTCAGGATTCGGCCATCGGGGCTATAGCGCAGGGTGACGTTGGCGTCACGGAGAGGAGGCTCGAGGGGCTGGCGGGAAAGAACGCCGTGCAAATCCTCGTGTGGCCGATCCGTTTGGGAAGACGCAGGCAGAAGTACGAACAACGAAACAAGAATCAGCAACCCACCTGCTAAGGGTCCCTGGAGTTGCCGCAAGATGCAAAGCGAAAGTCTGAGCACCAGATTCACACTTGGATAATCGCCGCGAGTCTAACATCGGCAAACTGACGCGGCAATTGCTGGTAGAAATTGACTGGGACCCTTCCGGGGCACTTGCCTTACGTTACGACACAAGGCAGACTCGGCGCGTGCTGATTGGACTCTTTACCGAATTAGCTGGGAGCGGTGGCGTGCAGCGCGCGGGCCGGCACATCGCCGCCGTGCTGAGCGATTTCGCTGCAAGCCGGCACATGGATTGCCGGCTGGTCAGCTTGAACGACACCAGGGAACTGCACCGCATGTCCGTGGGCGGCAAGGAATTTGTGTTCACGGGGTGCGAGCGGAGCAAAACGCGGTTTGGGGCAACGGCAATTCGGACAGCCAGGCGCCATGCGAAGCTCGTCCTGGCGGCGCATCCGAACCTGGGACCCGTCACGCAAGCGATGAAAATTGTCGCGCCGCGGCTGCGTACAATCATTTGCGCGCATGGCGTGGAAGTGTGGGAACCACTTCCCGCCTTGCGCAGGCTCGCGCTGCGGCGCGCAAATGTAGTGCTCGCGCCGAGCAAAGACACGGCAAATCACGTGGCCGAGCAGCAAGTGCGGCGCGAGAGAATTCGCGTGCTCCCGTGGGCGCTCGACCCGGAGTTTGAAACGATTACCGCCGGCACGCCGCAGAACAAGACCCCGGAAGGGTATCCGGAGGGGCGCGTGATTCTGACAGTGGGACGCTGGCTGGCGAACGAGCGGTACAAAGGTATGGACACGCTAATCACGGCGCTGCCGCGGCTGCTCACGCGCTGGCCGGAGCTGCAACTCCTAGCGGTGGGCGACGGGGACGATCGCCCTTGGCTCGAGGATCTTGCCGAACAAAACGGCGTGAATCGCCATGTACACTTCTTGAGCGGGTTGAATTTCGGGGAGCTTGCGGCTTGCTATGAGGCTTGCGAGATGTTTGCTTTGCCCAGCCGGGGCGAGGGCTTCGGAATGGTTTACCTCGAGGCGATGGCTTGCGGGAAACCAGTCATCGGCGGGGCGCATGGCGGCGCGCCGGAAGTGATTGAAGACGGAGTGACCGGATACCTGGTGCCTCACGGCGACGCGGCGCAACTTGCGACCTCCATCGAGACCCTGCTCTCGGACCCTGCCATGGCGCAAAAAATGGGCGCGCGCGGGCGCCAGCGTGTCGATCGGGAGTTCCGGTTCAATGTGTTTGCCAAGTCCCTGAAGAAAATCCTCCGCGAACAATGCGAATCCTGAGTGTTACAGAGACCTACGCGCCGTTCCTAGAATTCGGCGGGCCGCCGGTAAAGGTGCGGGCGCTGGCAAAGGGACTGGCCGGGCGCGGGCACGAAGTGACGGTGCTGTCGGCGGACTGGGGCATCGAAACACGTTTGAGCGCGGCGGAAGCGGCCGGCGCGGGACGCAGTTCCTTCGGGTGGAGTCAAAGAGAGAGCGGCGTGACGGCGATTTATCTGCCGACCTGGCTGCGGTTCCGGTCGATTACCTGGAACCCGGCGGTGCGGCGGTTTTGCCGCGAGCGGCTGCTCGATTTTGACGTCGCTCACCTTTATGGGCTGTACGATTTTCTCGGACCGGCAGTTGCGTCCGCTTTCGCGCAGCGGAATATTCCTTACGTCCTGGAACCGATCGGAATGTTCGTGCCCATCGTGCGGAGCTTCTGGCTGAAAAGAATTTATCACGCGTGGTTCGGGCGGCAGTTGTTTGAGGGAGCGAGCGCCATTATTGCGACTTCCGAGCAGGAAGCCGCCGAACTAGCGGGCGGAGGAGTGGCACGAGATAAGATCGCGCTGCGCCGAAATGGCGTGGAAGCGCCGGCGTCGTGGCCGGAGCGGGGCGTTTTTCGGAAGAGACTGGGACTTGCAGATAATGCGAGACTTATCCTTTTTCTCGGGCGGCTATCGATAAAGAAGAGTCCGGATTTGCTGTTGCAGGCGTTTGCTGCAATTTCGAAAGTGCCCGCCGCGCAGAGCCTGAGCCTCGTCTTTGCCGGTCCGGACGAAGCTGGAATGACGGCGGGGCTCACGCGGATGGCGGCGCAGCTTGGCGTGACCCCTCAAGTGCACTTCGCCGGGCCGATTTTTGGGGATGCGAAATGGGCCGCTTATCGCGATGCCGATGTCTTCGTGCTGCCGTCGCAAAATGAAAACTTTGGAAACACGGCGGCGGAAGCCGTCGCCGCAGGCACTCCCGTGGTCGCGACCGAGCGATGCGGCATCGCACCGATCTTGGCCGGCGTGGCAGGACTTGTGGTGCCTCACGATGCTGGAGCCCTGGCGCGGGCGATCCAATCTCTGGTTAGCAATCCAGAATTGCACGCCCGATTGGTCGCGGGATGCAGCGCGGTCGCCGCGCGGCTGGGGTGGGAAGGGCCAGTGCTCGAGATGGAAGCACTATATAACAAGCTTGCAATTAAGAGACCTGCGAGCGCAGAATCTGGTTCATCGGAGCGATGAATTTGCCGGAGGAGAAGCATCGCATCTTTCGCGTAGTGTGGCGCGGCGTAAACCTGCTGCTTGCCGCAGTCGTGGTGTCCTCTCTGTACGCAGGGGCCCGCGAATATTCTGTCCGGCAATACCTGAGAGGCTTTTCGGATGCGGTTGTGCCCGAGTCGGCGGCGGCCGAACAAAAGGTCGAGGCCATTCTGGCATGGATGAAAAGCGGGCCTTCGCGCTACCTCGCTCCCCATTCTTTCGGGCTTTCCGCGCGCGACCCGGAAGCTACTCTCAACTACAAACAGCTCCTGGCCGTTTGCGGTACGGCTACCAACGCATTTCTCAACCTTGCGCGGAGCGGCGGCCTGCGCGTGCGGCGCCTGCTGCTCTTGACGCCGGACAATAACACCAAGCACGTTGTAGCTGAAGTGTTGATCGGCGGCCGCTGGATCATCGTCGATCCGACGTACCGCGTCATGCTTCGTGACGAGCGTGGGCAACTGCTGACGCGCGAGGAACTGCGCAATCCCGCCGTGTTCTCGGAAGCGATCAGCGCTGTGCCTGGTTATCTCCCTGAATACAACTTCGATCATTTCGCTCACGTGCGGCTGGCTCGGCTGCCTTACCAGGGCTTTGGATTTCGCCGGATACTTGACAGTGCTTTGCCTGGATGGGATGAGGCTGTGGACTGGAGCCTACTCCTCGAGCGGGAGTCCTTTCTGATGCTGGTCGTTTCCATCGGCCTGACAGTTTTCTTCTTGTTGCTCCGCGGGGTGCTGGCTTGGTATGCGGACTGCCGATTGAGAATTCCCCGGTTCCATCTGCGCGAGCACGCCTTGCGCGCCGGAGTGGCTTTCTTCTCGACCCCGGGGATCAAACAATAGCGTGTGCGGTATTTGCGGTGTCGCGTTTGCTTCGCATAGCAAGGATGCGGAGTCGCGCGTGCGCGCAATGTCGGCCGCGCTTCGGCATCGCGGCCCGGATGAAGAGGGATTCCTCTTCGCTGATCCGCGGGCGCCAGGGCTGGCCCTCGGAATGCGCCGGCTCAGCATCATCGATCTTGCCGGCGGCCAACAGCCCATCTGGAATGAAACGCGGGATGTCGCCGTCATCTACAATGGTGAGCTGTACAACTATCGCGAACTTCGCGAACGCTTGACGTTGCTCGGACACCGCTTCGCAACGCAATCCGACACGGAAATCTTGGTGCACGCGTGGGAAGAGTGGGGCGAAGAGTGTCTGACCGAGCTTCGCGGCATGTTTGCGTTTGCCTTGCTCGACCTGCGCGGACGATTTGCGACGGCTCCGTTGCTCTTCCTGGCGCGCGACCCTTTGGGCATCAAACCGCTTTATTACACACAAACGCCGGAATGCTTTGCGTTCGCATCGGAAGTGCGCGCTCTTTTGGCCAGCGGCACGGTGGCAAAGCAGATTTCGCAGGATGCGCTGACATCTTATGTCCTATTCGGCAGCGCATCGGAGCCCGTGACCATGCTCGAGGGAGTCTTTTCACTTCCACAAGGCCATCGCATGCTTTTGTACGTTCCGGAACGGCGGCGCGTGCCGCGGGCACGCCCGTGGTGGGACTTGCAGACGAGCCCTGCCGCGCGTGACCCACGCAAGCCAAAGAATATGGATTCCGCTGCCAGGAAGTTACGGCCGTTGCTGGAAGATGCTGTGCGTGCTCATCTGATTGCGGATGTGCCGGTGGGCTTGTTCCTATCTGGTGGTCTGGATTCCGGGGCCATTGCCGCACTCGCGGCGCGCGCACAAGCCGGAATCCGCAGCTTCACGCTATCCTTCCCCGGAACTTCCTACGATGAAGCACCGCTAGCCCGCATAGTTGCCGAACGATGCGGCACGCGGCACACGGAAATTCCTCTCGATGGGGCAGCGATACTTTCGCGGATCGACGAGGCTCTGACGGGCCTAGACCAGCCGACCATGGACGGTATCAACACCTCCTTGGTGTCCTGGGCCGCGCGCGAAGTGGGGCTCAAAGTCGCGCTTTCCGGGCTGGGAGGCGATGAGCTTTTTGCCGGCTACGCAAGCTTCACGAACACCGCGCTTCTTCGGCGGTTCACTCGCATGGCATGGTTCGTTCCGTGGCCGCTCCGACGCGCCGCAGCGCCGCTGATGGCGAGCATTCTCGGAACGCGCACGTCCCGCGACGCCGCCGCCAAAGTCGTTGCCGCTTGGATTGATCCCGACGCACTGCCTCATCCTTACTTCTACACGCGCGCGCTTTTCCCGCCGGGCCGGCTCGAGCAATTGATCGAGCCGCGCTTCCGTCCGAGCACGGTGGGCGCTGACGGCGTCACTCTCGAACCAACGTGGCTTGGCTGGCTCAATCGCGCTGCCAGCGAAGCGGGAAATTTGGAGCCTGTGGCAGCCACTTCCTGGCTGGAAATGCGCTGCTACATGGCCAGCACCCTCCTGCGAGATACCGATTCGGTGAGCATGGCGCGCTCGCTCGAAGTGCGCGTGCCGCTGCTCGATACGCCCTTGGTCGAATTTGTCAGTTCCCTTCCCGATACGGCACGCCATCGCGCGGGAGCGCAGAAAGCATTGCTGGTCGAGGCTTTAAACGGGCTACTGCCAGAAGAAATTCTCGGCCAGCGGAAGCGAACGTTCACATTGCCTTGGGAAGAATGGCTTCGCGGGCCATTGCGTCCCCGGCTCGAGACCAGTTTTGCCGAAATCGCGCCGTCACTCGCGCCTCAGTTGCGCGCGCAGGGGGTCCGAAGCGTTTGGGCTTCGTTCCTCGAAGGGAAGACTTCCTGGTCTCGGCCTTGGGCTTTGTACGTCCTCAACGAGTGGTGCAAGCGCCACCTCGCGGCATGATCGGCGCTCCTGAGGTAGACTAAATCCGTCCGCGATGAACATTCTTGGGATAAATGCCTACCACGGCAACGCATCGGCGGCGATTGTTTGCGAAGGCCGGCTTGTGGCTGCGGTCGAAGAAGAGCGCTTCAACCGCGTGAAATACGCCGCGGGGTTCCCGGCACAAGCAATTCGTTATTGCTTGCGCGAAGCGCGGCTGGAACTCAAAGACATCGACCACGTTGCCGTTCCGCGGAATCCTTATGCGCGGCTGGGCTCCAAGCTTTTCTATGCCATTCGCATGCCGTCGTTCGCGCGCGAGCGGATGAAGGTTTTGGCGAAGTTTACGGGCATACCGGAAGCTTTGGCACGGGCCTTCGACGCGGATCCGGCGAACATGGCCGCGAAATTCCACCGCATCGAGCATCACCAAGCGCATTTGGCCAGCGCGTTCTTTGTGTCGCCGTTCGAACGAGCGGCGCTGCTCTCCGCAGACGGGTTAGGCGACTTCGCGAGCACGATGTGGGGCGCGGGCGATGGAGGCCGCATGAAGATTGACGGCGCGATCGCGTTTCCACATTCACTGGGCCTCTTTTATAGCGCGGTCACGCAGTATTTGGGCTTTTTGAAATTCGGCGATGAGTACAAGGTGATGGGCCTTGCCGCCTACGGCGAAGCGGAGCAGCTCGAGGCTTTTCGGGACATCGTGCACGCCAACGGAAATGGCTTTCGGCTCGAGCTTGATTATTTTACGCATCACCGCACCGGCCCGGAAATGAGCTGGGCCGAGGCCGACAAAACACCCGCACTCGGCAAAATGTTTTCCGAGGTCATGGAAAACAAGCTGGGCCCCAAGCGGGGTCCCGATGAGCCACTCGAACAGAGGCACCGCAATCTTGCGGCTGCCCTGCAAGCGCGGCTCGAGGAAATTTATCTTGGGATGCTGAAGAAGCTGGCCGAGCGTACCGGGTTGAAGGCGGTTTGTCTCGCGGGCGGAGTGGCGTTTAATTGCGTGGCCAACGGAAAAATCTTTGATAGGACGGGCTTCGAACAGGTTTACGTGCATCCGGCGGCAGGCGACGCGGGTCTAGCCGTTGGCGCGGCTTATTATGTTTGGCATCAGATTCTCGGAAAGCCGCGAACGTTTGTGATGGACCACGCTTACTGGGGGCCGGGATACACACGTGAGGAAATCCGTAGCGCGATCGATGCAAGCGGCGCGGGAAAGAAGGATTGCCGCGTAGAAGAGCTGGCCGAAGACAATTTGATGGCGCGCACGGCCGCGATTGTGGCCGATGGAAAAATTCTAGGGTGGTTTCAAGGCCGCGCGGAATGGGGACCGCGCGCGCTTGGCAACCGCAGCATCGTGGCCGACTCGCGCCGGTCTGAGATGAAAGAAATACTGAACCGGCGCATCAAGCACCGCGAAAGTTTCCGGCCGTTCGCTCCGTCGATTCTTGCGGAATCGACCGGCGCGTGGTTCGAGAAATCGCATCCCTCGCCGTTTATGACGTTGGCGTATTCCGTCCGTCCCGAAAAACGGGACAAAATTCCAGCTCCAACGCACGTCGACGGAACGGGCCGATTGCAAACCGTGACGCGCGAAGCGAACCCTCGCTATTGGAGCCTGATCAAGGCGTTCGAACAACTTACAGGAGTGCCCGTCGTGCTGAACACTTCTTTCAACGACAACGAGCCCATTGTCTGCAGTCCCGCCGAGGCGCTCGATTGCTTCCGACGCACACAAATGGACGCCCTGGTACTCGGCGACTTCCTTATCACCCGAGTGTGAAGCGCATGTCCCGAGCACTTTTCGCATGAGAATCCTGCTCCTGAATCTCTACTATCCGCCGGATACATCCGCGACGGCCAAGATCGCGGAGGCGGTAGCCGCGGCGCTCGCTGCGCGGCATGAGGTGACCGTTCTTTGCGGCAGGCCGTCCTACGATCCCACTGAACGTCGCCCGTGGCAGCTCTGGCGAAAGGAAGCAGCGAGCGGCGTGAGAATCCTGCGAATGGGCTCGACGGACTATCCGCGTTTCGCCATGAAGCGGCGCCTGCTGAATTATCTGAGCTACGTTGCGCTGGCGATTCCGCGCGCGCTCTTTGTCCGGTGCGATGTTGTGCTGGCGATGACCGATCCGCCGTTCGAAGGCATTGTGGGAGCTATCGTTGCGCTGCTGAAAAGGAAGCCGTATGTCTACAGCATTAATGATCTGTACCCGGATATGGCGGTCGCAGGAGCCATTGTCCCGCCAGGTCTTTTCGCACGCATTTGGGAAAGACTACACCGCTGGGCTCTGCGCCATGCCACGCGCGTGATCGTCCTCGGGGACGATATGCGTGCAAGGGTGGTCTCCAAAGGAATTGGTCAGGCGCGCATCGAAGTGGTCCGCAGCGGCGCCGAGATTCCGCCGCCCGATACGCCGCAACCTCCTCTGGACGGCGAGGTCATCCGAACGATTCGAGGCGACTACAAATTTGTCCTGCTTCACGCCGGGAATCTTGGCTTCTACGGCGCCTGGGAAACTCTCATCAAAGCGGCGAGCAGCCTCGAAGCAGATGGCGTCGGTCTCGTCTTTGTGGGCGAAGGAGCACAGCGCGGCCACGTCGAAACTCTTGCAAAAGACGCCAAGAACGTGCGATTTCTTCCGTTTTTCCCCGCGAGCAAAATTCCCTCCGTGCTGGCCGCCCCCGATGCGCACGTCATCACCGTAAAGCGAGGGCTCGAAGGAGTTGTCGTACCCAGCAAAATGTACGGAATCCTTGCGGCAGGGAAACCGATCGTGGTCGTTGCTCCGGAGGAGACAGACGTCGCCTCACTTGGCGCGAAATTCGGGTTTACGGTATCCGCCGATCCAGACAGCCCGGAAAAAGCGGCTGCCGCGATTCGTTGCCTCGCCTCGGATGAAGCGAGACTTCGGAGCATGGGGCAAG
>Ga0335072_10015164_pt1 | contig 10942 bp, 8 predicted proteins | sample Lox_Sample_21_FD_206725 | JGI IMG/M metagenome (GOLD analysis project Ga0335072, IMG submission 206725) | Soil microbial communities from Loxahatchee National Wildlife Refuge, Florida, United States - Lox_Sample_2.1 | ecosystem: Environmental > Terrestrial > Soil > Wetlands | place: USA: Florida... | reverse complement strand
ATGACCCCCGGATTTGTACCAGGCTTCGGCGAGTAGCAGGTCGAGCACCTGTGTGGCCTTCGCGTCCAGCTCAGTCAAGTGGCTGTGCCGGAACATGTCACGCACGGCGAAGTAGGACGCGGGCAGCTCAGCGCTCATTCGGGCCAGTAATTCGGCGTCGTTGTTTAGAACGCCTGCATCGCTTAAACTAGAAGCGACGTCGTTGGCTTGCATGATTGCTCCATGCGGGCCTGGCAATGGGTTGGGGCGCTAGCCCCGGCCCTTTGCATCTATTGAGGTCTTTCCTCCATTGTCGCCGGTATAGCCGCGCCGGTTGAGCTATAGCAAACCTGCAACTTAAGCTGCAGGTTCGGGGAACCCACTGCGAAGGCTGCTACCGGCGCGCGGCTAGTTCCTTGAACCTTCTCATCCGTGCGGCGCGCATCTCCTCAAAGGCACGCTGCGCCTCGTCGTAAGCCTGCTGCTGATAGTCCTTCGGTACGTCCTCGGGGATCTCCTGCTCTCGCGGATGGCCGCACTCCCGATGCGTCCGCAGGTCGAAGTCGCTCACTCGCTACCCCATTTCGTGGTCGTGGTCGAACTGCGGCACGCCAGCATGTCGGGCAGGTCGCCTGCGATCTCCATCACCTGACCAGGCAGGGCCGCGAGCAGGTTCGGCAGCTCGATCAGAATGCCCGGAGGCGGGATCGAGTCCGCGAACGACAGCTCCGGGGCCGCGATTTCAAGGCCGCTGACCTGCACCGTCAACGGCTCATCCTTGGCCATCAGGAACCCGGCTCGTGATCTTCGATCTGGCGCACGAACCCGTTCTCGCGAGTGCTTGCCACGTCACGACGGCCCGGAAGGCGGAAGCTCGTCACGTTAATGCGCTACACCGCATTCTCAGGAACGGACACCGAACACACCTTGTCGGGCTTGCGGAACTGCCTGTTCCGCTTGCAACGGCCACGTGATTGATGCACCGATACGAACAGGTCTGCAGCGGTTCCCAACAAGTTAGCGATCGCCGAATGAAACGAGAGACCCGATCTTGCAACGCACGTTTCGGTCTCGCCGACATCCCCAAACCGCGACGGACGAGTCCACTGCTGGCCACAGAGGGTCTGCGTGTCTGGGGCACTCAGGCCAGGTGACTACGAACTGCTCGAGCAAGAAGGCCTGTGCTTGATCTGCAGCTTCAACCAGTTCATCTTCGTCCAGTGTAAAAAAGGCGAGATGGATTGCCGCGATGCCTACGGCGATTAGCAATCCGGCCTGCACCTCTCGCGGGGCCTCGATCAGCCTCTGTCTCAGTGCCTCAGCCTCGAGGGTCCTCATGTCAGGACCCTCTGTCCGTGTAACCGAGAATTGTTGGTTGCTGGGATGCGTATTGAGATCCGCCATTAACCGCTCAATGATATCCATCTCACCCGACAATACAAATAGCAAATCCTGCTTGATTTGAATTAAGGCCATAGACATCTTCTACAAGAAAAGAGAAGGTCACAATGGCGCCAGGTTGTGCTGGAGTGCTGTACGAGGCATGAAAGAATCCATTCGATGAATTTATATGCGGCGAATAGGTATGCAGTTGTCCATCCACCCAGATAAGTGCCGAGACAGAGACGATCGGCATTCTTTCCTGCAGTTGGTGCGAAAGTCGCAGGCCCCATTGCAGCGTCCTAGTCGCCGGGTTGATCTGTGCTTCCAGGTAACCAAGCGAACCGCTATCACCGAAACTCTCGCATCCCGCAATGTCGCCGCTAAGATCTGGCTTATTCAAAGGATCACCGAAAGCATAGGTGTAAGGGTTGGCGCATCCACCTTGGACTGGGTCGACGGACAGGAATCGGGCCTCGGCGGGGTTGAAGGTGCGAGCGCCGAGCAGGATGGTGCCGGTTGCGGCGTTGGTGAGTTTGCCGCCGGTGGCGTAGGCGCCGAGGCTGCTTGGCCCGGTGGTGTTGGCAGGTGCGGTAACCCCTGGGTTGAGGACTCCCCAGGGGTTGTAGGTGACCGGTCCGCTGGTGAGGGTGCCGCCGTTGTTGCTGGTGGCGGTGGTGTCGCCTTGCAGGTTGCTGTAGTCCCATACGTTGCCGGACGATTGGACGATGTCGGTGGCCCCGCCGGGCAGTGGGATGATGCTCTGGACGACGTCGTTGCTGGTGTTCAGGACGGCGACTGGGGTGTCGCTGTAGCCGCCGTAGGAGTACAGGGCAGTGCTGCCGCCGCTGGCACTGCTTTCGATGAGCCGGTTGAGGGCGTCGTAGGTGCTGGTGATCTCCGTGCCGCCGGGGGTGGTCGCGGTGGCGACGCGGTCGGAGGCGTCCCAGGTGTAGGTGGTTCCGTTGTCGTTGGTCTGGTCGCCGTCTTCGCTGTAGGCGTAGCTGGTACTGGCGGTGCCGTTGATGTTACTTGACACGAGCTGGTCGGCGATGTTGTAGCAGTAGCTGGTCGTCGCTGTCGTGGTGCTGCCGGTCTTCGTTGTCACGCTGGTGATGTTGGTGTTTTCTCCGGCGTCGGGGTCGTCTCCGGTCGCGTTGCAGCCTGGGCTGGCGGCGTAACTGTAAGAGTTAGTAGTGGTGGTGCCAGCGATCGTATCGGCCGCGCTGGTGAGCCGTCCCGCGTTGTCATAGCCGTATGCGATGTCCAGCGTGCCGGTGCCCTGGCTGGCGGTCTCGGCGGCCCAGCGGCCGGCCGGGGTGTAGGTGACGCTGTCGGCGGTGATGGGCTGGCCGGTGCTGGTGTTGGTGTAGCTGAGGCTGTCCTGGTTGCCGTCGGTGTTGTAGCCGATCGCGGCCTGGGTGCCGTTCCCGTAGGTGACTGAGGTCATCTGGCCGATGCTGTTGTAGCTGGCATCGGCGAGCTGAGTGCCGTTGACGGTGGTAGTGGTCGGCTGTCCGCTGTTGGAGTCGTAGCCGAACGTGAGTGATCCGCCCGGTCCGTCGGTGGCGGTGGTCTGGCCGGCCTGGTTGTAGGTGGTGGTTGTCGTCTGGCCCAGCGCGTCGGTGTAGGAGGTGACCCGGCCGAGCAGGTCCTCGGTGGCGGTGATCGTACCGGTTGGGTCGGAGACTGAGCTGACTAGCGGGTTGCCGCCGACGTTGTAGGAGTAGGTGACGGTGCGGGCTGGAGATCCGTTAGAGGCGGGCCAGTTCTGGCTGGTGATCCGGCCGATAGTGTCGTAGCTAGTGCACTGCCACGGCTGGGTGTTTATGTCGTTGGCGTCGCCGACGCGCTCGCCTAGCGGGCGGCCGTCGGCGTCGTAGACGTACTGCTGGATGCGGGACTGGCCGTTACCTCCGGGTGCGGGACCGGCGAGTTGTTCCAGTTGCCCGCCCTGGTCCGGGGTGCCGCCGTTGAGGCAGGCGGCGGAACCGGAGGCGATGGGACCACTCGTGCCGGTGTAGTAGGTATAGGTGGTCTGGTTCCCGGCAGGGAGCGTGGTGGCGGTCTTTTGCAGGTAGCCGCCTTCAGTGGGGTCTTGGTAGCTGGTCGCGGTGGTCAGGTCGAGCCCGGACGGGTCTTGGGTGGTGGCAGTAACCAGGCCGAATGTCGGGGTTATGTGGTCGGAGGGGTCGTTGTAGCTGTAGTCGGTGACGTCGCCGTCGGGGTCGGTGGTACTGGTTCTCAAGCCGTAGGCGGGGTCTAGCCATGTCAGCGGCAGCCCCATGATGCTGCTGCTGCCCGGTGGCAGGACGCCGACGTTGTAGGAGGTGGCCTGCGCGGGTGAGCCTTGCATGGTGATCTGGATCGTATGCTCGCCGGCGGTCAGGGTCGCGTCCTCGCAGTTGGTCGCGGCGGTGCCGGCGTAGGTGCCCTGGAAGTCGTTGTTCGGGTCGCCGCCGTACAGTTCGTACTCGATGTTGGTCAGCACCAGCGCGCTGTCGATGGTCATGGTGAACTGCTGGGTGTCGGCGATGCAGAAGATCCAGTCCCCGCTGCTGGTCAGGCTGATGTCGCCGTTCATCTGCAGGCTCCACTGATTATTGGAGTCGGGCGTCACCCCGTTCGGCGGGGTTCCGGCCGGCCAGGTGTCGCAAAGGTCGGCGGCGCTGTTGGTGCCGATCTGGATGCCGTAGCCGGTGCAGGGCGTTGTCGGCAGGCCGCCGCTGGTCGTGTCGCCATTGCCGGTGCCGTACTGGGACGGGGCACCGTCGTGCTGGCCGTTGGACCAGTACGTGTCGGCCAGGCCGGTGATGCCCTCGTCGTAGCCGTTCTGGGTCCAGGGGACCTTTACCATACAGCCGGGCGTGGTGGAGGCATTTGTCAGCGCAAGGTAGCCAGTCGCAGTGCCGCTGAGGGTGATGCCAGCAGGGATGGTGGACGGGTCAAAGCAGGCGGTCGGGGCAGGTCCGTAGGTGTCGGTGACATCGGAGTCGGTGTCATAGACGGTGCTGGTCTGCTCGCCGTCCGGGCTGACTGTGATGATGGGCCGGTCCTGGCTGTCCCAGGTGGTGTAGCTGGTGAGCCCGGTGGAGCTGGTCTGGCTGATGATCCGGGACTGAGAGTCGTAAGAGACGATCTCATCGACGCCGGCAGGCACCGCCATGCAGCCCGGTGGCCCTGGGGAGCAGCTGGCGCCGGCCGGGTTGAACCCGGCGATGGCAACCTGCGTCGTGCCCTGTGTCAGGGGCGTGGCCGGGTTGTATGTGTAGGTCCGCTCCGGCCGGGCCTGGCCCGGGGCGGGCTGCGGCTGGGTGACGGTGGCAGCCTGCCCGCCGGTGTTGTAGGTGATCCAGGTGTCCAGCACGCAGCTCTGGCTGAGGCCGGAGGTGCAGGCCGGCTCGCCGGGGACCGCGTCGGCCAGGACGTTGTAGGCCAGCGCGTCGCGGATGTCGTCGAGGCGGCCGTCAGAGTCGTAGCCGAACTGGGTGATGTTCTGCGTCGGGTTACCGGACGAGTCGAGGCTTTGCACCTGGTCGAGCTGGTCATTGCCGTTGTAGGTGAAGATGGTCGACGCGCCGTCGAAGTAGGTGATCTGGCACAGCAGCCCGGCGTTGTTGCCATCAGAGCCGCAGCCGGTGCCGTACGACAAGGTGATCGACCGGTCCGAAACCGGGTCCTTGATGGACGTCAATACCACCGGGCCGCCGGCCGGTTCGGCGGTGTAGCTGTACACCAGGTCCGCGGGATGGCGGACATCGGCGACTGATGTCATCGACGTCAGCTGCCCGGCGGTGTTGAACTGGTACAGGTAGCCGTCCGATGCTGACAGCTGCACCGCCCCGTTCATTTCGGTCAGCGAGTCAGTGTCGCCGGGCTGGGGAGTGTAGGTGCCGTCGCTGTTGCGGGTGAACGCCGCGGTCGCGCCGGTAGGCGACTGCAGGACGACCTGGGTTCCGGTGTCGGTGGCGGAGGTCCACGCCGGGCCGGTCGCGCCCAGTGACCAGCCGGGGGGCAGTCCGGTCGGCTGCGGCGACAGCCATGATGACGGCACGATGTTCTCCTGGGCCGGGTTTACGCCCGTGTTTTGGGCATACAGCTGGACGGTGGCCGTGTCTTCGTTGTAGGGCTGCCAGGCGTCGACCTCGATCTGGTGGGCGCCGGTTGCCGTGGCCGACCCGAACGAGGGCGCCTTGGTGCTCGCCGTGCCCGACCAGTCGTTGTAGACCAGGGTGCCGTCGACGTAGATCCGCATGCCCCCGTTGATCAGCCCGCCCAGTTCCCACGAACCAGACGGGATCGTGATCGTGCCCTTCCAGCTGCCCAGCCAAGCAGCGTCGGGCAGAATGCCGCCAACCGGCGGATTGGCGTCGTTGGTCATGTCGATCTGCGGTTCCACCAGCGACCCGGCCAGCGGCGGCGTGGTCCCGCCAGGTGCCGGGAACTGGTGGCTGCCCGAGTCGGGGTAGAAGCTGGCGGTCAGCCCGTACTGCGACCCGGTCATGGTCGAGGACTGCAGCGAGTTGTAGGTCAGCGTCAGCCCGGCCGGCCCGGCCAGGGTCGTCATCGACGGCGTTCCCACCGCCAGTGCCAGATCGCCGGTGACCATATTCACCGTCTCGCTTGCCGGTGACAGGCCCGGTGACGGCGCGCCCTGGCTCGGCACTGAGGTCTGGCCCGGCGGCGCGCCGACGGTATCGGTCGGCGACGGCCCGCCGTCCCCGAGCCGCAGCTTGACGGTGAACGAGATGGCCGGCTTCGGGATCGCGGGCGGCACGAGCGGCGCCGAGTTCTGCAGGGGGTTCTGGCTGGTGTCGGCGTCCTGGACCGTCACGTAGTAGGTCATCCCGTCGGTCAGCGCGCCCGCGGGCACCGTCCACGTCGTGTCGTGATAGGTGATCGGGCATTGCCCGTCGGTGCAGGTGGTCCCCACGGTATAGCTCTGCGTCACCCAGCCTGAGTCAGCCACCACCTGCCCGGCACCCCACGTCGGCGAGGTGGACACCTGGAAGTCGTAGAGGATGCTGGACGGCTGGTCGCAGGCGTAGCTGCCGCCGTCCTCACTAACCGGCGGCTCATTAGTTGTCCCGCAGGCGTTCGAGTCGACGTGATTCGAGGTCAGCGCCGGCGTGGTGGTCGCCTGCACGCTGCCCGGCAGCGGAGAAAGCAGCGCCGACGCAGCAGGCTCCTGGTAGTAGGTGAACCCTACCCAGATGGTAGCCGGGAAAAATCCGGGCCACCCGACGCTACCGTCCCGGCCAGCCCGAACCACGCGCCCAGCGCGTCCGGGTTGATCCACGAGGTGATGGAGGCGTTGAACGCAGCGTCCTCCCCGCCGGAGTTGACGTACAGCGCGGTGCCGCCGAATACCGCGTTATACGAGGCGGGCGGGGATGACTGGTAGATAGAGTCCCCGTAGACCGCGTCGTTTCTGAGAGCGCATGAGTCCAGCGCACCCGCGCCGTTGGCGCACTCGGCCTGGAACTGCGCGTACGTTGGCACCCACGGCTGCGCGCCCTGCGTGGTCGGCGGCTGCGGGAACGGGACCCACGCCGCCGCGTCGAGCGAGTTGCTCACCGTCACAAACGGCGCGGCGGAGCACGCGCCGGTGCTGCTGACGCACTGCTCGACTTGGCTGCCATAGGCCTGGTTCACGGTGAACGATGGGTCGATCACCACCGGAAAAGCCGACGCCGGCAGCGACGTCAGCCACGACCGCGACACCGACACCACGACGCGGCCGCCGGTGACAGACAGCCTCGCCTCTGCGCCATCCGCTACCGGCCGGCGCCATAGCGCGGCACCGGGAATCAGCCGGGCAGACCCGGAGCGCCTGCCCGCTGCGGCGCCGGCAGGCTGCGCCGTCGCGACGCTCAGCGGCGGCACCACGCCCACTAGCCTGCCACCCGACACCAAGTCAAGGCCGCCAGACCGGACCGGCCGGGCCGTGGCGCCCGACAACCCGAAGGTGTACCGGGACGCCGCGGCCCGGCTCGACAGGACCAGATCCTCGGCCACCCCGGTAGAGGTCGCCAGCTCAGTCAGGCTGGCATGCGGCCACAGATCCTTGTACGCAGCCAGCGACCCCGACACCGACGGCAGCAGACCCCGCGACCCAGGTCCCTCCGGCGTGAAGCCGACGTCCGCACCGTTCGCGCGGACTTGCTCCGCGCCAGCCCGCCCGAACCGCACACGCCAGCTGTTAGCCCTCGACTCCCACCACCCCGCCTTACCGGCCGCCGGGCTCAGCCGGGTGACGATCGGCTGCCAGCCCGCCTCGCGCGAGGGCCGGTAAAACTGCGGCGTCAGGTACCGGCGGACAGTGATCGACCCGTCCGCATCCCGCCACGTCGACGACGTCGCCGTCCGGTCCCTGACAATCTCCGACACCATCTTCGGCGGCCGCCGGGACAGCCCGTCCGAGTACCCGCCGGCCGCTGGCACCTTCGGACCCGGCCGGTGAACCTTCGGTGACACCAGCGGCGCAACACGACGATGCACCGGAACCGGCGCGGCCGATGCCGCAACCGGCACCACCGAAGCCAGGCCGGCCCCGGTCACTGTCACCGCAGCCAGCACTCCGGTGAAAAAACGCGCACGCGACCTGAACAGCCGGCCAATCCTCATCGTCATGGCCGAAACTTACGATTTGCTGCGAGCAACAAGCAATATGAAATCAGGTGAACAATGAGCGAACGGAAAATGCCCAATAACTGACCCGAAGGGCACTGCGAAATATCGCAGTCGATGAAACGGACACTCGGCTAGCGAGATCGTAAATTAGACAGATAACGACTGCGGAATACGGGTTATGAGTCACACCAACCATGTGCTTGGCGCCGACTCTCCGCCAACGACCTCGGCGGCTCGTCTCAGACGTCGGTGACCCGGACCTGCGCCTCGGTGGCTTTCGTGTAGCAGTCGCCTATAGATGTCCGTTCAGCCGAGCACGACACCGTGTGGTAACGGGCGCCCATGCCGTTCGCGAGCAATTCGACGATCGGAGTCACGGCCTCCTGAACGATCTTGATTGCCACGCTCAAGTCGTTACTGCACTGGTGCGAGAGTTAGGAGAGCTAGAACGTGGCTGCACAACGATGAGAACCAACGTGCAACGACGATGAGCGGCAGATCAGGGATGGCAAAGAAATCAGAGGGCAGGGGTACGGGATCTGGGCGAGCTAAGAGCCTGGCCACGCCCTGTGCGGCCCGAATCCTTAACGGCGCCATCGCCCCGGACCGTAAGCTCTCGACCTAGGCAGCGCTGTCAGATTCCCTCGATATCGGGCACGATGAAACCCGCACGATCGGGACGATTAGCGACGCGGCGCGCCCCGGTTTCCTGATAGGAAAAGAAAAGAGGAGCGGCGATCACAATGAACGCAAGGGAGAGAGCGGCGCAGACTGCCGCGAGAATGCCACAAAACCGTGCGGCAAGAAACCGGAGTCGTCTCGTGAGTCTCGATCAATTTAGACGTCATGGTCACGGACAAGGGAGTCGCTAAGATACGCGGAGGAGTCGTGCAGACGCCTAAACCTCTAGCAGGGGCGTGCGCAGGCATCGTCATCGACAGGCCACCGCCAGCGGAGTCGGAAGCAGCATCGTTCGTGAAAACGGTAATCGGCGCCGGCCCGCCCCGTATCGGAACGATCTTCGTCGCCTTTTCTGATGGCACTCGCTGGGAGAGGCCACTCCATCAGGGCACGAGACTCCAGATGCAGAAGGTGGACGCAGAGATCAACCAGTTTAACGCGATGGCGGAACTCGTAGGTTAGGTCGTCAGGCACACGCCAGGCAGACCGGGACACGTCCACCCGAAGGCCTCCTCAACGTCGGCGATGCCGAGCGACTCCGTCAACTCCTGCAGCCTCAGGGCACGCCGCTCCCCTGCCGATTTCGGATCCACGCCCCGAAAGCTGCACCGATCACCGCCCCGACCACACGGTCGCCAGTCCCCCGCGCGGGCCGGTAGGCGTTTCTGATGATCTCGTCCTCGCCCTGCTCCAGCCCGGCAAGCGGGCTCACAATCTCCGGGAGCGGCCCCAACTCGTCGGCCATATCAGGCACCTTCTTCCTGCTCCACCCGGCTGTGAACGCCGCGCTCGGGCAGATCTCGTCATCGACCGGCAGGTACTTCGGCCAGCGGTTAGGGTCCAGCTCGTGCAGGCGCGCCTGCCACGCGCCGCGCTCGGCCAGGTTGCGCTCGTAGTCCTTCGCGAATTCTGCGAACTGCTCGGCCCGGATCTTGTCGACTGTGGCCAGGATCGACGTCGCGCGGCGGGGAGTCGGCTGGCGATGGAGCAGCTCTTGGCGCAGGTTCCAGATCACGCGGTCCTGCTCGTTGCCCAACAAGGCGGGGCGCGGTCGCCGCCGCCAAGTCCGCCAGGAACCCGGTCCGGCTAGCGCGCGCCGTGATGGAGCACACCGAGCACGTGCTGATCGTCGACCCCGATGCCGAGTTCGTCGAGCGCTTCGGACTCGACGTCGCCGAGACCGGCTACTTCATTACCCCGGGGCGCCGTCAGCAGCTGGACCGGGTGATCAACGGCCGTGCCGTCGCCGCCCGGCACGGCACGGTCGGCGCTGCGGCGCGCGACGCCGGCGGCCGCGTCGCCGCAGCCACCTCCACGGGCGGGATGACGGGCCAGGCCGACGGACGGGTCGGAGACAGCCCGATCGTCGGCGCGGGCGTCTACGCCCGCGACAATGTCGTGGCTATCTCATGCACCGGTGACGGCGAGGCCTTCATCCGCGGCGTCGTGGCGTGGCGGCTGCGTGGCACCCACGGGTTGCTGGTGTCTTTGACGACCAGGCCAGCGGCGATAGTCCGCTGGATGGGCCGCCAGCAGTCCCGGCCGCTGGTCGGCAGCCCGGCCGCCCGCAGCGCGTCCGACTTGGAGACGCCGGGCAGGGCGCTGACGATGTCAGCCAGCTCGCGCATCCTGTAGCCGATCCTCGGCTTGGTCATCATCCCTTCAGGGGCTTACTGCGGGCGTTGATGGCGGTCTGCCGGGATGCTTTCATGACAGCGGTGATCTGTTCGGCGGGTACTAGCACGTACACCGTGCGGCCGACCATCGACATGGGCGACGCTCTATGTACCGCTGATCGTTTAGGGTCAGCTCGTGCACCGCTGGGTCTTCGACCTCATCATTGGCTTGCGCCAGTGCAGCAACTACAAGGACTACGTCGTCTTCCAGCAGGACCTGGCTACCAAGCTGGACGAGGTGCAAGCTCACTGGGAAGGTGCACGTCGGGTGGCAGCCCGTCTGCGTCATGGTCAACCGGTGCCAGCGAACGCGGTCGAGCTTGGGTCCGGTGCAGATCCAGCGAACCCAGAGTCGTGGGCGCTTGAGATTGCCGTATGCGAGCGAGCAAACCGTCACCTGCGGTCGGTCGGGGACGCGCTCGCGTGGCGAGTGTTCAACTACGACCGGCGCGTGATCGTGGCGCTCTCGCGGAACCAGGAACCCGGACCACGGCATGGCAAAACGGGACTGGCAGCGGAGCGCGACTTTGTCGCGCAGTGGTCAGCCGACGATGACTGCTTCGTCCTGCTACACGACGTGACCTCGTGCCTGC
>Ga0335072_10015163_pt1 | contig 10942 bp, 9 predicted proteins | sample Lox_Sample_21_FD_206725 | JGI IMG/M metagenome (GOLD analysis project Ga0335072, IMG submission 206725) | Soil microbial communities from Loxahatchee National Wildlife Refuge, Florida, United States - Lox_Sample_2.1 | ecosystem: Environmental > Terrestrial > Soil > Wetlands | place: USA: Florida... | reverse complement strand
CGCTTCCCACGTCGTGCACGATCCCGACCGCCTCGTGACCGAGGGTCAGGTTCTCGCGCGGCCCGATGCCGCCGCTGACGGTGTGCGAGTCCGAGGTGCAGATGAGTGCCCTGGTGGTCTGCACGATGGCATCGTTCGGGCCCGGACGCGGTATGGGCTTGTCCATGAAGCCGACGCGGCCGATTTCCCTCATCACGAAGGCTTTCATCGCGGCCACCCTCTCCCCCGTGAGCCGCCCAGCCGCAACGCAACGAGCCGCCGGGACCCAGACGCCCTGGACCCGCCGACTGTTAGCTGGTACCCGGCCCCATGGCGGGCTAATCCGGGTTGACGGCCGCCTTCAGGCGCGATCAGGCGGTGGACTGATGGGCCAGTTCGGCGGCCAGCGTGGTCGCCTCGGAAGCGCCGATGCGCTGGTAAATCCTGAGCGCCTCGGCGAGGTTGGCGGTGGCGGTCGCGTCGTCGCCCGCGGCCACCGCGCACCGGCCGATACCTTCCAGGGCTTGCGCTTCGTTCTGCGGGCTCTGCACCGCGCGGGCCAGGTCCAGGGCCCGCTGGTGGCGGGCCAGAGCGTGCTGTGGCTCACCGGATGCCAACTGCACTGCCCCCAGGTTGTTGAGCACCTCGGCTATGGCCTGGCGGTGGCCTAGTTTCTCCACGAGGTTAAGGGCACGTTCCAGCGTGCTGCCCGCGGCAGCAAGGGCGCCGGTCATCCGCTCCACGACGCCCAGCTCGTTGAGGGCGCTGGCCTCGCCGAGCTGGTCGCCGAGGCGACGGCTGATGGCCAGTGCCTGGCGCTGAGCCCGGGCCGCGCCCAGCAGGTCGCCGGTCATCCGCTGCACGACGCCTAGCTCGTTGAGGGTGCTGGCCTCGCCGAGCTGGTGCCCCAAGCCCTGGTACAGCCCCAAAGCACGCTGCAGCGCCTGGGCTGCGCCGCCGAAGTCACCGGTTATCCGCCGCATGGTGCCCAGCTCAATGAGCGCGTTGGCCTGCCCGAGCGGGTGACTCAGGCCGGTGTAGATGGCCAGGGCGCACTCCAGCACTTCGACCGCCCCGGGAAGGTCACCGGTCAACTGGCGCACAACTCCCAGGCGGTCGAGAGTCTGCGCCTCGCCCTGCCGGTCGCCGAGGCTGCGGCAAAGGTCCAGGGCTTGGTCAAGCGCTCCGAACGCCCCGGGGTAGTCACCGGTCGCCTGCAGCAGAAATCCCAGATTCCTGAGCGCGTTGGCCTGGCCAAGCCGGTCGCCGAGGCTCCGGCTGATGTCCAGCGCCCGGTCCAGAGCCTGGACCGCCCCTGGATAGTCACCGGTCAGCTGGCGCGAGGCTCCCACCTCGACCAGGACGTTGGCTTCCCCTTGCCGGCTGCCGAAGTCACGGTAGAGGTTCAGCGCCTGGTCGCGAGCCTGGATCCCGGCCGGATAGTCCCCAGCCAGATCCCGCGCAGTCCCGATTTCATGCCAGGCTCCTGCCTCGCTAAGCAAGTCGCCCAGGTCGTGCGCGGCCCGGGCCGCCGCGGCGTGCAGCTCCAAAGCCTCGGTCACGGGTCCGTCGGTGCGAAGGAGCGAGGAAAGGCCCGCGGTCAGCGCCACCACCCTCGCGTGCTGAGCGTGCTGGGCAGCGTGGGCGATGCAGGCCAGCAGGCTGGCCCGCTCAGCACGCAGCCAGGCCAGAGCCTGGTCCCCGTCGGCCAGGACCGGTACGGCGCCGGGCGGCTCGCCGGGCGTGATGACGGCGGGCCGGGTGTTCCTGGCCAGGCGGGCGTCGGCGCGCGAAGCGACGTATTCGTAGTAGCCCAACAGCCGGCTGCTCGCTGCCTCGTTCTCGCTCGGGTCGTCCATATCGGCCAGGGTGCGGGCGTGCTGGCGGATCAGATCGTGGAAGCGGTAGCGGCCGTGAGCCAGCTCGGTGAGGAGGTAGTGGTCGTACAGCGCCTCGAGGTGCTGGCGGGCGGTACCGTGATCGGCTCCGTACAAGGCGGCCGCGGCGTAAGCGTCGATGGAAGGACCCGGGTGCAGCCCCAGACGACGGAACATTTTCTGCTGCTGGGCGGTGAGATCGCGGTATGACATGTCGAACGCCGCGGCGACGGACAGGTTCTCGGCGCGCATCAGTTCCAGGCGGTCGCGGGCCACCGCCAGTTCGGCCGCGCGCTCGGCAACGGTCCAGGCCGGATGGTGGTGCAACTGCCGGGCCAGCAGCCCCACGGCCAGCGGCAGGCGGCTGCACATCTGGCTGATCGTGCGCACCGCGTCGTCATCGGCATCCACGTTGGGCCGGTCGACGAGCTCGGCGAACAGCTCTCCGGCCTCTGCCGTGGACAGCGTGTCGAGGCTGATCGTATGGGTGTCCTCAAGCGCGCTCAGGCGCCGGCGGCTCGTGATCAGAACCAGGCTCTCCCCCATGCCAGGCAGCAGCGGCCTGACCTGATCGCTATCGACCGCATCGTCCAGCACCAGCAGCAGCCGCTTACCGGCCAGCCAATGCCGCCACAGTCGCGCCCGTGCGCCCACGCCCGGCGGGATCTGCCCGGCGTCGAGGCCGGCACTCTGGAGCAGGCTGGCTAAGGCATCGGCGGCGGCCACCGGCCGCTGGCCGGGCGTATGCCCATGCAACGGCAGGAGGACTTGCCCATCGGGGTACCGTTTTGCCAGTTGATGGGCGGCATGAACGGCGAGCGTGGTCTTACCGACCCCGGCCATCCCACCGATCGCGTAAATGCTGACCACGCCGCCTTTACCCGCTACCTCACCGGTCAGCTGCGCCAGCTCCGGCGCCCGGCCGGTAAAGGAAGCGATATCGCGCGGCAGCGTCTGTGGCGGCGCCGTTGCGGTAATGGCAGGAAGACCATCGGTTATGGGGCGCCCGCGGGCCACCGCTGCAAACCTGGCCTGGACCGGGTCTTCCAATCTCAGTCCCCAAGCCAGCCGCGACAACGTGGATTCCCGCGGAGACCTGGCTTTGCCAAGTTCCAGGTCGCTGATTGTCCGTACCGCCACCCTCGCCCGGGCGGCAAGCTCTTCCAGGGTCAGTCCGCTATCTATCCGTAGCTGCCTCAGCAGCTCACCGAACGTCACCGAAGGCGGCTCGGCCACCAGCCGTTCCTCCCATCCAGACCAGGCCGAAGACCACGGCGATAGCGGGCACCGCAATCTGGCGCCTGGCCGAGAGGCATTCCGCAGGGTTTCACATGCTAACTAACTGCATGGTAACTGCATGCGGTCCTGCCCTACATTTGGCGGGCCTGGCCACCCGCGGCCTATTCGGATCGAGGTACCGGAGGCGGCCCACCATGGCCGGGCAGCCGGCGGGGTCCACTAGGTGACCGGGGGCGGCGCGGTGGGGACGGCGCCCCCGGCCCTGGTCAGATCCTCAGCGTCCAGGATCTGACCACGGCCACAGCTCTCTCCGGCTCAGGTTCCGCCCGCCTCTGCCCAGGCACCGCCCGGGCCGGCTCGGGTTCCGCCCGCCCAGACGGAGGTTCGTGGTCAAACGCCTCGTGGTGCTGAAGGAGGGTGCGCCGGTGGGCTGGATAGACAAGGTAGTAAAGCGAAGCCGCGATCGCGCCGCCCACCAGGGGCGCCACTATGAATAGCCATACCTGGCTCAACGGCGTACCACCGATGACCAGCGCAGGCCCGAGACTGCGCGCCGGGTTCACCGACGCTCCGGTGATCGGGATGCCCACCAGGTTCGTCACGGTAAGCGCCAGGCCGATGGCTATGCCCGCGACCGTGGCATTACCGGTTTTGCTGGTCACCGCCAGGATGACCAAGACGAACATAGCGGTGAGAACGACCTCGGTCAGGAATGCACCACCCAAACCGATGCGAATGTCCGACAGCGCCCCCCAGTCGTTCGTGCCGAGCCCAGTTCTCGACCTGCTGTATAGGGGCGAGTTGTTGAACAGCCCCCACAGCAGCAGCGCCCCGAGGATGCCCCCCACGAACTGGGCTGCCCAGTAACCTACGGCATCCCGCAGCGGAAGGCGCCGCGCCATCAGGACGCCCATGGTCACTGCCGGGTTCACATGGCAGCCGGTCATCGGCCCGATCGCGTAGACGAGCCCCAGGAGCACGAGACCGAATGCCAGCGACGTGGCTATGACTCCCGCGGCCAGGCTGCCGCCATCGAAGTGGAACCCGAACATGAGGGTCGCCACGCCAACCCCGAAGAACACCAGGAACCCGGTGCCGATCCCCTCGGCTACTAGCCTGCGCCAGATCGACTCAGCTTTGCGCTTACCAACCATCGGAGCCCCCCATGCCCGTATGGTTCCCGTCCGGCCCCTCCCCGTTCAGGCCGTCCGGTATCTCCCAATGATAGAAGGCGGCACCCGGAGGACTGCGGCGGCCCATGCCCGGCGGTCCATCCCCGGCTGAGAGCGCTCCTATCGTGGGAATCGCCGCTGAGCAGTCAAATCTTGGTCATACTCTGGCTCATGGGCTCATTACCAACCGATGAGGCTGTCTATGCCTCCGCCCGCCGCCTCCGCAGTGACCTGACCGCGGCTGGCATCGACCGGGCCATCGCCGCCTATTTCTCAGAGCCAGAGTTCGCCGGCATGACTTTCAGCGATCTTGGCCGCAACCCGCCCGATGAGATCATCGCCGACGACCTGCTGGCCGTGTCGCTGCTGGACATCACCTGGCGTCCCCAGGCGGTCCGCAGCCTGCTGGGCAGTCAGCAGCGGCAGCTATCGGGCATGCTGGCCGCGATCCCGCAGGCCACCGACCTGTGGGACGCCGACAGCGAGACCATACGGCCCATCGATGTCCTGTGGGATGCGCTGACCGCCATCGATGGCGTCGGATCGGCGAGCGCCACCAAACTGCTGGCCCGCAAGCGCCCCCGGCTATGCCCGATCAGCGACAGCGTGGTCAATAAGGCGGTCGACGTGCCCCACCGGACCTGGGACGTGCTGCGCTGCCTGCTGCAAGACCCGGCCGCCCGCGCCGAGGTCGAGGCGCTCCGCCCGGCCGCAGCGGCCGGGGCCAGCCTGCTTCGCATCCTCGACGTGGCCTTGTGGGTCTCTTACAGCCGGTCGGGTGCGGCCCAGTGGATGCGAGAGAAGGCCGGGATGGCAGCTCATGAGGCTGCGGCTTCGGCAGCCGCTCGCTCCTGAGCAAGTCCTGGCGCCGGCCGGATCACCGATACTGGCTGAGCAGGGCGATCGACCGTTCCGGGCTCTCGACGTGGGCGTTGTGACCGAGACCCGGAAGCGTGAGAGTGGGGACGTTCAGCCGGGCCAGCTGCTCATCGGTGTTCATTGGGTCATGCTCGCCACGGGCCAGGGTGACCGGGGCTTGAGAGCGCGCTAGCAATTGCGGCATGTCGGGCGCCCCGACCGCGAAGGCACCGGGATCCATGGCCACCTGCCATCGCCCACCCTGCTCGCGCAGTCCGGCGTCTACCGACGGATCTTGAACGGGCAGCAGGCCGGCCAGACCGGACAGGCGCAGGTAACGCGCGGCGGCCTCTTCGCGCGAGGCGAACCACGTCGGTGGCCGGCGGGCCAGGGCCTGCGCCCGATCCAGTTCCTCATCGGTCCAGGCAACCTTGATCCCAAGGCCGATGACCGCCTGCACGGGCATACCGAACCGGCCGCTGGCCAGGGCCAGGCCGACGACACCGCCCAGCGAATGTCCCAGCACCACGGCGCGGGCTCCGGGTTCGACGACGCCGGCCACCGCGGCGGCCAGGCTGTCGAAGGAGTACTCAGACAGCGGCGGCGAACCCCCATGACCAGGCAGGTCCGGCGCTAACCAGCGCCCCGGCCAGCGCCGGGCCAGCAACGGCCGCCACCCATCCCACACGTCGCCGGTTGCGCCGAGACCGTGGATCAGCACCAGAACGGGCTCCCCGCGACCGCCCTCGTGAACCCGCAAACCGGCCTGCATGTCTGCAGTCTGCCACCGCGCGGCCCTCAGGCCGGACGGGCCGGGATACGCCACCGTCAGATCAGGCTGTGCGGCCGATGGTCAGTGGCATAGCGGCCCTGGCCGTGGGCGTCGACGGGCGTGGTCGTGGTGTCGCCGCGCAGCCACGAGATCGTGGCCTGGACCCCCTCACCGTATTGAGGTGGAGGGTAGGTGACGGGATCGACCGGGCCGCCGCCTGGCCGGCCCTGCATGACGATGGGGTCGGCGGCGGCTTCTTCGCAGGTGAGGTCGTAGGTGGCGGGCAAGCCGACGGTACGTCCGCATAGCGGTGACGCGTCGTATTCGCCGAGGACCCAGGTGACGATGTCACGCACGCCGCGCAGCCAGGCGGCGTTCATCCATGCGGGGGCCCAGCGCCAGGGATGGCGCGCGTCGGACGGTGACATGGCGCCGGGCAGGTCGCATGCCTTCAGACCGAGCAATGCGCGGTCACGAATCTGGCGGATGTCGTCGTCGGTGCGTGCGTAGTCTCCCCGGGCGCCGATGAACCGGCCGCGGTTGTCGTCGTCGACGGGGATCTTGTCGGTTCCTCCGGCCAGCCAGGCCAGAACACGGCGTGTTTCACGAAGCTGATCGCGGAAGTCGGCCGGCACTCCGAGCGGTGCCCTGGAGCCTTCGGGATCGGCGCCCGCCTCGGCCAGGATCTCGTCTCGCGCCGGTGGCCGCCCCGTGGCCAGCGAGAGTGTGACCGGAGAGGGCCTCGTTCCGGTCAGCGCCCACTGCCACGCCAGAGCCGCGCGGCCGTCCGGGCCCGTTTCGTACAGGCTCTGCGCCAGCACGGCTTCGACGTGGTGCCGGGGCCTGACGATCGCGGGACTCAGCTGTTCCGGCACGTGCACAGTGGTCACACAGTCCACGATAAGCCTGGTCATCGACGTGGTCGGCCGGGCTGCCCCGACTCAGCGCAACGGCAGCGGGGCGTGGTCGAGGCGCGGCAGCACGTGCCGGGCGAACAGGTCACCCTCGGCGGCGTGCGGGTAGCCGGAGAGGATGAACGCGTCCATGCCGAGGTCCGCGTAGCCCTCCAGCTTGGCCAGGACCTGGTCCGGGTCGCCGACGATCGCGGCGCCGGCGCCGGAGCGGGCCCGGCCGATGCCCGTCCACAGGTTGGCCTCGGCGTAACCGTCGTTGTCGGCCATGTCGCGCAGCTCGTTCTGCCGGAGGGTCCCGGCCGAGGTGGTGTCCAGGGACCGGCGGCGGATCTGCTCCCCGGTCGCGTCGTCCAGCCGCGAGATCAGCCGCCGTGCGGCGGCCCGTGCCTCGTCTTCGGTGGCGCGGACGATGACGTGGGCCCGATAGCCGAACCGGAGTTCACGCCCGTGGCGGGCGGCGCGCGCCCGCATGTCGGCGACCACCGCCGCGACGCCCGGCATGGTGTCCGGCCACATCAGGTACACGTCGGCCGCTTGGGCGGCCACCTCCCGCGCCGCCTCGGACAGGCCACCGAAGTAGAACGGCGGGCAGCCGCCCGCGACCGGGCGCAGGCGCGGCGGATCGAGGGCAACGTCGACGAACTCCCCGTGGTGCTCGGCCCGCTTGCCGTCCAGCAGGTCACGCAGCACGCGCATGATTTCGAGCGTGCGCCGGTACCTGGGTGCCGAGTCCAGCGTCTGGCCGGGCAGGTCGGAGGAGATGATGTTGATCGTGAGCCGGCCGCCGAGCATCTGATCGATGGTGGCCAGCTGGCGCGCGAGCTGGGGTGCCCACATCTCGCCCATCCGCACCGCGACCAGCAGTCGCATCCGCCGCAGCAGCGGGGCGATCCCGGCCGCGAAGGCGACCGAGTCGATGCCCATGGCATAGCCGGACGGCAGCAGCAGGTTGTCGTATCCCGCTTCCTCAGCCGCCAGGGCGATGCCCCGGCAGTGCTCCCAGCTGGACTGCAGCGCGCCATCCGGCACGCCGAGAAACTCGTAATCGTCGTCGCAGAGGGCGGCGAACCAAGAGACCTCGCAGCTCATGCGGACAGTATCCCGGCCCGCCAGCCGCGGCGGTGGTCTGTTGGCCGGGCCTATGCCGCGGCGAGCAGGGTTCCTCAGCCTCGGTAGGCCTCCAGCAGGCGCAGCCATACTTCGCTGATTGAGGGGAAGCATGGTACGGCGTGCCAGAGCCGGCTGATGGGGACCTGGCCGGCCACGGCGACGGTGGCGGAGTAGATCAGTTCCTCGATGCCGGGCCCGACGAAGGTGACCCCGAGCACATAGCCGTGGTCCTGATCGACGACCATGCGGGCCCGGCCGGTGTAGCCGTCGGCGTACAGGTTCGCCCCGATGACCTTCTGGCCGAGATCGACATCGACCACGCGGACGCGGTGCCCGTCCCGCTCGGCCTGCTTGGCGGACAGGCCGACCGCGGCGGCCGGCGGATCGCAGAAGAAGACCTGCGGCACCGCATGATGGTCAGCGGTGACGGCATGAGCACCCCAGGGCGCGGTGTCCAGCGGCTTCCCGGCGACGCGGGCGGCGATCGCGGCCCCGGCGATGCGCGCCTGGTACTTGCCCTGGTGGGTCAGGAGCGCGTGGTGGTTGACGTCGCCCAGCGCATACAGCCAGCCGTCCTCGATGGCCCGCACCCGGCAGGTGTCGTCGATCTCCAGCCAGGACCCGGCGGGCAGACCCACTGTGTCCAAGCCGATGTCGTCGGTGTGCGGCCTCCGGCCGGTGGCGAACAGTACCTCGTCCGCTTCCACCTGGCCGCCGTCCTCGAGCGACAGGGTGACTGGCCCGGTGCCGCCCGGGCGGCGCACGGCGGTGACGCTGGCCCCGATCCGCACGTCTATCCCGGCGTCGGCGAACGCGCGGGCGATCATCTCACCAGCGAACGGTTCCATCCGGGGCAGCAGCCCATCGCCATGGGCCAGCAAGGTGACCCAGGCGCCCAGGCCCTTCCAGGCGCTGGCCATTTCCACCGCGACCCCGCCACCGCCGACGATGGCCAGCCGCCTGGGCACGACATGCCAGTCGGTAGCCTCCCGGTTGGTCCACGGCCGCGCGTCGGCCAGGCCGGGCAGGTCGGGGAGCGAGGGGCCGCTGCCGGTGCAGATCGCGACCGCATACCGGGCGGTCAGCACCACCGGCGCGCCGTCGGGGCTCTCGACAGCGACCCGGCGCGCGCCGTCCAGCCGCCCGTGCCCGCGCACCAGCGTGGCGCCCATGCTCCTCACCCCGTCGGCCTGCCCGTCGTCGTGCCAGTCGGACACATAGCCGTCGCGGCGCTTGAACACCGCCGAGGCGTCGATCGGCCCGCTGATCGCCTGCCGCGCACCCTCGACCCGGTCGGCATCGGCGACCGCGACGACCGGCCGCAGCATCGCCTTGCTGGGGATGCACGCCCAGTAGGAGCATTCACCGCCGACCAGTTCCCGCTCCACCACCGCGACGCTCAGCCCGGCCGCGCCGGCCCGGTCGGCTACGGTCTGCCCGATCGGGCCGGCGCCAAGGACGATGACGTCGTAGACGCCTTCGGCTGCTGAGTTCATGTTGCTCCCCGTTCTGTATCTTGGTTGGGGTTACGTTATGTATTCCGCCTATCTGTCATGATCCGGCCATCACGAAGGCCGAAATTCGGTGCGATCGTGTCCGCTTCCGCGGCGGATAAACGTGCCACGACTGATGCCAGGCTGACCTGGGCACACTGCATGGGTGGCGGTCGACGACGGCTCGCCAGCGGCCGGTGGAGGCACTGTGATGAGATGGCTGTTCGAGCCCTGGCGCGGCGCCGGCCTGCGGTGGCCGGCCAGCCTGGTGAGCGTGGTCCTGGCCTCGGGCCTTGGGGCGCTGGCCCTGCTTCCGGCCGGGGCGCAAGCCGCGGTCAAGCCCGCCGTGCCGGTGGTCAAGCACCTCACCCTCAGGCATATGCCGTACGGCACCGCCACCTTCAGCCGGGGCCGCGGCGGCCACCTGACCGTCCGGCTTGACATGGCCGGTCTCACGCCCGGTTCCGCGCACGCGGTACAGCTCATGCGGCCGGCCGGCGCCGCGCCGGTCAGCTTCGGCACCCTCACCGCCAACCGGGTGGGTGAGGCCGACGCGACCCTGAGCAGCACCCACACAGGCGGCATCCCGAGCGGCAGCATCCTGGTCATCCGCAACGGCACCACCAGCGGCGGCGTCGCTGGTGAGCCCATCGCCGAGGCGGCGGCGCGCGTTCCCGGCCCGGCCGTGAAACTCACCGCCGTCGAGGTCAGCCCGACGGGTGTCGGCTACGGCACACCGCAAGGGACCGCCACCATCACCTACAACCCGGGCGCCCGGACGCTGACCGTCGTGGTGAACGCCAGCGGCCTGACCCCAGGCGCGCACGCCGCACACATCCACACCGGCAGCTGCCAGAGCCAGGGCCCGGTCAAGTACATGCTGAGGGACTTCCTGGCCAACGCCCACGGAAAGATCGTGAACGAGAGCCGCACGGTGTCAGACGTGAGGACCCCGATTCCGCCCAGCGGCTGGTACTTCAACCTGCACCAGGGAACCCACACCAACATTCTCACCAGCAGCGGCACGCCGACCATCTTCTTCCGGCCGCTGCTCTGCTCCCCCATCTCCTGACCCATCAGCCACTCTGACCACAGACGCACCGAGGCTGCTCACGGGTGAGCGCGCAATTCGGTGCGCACTTCATGGCTGCCGTACTCGGTCGCGCTTTCGTAGTACATGCGAAGCACCCCGCCCGGCAGCGTGATCACCGACACATAGCGCAGCGCGCCGCCACCGAATGGACTGGAAGCCGGGCCAGCCTCCGCGATGTACCGGGAGCCGTCCCATTTCGCGACGCCGGTCCGTTCTTCGTAGTTCTGCGCCGCCGAGGCACGGCCGTCGAAGTACGCGTACTCGCCCAGGACCGCCGTTATCCGCATGCCGCGGCTGTACCAGGTGCCCGGCTGCGGCACCATGACGCGTTCGCCGGTGACCGCGTCCACGCTGATCATCTGGTCAGCGTTATCGTCGCCTTCGGTCAGCGGATGCAGCGTCGCCCAGATGCGGAGATCCTGGTCATGGCCAGAA
>Ga0335072_10015162_pt1 | contig 10942 bp, 10 predicted proteins | sample Lox_Sample_21_FD_206725 | JGI IMG/M metagenome (GOLD analysis project Ga0335072, IMG submission 206725) | Soil microbial communities from Loxahatchee National Wildlife Refuge, Florida, United States - Lox_Sample_2.1 | ecosystem: Environmental > Terrestrial > Soil > Wetlands | place: USA... | reverse complement strand
GGCTTTGCTCCGTCGGGCCGGCTGGCTGGTCAACGACAAGCGGGTCGAGCGCATCTGGCGGCGCGAGGGGCTCAAGGTTCCCGCCAAGCAGCCCAAACGGGGCCGTCTCTGGCTGACGGACGGTTCCTGCGTCCGGCTGCGGGCCGAGCATCGCAACCATGTCTGGTCCTACGACTTTGTCGAGGATCGGACCCATGACGGGCGCAAGTACCGGATGCTCAACATCGTCGACGAGTACACCCACGAATGCCTGGCGATCCGCATTGCCCGCCGGCTCAAGGCGGTCGACGTCATCGACCTGCTGTCCGATCTCTTCACCCTGCGCGGGGTGCCCGGGCACATCCGATCCGATAATGGCCCCGAGTTCGTCGCCAAGGCGGTCCAGGACTGGATCATCGCGGTCGGCGCCAGGACCGCCTACATCGCGCCCGGGAGCCCTTGGGAGAACGGCTTCATCGAGAGCTTCAACGCCCGCCTGCGCGACGAACTGCTCAACGGCGAAATCTTCTACAGCCTGCGCGAGGCCCAGATCGTCATCGAGACCTGGCGCCGTCACTACAATGCCGCCCGACCTCACGCCTCGCTCGGTTACCGCGCGCCGGCACCAGAGGTTATCGTCCCCACCATCGCCGCGGGGCCGGCGGCGCTGCACCAACTGGCTCCGCCGGCCGCGCTCCCATTGCCCGATAACCCATCGCTGAACTAACATTCCAACCGGACCACTTAATGGGGGCCGATCAATGGCGCGCACTCGTGATCCTATGTGGAAAGCGATTCTCGCAAGGCGCTAGTCATGGTCAAGCCGAGTGGGGTAATACTCTGGCACGACTATCGCGGCAGGCGCCGTGCCCGTGGCGTATTCGATGTCTTGAACGGATTATCGAGAGAAATACCGCTGACGCACTTAGCCGGAACTAGTTTGGTGGCCTTTCGGGCACCGAAGTGAATACCGTGTTCAAGTTGACTGACGGCGGATTTGCACAACGATGCGCTGAGGTGCCGACTGTTCGCGCGTGAATTCTGATAGGGGAATCGGGGCCGGCCTGTCGAGCGGATGGGCCCTCGCCAGAGAATTGTCCCGCGCTCGTTCTTGCAACTTGCCTCGAAGTCGGAATTCGCGAACAATCGCGCGCAATGCCGGACCTCGCCACCCCAGACCTGTTTGCGCCGGAAGACTCGACCCCCCAGGATTGGGATGCGCTGCGCGCGTATTTGGAGTCGCGCGGCCAGGCATTGGCCCGCGGGACGCCACGCCAGTTCCGCGGCGGCTACGGCAACCTGAATTATCTCCTTGAGATCGATGGCGCGAAATGCGTGCTGCGCCGGCCGCCATTGGGGCCGGTGGCACCAGGGGCCAACGACATGGTGCGCGAGCACCACATCCTGTCGCGTCTCTCGAAGGCGAGCCCGCTGGTGCCGCATGGCTTGCACCTTTGCGAAGACGTAGTCGTACTCGGAGCGCCCTTCCAGCTCATCGAGTTCCGTCCCGGCATCGTGATCCGCGGCAAGCTCCCGCGCGAGGTCGCTGGCCTTGCCCATGTCGGCGCGCGGCTAAGCTCGATGCTCGCCCACGAGCTCGCCATGCTCCACGGCATCGATCCCAAGGACGTCGGTCTCGACACGCTCGGGAAGCCCGAGGGGTTCATGAACCGCACGGTCGAGGGCTGGCTGAAGCGCGCCGCGGTTTATGAGGATATCCTGGATGCGCGCGCTTTCGCCGAGCTCGGGACGCGGCTGCGCACCACGGTGCCGCCTGCGCGCGGGGCCACGCTGCTCCATTCCGACTTCAAGCTCGACAACGTGATCCTCGACCCGAAGACGCTTGCACCTCGCGCCGTGATCGATTGGGACATGGGCACGCGCGGCGATCCCTTGTGGGATCTTGCGATCATGCTGAGCTACTGGGCTGAGCCGAGCGATCCCGATTGCATGCTGCGCTTGAACCAGATGCCCACGACCGAACCTGGCTTCTGGTACCGCTCGCGGGTGATGCGGGAATATGCTCGCTTCACCGGCCGCGATCTCTCCGATTTCAGGTTCTACCGCGCGCTGGCGATGCTGCGCTCGGCGGTGATCTTTCTTCAGCTCTTCGGGCGCTACCGGCGCGAGCCCAAGCTCAACCCGCGCTTCGCCGATTTCGACGGACTCGGGCGCGAGATGGTCGATTACGCGTTCGAGATTGCGCACGGACGCGCGGAATAGCAAGCGCGGTCTACGCGGATCTCATCGTGTCTCTCGCGATCTCAATGATCGACGCGACCTTCGAGCTCCGCGCCGTCTCATATCGGCGAGCACCGCCACCTTAGCGGCGTATTCCTTGGCGAAGGTCGGATGCAGCTCGACCACGTCGGGCTCGGGCGGAAGCCTATCCGCAGCACAAGAGAGCAAGCAAGCGAAGGAGGGACTGGAGCCCGAGCCCCCGCAGGACAGGAGCCCCTCCCTGACAGTCGTGGCCTCGATCGGGGATGCCGCAAGCGACGACGGCGAGGCGCTTGGGCGGCTCGCCGCGCTGAATTTCGAGACCGGAAAACCGCTGCGGATTCGCGAAGTGGAAACTGTGCTCCGCGTGCTTCTCTCGCTTCGGTCCGGAACCACGCGTAGCCAGGAAAGTATGTTGGGTGCGATTGTGTCGGTCGGCTGCGGCGGCGACGTGGCGTTCTTTTCTCCGGAGTTGCTGACGAGTTCCTATCTTGGCCGGGGCCGGGTCGTGGCGGGGAATCTCGGCAGCGAGACATTTGAAGAGATTTTCGAAAAGTTGATTGTGGCCGAGATGGCGGCGGGCATCAACGCCAGAATCGAAGGCTGCCGCACCGAATGCGAGTTCTTTCACTTTTGCGGCGGCGGTTCTCCGGCAAACAAGCTCTACGAGCGCGGCCGGTTTGACGTGACCGAAACCTGGTATTGCAGGGTCGCCAAACAAGCGGCCGTTCGCGGGGTACTGAAGGCTGTCGCCGAGGCCCAGCGTTTCGGATCATACGCGCTCCCCGCCACCGTCCCACAGAAATCGCAAGAGGTGCTGACATGAAGCAGGAGCTTCGAAACCCAGGTTTGTCGGGCTTGGTTCATAAAGCTGGTAGGCGGATCGCAACTGTCGGGCCAGCGTCGTCACCGGATGGCCTAGGCAAATGCTTAGCGCACCTTTCTTCGACGGAAGATGGCGCCGGAGACAACCCGACAACATGGACCGATTGGACAACCTGGGTGACTTGGGTCACATGGAACGCCGGCCCGTGAGAATACCCGATTCGCGGACATTCAATTCAAAATTCGTGCCTTCGTAGCGACCAAGAACGCCGCTGGGCTGCTGAAGGCGAACGATTGCCCGCCAAAAATGCCCCCGGGTCTGAACAACGGAACCGGTTGGCCGATGTTGGTCTCGAGGCGCAACGTTCCGCCGTTTGTGAGCCAGTTTTCTATCGCCTCGCGGGTAGCCTCGGCGTCGGAAGGAGACATCCCTGCGCGCACCAGGTCGGAAATTGTAAGGACATCGCTACGTGCGACCGGAGCGGAAACGTCGACAGGGACGTCGTATGCCGTAATCTCCCGGTTTCGCTTGAACCATCCGCTATTGTCGATTGTCACGTTTGCTTCCATCAAGGTGGCCCCACCGAAGATGCGAGCTCCTGCGAAGGCGCCCTCGAGCAGTGCAGCGGGGTTATTTTGTTGCGCCGCCCGCGCAATGTTCGCCAGGGCGCCGAGAGCAGCAAGATTCAAATTGCCAAGTACGAGATTCGCCTCGACGCTCCCCAAGTCACGGACAACTTCTGTGGTTTCGATAGAAAGGGTCCGCCGCTGGTCGTCAAAACTCTCTGCGAAGGAGAGGTTGCCCTTGAGTGTCGTGTAGCCCATCCCAATGGCGTTAACCGCCATAGGCTCGCGAAGTTGGCTGCGGGCAAGGGCGAGTAGTGGGACTTCGAAGGAAGCTGCCGAGACCTTAACTCCCAGCAGCATATCACCCTCGGTTTCCACGTTCGAGATTTTCAGGGCACCAATTTTGGCGATGGTCTCGCCTTTGGAGGTCCTTACCGTGACGCCAGAAAGTGTTGCGGTCCCGAACGGAGACGCGGTAACGTCGTCATAGGTGACGGCTGTTGAAAGACCATTGCGGATCAGAAAACCATCAATTCTGTCCTTGGCAACCGCAGTTGCCTGGTGCTTGGCGAAAGTCCAGCCGGCGCCGACGACCAGCGCCACAATCACAATGCCGATTGCCAGCGTCTTTTTATTTGCGGCGACGAGGGCTTTCCGCCTTTTCGAGTCGGCCAGTGTATTCCTCGCCACCTGCGTTAGCTTCTCGGCCTTCTTCCGGATCTTGGGGGCCTTCTCGGCAGTGAAGGCCGCCGCACGAGATGCGAATTCCCTGGCTTCGGTCCCGGCTCGGGATGCCAGTTCCTTCGCCTCGACACCCGCGCGGCTAAGCTGAGCGGCCAGGGTCTCGTCCGAATCCGTGCCGACGCTCAACAGGGTGCCGCCTTCCGACGGCGGCATTAAAGGCCCGGACGGTGGCAGCAGTGTGGAACCCGCCGACCGCTTCGGGTCAGAATCTTGAGCCATTTCCAATCTCCCGTTGATTTATGCGGCCGGGGTGCCCTGACTCTGCTGGCGCTGCCACGCCAATTCGTCGCGGATCATGAAGAGCACCAGGATCATCTCGGTGAGTACGCGGCTAACGATGATGCCGACAAGGATCAGGACAACACCCGCCACGATATATCCAAGTCCCGCCATAGCTTCGTATTGCATGAGGCCAATGCCGGATACGATTGTGACTAGAGCTCCGATAATCGATCCGACGACCCCGATGTAGAACAGGAACTTGATAATTGTTGGCGTAATCAGCGAGTCGAACTTAAAAAGGCGCATCATCTGCTTTCCCCCTTCGTTGTAGATTAACGGCGCCCGCCGAGCGCGGCGATCTTGCGATCAACGATAGCCGTGGCGTCTGTAGCGTCGGCGCACTTGGGTTGGGTGCAGGCGTAAACGCTTGTAGCGGCCAATTGGGCGGCGGGCAGCGAATCCCCATCGGGCACCTTTAGGTAGCCCTGCACAAGGTACCATTCGGAGGCTTTCATTTCCGGCTGCTCCTCGGGCACGTTCACCAGCAAATGGCCGGGCCACCTAGTTTCGACCTCGGCCCTTCCGCTAGAGTCCATCTGGACAAGCATCCGGACGGCCGTCGGCCTGCCGCTGATCAATGCGGCCGCCCTGGCCCAACGCAGGTTGTTCAGCCGCGCGGAGTAGTCTAACGGGCGATCGGAGATCCAGTTCGCCATCTTGGTGCTAGCCGAAGAGTTGGACAGGAACTGGATGTTCTGCTGGCGCTGGGCCATGAGCTGCTGACGGCGCAACTCCGCTTGCCGTTCCGCCTCCGCTTTGGCTAGGGCGGCCTTTTGGGCTGCTCGTTCGGCGCGCATCCTGCCGAGCTCCGCGGAAGAAATCTCGTACAGCGGCTGCTCGCCGCGCGCGTTAGCGAAGATGGTGGCGCTTTCCAGTGTGCCCGCCGCAACCAAATTGCCCCATGTCGGCGTGAATCCTGACGCGTCGAGCTTGATCGTTACTGCGATCGCGATTTGTCGATCTACGTTTCCCCACCGGGTCCGTTTCTCCTCGAAAATCTGCGCCGCTACCGGTTCCATAGGCAGAACAGTGATGGAGTCCAAATCCGGCACCTTAAAGACGAAGGTGATGGGTATCCCTTGAATACCCGACGCCGGTATCGGATTTGAGACCGAGACCTGCTGAGCGTTTAGCATTATAGGAAACTGGTGGCGGCTGAAGTCATAGGTCCCAAATTGTGAATTGATTAGTACGGTGACAAGCTGTCCATTGCGTTGGGCCAAAGTTTGCGCGAGGTCTTCTTTGGCCTGTTCCAGGAGCGGTTGAATCTTAAATTCCTGGTTCCAGACTTTTTGATACTCTCTGAAATACCGATATGCGGCCCACCAGCGAAGGATTTTGGGGTCCCGCGCGAGCGACGGATTTGTGTGAATGTATGCTAAGAGCGCGCCGGCATAGTTGTAGTCTCGGGGCAGGGCTGGAATCGGAGCGGGTGCGGCGGCCTGAGCTTGGGCCGGGACCTGGGGCTGCACGGGAGACGGCGGCGGCTTGACCACCACGCGCGGCGGCGGCAGGGGCTGAGGTAGTGCGGCCGGTGCGGCGGTCGCCGATGAGGGCGGCACCGCGGCAAACGCCCATCCCCCGCCGGCCGTCGCTATAAAGCGGCCTGCGACAGCACCGGGGCCCGAGACGGTAAGCTCGGCGGTCGTCGCGGCTTTGCAGTCGCGGGTAATGGGGGTCTTCAGCAAATTCATCACTGCGATCTGGCGGGCGGTGCTCCCGGCATCCGGGCTGCCGGGCTCAAGCACCAAGTGGAGGTGCACGACCGGCTGGCACCATGCCGGGCCGCCTTCGGCCGTGACCCGGAGCTTGTGAATCGTCGATGTGGCCATAAGATATTGATCGTCGGCGAAGGCCATCGGCGCCGCCACCGCCAAGATGGCAGCGGCGGCGAGAAGGTTGAGTTGGTGTTTCATTGGACGAGACTCATTCGAGGTCCCAGGAGCCGTCGGGAGACTTGCAAACGGTCTGGTTCGAGGTCTCCGTATTGCCCTTCGCCGTGACGGTTGTCTTGATGTCTCGGCATGTGACGTTCGCAGTCACCGTGTCCACCTTGGTGGCTGACCCAGGAGTCTTTTCGAGGCTGTCCAGGTCGAACGTTGTACGGACAGGCGCGCTGGTATCGAGGTCGAACGTGGCGGGCTCGGAGGACGACTCGCCAGCGGCTGAGGGGCTGCTTCCCGCCCCGGATGCCGCGGGTTTCGCGTCCTTCGATGTTGACGCCACGGCGCTCGATTCCTTCTTGGGAACGACATTGGAGGCAGTCACATAGCCGATGGACGTACCGCGCTTAGATACTAAGAGCCAGGGTTGGCCGTGGACCTTTCCCACGACCCAGATCGCCGAACCGCCGGAGAGCGTGGAGGCGATATCCGAGTTCGTGGAAGGGGCAAGGCGGACATGGGTCGCGCTCTTGACCCAATAGCTTGCGCCGATGAAGTCGAGGTTTTCGGCTGGTGCCACGTTGGCGTCGCGGACCACCTTGACCTGCCGTTGCTCCACACGGGTGTTCTCCGGCACGATCGTCGCAGTGGCGCCGGAGTGGTTTGACGTCCACGTGGTCTTAGCATTGTCGGGCTGGTTGAGCAGCGCCTGCTTCGCCTTGTCTTGAATCGCCTTCTGATCCTGCTCGTCGAGTGCTGCGCCGACCCGGTTGCCGATAAAGCCGCCGATGGCAGCGCCCGCCAGCCCTGCGATGAATTTTCCTCCGGGCGTCGACGCAAGAAGTACGCCCGCCAAACCACCGGCCGCGGCGCCGATCCCCGTCCCCGCAGCCTCATTCTGGCCCATCCCGCTAATGCCACCATTCTGCGCGCAACCCACGAGCGCGACGGATACAATAAGGATAATGGCAGACCTTCTGGCGCGGCCGCGCCGCCAGTCGCCACACAACACAGTGGTCATGTTGGTTCCCCTATAGTGTGAATGGCTATGACGAAGGCACGCTTCCCCTGATCCCCTAATCACTGTGCACTTGTGCCGTAACGCTACGGATAGGGCCGAGGCTGAGCAGGGGCTTTGTCGCAGTTCTTCCCACGCCGCTAAATTCGGTGCACAACCCACGTTCCGCAACATCGACCCCTGAACGCGGTGCCGCCGCTTTTGCCTTCTAACGGCTGAAGACCCCACCATCCGGCCACTTGATCATACGGACTTCAAGGATCTGGCCGACTTGACGGCGACGTACGAACCCTCACTTTTGCCTGGTCCTGTCCTCGACGACGAACTCGGCGTCCGCAACAGAATCTTCACCAGCCCGTGTCCGACGCAGCTGGCCCGTTCAAATCAAGTGTCGATTAAGGCACATTGGGCGAGAATATTTTAATTAATTTTCTCGTGTAATGCAAGGTACTGTCGTGAGATTCGTACGTAAAGTAGAGCAAAAGTGTTACCTTTAATCAATCAGTAATGATGCTATTCCAGCGACATAACATCCGCCTCGCCATGAACGCACACAGCATTCGCGAACACACCTTACTGTTTACTCTCCTCCTTTGCGGTGCCCTGAATGATCGCATCGCGGCCTTGCCGCATGCCCGTCCTTAAGGTCGCGGCCGATTGGCCGACTTTCCCATACCCCCGACAATGGGCTATCCTTTATGCCGATCTCAGGTCATATGGGGAATGCTGGTTTAGGTTCCCGGAGGCGCGCCATGATTTGGCTGTTGGCTGTCGTCGCCGTCTGCGTCGCGGCATTCGGCTTGTGAAATTTCGTGGGATGGTTACGGCGAGGCGCCGCCTGGTCGGTTTGAAAAAGGAAATCGCCATCGACAAGGAATATCTTGGCACCACGCCGATCGTAGCGGTATGCACGACGGCGCAGACGGTGGCATTCATCTACCCGAAGGGGATTAGGAAAGTGCCATTGGCTGACCTTGTAAACTGGGGTCTTGAATATCGTCAGGTCAACAATTTGGGCTCCACAGATAGACGCAGCCCATAACTGCAGAATCAAACACGGGTGCGAACGGTCAAGCCACAGTGGTTGCGCGCCCCCGCAACCACGGACGCTTGACTCGTTCTTTCGCGCCCCGCCACCCGAGCGGGGCGCGCTGCTTTTGGCGGTTCGGCGCGCGCGAAGGCAAGGATTTGCCTGCGCCAGCGCGCCGTGAAGCTCAAACCAGACGCCGTCGGGTGCTTCGGGATCGGGCTGGATCGAGACATGGTCGATGAGCCCACGCAGGATGTTTGCCGCCTCGGCAGCAAGCTTCGGGTCGCCCAGGGTATGGGTACCAGCCCGTTGCAGTCTTGTCACCGAGGAGGATGGGAATTCCGATTTCGCTATTGTCGAAGACGTAAGCGACGTCCGCTCTCTTGAGATACCATGGCAGATTGCGAACTGACCGCTCCCAGCGAATCCTGATGTGGTCCGGCGGAACCCGATGGCCCCCGAGCGCAACCCGTTGCGCGACGCGCTGGATCGATAGTTCGGGGCCCGCGAGCACGATGTAAACGGGGCCGATCCGGAATCCGCTTTCGCGGGCGCGCTCGACGCGGGGTTTGAATTTCTCCGTCGAAAGGACGGTTTCGACGATGAACGACACGACTTGATCGAAGCAATCGTCGACTCGGGCGTCGGACTCTTACGCGACCCGGCTACGCTCGAGCGCATCGGCATCGGGTTCTTGCAGCGTCAACTTCGCCGCAATTTCGTCCAGATTGAGCATCGCCATCGGCTCGGCGATGGCATCTTGAATGAACCCGCTGCGCACGAATGTTGTTTTTCCGGAGCCGTTGGGACCCGCAACAATCCACATCCACAGCATGCGGCGCTAGCTCTTGCCCGAGAGCGAATGCCGATTCGGAGTCTTGCTCGATACGGGCTTCGGCGTCCCGTCGGACGCTATCTCCATGGCTTGACCACGTCGGTTGGTACCGGTCACGGCGGCCCCAGCGTTGCCGGCGGTCACGACCGCCTCTTCGGCCGCCGTTCTGAACGCCGTTTCAATGCCGGTCCGAAATACCGGCGTTCCCGGTTCAACCCTCGGCTGGGAGGTGGGCAACCGTTGGAGCTGCGGCTTGAGTTTCCGCTTTGCCATAGGTTGAATATATTGATTTTTCCGGCATTGGTCGATGATGCGCCCAAACTGGGCCCATCGGGCTCGACCCTGCCCGCCCGCAAAGGCTGGACAGGCGCGACCAGCTAGCCTAACTGAACGGGCACAGATGTCGCTTTGCGGGACGGGTTCACGGATGACCTTCACCATCGCCATCATCGCCGCGGGCGAGATGGGCAGCGCCGTCGGCGCCCGCCTGGTCGAGAAGGGAGCGCGCGTCGTGACCTCGCTCGAGGGGCGCAGCGCGGCGAGCCGGACGCGCGCCGCGCGCGCGGGCCTGGTCGCGGCCGCGGACGACCGGAGTCTCCTGGCCGACGCGGATTACCTCCTTTCGATCGTGCCCCCGGGCTCGGCGCTCGATTTCGCGCGCCGCATGGCGGCGGCATTGCGCGATCTCAACAAGAAGCCCGTCTTCGTCGATTGCAACGCGGTGAGCCCCGCGACCGCGATCGCGATCGGACAGGAGATCGAGGCCGCGGGTGCCGCGTTCGTCGATGCCGGCATCGTCGGGCCGCCGCCGAAACCGGGCGCGTCGGGCACGCGCTTCTACGCCTCGGGATCGCGCGCGCGCGACTTCGCGCGGCTCAACGAATACGGCCTCGACATCCGCGTGCTCGACGAGCGGGTCGGCACCGCCTCGGCCTTGAAGCTCTCCTACGCGTCGCTCACCAAGGGCTTCACGGCGTTGGGCGCCGTCGCGATCCTCGCCGCCGAGCGCGCGGGCATCTCGGACGCGCTCCGTGCCGAGCTCGCGCTGAGCCGCCCGGACTTCCTCGCCTATCTCGAGCGTCAGATGCCGGGCATGTACGCCAAGGCCTATCGCTGGGTCGCCGAGATGGAGGAGATATCGTCGTTCCTCGAGCGCGAGCCCGAGGGGGCGGCAATCTTCGAGGCCGCGGCCGAGCTCTACCGGGGCATCGCGGCCGATCTCGAGGGGCCGGAGGTCGCTGCGCTCAAGCGCTTCGCGGGCAAGGGGAAATAGGGCCGTGCCGGCCGCAAAGGCTGGACAGGCCCCCGTGCTGAGGCTATGTCATCGGGCTCGAACGCCGCCATTTCCGGGCCTCCGAGACCGATGACCATCGCCGAGACCAAACCCGCCGCCGGCTCGCCCTATCCCGAGGTCGAGCAGAATCCGAGCTTTCCGAAGCTCGAGGAGGCGATTCTCGCCTTCTGGAAGCGCGAGCGCATTTTCGAGGCCTCGGTCGAGGGGCGCGCGGCCAAGAACAAGGACGGCGGCTCCAACGAGTTCGTGTTCTACGACGGCCCGC
>Ga0335072_10015159_pt1 | contig 10944 bp, 9 predicted proteins | sample Lox_Sample_21_FD_206725 | JGI IMG/M metagenome (GOLD analysis project Ga0335072, IMG submission 206725) | Soil microbial communities from Loxahatchee National Wildlife Refuge, Florida, United States - Lox_Sample_2.1 | ecosystem: Environmental > Terrestrial > Soil > Wetlands | place: USA: Florida... | reverse complement strand
AACCTTAAGGTGGTTAAGTTATACGTTATTAAAAAGTGTGTGTTTTTGGTGGTTTTTGGCGCAAATCAGGTGGGCGGACGACCGGGGTGGGCGTTCAGGCGGGAAATCGGTTACAGGCCCAATTATAAGCATTTGTTCATCCTTCTCTGCTCCTCCTAAGGCATTTTTCATCGTATCTATTGTTGCCTAATTTTAACCAATTTCACTCACCGAGAAAGCGATTCACTTGGTCTCCACTTAGTCCTTCGCTCCTCTTTATCTTATAGGTAGCTCTTGTTGTAGATGTTACAGAAGGCTCAAGATGATAGACCCACTAGCAGCGGCCGGCCTAGTCTCCGCTATTTTCCAATTCGTTGCTATCGCGAACAGGCTGGTGGGCCGACTTAACGACTTTAGGCAGAGCACCAACAGGGTGCCGAAGATGTTTCGCAAAATCAGCGATGAGCTACCATTACTGATTGATACCCTCAGACGAACTCAAAATCAGGCCGACGCCGGTCATATAGGTGGGGAGACTGCAAAGGCACTCAAAACACTTGTAGAAGGATGTCTGGCCCAGCTTGAACAGCTAGAACATATTATAGCTAAAGCCCTACCATGTGAGAAGGATTCTCCTTGGAGCAGGCGCTTCAAGGCTCTTGCTAGCCTCGCGCATGACAAGACTGTCCAGCAAATTGCCGCTGAGCTCGAATCTCATGTGCGGGTGTTAACATATCACCAAGCGACGAGGAGTACTGATCTTAGCAGCCAATTGGCATTACGAGGGGCAGCACAACCCTTAAATCTGATTGCAGAAACGGAACAGGAGTCGTACTATGGATTGGCCCAAGCAACGCTACAGTCTCGAGTAACTGACGGCAAGACGAGTGTTCTCTTTGGCTCCGCGATCGATGGTACAACCTCATTGTGTGCCCTATGCCCCGATATTCATCGCATTATCTTATCTCATAGATCCGAAGTCACCCAAGCTTTTCCACCGGATATTGCTTCCTGGTTCCTTTCAGAATTGTATGCCCTTCTTGCCAATATCCTAGAAGATGAAGCACGCCAGCCGAAAACTGATGCACCAAAGCTATGTTCTACAATCCAAATTCATCGGACAGATTTTCCTAACTGTGAAACTGTCCCCCCAATTTCGCCACTGAGTATTCGCTTACGCACCGTTCGTGGATATATTACAGCAAGGTGCTTTCCGAGATCAATGGCTACTATCTCCTCCGTCGAGACAACCTTGCTCGAGGCCAATATATCTACTGGAAACATATATATGGCTATTAAACGGGAATTTGCGAAGAATAGGAATATGGGTACGAAGGGCAAGGTGATAATCGGGAGAGTTTTATTCCTACCAGGGGAACGTTCACCCTTAGTTGGAATATCAATAAATTTTATGCGGCTTATTGATAATAGCTGTCGTATTTCCCGGACACTTTCTACATTTGGTGTTCATCCAGACTGTTCGCTAATTTTTGAATATCTCAAAGCTGGAGATGTGGCTATGGTTCGTAAAATGCTATCCGAGGGTGAAGTATGTCCAAATGATCGAGATAAGAGCGGAAATTCACTTCTTTGGGTAAATTTTTTTTATAACACCACGTCCTAAGCAAATGACTAACGTTGATTAGTATACCCTATCCAATCACTACAATTATGAGATGTGTAGTTTACTGTTAGATAAAGGAGCTGATGCTTCCAACTGTAACATGTAAGGCTGATTTGCGAAATTACTAAGTCCTGGAATGACGCTTACATGGCAGAACAGAGACGGCGATCATGCCCTAGCGATTCTTGTGAGCAACCTACCTGTACATTCATACGGCAAAGCAAATATCACGGAAGACGTAATGATTCTTACGGAGCGCCTACTCAAAAAGAGTCAAAGTGAGGTATACGGCAGGTGCCAGTATAAACGGCGACAGACTATCGACCACGGAGAAGCTAGCCTCTTGCATTGCGCGCTAAGACGGCAAAATTGCAATATCCGTATTCTCGAACTAGTCAAACTCACTCTTAAGAGTGGAATCGATCTCGAAGCTCGCGATATCAACGGTAACACACCGCTCCTTTATGCACTATACTATACCCCTGAATTCCAACTTGTCGAGGTTGCAAACACGTTGATTGGCTATGGAGCAAATCTCAAAGCGGTGAATAATTACGGCGAAGGTTGCTTGCATCTCCTACTTCGTAGGTTAAGCGCGTGTAACAATTACAATATGTGCAGCGAAACAGCGAGCTCACTTATTGATATCCTTGTTGTGCTCTTGAATAATGGATGTAGTCCTGCTTTGAGCAACATTAAGGAATATACTCCTATAGATGCTGCCCTTTCCCCTACCGCTTGGCCTTTATTCTGCTGTGCCTTGGAAAGAGCAGGGAAAAGTATCAACGAAATCTTGGCCATCGACTGTACTATGCAATCATATGCGGATATAAAAGAGAAATCCGTGGACATTGTAGTTCGCAATGCACAGACAACGTCACATCAGCAAGGAAAAGGTTATTCGGGAATGTACACAGGTCAGCCTTGTTCCTTGTGCGGTCGTCACACTGACTGGAAAGAAAGACAAATGCCCTTTGATGAGTTCATGTCTCATGTAGTAGAGGAACTTGGGTTCGGTATTCACATGAAGCTATTCACGCATCATGATATGAGCGAATGCCTAAAAGTTCAAGAAGAAGACTCATGTCATTCCTTGGATTATCATCCTGGTGAGATGTCACTGCACGGTAGGAGGAAGCGGTCCTTGAATAGGCAAGTCGCTTACATGATGTGGCGTGAAGGAATCCTGCGTACGCCCTTGGATTGCCAAAGATGGGCTGTTAGATCCGAAGGAATGTGACGTAGAGGGGGAGATAATATATATCGGGAGTGCCGCAATCTTCTCTTCTCTCTTCAGCTTAGAATTCTTGTATTGTAGCAACTACTTGAGTGTCTAAACCTCATGTGACATTCTCATTAAACTAGTTGCTTTATGTAGACTGCTAATTCACATGAATTATGACCTCTACGGACTACTTAGCCCAATTCTTATTGTATGCTAACCCAATTGAGCACGTCCTAGTTTGTTGTCACTGTGAGTGTAGGTATGCGCTTGCAGTTGCCTGCTCCTAAGCCACCCCCCTTGAAAGGGCTTGGTCTATTATCTTAAACAAGGACACCCTAATGCTTTTCGTGATCTTACTAGCGTTCCTACTCAACCTAATAGTTCTACTATCTCTACTAAGCAACATAAGTATGACGGTTTTGCCTGCCGCAAGTGTAGCTACAGTACAATCAATCACCGTGAAATATCCTAGCATATCTTGAAAGATTATTTAAATGGTTGGTGGGTATTTTGCTCGCGGATTAACGATTATTACGACGACGTCTTCCTTCAAACATAGACTTACTATGCACATAGGGTCAACTAGCAAATGCTAGGTGGTAAAGAAGAATAGGAGACTTATTTGTCTCGCTACAGATTAGGACGCCTACGCTCATCTTTAGTTAATGCATGAGTAAGAACGTTAGCGCCTGGAATCCAAGAAGCAAGTCTGTTCATATGACTAGGATATAGGGTATCAAGCACTTGTTGCAACTCAGCTGTGGATGGTATGCACATAATAGGCTCTCCCTTATGATAGAGTGGCAAGGCTGAAGCTATTTCGGACACACCGAGGTGGCTGCGGACACCGATTCAGCCCTGCTTTCAGCCCTACTTTTCATATATATATATATATATAGGACCCACGTCCCACTTAGTTGATAATTATCAAGTCAATACAGAGAATTATGAAGTCAAAAACAATATAAGGGTCTGATTTGTTGACTTGATTAAAAGAACTTCGACAGGAAATTAGGTGTTGTTAGTGTTCCTGAAACCCGAAGAAAATGGCCGAGTGAGAGAATGCATCACGTTAGCTATATTATCTGATGTAGGTATGATACAAGCCCCAAATATATGACATACCAGGATAACGAATACTATGTTGTAATGCAATTACTATTTCAGCAATTAAAGATTTTTCGCAGCTATTTGCACTTTTGAAAGGCAGTCGCAGCGAAGTACAGGATTGGGCCCTCACATGAACTTACATAAGTGCGACATGGGGAGTATCCCCGGCAAACTTCAAACAAAATGGAGAGTCGAAATATTTGGCATTCTCAATCTAACCAATTCTGGCAGGTCGTATATATAATATATATATTATACTACCCGCGAGATTTAGGCCCCAAAGCAGCACTACCTGTCCGCCTGTAGACTCTTCGCAGCAGGAAACCAGTAAGTCCTGTCAAGACTGTCCGTTCCTTATACGACAAGCAGATACCGTACCAGGTATGCTTCCTGACACGCTACGGAAGCCGCCTCAAGCACCTCCAGTTTTTACGGGGACGCCGACCTCGATTGTCAACGATATTAAATGTCTGATTGAGCGTGCACGCAATGTGCAGAATCAGGTTGCAGAGACTGTGCAGCTTGATGCAGCGACTTTTGCAAATGTTCTGCTTCCCCTCGCTCACGTTGAGAATGCTATTGCTCTCGAAACCCGCATCCTCGGCTTCTACAAAGAAGTGTCGACTGATTCAAAACTGCGGGACGCATCGAGCGAGGCTCAGAAGCTTATCGACGACTTTGTTGTCGAGACGGCGATGCATGAGGATCTGTATAAGCTAGTCGATGGTCTCTTAAACAAGAACGAGGATCTCGATCAGGAATCCCGTCACCTGTTGGAGAAGAAACATAAGGATTATATCCGGAACGGTTTAAATTTGCCCGCTGGACCCAAGCGGGATCGTTTCAAGGAGATTAAAAGACGTCTGGTTCAACTGATTATTGAGTTTCGAAAGAACCTTATTGAAGAGAACGGCGGCGTCTGGTTCCTTCCTCAGGAGTTAGAGGGAGTACCCGAGGATGTTTTTTCTGGGTTGGAGAGAGGAAAAGGAGAAAATGAAGGCAAGCTTCGACTAACTTTCAAGTTTCCCCATCTTTTCCCAACATTGAGGTATGCGAAGAGCGGTCAGACTCGGCAGCGCTTTTTTATCGCCCACGAAAACAAGTGTAACCAGAATGTCCCCTTGTTTAAGGAGGTTGTGGTGCTCCGCGATGAGGCTGCTCGCCTTCTCGGATATCCCAACCACGCAGCATTCCGCGTTGAGGATAAAATGGCTAAGAATCCCGAGACCGTAAACACTTTCCTGTGCGACTTGCGATCTAGACTGACCGCTATTGCTGAGAGAGAGATTGAAAAATTGATACAGCTCAAAAAAGTGGACATCGCCTCCCGAAGAGAACCATTCGATGGGCAGTTCTTCCTCTGGGACTATGGATTTTATAATCGGCTAATGCTAGAGAAGGAGTATTCAGTCGATCAGCAGAAGATTTCCGAATATTTCCCTCTGCAAACGTCTATTCAGGGTATGCTGGAAATGTTCCAGCATTTATTCGGTCTTGTTTTTGTAGAAATTATCGGCGACGAGAGGAGCAAGTTAGCTGACTCTGGAAAGGGAAGTGACATTGTCTGGCATGAGGACGTTCAAGTCTTTAGTGTGTGGGATGATGATGAGCAAGGTAGCGGATTTGCTGGTTACCTTTATTTGGATCTTTTTTCGAGAGAGGCCAAATACGGAGGCGCAGCCAATTTCAACCTACAGCCTGTATATATAATCTTTGTATTATATATGTGTCAGATCTGACTTTATATAGGGCTTTATTCAAGAGGACGGCACACGTCGATATCCTGCTACAGCGTTAGTGTGTAACTTCTCCAAGCATACCCTAAAGAAGCCTAGTCTTTTAAGACACGATGAGGTCGTGACGCTGTTCCGCGAGCTAGGACATGGCATTCATGATCTCGTATCCAAGACCATCTACTCGCATTTCCACGGCACCAACACCGTCGATGATTTCTGCGAGATCCCAAGCCAGATGCTTGAGAATTGGTGCTGGATCCCGTCGCAGTTGAAGTTGTTGAGTCGACACTACTCGTTTCTTTCGCCTGCGTATTACGAGTCGTGGGAAGAGCGGGCAAAGGAAAGATCTAAACCGCTTAACCAGATCCCTGACGAGATGATCGAGAGCCTTATAAGAAGTAAACATGTGAATGGCGCGCTGTCTAATCTGCGTCAGCTGCATCTCGGTATCTTCGATATAACGGTCCACCAGCCTGAGAGCCACCAAGCGATCGAGAATTTGAATATTTCAGCGAAATACAATCACCTACGAAAGGATATCTGGCAGATTGCGGGTCCTGAGGTTTTAGGCCAAGGCTATGAATGGGGTCATGGTCAGGCATATTTTGGACACTTGATGGGTACATACGACGCCGGCTATTACGGTTATTTAAGGTGAGATCCTCTGATTAAGAAGTTGGCTTTGTTACTAAGGCTTATTCAACAGTTCAAATGTTTACTCTACTGACATGTTCTGCACGATATTCAAGCCGGACCCCATGAACTGCGAAGAAGGTCGGAGATACCGATACGCCATTCTTCAAAAAGGAGGCAGTCAGGATGAGATGAAGACTTTGACTGAGTTTTTGGGCCGGGAGCCTCAGACAGAGGCTTTTTATAAGGAGCTCGGTCTGGCTTGATATCGTATAGAGATGCGCTGGGGGTGTTATGTCTGTATGTATAGCATTAAGGGTAGAAAATGTTGGAATCACGAGGTTATAAGTAGTGATTGTAGATGCACAGCATAGAATTGATTGAATTGCTTGACGATTATATAGGACATGAGTCCGTATTTATCTACAAATAGCAGTGGCAAGCAGCTGTATCGCTGTCGCCACCCAGCTAGTTGCCACTGACATGATATGGGAAGCAGCAGAGAGATCTCGACTTCAGAATATTCGTACTTATTATCTCCAAAACCATGCCAATGTCAAAATCAAGTGGACGAGCAACTTGCTCGACCACCTCTTCCTTGATATCAAGGATCGCCAAAAGACTTTGCAGCTATTCAAACATATAGGCTTTTTAGAAATAGGCTCCAAGGCTCTTGGCGGGCAAAGTTCCAGCCCGAACGTCGGGGACAGTATCCCTCGGTATGACTTCCATGCCAGCTAGTGAGAATTTGTAATTAGCTATCGACAAATCAGTGGATATTTACCGTTGGCTCTCATCAACAAAACCATTTGGTCTGTACAGTTGATCTTTCCTCTAGGAGATAACAGAAGTGGGAGGATGCTCTAGAAAGCCATCGACGAGCAAGATTTAGATCACAGGCTTGCCGGCCCTTACCAGATCTCGGGGCCCAATGAAGAGGATGCCGGAAATAGCCTGCTACCAATCTATGTACATGAGCTATTTGACGTTTTACCCCACTGGAGAGATTGGCTTTACAGTATTTTACAGGAGGTTGCAGAACCAACTCACATGAGCTGGTATGAAAAGTGGTCGGATCGCAGAAAAAGTCCGCGTTTTATGTACTGGGCTGGCGTGCTTGCATTGGTGCTGGCGTTTTTGTTCGGCATCTTCGCGACGGTGCTTGGTGTATTGCGGGTCTGGATATCTTACTGCGGCTGGAAGGGTCCAAGTGCTGGTTAGGCTTGTTAAACAAAGAGTGCTTCTGCAGCACCGATCGCACCAGGTCGATAAAACAAACGGCGCGAGTTGTACTGGCGCTCTGTACCTTAGATGAACCTTAATATTCACGGAAGATTGGCTACTGTAAATGTGGTCTCGTCCCGACCGATTTTAAGTCCAGAACCTTCTTACTTTGAGGTAATCAGCCAAAACAATCCGCTATGAGGCTTTAAATCGGGGGAGCGAAACTTCACGATTCGCGGAACGCGCATGGTCTTTGCTCGTAGAATGAAAGTGTGGTTGTCTGATAGAATCTCTATATTCGGAGATGATGTAAAGTGCGCTCGTGGCTCTCACAATAGTGTCCCATCAACTTATCGTAGAACTAGCGCTAAGAAAAAGTAAGAAAACAAAGGACAATATCAGTAACATTAAAATTATAGAGGTGAGTCTGGTCTAAAATAATCTATAGTATAGCTTTTGTGTTTAAGATATCCAAGACAGGATCCAAGAATCGTCTTAAACAGATTCCTTGATCTCTGTGGCTTCTTCGAGATTGGCAGTTTCTTTTGCCTGCTCTTCAGCGCGAGCTTTCAAACTGCGCCATTCCACAAGTACACTGCCGAAGACAGTCAAAGCGCATGTCGCTACCACCACATAAAACACATTTACTATGGCAGCATTGTAATCAGAAAGGAGTGTATTCAGGTCGTCTCCAGAAGCTAGGCCCCTAAGTTCAGTGGCACCACCACCAGTGACAGCACCAGGACTGATGCCCGGAAGATTGGTGAGTTTCGAGACTAGGCTGTTAAGAAAGATGTTTTGGGCGACGGGCAAGAACACAGCGGAGCCAAGGAAGCGTACAAACACGACAAGAGCGGATCCAGTCGCAATATCTGATCTCTCGAGAACAGTCTGAACAACGTTCAATGGCTGCTGCGCGCCAAAGCCAAGTCCAACGCCGAATAGGACCTGGTAACCAATCCATTTGGTATGACCGGTGGCTGGAGCAAAGGTTGTTATGAGGCCGGCTCCGATGGGCATGATGATTGAGCTAAGTACAAAGAATGGAGTGTAGTAGCCGACTTTGGAGATGACAACTCCAGAGGAAAGAGAGCCGAAAACAACCGAGAGGATCATTGGCAGCAGCATAATTCCCGACTTAACGGCACTGACGTCCTTGATGGCCTGAAACCAAATTGGGAGATAATAGAGCACGACCATCATGCCGGCGCCGTTGAAGAAAGAGAACCATACACAAGCTGCAATGCTGCGTTTCTTCACGATACGAGGAGGAACAGTACCATCTTCCTGCTTACAGATCTGAACCGCGACAAAGGCGAGGCAAAGGACGCCGCAAAGTATGAGGAGGACTATAACGCGAGCATTCTTCCAGGAGTACTCGGTTCCTCCCCACTGAAGAGCCAATACCAGACAAACAATGCCTGGAAAGAAAACGAGATTACCGATTGGGTCCAGTTGTTTCAATTTCCCAATCCATCCGGCGGCTCGCGCATCAAGCTTTTGGTTGGGAAGATGCAAGGTCAGGATGGTAACGATGATTGATACCGCGCCTACGGGGAGATTGATGTAGAAGCACCATCGCCAGGTCACCTTGTCGGTAAAGGTACCTCCAACCAGAGGTCCAACGACAGAAGCAACGGCAAAGATGGCACCAAAAGCGCCCTGGTAGATTGGTCGCTGTTGTAACGGAATCGTGTGGAACATAATGACCATCAGCCCCGAAAACATTCCAGAAGACCCTAATCCTGCAATGGCACGACCAACAATGAAAGCTTTCGAGCTCGGGGCTGCCCCGCAGACGGCCGAGCCAACCTCAAAAAGCGTAATACCAGCGAGGAAGACTGGCTTGGATGGGTAGAATTTGTAGATTTTGCCCATGAGCAGCTGAAAGCTACACATGGTAAGCAGATATGCAGTGCCGTACCATCCAATGTCATCCAACGAGTGGAACTCATCCGTGATCCGCGGGATTGCTGTCGATATAATGTTTTGGTCCTGCAGTTTAAGTAAGCAATCCAATCTGCAATGTGAAGGGTTGCTACCTGGAAAAGGGCGGGTCGTACCAGAGTCACCAAGAAAACAGCCAAGTAAAGAGCTGTCATAATGAGAATTCGCTTCTGATTGCTGGGATATGGAACAGCAGCAGCAGCAGCAGCGGCAACGGTGGCAGAAGCGGCAACCTCCTTCTTCTCCATCTTCTCCGTCTGGCTGGTGCTCATGAGTGATGTTTTGTCATCACGTGATGCTGAATCGGACATTGTGAGCAGCGAAAACTGTGATTCCAAAGTCTTTGCTGAGCGCAAGCTTGATGAAAGATTAAATAAAGCTTTTCCTTCCACAGACCTGGCCGGGTATTTCAATGATCTGCGAGCGGTGCTCGGGGTTGGTCCTCCAGTTTGTGGAACTTGCCGATTATTTTCGAAGCCTTGTCGCTTCTCGCTGTTTAAAGTTGCATTTTCTCAGCCGAAGCCCGAGATATTTCGCACCCGAACCAAACAACAAAAGACGCTCTCAATAACTCCATCCATCCCCTGTATCATTTGCCTTTTGGTCGTCCGCCCAGGTTTTTTTCCTTCGCTAAACAAATTCAATATCAAAAGATCAGACAATTTTCAGCCATGTCTCCAATCTTGATGGCGGAGCAACCCGGTTCGGACACTGATCTCAAAAGTTACTCCTGTTTGACTTGTCGACAGCGCAAGGTCAAGTGCGACCGGCACAATCCTTGCTTCAACTGCGTCAAGGCGGGGCGGCGGTGCAGCTTTATTTCCCCTGTGCGCGGAAAGCGGAAAAGAACAAAAGCTCCCAAAGAGGGACTCCATGCCAAATTGAGACGATACGAGGAGCTGCTGAAATCATATGGTGCAAAGATTGAACCATCCGAGTATGGCGGCAACTCGGATTCGGAAACAGTGTCTCAGCCTGACATGGACATGACTGAAGACGCCGACCCTCGAAGCAAAACCGGCCTTGGCTCCTTTGCGCTTGAAGGGATGAAGCCAAGGCTAGTAGATAAAGAAGGGTCATCGAGATACTTCGATAGGTACGCCTGCTGTTATTTCCGACCCCAGATTGAAAGTTCACTGACTTCTTCTAGTTCTCTTTGGTCTAACTTGGGAGGGGAGGTAAGCCTGAGCTTCTATCTCTCACTGCTAACGAGATCTTTCCTGATTACTAATAGTTTCCTTGTCCGGAAGAAGAGGGCATTGCTGAGCCTACAGATGAGTCGAACTTTTACGAGTCTGACTTCTTTGTTGGTTCTCCTGAGCAATATGGTCTTGCGCCAAACACTCACTCCAAAATTGAAAACCTCGCAAGTCTCCACCCTCCCTACCATATCTTGCTGAAGCTATGGGATATATATGTCGATCGAGTTGATCCTCACATGAAAATCTTACACCTTCCGACGTTCT
>Ga0335072_10015158_pt1 | contig 10944 bp, 4 predicted proteins | sample Lox_Sample_21_FD_206725 | JGI IMG/M metagenome (GOLD analysis project Ga0335072, IMG submission 206725) | Soil microbial communities from Loxahatchee National Wildlife Refuge, Florida, United States - Lox_Sample_2.1 | ecosystem: Environmental > Terrestrial > Soil > Wetlands | place: USA: Florida... | reverse complement strand
TGATTACAACTCCATCCGTTCTTTGTAGAAGCAAAATATGCCTGGTCCCCCTCTTTAAAATCCTTAACCTACAAACTTAGTAAGTCGTAGGATTCTCCTTTGTAGATAAGAGTTGAGGGGAGCTTTATCCTATTAGCACAAATGCATGCAAGAAGACTGATGAATTCCCAGCACCCATCCTAAGCGGCACCCTTCAATTTCCCAGACTTTAAAGCATTAATAGTAAATATGCGTTTTAAGGCACAAGCTAAGCTTATAAGGAAGCCTTTTTCATCCTAATTGTATATGTTCTCAGCTGTAATGTGGTATTTCTTAATGCATTCTATTAACTTTAATACAAATTAGCAGAAATAACTATATAAGGCTATTAAAATACAAACCATTCTAAAGAAGAGCTGTATTATTAGCCCATATTCTGCTTTAACCCGCATATTATCCATATTCTAAAGATATATGCTTTTAAGCCTATCCTTGTGCTGCTTGATAAATTGGCCAGTCTAGTTCTTTCCGACTGGTTGGGAGACCATTTCCTCAGCTAGATTTCGGACCATTAAAGAGGTTGGGGGTAAACCTTGGAAAGAGAGGTCATTTATAACCTTAATGAGCTCCTCTTCCTAGTCGCTCGTGAGGTTCTACTGAAACATTAAATTAGCAGACGGTTGGGAGTCTTGCAGTCCATAGAAGCGTCTTCTTAACGTATGCCGATTTACAGGTGGGAATTGGAGGGCAATAGCAGAAAAATTAGGCAATAAAACTTTACGGCATGCATCTAATGCTAATTGCATTTGTGCCTCCCAAGTTTCAGAAGAATTGGCCATTGCGTTGTAGAGTAATTTGAGTGCAAAGTTGATGATGGGTTCTTGTCATTTTCTGAAAGGGGGTGGGCGTTAAGCCGGATCGGGCGTTGAGGCGGGATATCGGTTAATTCACCGGAAGAAAGATGCGCTACCGACCCCCTGTTGAGAGCTTCAAGCGAGGCAGAAGAGCAGTACGCGGTCAAGCTCCCTTTGGCAACATCAACCCTTTAAACTTATCTGTCACTTCATCTGACGTGGCTCTCACACTTCAAGTGATTTCGAAACGTATAGAGTCTCATAAAAACCACATTTCAGTCTCTATCATGGAGTTCGGTACTACAGGAATGCTCAACGAAGGTACAAATGCCTTTCTACGGCTGCTTTCTCTTCGTTAGGTTGCAACTGACATACGGAACAGATGGAATTCATATTGACATGGATCGATTAAAGAAAGGTGAAGTCAAGTATGTTTTAGCCTCGCGCCATTTTAAACTTGTTTGCTAATATCACGCTCAGCCTAGGTACTTCAATGTAAGCCACGAATATGATATTGCTGAGGCCGTATTCATGCTCCTCATTTGCATGCAAAGCTAAAATAAATATAGCATGGCGATAAACTTCAAAGATGGGGTTATCTTAGGTGGGTTTGAAATACTTTCTATGGAAGATCCTGGTTGACGATTTGTTCGATAGGTGCGGACAGCAGAACTACTACAGGCGCATATATTGCCAATCGTGTCACGGACAAGCTCACACAAGTGCATGATACTATTTGGTGCTGCAGATCAGGGTCTGCCGCAGATACACAAGCGGTTGCGGATATTGTTCACTATCAACTGGGGATGTACGGCATTCAGAACGGCCGCCCACCGACAACCCAGGTTGCGGCTGCAATGTTCCAAGAGTTATGCTATGACAACAAAGATAGACTGAGGTAAGGATACGCTTGACTTGGGTTATGCGGGGTTGCTAACTAGTTAACAGTGCTGGTCTAATCATTGCGGGCTGGGATGAGCGACATGGAGGTCAGGTCTACTCAATACCACTTGGAGGGTCTTTACACAAGCAATCATATGCCATAGGAGGTTCTGGTTCAACGTATATCTACGGCTACTGCGACGCCAACTGGAGGGAAGGTTTCGATGAGGCGGAGGCAGTTGAGTTCGTTAAGGGCGCCTTAAAGGAGGCGATTAAATGGGATGGAAGTTCGGGAGGTGTGATCAGAATGGTCGTCTTGACACAAAAAGGTGCGACAAGGCATCTGTACCTTCCCGACAACGACTATAAAGTGAATGTTGCGTAAGAATATCTCGTTTACCTCCCAGTGTGACGTCTCGAAATGACGGCTGAAAGGGTTTGATCCTCTATTTCAAGCTCCTCATTGGCATTGCGACCATAAATGTACAGTAGCCAATAGATAATTGCCCAGTTGCAAAAAAAAAGTTTCGAGGAACCGGATTGCTGGGAGGCCGCCACGACTCAGGGGTGGTGACGAATTGAGGCGGTGAAGAGATAATAATATCTAGCAGTCTACCATCATGTCAATGCGAAAGATGACAAGAATGGTCATGATGAGTTGAGAAAAGTAATGGAAGCAGGGATGGAAAATTGCTTTTGCGGTACGGATTGTTTCCGTCATACCCAGTTGGGCCTCAAAGGCAGTGCAATCCTGGAAGAGCACGTTGTGCCAATGATTCGTAGGGAGTGCGGCGGCGATAGTGCACTGATAAATAGTGCCCCATGCGGTATGGGTTCCTCATAGAGGAGGCGTGGTGATCACTAGCACTGAGATATTTATCGTCCTATGTAACACATTTTCTCCTCTTTTAAATATTCCCCCACGCCAGGAATAGTACGGTTGCAACTTGTAATTATCTAGGCGGCGTTTGGATTCTCTTCTCTCCTGGTTGTGTTCTCGTCCGTCGCGTTTGCTACCGATTGTAAATTGATTGTGACCCCTTCCTCAGCGTACAAGGTACCAATCATCGACTCTCAACCAACCGAAGGGTGGACCCTAGTGACGTCCATATTCGGGTTCCAAAACCCAAGACTCTTAGGACTCCGATATTAAGCTCGGCCAAGGGGATCCTTCCTCAACTTCTGTGTCCATTCGACTCAAAGTTGCCCAGGGCTTCGCTGCCGGCACAGGAATGCTGCAGGTAAGCATTGCCATCTACCTTGCCTTATCGTCGCCCTTTATTATATCATATAACCTCGGACGCGCACGGCGGTACCTGTGTCTCACAACCTAGACATGCAGGATAAGGCGTGTCTGAGGTCGCATCGATCCTCATTAAGCTGTCATGGTGAACAACGGTGTTTCTACTGCCTGCTGGCTTCTTTCAATTCTCAAATTACATCCGATTTATCTGTTGGAGGCTGAAGCAGCGAAGGCCACCTTGCGGATCAGGCGGCCAGTCATCATGTCGTCCCACGGTGGATCACACCCTCTTTGCCTTCTTTCCGGATCATATTCTTGGCCACTGAGTTTTACTAACGTATTCATATTCTTTCCAGCTTCCGTTTCGATAACGTAATATGGCTGCTGTGGCCAGCGAGACTTTCACAGAGACACACTTTGCGAAGATGAGACGTGTAGATGAGCATCAGCGATCACCGGCATCTTCAAAATATTCGCAGTCATCTCGCCCCCGATCTTATATACCTCCAAGTCCAAGACCTCAACCGACGCACTCGATACCCCAACAATCACCCATAATAGCGCAAGATCCTCCTCCGAATTCGCGAGGCTCAAATATACGCCCCAGCCTTGAGACAAGGCAATCTTTCGCGAGCCAGCAGTACTTTGCACATGCTTCGCAGGGCTCTTCATCAACCCCTCATTCGCAGACAGGATACCCATCGGAGGACGCGCCACATCCTCATTCCGCACCTCGAGTTGCACCGCATCTAGTGTCTCCTGCACCTTCCGCCCCCAGTCCCATTGCAAGATCCACTAGGTCGTCAGATGATCTCACACGATATGGTGGAAACACCATTAAGGTGCGGGATCTCGCTCACATCCAGAGCTTTGCAAATGAGACTTTTCTTTCACATAGGGGCGAGACTGAACGGCGGAGGGCAGAAGGCGATCCCCCTTTGAAGTATGAAATAAGCTCAATGCCAATCACGGATATTATCGAGATGGTAGCTGGACTTTTGACGAAAATCACGACCACAAATGATCGGCAGCATGAGAATCTGCACCGACCAATACCATCCGCTGAAAGTGCGGCGAATCTACCTGGATTGACCTCCAGCGTGCTCGCCTTTCATGGGAAGAATGTGCCGAGTATTACGATTCTTAGCTATCTCAGTCGAATACACAAGTATTGTCCAACGACATATGAAGTGTTCTTAAGCTTGCTTGTATATTTCGACAGGATGACTGAGCGAGTCAACGCTGCGCCTATGCAGGATCTACGAAGGGCTTCCTCGGTGAGGAATACATCTAGACCTTCGACAGCTAGTGCTACTTCAGAGGAAATGGAAATAGCTACAAGCCCGGATATTCAAGGAAACGCCGATGAGCTTGCGCGTGGATCCTATGCAACGCCTCCGGATGACGACCAAATACCTTACAATCTTTCTCACTTCTTCGTTGTAGACAGTTTCAACATACATAGATTAGTCATCGCAGGTGTAACATGTGCAAGCAAATTCTTTTCGGATGTATTCTATACGAACTCAAGATATGCCAAGGTATGTTCTTCGACCTCCACCAGTGCTATGTGGAAAAGCAATAACTAATTTGCTGGTTAGGTTGGGGGACTGCCATTACAAGAATTAAATCACCTCGAGCTACAATTTCTGTTGCTTAACGACTTCCGACTGTCAGTGCCCGTGGAGGAACTAGAGGCTTATGGCACAATGCTAGTAGAATTTTACGCTCGAGAGGTTATGGCCCAACGTCAGGCCAGCGCAATACCGGTAGACATGGCATATCCGGATGATATCCCAATGACAGTCCCGACATCGCCTTAAAACGTGGAGGCGTGGGAGGAACGTGGGGGTGTGGGGGCATGGAGTGGCTTTCGGATATATGGAAGCACCCCTGAACATCCTTTAGGCGACACGATCCTTCAGCCGCCACGGCATGTCCAAACGTCGGAATTTACGAAATCCTTAATGACGGCAATGCATGGCAACAAACAATTATAGATTTCTCCTTCCTGTTTAGTACGATTGATATGACGTGGACTGTCTCACGCATGGTATTTGTTGTTACATATACCCAGACTGTCCGTTACTCCGCATGAATTTCGCGGTCTACTGTTGTGTTGTCATGCCAGTTAGGCGTGTCCTACTTGCTTGACTTGCTTACTTCTCCGCGATAGATAGAGGCTGGTGGGCTTAGGGTTGGGATGGGATGGCGCAGAGGTGTTTTGTTTGGGAAGGGTATATGGTAGTCTTAGTGGTATGAAATATTGATTTGGCTCTTGTGTCGTCTTCGGATACTGTTTCTTCAAGTCTTTTGTGACTGATCTTGTCAGATACCCGCGATCACGGCGAATATGTTCGGTTCGAGTTGAGAAGGTATGCAAATTTCTCTTCATATAATTATAATCCATTATACCCGTTCCCACTCATCTTTTTTTTTCCCCCTTGTCAACAACTGCTCAGATCCGCACTGCCTTCTACTACAGAGCCTACACAAATGTCGACCAGAGTTCAATTACATTCCTTAATGCACAGAAGGATCCGGAGTTGGGGGAGCTTTATATGGAGAAAAGGGACCTATTTACAGGAGGACTCTTTTCCGCGGACCATCGGATGCGCTAAAAAGGGGCCACTGTCACTGTGAGGAACCATTTGCCATTCGGAGAGCCGTTGTTACTGAAAAACTGTTTTCATTGCTGGAAGCTACTGTCAATGCTGGAAATCTTTCTATGAGGGACCTTTATCATTGCTAACAATATGTACAACTCATGTTCTTACTCCTATGGAGATTCATCTAGATCGGTGGGAAACGATGATTTTTGAACAAGAGTAGATGGGGGGATGGGAAATTGGTCCTGCATGAAAACACTTTGCAGAATGTAGGACCTTGAGATCGCCATCCATTTAAGCAAATCCATGCTGAATGCACTTACCTCAAATTACGTCAGACCAAATTGACCATGTGAGAGCTTAAAATGGGAAAATTGCTCATATTATGCTCTAAATTTTGAGTAACCAGTAATTAACTGTTCTGATCTGAAGTTGCCAGTGTTAATGCAAGGCAAAGTCTTGTGTAACCGTGAACCAGATGAGACACTCTTCACCACCGCTCCATAGCTTCATTATTTAAAATAAGCATTTTTACCATAAAAAGTAAAAAAAGTACAGTGGCGTAGTGGTACGAGTCCAATCACTTCGGGTCAATCTGTACTTAAGACGAACGGGTTCCAGCGACATCAAGTGCAACAAATCACTTGACACATCAACGGGAACGAAATCGAGCGAAAGCAAAAAATCCATCACGGAGGATTTTCTGGCCAGAGATTTCTAGTCGGCTAGAAAAATATCTATGAGTGTTGATTTCTAAAGCTTTTTCATATCCATTTTTTCTTCCCCTTTCTATTTCATTTTTTTAAAAAAAAAAGGAAGGATGAAGTAAATTTTACGCGAACTCTTGAAAATGTATCAGCCCTCGTGATATTCAGGTTGTGAAACCTCAAGCGATCCTCTTAACCAAACATTATTTCTCCAAAAGAAGCTCATGTGCTCCTTCGCTGTTGTTTCTCTTCCAATCCAAACCTATATTTAAATCCAGCTCTGTGAGCATCAATCCAGCCACAGCCTGCTTTGGCTATAGAATTCCAGGCAGGAATTTGTAAGGAACGCGGCGCTTGAAGTCCGCCCACGCATCACCATACTATTGACACAGACGGCAATATCAGCAAAACCTTCATCATGGAAGCAAGCGGGGCACGGAGTAGGTGTTTCTTACGCGCTCTGAGCAATACGCATCCAAGGCTGGAACCCCCACATTACTGAAATACCACAAAAAGTACGAAACAATCACTGTGCCCCAAGGTAACCCTCCGCCGAAGAGCGTAGGAGGTAGAGTTGCAAGGGAAAGTCGAGAGAGCGGAGAAGGACAAATAGGGTCGTGCCAACGGGGGAGGGGCCTTTGGCACGGCCGGGGCCGTCGAGCCCGGGTTTTTTCTCTGGTTCCATTTCGCGGTGGTTTTTGGGGAGATTTTATTTTTGAAAGAAGAGGTTTTGTGGTGAACAGAACGTGAATGGGAAACTTGCCTAGCGGAAGTGGGATGATATACATATTTGTAATTGGGGATTCTCGCAAATCACGGCGATCTGCGAGAAGGCTAATGTCTTTGTAATCCGGTGTGATACTCGGGACATTGCAGGGTCATTGCTCTCCAAATGCTGGGGTTGTCCGATCGGTAATGTAGGGGCGGCTGCAAGGGCGGGTGCCACAACTATTAGTCAGCATCGTCAGAAATAAAGACACCTGCTCTTCCCAGCAACATAATAAATGTAGCCATGTAATTTGAATTTATCGAGTAATCATTAAGCTGGTAACTGAAGCTGCAAGGGGTTTCATTCTGTGTAACCGTCTTATCGCTTATTATCGAGTTTTTTGGGCGGGTACGCTTGCTCAAACGACGCTTAGGATTTAGGGGAATGGGTATGCACCACTACGATCTCATATCGACTCCAACTCCTTACATCATCAACAAATTTCAGGTCCACCATAGAAAGTTGTCAAGAAAGGGCACCTGACAGAAAGTCAATCTCTGCTCTTCCAATGAGGACGAGCTGAGGAGACGGCTGAGAGGCACGTTTGAGACCGAGCTACACCGCCATCAATGACAAACTCATAACAGACTTCTGCTAGGCATGTGTCATCTAGCTAAAGCACATCCATCCTGCCATAGTTCGGACCTCTAATCGACCAGTATCATCCTTGGGCTATGGCATTCCTGCCAACATCGAGGAATGCCGGGCTGTCCTAGAGACAGAAGCTGTTTGGTATGGTCCCCTAGTCCTCTAAACTCTAATTCCGCGATTCTCCTCTTTCGCTACGTTAGAAACAGAGGCCCCATCCTAACTTGCCGGGGGCCCGGGAGAGACGATGGAAGTCCATCTGGGCACAAGTATCAGAACGTCCACATCGGCGGAGGTTCCAGCCACCTTGGAGATACGTACTATCTTAGTGGGTCTGCGCTAAGCGGAACTCTAGGAATAGATAACCCGCTCAATCTTTTACCTTATGCCGAGGATGCACCGTTCAATCAGTATTCCAAGCAGCACGAGTCCGCTTGCCTTCTTAATACTTGCGTCGATCTCCTTCACGAGATATACTACTGGACTAATGGACAAGACTAGCGGTACATCTTCTGGCTAAACGGCTTGGCCGGCACAGGAAGTCGACGACCACTCACCCTTGGCTGCTACTATATCTACTCCGTACTGTGTTCGTCGTCTGGTCAGCGACGCTTGACTGGAAACAAGTCGGTCACAATGGGACTCTTGTATCAGGGCAGAGTGAGATCCGAAATAATTTAGGGAGGAGGCGTGGGGGGAACTATCGATTATATTTCGTTGTCATTCCCTACGTGGTTGGAGGAGAGTAAAATGAATTTCCATCCTTTATTCATTCTCGCCTGTTGATACTTTCTATTACCTGTACTATATGACTACTGTACCAGTACATTTAATTACATCTACTGCTGAAAACCCCTAAAAGAACTCTTTATAAGGCGTAGCTATATCACTCAACTTTGAAATACGATTTCCAAACTTTTGGCAAGTTAATTAAATCACTTAATTTTAAGGCAGAATTAGTTCACTTGTCACTTCTAGTCATCGCGGCCCTTAATTACGTTGTTGATATCTCTTTATTGTTCATTTGATATTTGATAGTGGATAACCGCTAGCATACTCTAGGGAGTGATGGCGCGAGGTTGTTCATACTTAGAAGCGTATCTAGGTGATCCTTCCCTAGTACCGTCTCCCGGAGCTGTAGCGTCTGCTAGTGTATTGCCTCGGCCTCTCCGTACTTGCCCTGCTGGCTAAGCAACGACCGAGCAGGATGAACTGAAAAAACTTGACATGCTATAGCTCGCCGATTTACCTAATGTTACGCACAACTTGAGGGATCATCCCGTCGTGTCAATGTTCTATCCCCTCACATTTTCAAGTTGAGAGATACACCGCCTTCTTCTCTAACATATTAGTCAAGATTCTCCACTTAATTGCGGCTTGATTCGTTCATGGCTTTGTATACCAATTGTGCTGAGAGCTCACTCAACAACGGCGCCCCGGCTGGCGTTAGACCGTTGATATTATTGATAAAGCCGATGACAATCATGTCATTGATGGGATCGATCCAAAACCAGGTCCCGAACAGGCCGCCCCAGAAGTAGCTTTGAAGCCCCCGGCTGATTTTCGCCGCAGCTGGGTCTTGAACGATAGCATAACCCAAGCCGAAGCCGAGACCGTTGATATCTTGACGATAGAGCCTCAATCTTACGCCTGGTTCGAGGACATTGGTGTGCATCATCTCGACGGTACTAGCTTCCAGGTAGCGCTTGCCTTCGAATTCGCCGCCGTTGAGGATCATCTGCGAGAAACGCCAGTAGTCCTTGACCGTGGAGAGCATGAGACCGCCTCCACCTCCGAGAAATTTAGGTCTCGAGGTATTGTACGTGCCTGAGAGGTCGACGGCGACGAGTTTGCCGTTGCCATCGTACTTGTGGTTGCTCACGAGGCGCTCCGCCTTTGACGCAGGCAGCACGTAGCCGGAATCGACCATGCCTAAGGGCGCGAATATACGCTGTTCGAGGAATTCATCCAGGAATTGGCCGGTGAGTTTCTGGATGATATAGCCCTGGATGTCAACGCTCGGCCCATAGCGCCAGCCTTTGCCCGGCTGAAATGACAATGGCTGCTTGGCCAGGAAGTCAATCATGTCCTGTAGATCACCGCCTCGCAGGTCGGGGTACTCTCCCCTTGCGCTGAAGCCTGCAGAATGACTCATGAGCTGCTTCATCGTCATGGGTGACGCTTGCGGGACGAGCTCGCCGTCGTCCTGCCTGACCTTGAGGCCTTCGAATTCCGGGATAAACTTGGACACCGGATCTTCGAGCGCCCACTTGCCCTCTTCCCAGAGCATCATCATCGCGGCGGCGGTAATCGGTTTGGTCATGGATGCGATGCGGAAGATGCTGTCGGTCTTTACTGGGACTGGCGGCGTTGTTGAAATGTCGAGCACACCGTAGGCGTCGCAATTTACGATCTCGCCATGACGGGCGATTAGGGTGACGACATTAGCTAGCTTGCCATCATTTACCAGCGCATGGAATTGGGCGTTGAATTCTGCAAGGCCCTCTTTGGTGAAGCCCTGCATTGTGTCGGTACTCTTGGCAGCAGAACCATTGGCCGACATATTGATAATCCCTTAAGCTTGTCTTCTAAACGGGTGTGCTTGGCCAGAAAAGGATAGATATCAGTTTTGAAATAAGGTAGATGAAAAGGAGTTTAATAGTCCGTCGTTGAAAGAGGGCGGCTAACAGTCACTTTAGTCCTCACGTGAAAAACAGTGTAAGACGGGGTGATACAGAAGGCCGACGCAGCAAGAATTAGCGAGGTGGGTGCCTTGAAATGTCAGGGGTTACTGTAAATTAGCGATGAGATAGTACTGCAAGCATCTTGTGTAACGAAAATAATGGGTGATGACCACCCAGCCAATCATCTGACGTCTTGGACTTTGTGGCATAAGTAGAAGAGGGTTGACAACTAACGACGAGCAATGTGCAAGTAGTTGAAGAAGATTGCAGGAATCGTAGCAGAGACAGTGTGACGAATAAGATCGAAGAGGAAGTGCGAGGAAGTTGACATGCCCACTCGGCTTGCACGTGACCTTTTGGCTTTCGCATGCCATAACCGAAAGAGAAGAGCACGATGTGTTGGAGAAGAACGTGGATCAAAGGAGTACGAAGGAGATGACGCATCCACCCGGGTTGCACGTGACATGGCACCCATTACCGCCATTTGGATACTTCTGTATAGTTTTGTAGGAGAGGAGTGATCTTGATGAACAAGGAGTCTGAAAAATGCTGTTGGGATTGATAGCTTAGAAGTGTTTTGGTGCTTGAGGTTAGTGTTGAAGAAAATTCGATCAAGCTAGTTGTGAGTG
>Ga0335072_10015157_pt1 | contig 10944 bp, 9 predicted proteins | sample Lox_Sample_21_FD_206725 | JGI IMG/M metagenome (GOLD analysis project Ga0335072, IMG submission 206725) | Soil microbial communities from Loxahatchee National Wildlife Refuge, Florida, United States - Lox_Sample_2.1 | ecosystem: Environmental > Terrestrial > Soil > Wetlands | place: USA: Florida... | reverse complement strand
GGGGTTTGCCCATGGTGATGCTTCGGAAATGTTCGAGATCGCTCGGCAAATGCCAAGGCAGGCCGCGCCCGTCGCCTATCACGCCATTTTCACCGATCGCTGCGACGATGGCGAGAGGGGCCGTTGTGGGGGAAGAGCAAAAAAGCGGACACGCTTTTGCAGCGCTATCTTGCTCATAGGGCCTATTGTCCATTGCTTTACCAATTGTTTCGGTTGGTTCACTGACTTTAAGGGGATTTCCCACCGACACCTAGGGGACGATCCGCCGCGATCGAGCACCCGCGACAAAATTCGCTTGAGATTCTTGCCTCAAAGGAAGGCTTTCTGGCAAAACGGCTTCAACGTGGGAAATACGCCATTTTCTCATATTTTTCGCCGGGAGAAATATGAACAAACCGGCGGCAATGATCAATGCCGCCCCAAACAAGGTGCGCGGACTAGGAATTTCCCCGAAAATAAACAGGCTGAACAAAGTGGCCCAGAGCAGCGCCGTATAACCGAATGGCGCCACGATATTGGCGGGCGCGACGGCAAAGGCTCGGATGAGACAGAAGTGGCTCGCCAAGCCAAGGAACCCAAGCAGAAACATGAGACTGGTGCCGGTGAGGTTCGGCGCGATGGCGACAAAGGGCAAAAATCCGCCACAAAACACAACTCCGGCGAGCGCCGTGTAAAATAAGGTGGTGAGCGATGAATCAGAGCCGTGTAAAAGTCGGGTCGTGATCTGATAGAGCGCGTTGGCAAGAGCCGCCAGCACAGGAAACAGCATCGAGAACGAAAAATCCGCTCCCGGCCGGCCAACGATCACCCAGACACCAGTTAGGCCCGTGAAAACGCTGACCCAAATGCCGGCGCTTACTCTTTCGTTGAGAATGAAGATCGAGAGCGTGGCGACAAGTACGGGCGCCACCCAAACAATGGCGGAAAAATCAACAAGAGGCATGAACTTGAGCGCCAACATAGCGAATAAAGTTGCGCCGAGAAGAAAGATCGACCGAAGAATTTGCAAAATGGGCCGCTGCGAGATCATGAGGCGCGGGTCGCGCCATGCGAGGAACAGGGTCACCAAAACCATGTGAACCAAATAGCGCGCGAAGGCGATTTCCGTCGCTGGATAGGATCTGAGCAGGATACGGGAGGTAGAATCCTGGCAGACGAAAAGGCAGGTGGCAGCCAGCATCCAAAGGATGCCGATCGCCGCGCCGCTTACCCCTGGTGCCGTCCTGGAAAAGGCGGGTTGGGCGCAGGCTATGGGATCAGCCAAAGCGTCGTCCGCAGCCAATGCTGTTCGGGTCATTCAATGCTCAAAAAACGATTTTAAAACTGATGAGTTTAAGCGTTAGCCGAACGCTAGAGCTTTTTCTAGCCCGGTCGTGGCCGCAGGGAAGGCAAAAGGAGCAGGTTTTCGCGCGATCCTACACGTCTAAAGAGCATCGTACGTATGCGGCCTTGTAAGATTTAATTTCCCGATCGTGCCAAAATGAAACATTTTGGTACGGTCGGTGCAAAAAATTCTGGTCGCCATCCCAGGCGGGGCGCCTGCCGAGGCCTGTGCGATCGCGGCAAGAATTGGTCTATTCGGCGGTTTGCGGCGGCGCACCCATCGCCAGACCGCGGCGGAAAATTTCCGCGCCCGGCGCTTCTTCCACCAGACGCAAACACCGGTGGCGGGCGGACCGGCGTCACGCAGATCTGCCGCTCCAACGGCACGGTCTTTTGATGGCGCAAGTTCAGATGGCTGCGCCCTCCCGCAACTGATTTTGCGCGTTTCCTTTTCGATTCCGTTCCAATTGATCGGATAACGCTCTGGCGTCATGCTGTTACGGCGCGAAGCGCCGATCATCCCCTGGCGAGCAGTTTCGCTCGCCCCCGGTTGCCTCGACCAGATCGATCGCCTCTTTGTCAAAGCTCGTAAAGACGGCGTCCAGGTGACATTGATATTTTCTCTGCTTCAACCGATCAAACCAAATCAATAATTGTTTCTACGATGCCACGTGGCGCCAACGGCCGGGGAGGATCTGGTGAATCGTCGTGATTTATACATTTTTCTGGGCCTAGAGCTCTTCGCGGTGGTTTGGGCGGGGGCCGTGTTCAGCCTAGTTTCGACAAGGCTGTTGGCCGCCGCTCTGGCGGGAGGATATTTTGTGTTATCCGCTCTCTACATGAATTGGCGGGCCTGGAACTGGCCTCAATTCTGGCGATCCGCCACCTTCTATCCGCTGACTGTGCATTTGTGGGGAATTTCCCTTCCCATGGTTATAACCCGATTTTTACATGCCAAAGACGCTTTCGCGGACGTGCGCATCTGGGGCCTGAGCGGGCCGCTGTTTCATCGCCTATCCGTCTGGGTGTTTGGGAGCCTAATCCTGTGCACCTTCATTGATCTCGCGCGGCTGCAATGGCCTCGGCATCCACGCTAGCCATGGAGCCACGCCAGCAAATCTTGGGTTGGCCGGCGCCGCTTGATTTTGGCCGAAGTTCAGTGGTCAAGTGCGGGCGATTCGAGAGGACCCTTGAGGTTTCAGATGGAAGATTTGATCGCCCGTATTGCCGCTGACGCTGGTATCGATCCCGGGATCGCTGAGAAATCGGTGGGAATGATTTTGGCGTTTCTCCTTCAAGAGGGACCCAAGGACGAGGTCGATGGGCTGTTCGCGGCGCTTCCCGGCGCCGCGCAAGCAGCGGATGCGGCGGGTGATGACAATGGCGGCGGTGGGCTCGGAGGCGGTCTCATGGGCCTCGCCAGCCGGCTTTCGGGTCTTGGCCTCGGCATGGGCGAGATGCAGACGATCGGACGGCAAGTTTTCGCCTATGTGCGCGAGAAAGCCGGCGATGAGCGCGTTGGCCAGATCGTATCGGCGATCCCCGGCCTCGGGCAGTTTCTCTAGAGCCGGATGCGACGCAATTGCGTCACATCATCGTCTCACTTGCTCCAATTGCGGAACAGCGCCGCATTTTTGGCCATTTGAGCTGTCCAGGTTTTGTCTGGGCTCGCGCTTGTCCACATGTCCTCGAAGTCTTGATGTCGGCCGGCGCGATTCGTGCCGGTCAAACCCGCTCCACGGAGGTCATGATCAGCTCCGGGAAAGGATGCCGGTGAAACTAATGCGTAGTCATCGTCTCGTGAAGCTTTGTCAAGAACCGCGCGACCAGTTCGTTCCACGAGTAGGATTATGTTCTTTGCGAGATTGCGAACGTAGTTTATCCGGAGAAAAAGCCATTGGGTGAGCTCATTGCTTTCAAACCAGCGACAGGCAACACGCGGTCAAGGACGGCGCCGGGCGATTATGCCACGATCGTCATTTTCACGGGTGTTTGGCGAGAACGCCAGGCGGGCATCGAGAGCCAGACAAAACGCCGCCGCCGTGTTTCGGGAAAGCGGCCCAAGAAAAACACTGGCAAGCCCGATGGTTCAGGCGAATAAACTTCAATCCCTCCCAGCGCTTCCCTTGGCGATCGCACCGGATGCGGCTTCTCCTGTTGAGAAAAAGCGTGCGCGCATGGCGCGCCCCGAAGCCGGCATGATTTTAATCCTGAGCGACGGGCTCAACCGCACAGGTAACCGACTTGGCGCTATCTTCCGCATCCGCTTTTTCGCTAGGATGCGCCGCAAATGCGCTGATAATCACAAATCCCTTGGTTTCCGGTGCGATGAGCCGCAAGTCTTGTGACGGATCGTCATCGTCGTCGTCGGCCTCGACGATTTCCAGCTGCGATGGGGTCAGCACGACGACATCCATCTTGCCTTGTTGCGCGGCAAGATCGCTCATCGAATAAAAAACCTGCCCGGCGGACGTGCGGAATGACAGGCTGAGGGGCTTATCGGCTTCTACATCCGCGTGCAAGCGCAAACCGCCTTCCGCGAGGTCGTAGGGGCAAACGGATTGCACCAAAGCCGGGTCCGCGAAGGGCATGGCTTGCTTATCCGGTCGAGCCGGCGGCAAGACGGCCACTTGCCCCGGCTTTGCAAATCCCCAAATCCGCGCATAGGTGTCTCTCGCGGTGATTTCCGGCAAAGCGAATATGGCGACGATATGGGTAATCCCCGCAACCACCAGGATACCGAGAAGCCAGAGAAGCGTCGCAAAAAAATGATCCAGCCGGTTCATTGACAATGGCCCCTGACGAGCATCGGCATATGCGCGGCATCGAGAGCCGCCGCGGGGGAGCCGAGTTCGCTATCGTAGAAGCGCAAAACGAGAATGAATTTGGACGCCTGGCCAAGAGGCAGCCAGTTGCCTGGCCGGGCATGGCGGGACAGTGTGATTTCGAATTGGCCGTCGCTCGCGCGAAGCACTTCACTTGAAGTAAAGCCCTGCCGGTCCGCCGCGTTGGCGATGAATTCGCCGGTTGGCGAGAGCAGCGTCACGGTCCAATAGCGGGCAGGCGGCATGGCGCCCTTCATGACATAATCGCAGGCCGGGTCGAATTCGCCACCGTCGCTGTCGCCATGCGCGACGAAGCTCATCGCTTCCGATTCACTCAAGGATATTTTGCCGGAATAAACAAGAATGGCGCGGGTGTAGGGATCAATTTCCGAGACCTCGCTGCGCGGCCATCCGGTCCAAGGACCCGCCTCAATGGCCGCAAAGCCACTCCCGCGCTGGATCTCAACGATGGTAACGAACAGGCCGAGGAGAACACCAAGGCTGCAAGCCGATAGGAACTTGCCCAAAATCGAGGCGTGCGCAAAGAAAGGACTTCTCGTGACAATGGCCGTGCCGAGGCTCATCCACCGCCTCCGGCCGGAGGCTTGCTGACTGCCGGGAGAGCCTGTCCGGGTTCGCCGCTGGTATTCGCCGCTACGCCCGGCTCGCCGCGCTGTTTTTGCATCTCTGTCATCGCTGCTTCGATCGTAGTGAGCACAGCGGCCGCGTTCGCCGACAAGCTGGCCGGCCGCCGCGGCGCTTCGGTGGTCCCGGCGACGGGAGCCGGCGCCGGGGCAGCTGCCGGAGCCGGCCTTCCTGGCAGCGGCTTCAATTCAATTCCCTGATGAGCGTATTCCATGACCTCATGCCACGTGGCGGCGGGAAGGGTTCCGCCGGTCATTTTCTCCATTGGCGTGTCATCGTCATTGCCAAACCACACCACGCCGACATAATTGCCGGTGTAACCGTCGAACCAGGCGTCCTTATATCCGTTTGTCGTCCCGGTCTTCCCGGCGACTTCGATATTGTCGAGCTGGGCACGCCGTCCAGTGCCGGCCAGGACAACCTGCATCATCATCGAAACCATTGTTTCGATCGTGCTCTGATCGATAATCCGACGCAGCGGCGGGGCATCGCGGTCGTGCCGGTAGATCACCTCGCCGCGGCTATTGGCAATCTCCACCGCCGTATAAGGAGGCGCGCGCAGGCCGCCATTCGCGAAGGTGCAATAGGCTGAGGCCATATCGATGACCGTGACTTCGTCGGCGCCAATCGGCAAGGAGACTGTATCGGGCAGCGGCGTGGTCACTCCCATCAAGCGCGCGGTTTCGATGATTTTGGCGCGGCCGCGCTTGGCAGCTTCGAACGTATTGTTGTGCCCCGGGACCGAATCGGCCTCGCCTATGGCAACCGACAAGCGGACCGCGACCGTGTTCAGCGAATGCGCCAAGGCTTCGACGAGAGGCAGGTGGCCCGCATAGGTATTCTTATAATTATGGGGACACCAATTGCCGATGCAGATCGGCGCGTCGACGACGATTGTCGAAGGCTTGAACTTTCCGGTCATCAGCGCCGTCAAATAGACGAAAGGCTTGAACGAAGACCCTGGCTGCCGTAAGGCATCCGTGGCACGGTTGAACTGGCTTGCGCCATAATCACGGCCGCCGATCATGGCGCGCATGGCGCCAAGTGGATCGAGGATGACCATCGCGCTTTGTTTGGCGTGATACTCTGGGGCGTGCTCACGCAATTCCGTCTCGATCACGGTGTCGGCATGTTTTTGCAGATTGCTGTCGAGCGCTGTGCGCACGGTCAGCACCCGATCATCGCCGAGTTTTTTCTCCTCGGAAAGTTTTTTCACCTCGTCATAGGCATAATCAAGATACCAATCCGGAGTGAGGTCCTGGCTGCGATCGACCGGGGTCGCAGGATTGCGCAGCGCCGCGTAAATCTGTCCCTCGGTGAGGTAGCCGGCCTCGACCATATTGTTCAAGACATCGGCAGCCCTTGCGCGCGCGGCTGGCAGATTGATGTGCGGCGCATATTTCGTCGGTGCCTTGAAGAGACCCGCAATCATTGCAGCTTCGGCGAGCGAGAGGTCGCGCACGGATTTGCCGAAATAGAACTCCGCCGCGGCCTGCACCCCGAAGGTGCCGCCTCCGAGGTAGGCACGGTCGAGATAAAGCCGCAAAATCTCGCGTTTTGGCAGGCGGTATTCGAGCCAGATGGCGAGATAAGCCTCCTTGATCTTGCGCACCAGCGTTCGCTTATTCGAAAGAAAGAGATTTTTGGCCAATTGCTGGGTGATGGAGGAGCCGCCCTGCACGACCGAATCGGCCCGCGCGTTGACGGTCAAGGCGCGCAGCGTGCCGATCACGTCGATTCCAAAATGCTCGAAAAAACGCCGATCTTCGGTCGCGACGACCGCGTGGATCAAATTTGGGGGCAGCTCATCGAACGACACTTTGTCGTCGTGCCGAATGCCGCGGCGTCCGACCTCCTGGCCATAGCGGTCGAGAAAGGTCACCGCGAGATCGGTTTTTTTCAACCAATCATCGGATGTTTCCTGGAAGGCCAGACCGCCGAGCGTGAGGGCTACGATGCCGATGCCGAGGCCGATGTTCAGCGCCTCGCAGACCAGTTCGTTTAGGACACGCCGCCAACCAGTGAGATGGAAACCGTCCATGAAGGCGGCAAAGGAAGCGAAATTTTCGCGCGTCCGCTCCATACTCGTATGGAGCGAGGAATCGACAAACGCATCGAAGGCGAGCAATGCCCGCCCGATTTTGTGGCGAAGACGCGACGTTCTCGGCCCATCGAACACTGATGCTGCTCCCTCGAAAGCCGGGGCGAACCATAAATAAAGCCGCCCGCAGTTTAGCAATCCCCTTGACGTTTGCCAAAGCGAAGTGGCAAGCCTGGATTATCCCCGCCGGATCGTAGGATGATTTCGATGCCGCCGCGCGCGCCGCAAAGCCCCGCATCCCACGCGATAGCAAAGCATGACATATCACGCGAGACAAAGGGTGCAAAACCCTTGAGACGCGCAAAGCTTGCGGCGCGAGCGCCTTTCTGGAAGCAAAAGGCGCTCGAAGACTTAAGCCCCGCCGAATGGGAAAGTCTTTGTGATGGCTGCGGCCGCTGCTGTCTGGTCAAGCTTGAAGACGAGGATAGCGGCGAAATTCATTTTACCGACATCACCTGCCAGCTCTTCAACGCCGGCACCTGCCGCTGTGCCGATTACCCACACCGTGGCCGCAGAGTACGAGATTGCATCAAATTAACACCCGCCAAGGTCCGGACACTCAGCTGGCTGCCGCCGAGCTGTGCCTATCGGCTGGTTGCCGAGGGCCGCGATCTTGCCTGGTGGCATCCACTTGTTTCGGGATCGCCCATGAGCGTGCATGAAGCCGGCGTTTCCGTGCAAGGGCGGGTTCGTGTGTCGGAAAAAGCGGTCCGGCTCGCTGATTACCCCGACCATATCGTGGACTGGCCTGGAAAAAAACCGCGACCAATTCCGCCCAAGACCCGCAAGGCCGCCGGCAAAAAACCCGCCACGCCGTGACCGGTCTTTTCCTCGATTAACCATAGCCACTCTCGCATGACACCCTTCTGGGATTGCCAAGTCTAGCCATAATTGACATTTATGTGATAAAATCTATAGAGTTTGCTTAAACTGAGCCGATAATAAGGAGCATGACCATGGATTTGATCGACAAGAGAATTTGAAAGCCAGTCTATCGCATACCGCGAAGGTTCCAAGGGGAAGAGCTCCTGTCCCTTCCATGTGTTCTCCTGCATGACCTCATTGTGCGGGCTCTGGCAAATTTTCAGACGCTTCAAAACGGTGAGCAATTTCGTGTCAAAGTTTGCAAGTGACTGGTCTATTGCGGCGCGGCTGCTCGCGCCCCGCTCTCCTCCGGTCTGGTGAATGGGTGTTTGGTCTTCCTTCAGAAAGCTCCAAATAAAACTGGCACGGTCTTTTATGCCCTCCTGCATCGCCAGCAAGGCAAGCTGACCGGTCCGGTCAACCGCGACCCCTCCTCCGGTCACAGGTGAGGCCAAGAACCCAAAAGTTGACCCTTGCCGCGCATGGGACAGAACGGCCCGGTTGAACGCGGCCGTTGATTTTTTGCGCTCGTCTTCGCCATCCAAGGGCAAGGCGATCTGGCAGGTTCTCTGGGCGTTCAGAACCAGCAGGTGCTGGCGCAAATTGACAACACCCAAAGGGGCGATTTTTGGCTCCGCGATGAGCTCTCTGAATGTGGCCGGTCCGGCATCGAGACGTTCGAGAAGCGGCCCGTAGCTTTCTGGAGAGAGCGTGGCTTCAGACAGCATTCCCTTGATCTTAAGGGGAATATCTACCGCGCGCGCCAGCAGTGCAAAGCGCAGATCGCGCCAGCGCTCCTGGCTGCTTTCCGCCTGCTGAAAAGCGCCCTTCATATAAAGATCGCGTCTAAAATCCTGGTTGACAAGAAGATCCCTCAGCGATTCCTTGCGAGTGGGATCGCGGACTTGATTGAGGATGTGCTGCTGCCGGTCAGTTAGATTCAAGGGATCGAGCTGATCCGCGATATGAACCGGGGCGACAAACTGGAGCTTGGCTTGCGAGAATTCGCGGCTGACGTCAGCTGAATGGAAAATTGTCCAATTTGTATTGAGAAATTCATGCGCCAGATAATTGCGCGGCAGGTTTTCCATTTGCTTAAAACGTTCGACGACTGCCGGATTTGCTTCGAGATAACGAGCCCCGATGTCGCTGAGAAGCTTGAAGACCTTAAAGGATTGATCAATCCGGAAATCGACTGGCTCCTGGGGCGCGCCCGCCGCGACATCAGCGAAGAGCCGGTGGACAGGAATCGAGGGCGCCCAGCCGGGATAGCAATTATACGAAAGGTACAAAATCCCGCCCGGCCGAAGTTTTTCACGTGCGATCCGAATGATATGCGCGCGGTTTTCAACCGATATCCAGCTGTAAATTCCGTGCAAGGTGATGACGTCGAATTCACCCGTGCCGCGATCGCCGGCGAATTCTTCGAATGATGCCTCGGTAAAATGGACATTGCACGTGCCGGCGGCGCCCGCCAAGGCTCGAGCGCCGGCTATATGTGCGGGATTGAAATCGATCGCGGTATAGTCGAGATGCGGATTGGCGGCGGCGATGAGATTCGCCGAATACCCCTGTCCACAGCCAAGTTCGAGAATGCGCAACGGCTCAGCATCAAGACCCGGCGCGGCGACCCCCTTCGCTAGGGCGGCGAACGCCAGATTTTGCGGCGTCTGATGGGAGTAGTTGTAGCTATAGGGAACCTCGGTGACGTAGCCGGCACTCCAATCGGTCATTTTGACAATTTTCCAAAACTCGACTTTTGCATTGCTGGCGTGGAGCCCTGGTTATCCGAATCACAGTTTTCCAGACTCTTGGAGGGACTGTGATGGATCAAGCTGGTGGCGGGCTGGCGGCTTTCTTTGGAAAGCAGCGGCGGCCGTGCTTTAACGCCCTGAGGGGCTCGGTGCGAGGCACTTTTGCCTGTGCCATGGGAGGCCGCTTCAGACTGATGAGGAAGAGCATTAGTGTCGAAAGCGTTGGATTTGAGCCATGGATGAATTGCGCTTAAATATGAGTCTTTCCGGCGAGGATGCCGGAGCGAGGCCGGACCCCTTTCGCCTGCCGTTGGTCAGTGTCATCGTCATCAACTATAATTACGGACGGTTTTTGCTCGCGGCGGTCGATTCCATCTTCGGTCAGAGTTATCCGAATATCGAATGCATCATCGTCGATGATGCCTCGACCGATGAGAGCGGCGCGGTGTTGCAAGCCATAGAGGCGCGTTACGCCGGCGTGAGGATCATCCGCCGGGCCGATAATGGTGGCCAGAACAGGGCGGCGCTCGAGGGGTTTGCCGCTTCGGCCGGGCCTTATGTCATCTTTCTCGATGCCGACGATCTTCTTCTTCCTCATGGCATCACAACCCATATCTACGTCCATCTGTCGCTGCGCATCCATGTGGGGTTTACTTCTGGAGACATGCTTCAGTTGTCGGGCGATCAGGTGGTCCTTGGAACCGAACACGCTTTCAACCGGCGGATGCAGACTGGTCGCGGCATAAAGCCGCGCGCGGCGCGGCCCTATCGACACGTCTTTGGCGAACCGTGGCCGCCTGATGATTTCGACCGGGGCGTCCTTGAAATAATCCGGTTTGTGGGCCTGACCAATCAATGGGTCTGGTCGCCGACGTCTGGCAACTGTTTTCGCCGCGATGCGCTTTGCCTGTTTGCTGACAATACGGCCCTGCAAAATATGAAGACCGGAACGGATCTCTATTTCTGCCTTGGCATCAACGCCGTCAGCGGCAGTGTGCTGATCGATGCCCCGGTTGCGATCTATCGTCTGCACGGCGGTAATATCTATTCGCAAAGACCCCAGCTAAACCATGTTCTTTGCTATGAACCAGGTGGTACCGGCGATAGCAACGCCCAGGCAAGAGCGGTCTTGGTTGATCATTTGATTGCACGGGCGAATCGTTTCGTGGAACGTGGCTGGCTATGGATCGAGTTTCTCTGGCTGCTTTGGCGGGTCGACTGCAGAAACCCCGATCCTGACGCGCCGCAGTGGGCCCGCCGGTCGCGCGTGACAGCCGCCCTCGTAAAACACTACGGCTCCATCGCGCCGCTTCTTGGCGGCTGGCCGGTCAAGGCATGGCTTGCTTTGCGCCTCGTGCCGTGGCGTGTGATTTCCGCGCTTGGCAAAAATCCTGCCCGCTAGAGCATGATCCCCGCAAAAGTTCCGAATGTG
>Ga0335072_10015155_pt1 | contig 10945 bp, 8 predicted proteins | sample Lox_Sample_21_FD_206725 | JGI IMG/M metagenome (GOLD analysis project Ga0335072, IMG submission 206725) | Soil microbial communities from Loxahatchee National Wildlife Refuge, Florida, United States - Lox_Sample_2.1 | ecosystem: Environmental > Terrestrial > Soil > Wetlands | place: USA: Florida... | reverse complement strand
CTATTTCATATTAGGGTTGTCGGCATCCCATCCCTATTTGCCGAAATCTACAGCTTCAACGACCTCGAGGTCGGCCTCGTCTTCCTCGCCCCGGGCGTCGGCGGCCTCATCGCCGCTTTCACGCAGGGAAAGCTCCTGGACTGGAACTACGCACGGCACGCCAAGAAACTCAACCTCCCCGTCTCCAAATCCCGCCAACAGGACCTTACCGATTTCCCGATCGAGCGCGCCCGCCTCGAGATCTCGATCTTGATCGTCTTCCTTGCAGGCTTGCTCGTGATCGCCTACCGCTGGCTACTGCAATACTCCGTCCACGTCGCCGCGCCCATCGTCATCCTCTTCTTCCTCGGCTACCTGGCCATCGCGTCCTTTAACCCCATCTCGGTCCTAATCGTAGACTTACATCCTAAAAGTCCCGGAACGGCTACCGCGGCGATGAATCTGGTTAGGTGTCTTCTAGGGGCGGGCGCGACGGCCGTGGTCTTGCCTATGATAGAGAAGACGGGACGTGGGTGGGCGTATACATTTGTGGGGTTAGTCCAGCTCGCGCTTTTGCCGCTGTTGGGGGCTATTATTTGGTGGGAACAGCAGTGGAGGGTGAGGCAGAGGCGGAGGGATGAGCACCGACGGGAGGTGGAGGCGGCGAAGGAGGAGAGAAAGAAAGAAAGAAAGAGATGAAAGCCGGCGAACAGCAAGATGTAATCTTACAGCTCGAAGCGCAGCAGGGAGTGCGGAAGGAAATGGCTGAAGTGAAAGACGTCGAGAAGACATAGATGAGAGCCTAGTTCCCCATATTATAGGCGTCGTTTCAAATGCCAATCACGTTGTATAATATCGCATTTGAGTACTTCCTATAATGACGAATAACTTATGTTAATAAGGCATCGTTTCTAGGTACTTTCGAAGACATGTCATCACCGCTCCAATCATCACAAATTTTCGTCCTACATCGCCCATTCGCTCCATAAAACAACAACCATACCCACCGGACAAGTCTACATTTTCGATTCTTTATGCTATATATACAATTTTTGTTCTGCCTGGTGACCTCCCTTATTTCAACAGCAAGATATCATACTGCGCGGCATCATGGTACAAATCGATCAAGCACCCGGCAGACCAGGCTTGAGTGGGCGACTAGCATTAACTATTAGCACACTGAATACTAAAATGTTCAAATTCGATCATAAGGAGAACTTACAGAATCCTCACAATAAGCCCCATTCTGATTCGTCAACTCCGTCAAGCCCGCCCAAGGACTCTCCACAATAGCACTCTTACACCCAGCTAGACGTCTTGTGATCTGCTGAAACGCCTCTGTCCTCGCCTCTGGTGTCTTCCTCCTCTTCAAATCGAACTTCAATAAAGCCCTCAGGAAGAAGCCTGTGGGCCAAAGCCATTCTGGGCCTTGGTGATAGTTGCGACCTTTGGCGGTCGTGAAGTCGGTGGAATCTTCGGAGTTGTTGTAGTTAGGGCGGTAGTTAAGGTCCGCCGGGTCGAGAGTTGCCATTCCGATGGGGCCGCGGAGGACTTTGTCGGCGAGGAAGAGCGCGGAGATGGCGTGCTCGTGGTCGAATAGGTCCGGGGCGACGGTCATGGCGACAAGGAAATTGGGGCGGAGTTGATAGTCTTCGTATTCTTTACCTGACTTGTAGAGGTCCTTGTAGATACCTCTCCGGTTTACAACCTCGGTATTCACTTCGTACTTGCTGTCATCTTTACTATAGAGGGGTACATAATAACATCGCTCGAAATTCTTCTTAATTCTTGAAGCCCAGTCGGAGAAGGCAATGACTTTCAGACCAGGTCCATCAGTGCTGACACCGGCATATTTGTACTTGCCATCGCAGTGCAATTGCGCAACCCATTTGAGAGCGCTATATGAGAGACCGGTAACCTCGACAGCAGCGCCGTCGCGAGGTGTTCCGGGAACCCCCTTGTTCCCAGCTTTCTCGCTTTCACCCATTTTATCCATCCAAGTCCCACAATTATATTGATTTCCACCGAAGATAATGCCAGTATCCCAATCAACATGAATATCAATCTGAAAGCCTTCCGGTTTCATCTGCATGTCGAGATTTGGACCGGCATTCTCTTCCCGAAATGAAATGCCACTCGCGTGTCTTTGGAATATTTCCTGAACAATGTCTTCCAGACTGGAACTTTTTGAGTAGGCTCGAGGATCATCAGGAGCAAAGAACGTATCATCATAGGGTAGGAAACGCCTGGGAACCTGCTCTTTTAACAGTGCTAGGCCGTTTGGAACAATTTTTGTGTAATCCTGAATCGTCTGCAAGAAGAACCAGACGGAGTCGCGCGAGTTATATCGAGGGAGAATACCGCTGCTTAGAAGATTGGGAATCATCCCATGCTTTACGACGCTGGCGAATGCCAATATGTGCTCACGTGCCTCGGCATATCGCCCAGTTCCAAGATAAAGGCCTCTTGCAGAGATAAAGACGTCTCGACCCCAGCATCTTGCCCACTCGACAGCGAAATGAGGCAAACCGGCAGCCAAAGAAGAAACCGACTTTTTTGGATAAAGGGATACTGACTTTACGAACCCCGTCTGCTGAGTGCTGACCATTGCCAGACTCTGTAAGAACCACTGCCCCTTCTGAACATCTTCGCTCATCAGCTCCAGTCCTCTTTCCCATGCTCCCATATAAGCCGTCCGAATGACAAGTCCAAAGTAACGGGGCAAGAGGAAACTGGGAATTTTCCTGATAGCGTCGAATCTTTCTTGCAGCCAGGTTGCGGGTGCTACAAGTCTTTCATAACCAACCTTTTTGGATATGCGCTCAAGACGGCCTACAATATAGTCTAATGCCCATTGACCGCGTCTGAGATGCTGACATAACGGGTGGGCCAAGTCGTTGTTATTTATGACGTTCTTCAACACGCTCCACCAGCCCTGGAGGCCAGCATATACAAGTTTGCCATGGCCAGGAATGTCATAGACACCATCTTTGCCATCACTGGAGTCGAGCTCTTCCGCCTCACACCGATATAAAATAAAGTTAAGATCGACGAGGTCAACTTCGCCAAACGCTGCCTTGGCCCCAGAAGTAACAAACGTATCCAAACCTGCAGCATGTTCTGCTGTCGGTATCCATGTTTCGAAAAGCGCAATGCTTCCGGGCGGGAACTTCTCCCGAACTGTAATGATGGTTTCGTTGTCGTTCGACTCTATCCGAACACCCGGAAGATCTGTCACTTTACTTGGAAGCCCTCTAAGGTACTTCTTGTCGGTCAAGACGTCCTTCATTGCCTCTTCGCTGGCATCAACCTCAAGCATCCAGCTTCCAAGATGTCGGGCTTTAGTACCCGTAAGAAGGACCGGATTGAAACCGCCATTCCCATTTCCATACCCAGGGAAAGCGGTGTGTGCGATCAAGAAATATCCTTTTCTCGACTCAGGGTGCACTCTGTGGACGGTAATATATTGGTCTTCATGATGGATGTGAGTCTCGTCGTAACCATCCTGGCCCATCAGAGTATGGATTTGATTGAGTAACTTCCTGATACCTCCAATACCCCCTTCGCCACCTCCTACCTCGACATGATTTGAAGAGGAGATCGATGTATAAAGGCGGGTCTCGCGGACAAGATCAATTAGTTTTGGATAAATCTCATCATATCCCATAACACTTCCAGTGGCACTGGCGCACATATTGACCAGGGCTGCGTTTGGAAGTGTGTCCCGAGCATCTCGCTTTTGAGCTGGGACTTTATTGTCGTGAGTGCAGTCCATGAAAAGAGCCTGGACCGGTGTTTGTTTAATTCGTCGAATCAGCTCCCTTCTAGGTTTGACTTGGCTATTAGTTGTGCCACTCGGAAGTTTCTTTTGATCCGCATCGGAAACTTCGTCGACCTCAAAACTTCCAATCGGGCGGCCTCCATGACGGTGAACCAGTCTGCTAAGCTCACCAGTACTCCACGCCTGCATGGCTTCTCTGATGAGTGCACTGAGGCCAAGACGCTTGACATATACATAGTCCATTTCCTCTGAACCTGTGAAAAGCTCCGCAACGATGAAAAGATTTGGTCTTACTCTTCGAGCTTCGTCAAGGAGATACTCGGCCACATGCAAGGGAGTAGAATGGCAATTATCGATTCGAAATCCCGCAAAGTACTTCGCCATGAGGCGTGTATACTTAGCCATGTGGTCCCACAAGAATGGGCTTTCTTCTGCAGAGCTTCCATATCGTAGCTTCACACAGTCTCCCCAGACAATAACCTCGCGACGGAGATAGGACCTAGATAACGGACCGGCGTTGTCGATTAGGACATTTGCAGCCCAGATCCATCCATTATTGACCAGAGCAAGATCCTCTTTCTTATGATTCCTTGTAATCGAGTTGAGAGGTAATCTGGTAAAGTAGGTTTCAATGAGTGGATTTTTCTCGTCAATTGGGCCCAATTTTGGGCCATGATCATCAAGTCGAACGTATTTGATCCGATTGAAGATTTGTTCGAGAATTTCGGTGACATCATCGTCATACTCCCGATAATAGTGTAAGTTGACCTCATCTAAAATCTTCGTCAAATGACTACGTGTAACAGCCTTATCAGCCGCATTGGATGCTTCACCCTCAAATCGGCCGTAGATTGCTGTAATCAGAGCAGCTCCAACTGGCGGATTTACTCGTCTTCTATAGCGCTCGCCCATTTTGTCAGTTCCAAGCATAGCCTTTCCGGTCAGGAACTCCGCTTGGTCTTTATGCGAGGCGTTTCTGATTGACTCTAGGCCACCGATGCCAGTTCCTCCAAAGCCGCCTGGTGGAAATGAAATATTACCAGATGCCCAAGCTTCAATGATAGCATCAGCGTCGCGCTCAATATCGATGACATAATATTCCCACAACCGAATACTTCCAATGACATAAGTCTTGATGCCATCCATGATCTTTAACAAGTCTTCGATATTCTTTATTGTCGTAGGTAGATTTAGCTTGGCTAGGTCCTTTCCAAATTTCAATAACTCTGTGTCGAGCACTAAGGCAGACTCCAGCCAGGGAGCAGTGGAAATATTATAGCCAACTTCCGGATGTTCTTGAAGCCATTTGCTGTTATGTGCAGTGTGATTCCAGACGACATCAGTAAGACCAAGGAGTCCATGTTCATGCTCCATGATGTCCACCAGTTCCGCGATATCTTTCTCGCCGTTTGGAAAACATTCAGGATCCCAAGCAAGTTGATCGTATATGCTGTACGGCGAGTTTGAAGCTCCTCTTTGGTTTAATGGCGTGAAATGGATCATGTTATAGCCTCTTTCTCCAATTCCTCTGAGATGCTCTTGCCAGTGCGACGGGTATTTGCCCATAAATTTCGAAATTACGGAGAATATTGACAGAGCGGTCAATGGTAGTTTTGAACTATCAAGGGCGATTCGCGGAGCAACATCGATGTAATAGAGAGGGGTCTTTGTGGGTTCTTGAGGTTTTGTAATGGCTTGGGAGAGGTTTGGTAAAGATGAATATGTAGTATAGAATGCAAATGCGCCAGCGCTGTGAATCGGGACGTCTATTTCTAGAGTGCGATTGAAGTCAGGTTGGAGTCTGGAGAGTGTCAGAAAGAGCAATCGACCAGCAAGAGGTAACTGCATACTTAAACTCTCTGAAGCGGTCCCTCCGGAATTCTTTGCCCTCTTCGTTTATGTTCACCCATAAACTTCCATGCCTGCAGATAGAAGAAGTGCCTTCAATAGCAAATCTTACAATGATTTGCGCATCTGATTTGGGCGCAAGATATATGTAGCCACCGGGCACATCAGGGGAGCCGTCATCGTTAAGAGGCAAGAGGTAGACCTCATCGCAAGGGACGGTTTTGGGGGGCATCGTTACCTGATGCTACAGAAGCAGCAGTCGTTTGCTTGAGTTGGAGGCTTCACAAGAAGCAACTTTAGCCAACGATTTCCGCGACCAAGATGCGCACAAGCTAGATAAGAAATGCACAACTAAGATTTTTGAAGATGTGATCGACTGCTTCTGAGATGGGTTTATCGTGGATGGCGCGGCTCGGCTTCGCAGACGTCATTGTTCAGGTACTGTACCAGCTTGCTATCTAAGGAAGATCCCACACGGAAAAAGTCAACCAACCACATCTACCGACTTTTTCTCGAATCATTCAACGTAATCGCTACCAGTCTGCTGACTCACAGGGCTCATGAAGCTTTACCTTTCCGTAGCATCATTTGTACAGTACGTACAGGGAATTCTCGTCTCTTGCTGTCGGTTTCATAGAAACGTGACTGCATACCCGTTCCGCTCTGCGCGAGGCGTCATGTGCTGTCACATGTCGCTGTCTTCGTGATGTTGTCTCTCGCTAGTTCGGTGTATTCGGTATTGTCGAGCTGCAAGCAGGGAACAGGCACAGACGGCCAAGCCTGCTTCGTTCTGCTCCAGGGCGGTCTCACGCGGCAGTACACTACAAATCCGAGGGGCCACTTGCCCAACAGAAGCAGCTGACCAAGGTAAAGAAAAAGGGCCTCACTTCCCGCTCTGTATCTTTTGCTTTTTCTCGACATTCAGTCTGTGCCTCTTACTTCCTGTTTGAATATACGCACTATTCCGTGAACCTGCCACATGCTGCATGCTGAGCAGGTGGATGATATCAGCGACAAGAGCGACGCAACGTCTTGCGCAGACCTACAACCACATCACGCCCATTTCAATAGCCAAAATGGCCACGCTTGGAGCTCCAGAGAAGCGACACAAGGTCACCGTAGTGGGATCAGGTAATTGGTATGTTTATTACCGCTAGTAACTACCCCCAAAAGCCCGTGTTAATGAGTTGTTCTAGGGGCTCAACGATTGCCAAGATCGTGGCCGAAAATACGAAAGAACACCCGGAAATCTTCGAAGAGGAGGTGCAGATGTGGGTTTTCGAAGAAGAAGTTATCGTACCTAAAGAGTCCAAGCACTACAAAGACGCATCGAGCAGTCCTGAGAAGCTCACAACTTTGATCAACAAATACCACGAGAATGTCAAATACTTACCTGGAATCGACCTCCCCACCAATGTTGTTGCAAATCCATCCATCGAAGATGCTGTATCTGGAGCATCAATTCTGATTTTCAACCTCCCCCATCAATTTATTGGGAAGATCTCTCAGCAAATGCGTGGTCACATCCTCCCGTACGCAAGAGGGATATCGTGCATTAAGGGAGTGAACGTTTCCGACGATGGCATTAGTCTCTTTTCCGAGTCTATTGGTCAAGGACTTGGTATCTACTGTGGAGCCCTCTCTGGTGCTAACCTTGCCAATGAAATCGCGCAGGAGAAGTGGTCCGAAACTACTATTGCGTATGATCCTCCGCCAATGGACTCCCGTAATCCTACTCCACAAGGCCCTTCACCGTCAACGTCACATGTCAATCTGCAGAGTTTAGAACATCGAGATGTGCATGGCAAGAAATCAAAAACCAGACTCACTGCCATGCCACCGGAATACCCCCCGGTTGACCACGCGGTTTTCAAGGCACTTTTTCATCGTCCCTATTTCCATGTCCGTATGGTTTCAGATGTCGCAGGCGTCTCGCTTGGTGGGGCATTGAAAAATATTGTGGCTCTTGCTGCTGGCTTTGTCGACGGACGAGGTTGGGGAGATAACGCTAAAGCGGCCGTAATGCGTGTGGGGCTTCTCGAGATGGTCAAATTTGGCAAGGAGTTCTTCGGACAGTCTGTTCATGCCGGTACTTTCACAGAGGAAAGCTGTGGTGTCGCTGATTTGATCACAAGTTGTTCCGGAGGGAGAAATCACAGATGCGCAAAGATGTCTGTAAAAGAGGGTATCAGCATTGATGAGATTGAAAAGAGGGAGCTGAATGGGCAAAAACTACAAGGGACAAGTACTGCAAAGGAGGTTAACAGCTTTCTGAAAGCGAGGGGACTTGAGAAGGATTATCCATTATTCACTGCCGTTTACGGTAAGCCATCGAGGATTTCCAACATTGAATTAATCAATTGCTAACGAGAATAGACATCCTGCAAGGTAATAATACAGTCGATGACATCCCGGATCTCTTGGCGCGTCTTGATGATTGATACCCACATGGGATTCATACATGGAGGGAGTAATTTTAACTTCAGTCTTATAAAGCATGACAAGAATAATCTAGCCTGTAGTACTTCGTACTTTCTTAGCATTGAAGCCAGGAGAATATCACGAGACTGAGTTTTCCATATAGTCAACATTCTTACTACCGCTAGTGTAAACTGTGTGATTCGTAAGACCCACTTCCTTCCTTACCCTTATTAGGCGCTAGAGAGCCAAGTGATACGAGTGCGATGCCGCCATATTGATCGACCTTTTAGGCACCCAAGTTTTGGGTAAATGCGTGTACGGCGCAGCATGCTTTTTATGTTTTACCCCACCATGAGAGTCAGATCCTGAAGATCGGCTGGATTAATTGCCGAATCCTTCCAATCTGGAAAAGAGCACATAAGCAGACAGCCTCCCCTCGCAACTTCTTTAATCTGAATACAAACAAGAAGCATCATGGCTTCGAAAGAACCACTCCTCTCTAGCTGGCAAGATGAGAAAACGGAGACATTATTAGAAAATGGTGATGTCGACCAACAACCTGAGAGACGCGCGAAACCCCGAAATCCATTCAACCTTGTTGGTTCCGTGATTTTGGTGTTGATCGCATTGGGTTTTGTTCGCATAATTCATGTTAAGATCGGGTACATGCTGTTGAATGGAAAACCAAGTGTCTGCACTCATGGTGGATCAGAGATCCCGATTACGAATTTCAAAGAAGTGCGCACGACCTTTCATTTCCTAGTATATCACCACAGACCGTCTAGGCCATTTCCTCTGCTGTATCAGCTTTGTCTGTATTCTCTTCAATGGCTTACGAATTCCTTGTCTCGTTTCTAATTATTTTCATCAAGCATCCTAAGTTAAAATATATAGATTACTCCCAGCGAAAAGCTTGAATGGCACCGATGCTTTGGGGACAATCGATATGCACGTTTGACGGTCCCAATGGATTACAACCGGCCGTTGAACGCATCTAAGGACAATCCCAAGGTCGATATAGCACTATTGATGGTCCCCGGAAGAAATCACACCAAGTCAGGGAAGTATTCAAAATCGCCATTGCTTCTGAATCCCGGTGGTCCAGGCGGCTCTGGAGTTTTCTTCGCACTATTTGGCGGTTCAATCCTCCAACAAGTCGTAGGCCTCGATCAAGATATCATCGGATTTGATCCTCGTGGCATTGGCGAGACAACCCCAGTAGCGGATTGCTTCGCATTCCCATCCGGTGGAAAGGACAAAGAGCTCACGGGGGCTGATATTTCCCGTGGTTTTTTCCACAAATTTCTTTGGGCTCTCTCTGGACAAGAGACTGGACTAGTCAACACCAGCGCGGATTCTCTAGAAAAGATTGATGTTCGGGAACGAGCGGCTGCGAAGCTCTGCCAGACAAAGGATGCTTTATACGGAGAAGATAGCATCCTTCGTCATGTTAGTACCCCAGCAGTAGCACGTGATATGCTCTCAATCCTTGACGCGTGGGATGCCTGGATGGAGGCAAAAGAAGAAGATGATAACAACAAAGGAAATGTCGAAATAGAGTCCCTAGAAGCTGTGGAAGAGGATAAAAGTCTTGATACAAAAGGGAAGCTTGTCTATTGGGGGTTCAGCTATGGCACGCTCCTAGGTGCAACATTTGCAGCTATGTTCCCTGACCGCGTCGGAAGAGTCATCCTTGACGGAGTCGTCGATGCAGATTACTATGTCGGTCCCGTGTTGGAGGAGTCTCTTCTTGATACTGACAAGGTTATGGCTTCATTCTTCTACTTTTGCCATAAAGCTGGTAAAAAGTGTGCCTTATACAGAGACGGCGACAGCGAGTTAGATGTTCAAGCACGATTTGAGCAGGTCAACGAGAAGCTCAAGAAAAACCCTATTAAAGGCGTAAACCCGCAATCTCTAACTCCAACAGTTTTTACGCACGACTTCCTTAAAATTTTCATATTCCAGTTGATTTACAGCCCAATCATGACTTTCCCAATTATGGCACAGATACTAGATATGCTTCACCGCGGCGATGAGGCAACCTTACTGTCAATCTTCGCGAGTGGTAACGCAGCCAACCAAGACATCTTCTGCTCCAACCAGATATTCTCCGGCTACGAAGGACGAGATGCCCAACTTGCTATTATGTGCAGCGACAAACGCTACCCAGTAAGCCACCTTCTGCCCCCTCACATATCAAGTAAGATGCTAGCTTACACACCCATAGCTCAACGAATCGATTCCCAACCTGCAAGCGCGCTTCGACAAAATGGCGCAACTGTCCTCCTTCGCCGACGTCTGGATGACCCTCATGATCGGCTGCGACTCCTGGTCTATCCCCGCCACCGACCCACCCATGCCCTGGGATGACCACCCCGCCCACAAACCCAAGCCGATAAAGACCTCCTTCCCTTTGCTATTCCTCAGCAACAGCCAGGACCCCGTCACTCCTCTGAAGGCGGGCGTAAAGATGGCTCGAAAGTTCGTCGATGCCGGGCTGGTGGAGCAACACGGTGGTGGGCATTGCACTCTCGCAGCAGCCAGTTTTTGTACCCTGATGAAGGTCAGGGCGTATTTAAATGAGGGTAAAGTACCCGCCCACCCCGAGTGGGGCCCCAAGGGGAAAGAGATCGAAGAGGGCAATTGGGAGAAATGTGCAAGGGATGATTATCCGTGGAAGAACCAAATGGCGGCTTGGAAAGCTAACGAGCCGTTGGCGGAAGATGCCTCGGAAGAGGAGCGCGTGATGCACGCTTGGAGTTATATTCGGGATGTGTCGGTTACGCAATTGAGGTTTTGGGAGGTGAGGGATAGGATAGAGATTAATTGGTGGAAGTTGGCGGAGTTGAGGGGTGAGGAATTGTGAGAGGATTGGAGGTGGGTGTTTTTGAAATAATGTGTTTGGTTTTTTTT
>Ga0335072_10015154_pt1 | contig 10945 bp, 7 predicted proteins | sample Lox_Sample_21_FD_206725 | JGI IMG/M metagenome (GOLD analysis project Ga0335072, IMG submission 206725) | Soil microbial communities from Loxahatchee National Wildlife Refuge, Florida, United States - Lox_Sample_2.1 | ecosystem: Environmental > Terrestrial > Soil > Wetlands | place: USA: Florida... | reverse complement strand
CGTGTGAGGCCCTTGGTGTTGCTAAGAACGTCGGCAATAGAGCCAGCAAAGACACTTACCGTACGGATGATCTCTGCGTGTGTGCTATTAGGCCCATCCGCGATGAAGTTGTTGAATGCGGTTGCGAATTCCGTCGCCGTTGAAGAAGCCTTCTCGATTTGCGAAAGAACATAGGGTGGAGAGGCATTCTGGTTACCAGCCTGCATAGACGAGTCGAGCTCATATAGAGCATCATCAACGCGTTGCACGCCACTTTGCAGCACCGAGTCAATGATATCATTGATTTTAGCAATGTTCGAGAGTAACACGGCATCAATCTGGCCGTCGAGAGCGTTATCTGTCTCTCCTTGTGCAAGCTTAAGATCATTAAGCTCAATCAGAGTCTGATCCATACCCATCTTGAGGATCTCCAACTCATCTTCCTTCTCTCGGAGTTGGCGCTCAAGGTCGGAATCGCCTTCGCGATATTTCGACTGCATTTCTTCAAGAGCACGTGACTTCTTACGAAGGGTCTCCTCAAGATCAGCCATCTCTCGGTTATACTTAGACAGCATCGAGGAAAGCTCATTGCCTTTGCTCCGCTCTGCATCTTCTGCACGATCCAGAGCCATTCGAAGCTCCCGCTTCAATTTCTCGACTTCTTCACGATTCCCGCCAGCCAATCGATCCTTCTCGTGCAAGGCTCTATCTCGCTCCCGGATCATATCGGCAAGCTCAAGATTCTTTGTCTTGATCTCTCGCTCCAACTTCTCTCGTTTATCAATAGCCTCCTGGGCTGATGCTGCCTTCAATTGAACGGATTTGAACTTTGATAGCAAATCCAAATGCTCAGTTCTTAATTGAGAGTAAAGCTTCGCAAGCGCCTCGTATTTCGATCGCCAGGTGTTGACCTGTTCCTGTAGTGCTCGAATTTGGTCATCCTTACTGCCAATCTGCTGTCCGTAGTTATTTTGTAACTGTTGGAGCTCTCCTTCAAGCGCTTTCACGCGCTGGTCATATTGTTGCAGCATTAATTGATCACGCTCGTATTGCGCTCTGGCATCGAGATTTTCCCGCTCCAGCTCGGCCAGCCGACCTTGTGTTTGCCATTGTTGCTGCTGTTGCAGGAGCGCCTCCTGTTGGAGTCTTTGCTGCTCGGCAAGACGTCGTTGTTGTTCTTCAAAGTCTCGTTGCGCCTGTAAAGCCGCCTGTTGCTGTGCGAGCAATAGCTGTTGCTGGCGTTCTTCCATAACTCTTTGTTGCTCTTCGTATTCTTGTTGCTGCCGATTTTGCTCGATTTTCCAAAACTCCCCGATGTCATCCGGTTCATCAATCTTGGGTGCACGAGGAGGTGTTGGCTGTCGCTCAATCTCTTGCTTCGGCCGTTGTGGCAACTTTGGGGCAGACTCGTCTTCAGAAAGTAGATTAGGTGGATCTTGTGGGAGCTTGGGTATAGTGATCAGACTAGTCAGGTATCGGAGATTTGAGCATTCGTAATAGAACTTGAGAAGTCGGTAGTGCTGAGCATCGTAACGGGACCTGAGAGGTTCCAAGGCATCGTCGTCTCCGGTTGCTATTCCACGTTAACCTTTGCTTGCCTTCAGTAGGATTGATAACATACTTGTATGCATAGCACGTAACATGCTGGTGATAAACTTGTATATCCCATAACTTTCGTGTACCAGAGGCACCAATGCAGATATTCTACACTCGTTGTTAGACCCGCCTCTAAAGTGCGAGAAGATGAGTTTCTGCAATTGCTCGATTTTGTCCTGAAGTTGCATAAGATCCGAAATAGTCTCATAACCTTCATTGGGATCGTTGATTGACTTCAAGCTGATGTACTCTTCGTATTCGAACGTGCCATTGAATTCTGGATGTTGCTGATGAAAGCTCAACTTCGCCAACAGGAAGTAAACATATTCCTTGATGAGCGGCGCGTAACCTCGAAGACCCTCGCCAGAAGTTCCACGGCTTAAACTCTCAAGCCATTGTCGGTTCGCCATTGCCTCGCGGAGTGTTGTGGGATGACCTTCCTGCAAAACTTTATGAACGGTGATGAGAGCTTTGAATGTCTGAATTTCATCTGCCAAGATGGGTTGCCTGCAAGTACTCAAATATTAGCATTAGAATCCGACGATACAGAAAGAAAACTGCTGTTATTTGAAGGATAAATGTACTGACACCTTCATCCCATTCCAGAAGGACTGAGAAGATTTGTGATCCCATGTGTAAACGATACAGCTCCTCACATGTTTGCGCTTCGGCGCGGTCTCTTCGATACTCGTGGCCTTGCGGATATTTTCTGCGAGTTCGGATTCGGATCTATATCATAAAACATTAGCAATCTGGCTTCATCCTGACTCTCCAATGTGACCAGAAGGTGAAAGGAAGCGTACTTTGTATGGTTGACGTTTCTCGTCGTTTGCGCATAGGCGAGTGACATTTTGCACCGAGTGGTCTGGTCTGACGGCCCAGATTAACTATCGTAAGCTGAAGGGTGTTGACTTCACAAGCTGCCGTATGCAAAGGGAATAGCAAAGAGGTTGAAGCGGTTCACAGTTGTTTCAGAGAAGAAAGATGCTCTGGGCTGGCGGGTTCACCGGGTTTGGTGCTGAGATTGAAATCCCTGGCAGTTGGTGAAGTTCTAGGAAGCAATAAATTGAATGGATCACCGTTTGGCCAGCGCGGTTGAAGCGTTGTAAGAAGAGCAAGGCCTGGAAACCAGAGAGCAGTAGAGTTGCCTCATGTTGCGCGTACTTTCTGGACATATTTAAGATTACGCGATCCAATAAGCGCCAAACGCGGAAGCGCGATGCACTAGGGCCGCTCCAATAGTGAGTAACTGAAATCCTTGAGCGCATTCCAAATATATGCGGGCCGCTGCCATGACCTAAACATACCTTCCCTTTCGGAGCTTCTTACCCCTCTTCCTTTGGTGGCCTGAGGTGCTACGGCAGTAACTTAACCGTGTTGACGAAACCAGGGACTCAGCCACAATAGTGAATTGAAATGAGGACAACCCTTTCCGTAAACTCTTTCATCTCTATTCAACACGAATTATACATATTGTGCTTTCTATATTCGCTATGCTCTCGCTATTATGGTGAGATTGGTCCTGCCGGGCCTAATTGCACTAGTCAAGTGATCATGCTGGTTGATCTCGTTCTCGAAGATATCGAGTTGGTTATCAAGTGTGAAGTCTGTTTGCCATGAGGAAAAAGAATTTCATATGGCAAAATGAGTCTAGACTTGTTCTTTAAATAAAGCGGCCATTACAGGTTTTGAAAAGCAATGAATACCGCATTGATGGTTGATAAGGCCCTTTTGAATCGCAAGGTATTCCCACACTATGTTGCCACCTCCGTCCCACAGGAAAGATTAACCCTGAGCAAAAAGAAAAAGGACGGATCTCAGGTTTTGACTTAGTCACCTTCCTCTCTAGTCAACCCGATAAACTAAGCATGTAGTACCACATATGAAATTAATACATATACCAAATATAATACCGGCGCATCATGTCCACCTGGCGTGAGCTATTATCATTAGCTTAATAATACCCACAGGCGAGTCTCTTATAATAAAGAATGCTCTCCACAGCAGAGCAATATCCTCTTTATAAGCGTATGCTCTTCGATTTAGTGTTCGATTTTGGTTCGCTTCGCTGACGATAAGTATCGTTTGGGCTGGGAATGTCCTCAAGGTCGCGGTTGTCGTCGGCCTTACCCTCGTTGTCCGCATAGTTGTCACAGACTCGCTTTCTGAAATTTCGCTGTTTGTCTAACCAGTCATCTCTCAGCTGGTTTCTTAATGCCTCTGAGATTTCTTTAGCATCGTCCTGTAAATTCCTTAGATGTTTCCGACCTGTTTTGAACTCAGATATAAGAAGTGAGCTAGAAGTAGGAAACTAATAATATTTGACTTAGCCCTGAGATTTAGAAGAATAATGCGCAAATATGTAGAGGATGGTGCCATCGGTAGTGAAAGGGTGAATGGATGCATGATCATCAGGATCAGGACTCCCCATACATGTACGTGCTTTGTTTCTGCCGAAGACCTTACAAGCACCGTGGTATGCTGCTTGAGTTTCTGCTAAAAATCATGTTCTTTCCTCGATCTTTCCACTCTCCAACTATGTGGAAGATGGCTCCCTAGCAGCGCTTTCTGCAGCAGGTCTTGTTTCATTGCCCATCCTTTCCAAAAAGCTCTTAAATTTCTCCTTGTAAGTGGAGCACGCTTCGGGGTTCTTTCGAAAAGTTTTCCGATGGGCCTCCCAAGTTCCCGTTTCTGGGCTTGATGGGAACGGTAGTGTAGTGAATAATCTAGTGTGTTATATGCGTATGAGTATGCTTGCTAAACAAAAGCAAACAACAAACCTTGAAGATGTGCTCTTGGTACAGGCACTTCGATGGGATCGGAAGTTGGCAGATGTGGATATGAGGTCTTGGGGTTTGATGATCGCTAGTCGGGCAGGCTTTGGGGTATCAATAAGGGACACTGCTTTGATTACAGACAGGCGCTCCATCTTAGCGGCACTATACAAAGTTACATCAACATCTTTTGCATAGAGTATGGAACGAAAGCTTACCTGATTGACGTAAATTTAGCTGCGATTGCTAAGAAGCGTGCCGTCGAGAAAACTGAGAAGATAATAAGCCCATGACGCTTTGTTCGGCTTTGAGAACGAGCTATGCCGGCGTGGTTGGTGCTAATGGCAAGGCTTGTGCAGCCTAGAATCAAGTTCTAACAAAAGAGACCTCAGAGACAGAGGGTCGATCGAGACCAGGTTCGGGTTTGGTCGACATAATGAACTACAAAGAGGACAAAGAATGAGGCCTTTTACAAAGCAATTTTTATGGCCCAACTCACAAAGAGTGCAGGCACGTCTTGACTTGTACCGAGAGGCTAGCATTCCTAAGCAGTACTGTATCTGAAACCCTTGCCTCACATTCCTGCGAAAAAAATTCGGAGATTGGGGTTTAATAACTCGAAGAATAACTGCATCACACCTGATGTGCACGATGGTTGCGGATTGTGGGAAGCTCTGCAAACGCTCTATGGATTCTGTAGATGATTTAATTTGAAGATGGCTGTAAGAAGGGATACTCCGATGGTGATATCTCTGGAGGTGTCTTACAGTACCTCCCTTTAATTGCGTCCGAATCGATCACAGATCCCGTGGACCTTCCAAGAACAAACTCATACTTCTCGCGAATACTAGTCGACTCCTCGATTGAGTGGTAAAGAGTGAGAAGAACTTGGGATTGTAATGATTGCGGAAAACTGGCACTAAAGCTAAAGCTAGCTTGCTCTTCTCGAAAGAGAACTTCTTCTCGAACCGTCTTCTTCCTCTTGTTCTAAAGCCAACGACACCAAGATAGCGGACAACGATGTCTTCGACAAAGATGGAGAACGTCGTCGCTCTAGCCACATGCGACGTACTACTCGAGATGCTGCTTCGCAGTTGTCAAAGAAGGCAAAGACAAGGCTGATACGCTGTCAGCCTTATGATCTCGCTACGAAGCAGGAGAAGATATTGGCCAATTACAGGCGATGTCTAATGTGATAAGACCCTTGTTGCGGCAGGATCCTCGTCATTACCCTTCCCCACATCCACCCCATTGCTACGCCGCCCTTAATGGCTTCCGATGAGGCATTCAGTTGCCTTCCCATTGCACCGTCTAGTCGCCGATATGGATATAGACGACAATGAGAACCCGCTGGCCGCCATTCCCACTGAGCAGCTCGTGTTGACTCTTTTGCGTGAGCTTGCGGCAAGGGTGGAGAGGTTGGAAGCGAAGGCTAGCGTTGGCGAACAAGAGACTCGTGCGTCTTCGGTCCAGAAAGCGCCAGAGAAGGAAATCAACGAGAAATATGGATCAATTGCTTCCCAGGACGATGCCGAAGTGTTGCCCTCTGACTGCAAACCTACCCGTGAGGTTGAAAAGAGTCTACAGGTGCCGTATGGCCACCTGTTAGATGGCGAGGGTGCTAGCGTGGTTCCAAGGATACCGAGCGAAAGACTGGAAGACATATCTGTCGAAAACCCAGAAATTGGGAGGCTTCTTCGGCAATTGGGCGCCATCGTCCAAGTCCCAGCTGATTTCCGGTATGAACTTACTAACTTTTGGACTCTTGATGGCGTCGTCCAAAAAGAACTCTTGCATGGTGCTATCGAATTTCTTGATGCCCTTGAACGAAATGGTGGGAACTACTGGATTACGGATTTTGACTTGATGTCCAACATAGTACACTACGAATATGGAGTTACACCAAAACACACACTTGTGGTTCCTGCAGTGAGTAGAAGTCGTTGGGCCCACTTAGAGAGGTCCGCGCCATGGCGACGAGTTATGTAAGTCGACGACTTTGATAATCATAGCCATCTGGCTTACACTGTGACACTAGCCTCATGCAAGGTCTCTCTGAAATGAGCAATCACATGCGATTTGGTTATCTGAGACGCTATGGAGAGTTATCATTGACATACCGTAATCCATTCTTCTCGGCTGTTTCTCCAACTGATGCTATAAATATGCACCTAGGAAAAAGCCATGGACAGGCTATGTTCCTCGGCGGTGGATTCCGTTTCCATTTATCATGGTGTCGCGCAAGACGCCTTGAGCCCCACCATGTCAGGTCGAGACAGGGAGCAGAAGAGTTGAAAGTCGGTCAGCTCTATGGATCTACTGAGCAGTTCTTATGCCAAGAAGCTTACACTGTAGTCCTCCCAGACCTGATTTTGACTCGATCTAATGATTCGACAGATACATGCAATACCGGGCACTCACAAACATGATTCATTATTGGATGAACTTGCTGAAGATGGCTGCGCCAACTTCCAACGATACTGGACAATCCTCCTTCTCGCACCCCTAGGATTCTATCCACGCGGGCTACTCAAAGTGCCTCGTGTAATATCAGACCTAGAAGCATCACCGCTGCAGATTAACATAGTTGTTCTCATCGAGGATGCACTAGTAGCTGCACGTCGGGCCTGGCGTGGCCTTCATCAGTACATCGAGGAACTTCTGGGAACTGGAACGGAGATCTTTGATCCAGAGCTGCACGACAGCCTCTTGTCGGATGATGAGTTATTCTCCGGATCGCGTAAATACTTTTGGTTGATAAACAGTTTGCAAACTTTCGACAATATTTTGCGCCAAAACATTGAAGCCTGGACCTCATATCGTGACAAATTCCTTCTTCCTCTAAGCCGTGCTTTGCTGGGCGAGTCGGGTATCACTTGGAAGGGGGAGCTTGATGCAAGTATTGAGATCTGCGACAAGTTGGTTGAGGATCTCGAACGTGTCCAAAAGCTTTTCAGAGACCAGCGAGAGCGGACTCTGGCCCTTAGAGAAGGGGTACTGTGTCTTCTTCCAATTCGTCATGCACCTTTGCTGATATATGCCAGCTATTTTCTGCAAGCGCCGTTATTGAATCTCGTGCTTCCACGCGCCTGGGCGAAAACGTCAAGCTCTTGACTTACGTCAGCATATTCTATCTACCTCTCGCATTCTGCAGTGTATGCTCACTCTGCTCTAACTTATCGTACCTTTGCACCACTGACACGCTTACAGTCTATATGGAGCACCACCGATCAATATTTCAGCTTCGATAGTTTGGCCTACGTCACAGTTGCTGTCGCTCTAGCCACATACATTCTCGTATTCAACCTTAACAACCTAGTCAAGAGCGCCCAGGACAGCTATCTTCGTTTCAAAGGAAACATCGTGGACCAGATGATGCGCGAGAAACGCCTTGCATGGATGGAAACAGGCCTCAAGTTCAACCGCTACAAGCCTCGGAACACTCCCAAAGAATCAAGCCCTTCAGAATGGTGGATCTTCGTATACCAAACACGAAAAATGCTCCAATTCCTCAGGCTATGGAGGAGAAGCGAGTACGTGGAAGAAGAGAGCATGTCCGAGAAATCAGACGACGGAAAATCCAGCCGGCGACAGAGCGAGCTTGGCGGCAACGCATTCGCAGGGAGAAAGTGGTCTTGGAGATCCTTCCGAAGCACACAGTACAAACAGACTGCTAAAGCGTGAATAGCTCCAGGAACTACGTCGCCAACTTCCAACGGCCGCAACGAAACAAATTAGGCATCTCTGCTACACTAACGAGCATGCAAGCTCCGCAGCACAACCATACCTGAAGTAAACTGGGCGCGTCATCCTATATAACGAGTATGAGAGCTCGCGCTCCCTACGGATACCCGCAAGCGTCTTGAAGTAAGCATATCTTTACAAAGATTCCAATCGAGAGCGGACTTCAAGGAAGGTCTGAGCGCCTCGATCCAAGACGGTTACTCCATTGGAAGTACGAGGCCAGCACGGAGTGCAGGCAACGGAAGCCCAACACGAACAAGGTATCACCGAGCCTGAGGTTTCAAAAGGCTTAGCATCGAGTGTCTCTGTCTAAGGCTCTAGAGGCTTCCTGTATTAGGTATACAATGAAGCAGCGGCAGCAAGATAATATAGTTGGTGATCTTATATTGGATACTGGGATTTTGGAGTCTCTGATTGGCGGTAAATGGGGGACATGTATCCTAGGCAGATGATCTATTTGGACTACATCTTATGTCAAGTATCTCACAAAGTACAAAGAAGCCAGACATCTCTCACTATCACAAATTACTGCTGAAAAGTAGCTCTCTAGTCAATTCTACTAAGGCATTGACTACGTATCCCTTCGGTCTATGCGCCAGAAATGCTAAATAAGGTCCCAACGCCTGACTCCCAGTACCCCCGATCGTAGTCCTCTCCAATACATCTAATGGCCTCCATTATATTGTGATCGCGAGCGCTGCATTACCGACGACATGCTGGCTATCATGAAATAACTTCCACCCCTTCATCCTTACGAGGAGTCTCCTCCTCTTCAGGTTCATCATCGACCCATGGTGGCAGATAAGTCTGACGCGTATCGGTCAGAGGTGTAGTGGGCTCAGAGTCAGGTGGCGCAGCAACTACAAATATACCGTCGTCGTTGACGTTCTCATCTCCGTACCCGCGAGACCGTATATCCTCATCTCGCGACGCACCATTGAGATTCTGAGTAGGCCGTCTCTCAGGTAGGGGTGGTTTCTCCTTGATTTCGGCCGATGAGTCTTTAGACTCTTCTAGTGGTCGTCTTTTCGGAAGCACTGGCGGTGCTAAGGGTTTACGTTTTGGTACGGGAATCGGAGCAGTCGGTGTTTTCCGATCAGGGTGCGGAAGAGGAACACCTGGCGGCGGCAAAGGACGGCCTCGCCCCATAGGTTGATTTAAGTGTGGAGTCGCATCGTGACTGTCTGTCGAACCACTCTTAGTATGATCTCCATTTCTCTGTAATGCATTGATCCCCCATCTCCTTGCTGTGGCAGCAGCATTCGCCACAGTGGTGAGCATTATACGTTTCGGGGGAGTAGGTGGATTCTCAGCACTACTTATTGATCTTGTAGAGGACGAGGTAGAGTCCTGCCGTCGAGACTTGTTAAGGAAAGTTTTTGCGAGGTTCAATTCCGAGGTATTCTCAGGAAACTCAACAGAATTGGCAGACTTTGTAGACTTCGCAGACGAGGTGGAAGAGCGTTTCTGTTGTGAGGCATTATCCGTAGATCTTAACGAGTCAGGATGGCTAATAGATTCGCCGATACTGATAGGACTCGATGGGAAGAACTCAGCGTGGTAATTCTGGTCATCGCCAGTATGGTCTGGTACAAGCGTCGCATGTGAATCATCGAGCATACCGTGCTCAGTAGATGATATCGAAGACTCACTTTCTGTCTTCTTGAACTCGGACGGTCTTGGGGGAGATCCCAAGGGAGTTTCATCAGGGGAGCTTGTATAAGTTCGTGCGGAGATGGCAGCCATAGCTGAGGCTGCATCGCTGTGTTCTGGCGGAGTTGCGGGCTTGAAAGCATCAACGTTGGTAACATCCATACCAACGATAGGAGACGATGCAGAAGTGAAGGACCCATGACGGAGTACTCTTGGCTTTTCAGGCGCTTGGGATTTGTTCGTATCTACACTTGAAGATGATGCTGTAGCTTTCGTGTTGGACAAATTGAATAGTGATCTAGCATTCTTGCGTGAATACGTTTGCGAGGCATGAGTAGTCTCAAGTGACGGAACACTCATCGACTTTTCAGGTGTTGGTATGGGATTTGAGACAACATCTGCCTCTATATGCTCTACTTCATCGACGTCACCATCTTCAGCGGCAGCAGCATCTAAATCAGGTGGAGGATGCGAAGGCGTTTCGTCCACCCAGACGCCACCTCGCCACCTCTTGCCTTCCGTAGAGTAGAACGCGATGTCATCCCAGTAGGGCATGACGATAGACTCCGCAATTACCTCCTTGATTCGATTTTCTATTTGTCGGAGGATCATGGTGTATGTGATTTGCCTAGAACTGACGATTGGCTCGATGGACATTTCGATTTTCGGTGGCTGAGAAAATGTAAGCCATATCCTGTTGCTTGGAGGTGGCTTGACTCTTGCAAAGACATGACCTTCAATCTTCTTCAAAACGACAGCCAAAAGTAGATTGACCTCGCGTGCTTTGAAGCGGGTGCCCAAATCGATTCTTGCTATTGCAGCAATCTCAAGGCGGAAGTTGCCCGTATACCGAAGATCTGCTTCAATGACACAGTCGCCTTCGACAGTCAACTCTTTTAACCTTGGATTAGTGACAAGAGGTGCTCCTTCGCCCATGTCGACATTACGAAGGACTATTCCTGAGAGGAAGGATGGTTTCTTGACTCTAGAGATCTTCTTCGTGATTTTAGCTCGAACGAAATTCTCTACATCTGTGGTCTTGTAGAGACCGAGAAATATTCGGCCAATCATTGCATTGATCCATCGTGTTTGTAAGTGCTCCTCCGATGAATGCAAATGTTGCACAAGCGAGATCATGTTCTTAACGTCGAATTGAAGTGGAATTGGCGGGTTATTGACAGCGTCCGGCTTGCGCTCTT